>MTLC01000813.1_pt4 | contig 62256 bp, 46 predicted proteins | sample 1982451 | NCBI WGS metagenome assembly MTLC01 (sample SAMN05710165, study PRJNA340218) | biofilm metagenome | isolation source: sample SPH anode biofilm adapted to +100 mV | place: USA | collected 2012-02-03 | reverse complement strand
AGAGTTTTTATTTAACTACCAAACAAAATAACAAAAAAAATATACAATAAAAAAAATAAGAAAATAACACTTTAATTTACAAAGATATAAGGGAAAGAAAAAAATAGCGACCTACATCATTACAAATAAGAACTTCTCAAAAAAAGCCGATGTTTTCCCATAAAAAACATCGGCTTAAAGTATTTTACTGTTTCAGGGAAGTTATATCTCCCACTGTTCGAGCGAATCCACTAATTCATCAAAACTATGTATGGTAGATTTCGCTTTTACCTCTTCTATTTGCTTGGTCATCGCCGCATCAAATGTTTCAGCTTCAACATCCCGAATAACGCCTACCGCAATAGGCATATCAGGTCCCTCCATCATTGCCAGTTTGTATTGCAGCGTAATATCTTCGCAATGGGAGTCATGTATCAGCAAATCGTTTTCCGTAATGCCGTTTTCGCCAAGAGCTACTACCTTGAGATTGAATCCGTCCAGCACCAATCCTTTGTCACGGTTTTTTCCGAAAATCATAGGTTTACCGTGTTCGAGGAAAATAAGGCGGTCAGCGCGAGTTTCACGTTCAGCCAACCAATTGTGCGCGCCATCGTTAAAAATCACGCAATTAACCAAGCATTCCACAACGGAAGTGCCTTTATGCTTGGCTGCGCCCATAATGGCTTCTTGCGCGTTTTTCAAATCTACGTCCAGCAAGCGGGCAAAAAACGTTCCCCGTGCTCCAAAGGTGAGTTCCGCCGGACGAAAAGGGCGTTCAATGGTACCATAAGGCGATGATTTAGTAACATACCCCTTTTTCGTGGTCGGGGAAAATTGTCCTTTTGTGAGTCCGTAAATTTGGTTATTGAACAAAAGAACATTGATATCAATATTACGCCGAACGCTATGTATAAAATGGTTTCCCCCAATTGCCAGACAATCACCGTCGCCCGTTATTTGCCAAACGGTCAACTGAGGATTTGCTACTTTTACGCCCGTTGCCACCGCCGCGCCGCGGCCGTGAATGGTATGAAACCCGTAACTATTTATATAATACGGAAGGCGCGACGAACAGCCGATACCGGAAATAACCGCCGTATTTTGAGGAGCTACACCCAGTTCAGCCATCACTTTTTGCAAACTGTTGATGATGGCATAATCGCCGCAACCCGGACACCAGCGCACGTATTGATCGCTTTTGAAATCTTTTGCCGTGTATTGCGCCATTTTATATGTTACTGCATTTTCTTCCATAATTACTCTAAATTTAACAGATTTTCAAACTGTTCAACCAATTCCGTAACGGTAAATGGTTGTCCTTGTACTTTATTGTATTGAATAATATTAGCTTCCGGAGCTTCGGAACGCAAGTACGTGGCAAATTGACCGCTATTCAGTTCACAAACAAGTATTTTTTTGTATTTTTTCAATACCTCTTTTGTGTTTTTCGGTAACGGATTGATATAATTAAAATGTGCTAATGCCACTTTTTTACCATTCTTAATAACTTGATTTACAGCAGTAGTAAGATGTCCTCGAGTACCACCCCACCCCACTACGAGAAAATCTGCATCTAATGAACCATAAAGCGCGAGTTCAGGGATAAAATCAGCTATATTTCTGATTTTAGCAGCCCGTGTATCTACCATAAATTGGTGATTAGCGGGGTCAGTAGAAATTCCACCCTTATAGTAATCTTTTTCCAACCCGCCGTTGCGGTGTTCAAAACCGGGCATACCGGGTATTGCCCAATAGCGCGCTTTTGTTTTTTCATCGCGCGTGGTGACTTTATAATTTTCAGTTCCTTTTTTTACGTAATTAGGGTTGATTTCGGGCAAATCCGCCAATTTTGGAAGTTTCCAGAGGGATGTTCCATTACCCAGAAACGCGTCTGTCAGCAGAATAACAGGAGTCATGTGTTCCAACGCGATTTTACTTGCCATATATGTGTAGTGGAAACAGTCATCAGGTGTACCGGGAGCAATGACTACTACAGGACTTTCGCCATTTCGTCCGTAAAGCGCTTGTAAGAGGTCGGTCTGCTCGGTTTTGGTAGGCATTCCGGTAGAAGGTCCGCTGCGCTGCACATCAATAACCACCAAGGGTAATTCAGCCATAACGGCTAAGCCTATGGCTTCGGATTTAAGCGCTAATCCCGGTCCCGATGTGTTTGTAGCCGCCAAACAGCCGGCAAAAGAAGCGCCCAGCGCGGTGGTAATTCCGGCTATTTCATCTTCCGCCTGCATTACTTTAGCGCCCAAATCGCGCCTTAAAGCCAATTCATGCATAATGTCGGTGGCAGGAGTAATGGGGTAACTACCTAGAAAAAGTTGCAAACCGGCTTTTTCGGCGGCGGCAATTAGCCCATAGGCAGTAGCCGTATTGCCTGAAATGCTGGCATATTTTCCTTTTGCAGTTTCCGTAGATTTTTCAATATGATAAACAGAAACAGCCAAATGGGCATTATGACCATAATTATACCCATCCGTAAGTACTTTGATATTTGCATCCAAGACGGCTTGTTTCTTTTTGAATTTATTATTCAGAAAATGAATGGCATTGTCCACAGGGCGCTCAAAAAGCCAACAAATCAATCCCAGAGCGAACATATTTTTGCTGCGCAATACGGTTTTATTATCAAAACCGTATCCTTCAAGGCTTTTTTGGGTAAGTGTGGATAATTGCGCGGGAATAAGCTGAATGGTGTTGGAGATGGCGAGTTCTTCAAACGGATTTTCGGTCAGAAAACCGGCTTTGTCAAAGTCGGACTTCTGAAAACTATCTTCGTCAAAGATGATAACACCATTCTTTTTCACCCAGTTAGCATTTACTTTGAGCGCGGCAGGGTTCATTGCCACCAGCACATCGGCTTCATCTCCGGGCGTATAAATTTTGGTAGAACCAAGGTGTACCTGAAACCCTGAAACACCTCCTACCGTACCTTGAGGAGCTCGAATTTCCGAAGGATAATCGGGGAAAGTAGATATTTCGTTCCCTAACACAGCCGAGACGTTGGAAAAGAGTGTCCCTGTAAGCTGCATTCCATCACCGGAATCACCGGAAAAACGAATAACCACATCTTCCATTTCTTTTACTTTGATGTTTTCCATATCTTATAATTTACAATTACATAAATCAGTATATCAGGATATTAGATTTTAACCCTAATTGTTTTTGAAAAAAACATTTTATGTTAGGATAGCACTTTAAAAACAGATTCCTGCTTGAAAAAGACAACTTGCAGTAGTCCTTTTTTATGCATTAGGCGGTTAAAAACCGCCTACCCCAAACAAAAAAACTGCGCATTTTTATTTTTAGAATTTCATATTACCTTTAAAAGTTCCTCTTCGGAAATTTCGGGTTTTCTTAAAATTCCGCATTCTTTGGCGTACGTGGGAACGGTATCACATCGCGAATATTAGTCATGCCTGTTACAAAAAGCAGCAAACGCTCAAAACCTAATCCAAAACCAGCATGCGGCGCGGTACCAAAACGGCGGGTGTCCAAATACCACCAAATGTCTTTTTCGGGTACACCCATTTCAGCAGCACGGGTGCGCAGTTTTTCCAAGTCTTCTTCACGTTGTGAACCGCCTATAATTTCGCCGATTTTCGGGAAAAGCACATCCATAGCGCGGACAGTTTTTCCATCATCGTTTTGCTTCATGTAGAACGCTTTGATTTCTTTCGGATAATCGGTCAAAATAACCGGTTTTTTGAAATGCTGTTCTACAAGATAACGTTCGTGCTCCGACTGTAAATCGGTTCCCCAACCTACGCGGTACTCAAATTTATGTCCTTTCGCTACGGCTTCTTCCAAAATTTTCACTCCTTCGGTATAAGAAAGACGCACAAAATCATTCTCTACTACAAATTTCAGGCGGTCAATCAGTTCCTTATCATACATGTCGCAGAGGAATTTCAAGTCATCTTCACAATTTTCCAGCGCCCAGCGCACACAGTATTGTATAAAATCTTGTGCCAGCTGCATGTTTTCGGCTATTTCATTAAAAGCCACTTCCGGCTCAATCATCCAAAACTCGGACAAGTGGCGAGGTGTGTTGCTGTTTTCCGCGCGAAACGTGGGTCCGAAGGTGTAAATAGCGCCCAGCGCCATAGCTGCCAACTCACCTTCCAACTGACCGGAAACGGTGAGACTGGCGTGTTTTCCGTAAAAATCTTCGGAATAATCTACTTCACCTTCATCGGTTTTTTTAACGTTTTTTAGGTCGAGCGTAGTTACTTGAAACATCTGCCCGGCGCCTTCGGCGTCAGAACCTGTGATAATAGGCGTATGGAAGTAGAAAAATCCGCGTTCGTGAAAAAACTGATGAATGGCTATCGCCATGTGATGACGTATGCGGAAAATAGCGCCAAAGGTATTTGTACGCGGACGTAAATGCGCTATCTCGCGCAAAAATTCCAGCGTGTGCCCTTTTTTCTGCAACGGATAGGTTTCAGGGTCGGCAGCACCGTACACTTTAATGTTTTTTGCCTGTACTTCCATGGTTTGTCCTGCGCCTTGCGATTGCACCAAGTTTCCTGTAACGCTTACACAAGCACCGGTGGTAATGGGTTTCAGCGTTTCATCGTCAAAACTTGCCAAATCCACCACTACCTGAATATTATTAATGGTTGAACCATCGTTCAACGCGATGAAATTTACATTCTTATTACCCCGACGGGTACGTACCCAGCCTTTTACATTTATTTCTTTGTCAAAATCTTTGCTTTTCAGCAAATCCACAATTTTTGTTCGTGCCATATTGATTTAATTCATTCTAAATAAAATGCAAATGTAACACTTTTGTTCAATAGATTAATGAAAAAAAACACAAAAAGCGCCTGTTGATATTTAACAGGCGCTTTCATAGCTATATTTTAGATTATTTTATTTTTACTCTTTGGCTTTTCACATCTCCAATCATACTCATCGCGCAGCGAAAACCTATGTCGTTTGTAGATTTATCTTGCTCCAAATAACGACGTGTAGAGGGATTTAGCCAATAAGCGCGGTCACGCCAAGAACCGCCTTTATAAACGCGGGTTTTGTCCGTAATTTTCGGCGCCAAAATATCGGTAGGGTCTATCTTTTCTTTGTTACTGAGCGCTTTCATTCCTTCGGGGTCACCCAGCGGAAAGTCGGTGTTCAATTGGGTAGTTTCATCACCATCGTGGAAACTGCGCATATCATCACCCGGTTTTGTTACGGTAACTACCCTGCCGAGTGAGTCAATTTTCAATAAGTAATTTCCCAAATCATCGTAAGAAACAGCCAAAGCTGTTTGGTAAGCGTTACCGCGGAACGAATTATATTCAGCCACATCGTCAAAAGAAGTGGAACGATACACGTCCAGCACCCACTCGTTTACGTTGCCTGCCATATTATACAAGCCAAAATTGTTTGGTGAGTAACTGTTTACATACGTAGGTATTACCGCGCCGTCATTCAAATTTCCGGCTGTTCCCATCATATCACCTCGTCCGCGTACGTAGTTGGCTTGCATTTCGCCCAAGAATTTTCCTTTTTTGGTATTGCGAAGCTGGTTACCGTTCCAAGGATAAATTTTTCCTTGATTTACCAATCCATCGTTTTTGTTAGAACGGATAGCGTAAGCGGCAAATTCCCACTCAGCCTCTGTAGGTAAGCGGAAGTCCGAAAACATAATGCCGTCCGCCATGTCGGATTTGCGAGCTTGACCGTATAAATCTTTCAATGCTTTTTTGCCTGCCCCGGGATTATAGCCTCTTTGATAAAGGTATTTTTTGGTGTTGAAAACAAAACTTTTGGCAATAGAGTCCACATTAGACATGTTTTTCAGTTTTGAGAAATCGGGAGCGGCAATCACACCGGCATTAATCAAAGCCAATTCATTCACGCGGTCGGTACGCCAAGCGCAGTAATCCATTGCTTGTTCCCAAGTGATACCTACTACGGGATAATTATCGTATGCCGGATGATAGAAGTAGTTTTCTAAATAAGGCTCATTGTATGCCAGCGGTTCACGCCAAACTTCACCGTTGGGCTGTGTATTTCTTACCAACTTAGGCGCTGCTTTTCCAAAAACAAGTTGCATCCAATTGGTATATTCGCGCCAGTTTACGTTGCTTATTTCATATTGATCCATATAAAATGAGTTTACTGTAATTCTGCGTACCAAGTTATTGCGCGGCGCGGTAATTACCTCGCCTTTTTCACCTATGGCATACGTACCACCTTCAATAGCAATCATTCCGGGCGGAACTTTGGACTTATAATTTTCTTTTACTACAAATCCGGTACCTTTCTTGTCATTATACTTCCAACCGGTGGTATTTGAAGATCCGGAGGTGCTTTTTGAAGAACAAGAGGCTAAAAGAATAATTACCGAAGAGAATAACAATAATTTTTGAATGTTTGTTTTCATATCTTTTCTCATAAATATAGACTCAAAACTTGCGCAAAAATAATACTTTTTTAGATAAATCTTAATTAAACGCACAAAAAAAATGAATTTTAGCGTTTTTATTCGCCTATATATAACTTAGATTTCTTTTAAAACGTATATATCTAATGCTTTTTTTTCAATAAAAGTACATAAATTTAAAAGAAAGCCGGTTTATTTTTTTTATTTTTGTACAAAAATCAGGGAAAATATTGAAATCACACGTTCCATATAGTCTTAATTTACGCGGGCGCCTGCTGGATTTATCCACCCCTCGAATAATGGCTATCATCAACGTTACGCCCGACTCTTTCTATGGCGGCAGCAGAAACCGAACAGAGAAAGAGGTGTTGAAAAGCGTGGAAAAAGCTCTGACAGAGGGCGCTTCCATTCTTGATTTGGGCGCATATTCCACCCGTCCGGGCGCAGCGCAGGTATCCGAGCATGAAGAAATAGAGAGACTCACAGGTCCATTAAAAATCATTCGGAAAGAGTTCCCGGATGCGTTCTTGTCTGTGGACACGTTTTGTTCAGGCGTGGCGCGTTACGTGGTGGATGAATTTGGCGTGGAAATTATTAATGATGTGAGCGGCGGCACGCTGGACGAGAGAATGTTCTCTACACTGGCGGAATTAGAGGCGGCTTATGTGCTGATGCATATGCGCGGTACGCCTCAAACCATGCAACAATTGACTAATTACGATAATATGATGGCTGAAATTTTATCTTTTTTTGAAAAACGGACATCGCAACTTATCCAATTGGGCGTAAAAGACATTATCATTGACCCCGGATTCGGTTTTGCTAAGACATTAGACCAAAATTACGAGTTATTGGCTAAAATGGATTATTTCACGGAACTTAATTTTCCCATCTTAGCAGGAATATCACGCAAATCAATGATTTATAAATTATTCCAAAGCACGCCGGAGGAAGCTCTAAACGGCACTACTGCGTTAAACACCATTGCGTTACTTAATGGCGCAAACATACTGCGCGTTCACGACGTAAAAGAGGCGGCGGAAGTTATCCGGATTGTGGGGAAATTGGGGGATTAGTGAATTGGGGGATTGGTGAATTGGGTAACTTTGACAAAATTTTAAACTTTATCAAAGTTCAAACTGTCAAACTACGAACTGCAAACTAAAACATATATGTTTCAAATCGGGCTTAAAGATATTTTGGATATATTCCTTACGGCAATTCTGCTGTATAGCGCTTTCAAGTTTTTGAAACGCTCCGGAGGCTCTACCATTTTTCTGGGTATTATAACGTTTCTTGTTATTTGGATATTGGTGCGTTACATATTCAGAATGGAACTGTTGGGCGGCATTCTTAACCGGTTGGTAAGCGTAGGCGCCTTTGCGTTGGTAGTGCTTTTTCAGGACGATATAAAGCGCTTCTTTTCTCGCATTGGCTCCAGAAAAAACTGGGGAAAAATCATTTTTTTCCGAAATTTATTCCGAAACGGGAATAATGTAACCGAGGAAACCGATTATGATATTGTACAAGTGGTACTTTCTTGTAGGAGTTTGGCAAAAACAGCCACCGGTGCTTTAATCGTTATTGAAAGAAGCGTAGACTTGGAAACATATATACAGTCAGGTGAATTGATTGACGCTAAAATCCGTTCAAGGCTTATTGAAAATATTTTTTTCAAAAACAGTCCATTGCATGATGGCGCGTTAATTATTTCTAACCGCCGATTGAAAGCTGCCGCCTGTATTTTACCTGTTTCCAAAAACCAAACCATTCCCAAGCGGCTGGGATTACGTCACCGTTCAGCGTTAGGTATTACAGAGCATACAGATGCCGTAGCCATCGTTATTTCAGAAGAAACAGGACATATTTCTTGGGCGGTGAACGGACAAATCACCCTCAATGTAAAACCGGAACAATTGGAACATTTCTTATCCGAAGAATTAAGCAGTAGAAATCAAAAATAAATCCCTATCAAAATCCATGTTATTCAACAAAAAAATAATTTACACCGCTCTATCGGTCTTTTTGGTGACGCTTTTACCGGCTCAAAACACCCCTAAAAGTAAAAATATCTTTTCTGTTTTCGAAAATGTAAACGTAAAATTTGACCCGAAAGAGGTGCCTGATGGTGTAGTAGAAAAAGAAGGAATTATCTTTTTAGCCAATGGAAGAATTATTTTGAAAAAAATAAACATTCCCCATTACAAGCGCAATGTAAATATTTCAGCTAAAATCACGCTCACATCCAACGGCGACCGCTGGGACAAATCGGGTTCATGTTTCGTCATTCCCCGTTCATCGGTGATAAATATGCTCACCGTAGCTCGCAACCAAAACAGCTACCCGCGCAACGATTCTGTGCAAACCGGCGGACTTCCGGGTATTATCCCCGCGAAAGACTATCAACCCGCAGTGGAACTGATGCGTTTTATGACCCCCTTTGGCGTAGGTTATTACAGCGATAATAACGATTCCATAGCCGCAAAACGCCGCCCCGCATACATTGACGGCTGGGCAAAAGAGGTAAAATGGGAACAAAACATCTCTGAACTTTATCCCTTGCTGAAAGACGAAGTTTATATCGGTATTTTTATAGATACATGGACCAAAGAAGGGTATAAAGTAACCCTGGATTTAAACATACAAGAAAGTCCGCTGAAATGCGATAAACTTCCGAAAAGAGAAGTTCTTCCCCTGATAAATACCGTATATTATCTGGGACAAAAAATTCCCGACGTTTTTGCTCGTAAAAACGTGGAAATTCCCTTTACTATTCCACCCAAAGCCAAAAACGTCCGTTTGAAATACATTGTTACCGGGCACGGCGGGCACAGCGGCGGCGATGAATTTGTTCAAAAAGAAAACATCATTTCTGTCGATGGAAAAGAAGTGTATAAGTTTACCCCTTGGCGTACCGATTGCGCCTCGTTTAGGCGTTTTAACCCTTCCACAGGGGTTTGGCTGGTCAAACGAACCGTAGCGTACATTACCGACGAAGGGAAAAGAGGCGAAAAAGAGATAGAAGAGCCCATCGGCTCATCGGACTTATCCCGTTCTAACTGGTGTCCGGGAAGCGATGTAACACCCGAAGTTATTCCGTTGAATAATATTACGCCCGGAAATCATACGCTCACCATCAGTATTCCACAAGCTCAAAAAGCGGATGGCAATAAATTAAACCATTGGTTAATATCTTCTTATTTGGTTTGGGAAATTGCCCCTAACCCATAAAGGAAAATAAGAAACAAGATATTAATTATCAGAACGTTATACAAATAAAAATCTACATCACATCATAAAAATCAATGACTAATGATACAAATACGCCCCCTTTAGGGGGTCGGGGGGCTGGACTTTCCATCCTTTTACTTGGTTCCGGCGGACGGGAACACGCGCTGGCTTGGAAAATAGCCCAAAGCTCAAAATTAAATAAACTTTACATTGCACCCGGAAACGCCGGAACAAAAGACATAGGAATAAATTTGTCCATCGGCGTAAATGATTTTGAATCCATCAAAAACGCCGTGCTGCAATACCATATTAATATGGTAGTAGTGGGACCCGAAGACCCACTTGTAAACGGCATCGCGGACTTTTTCCTTTCCGATGAAGCATTGAAAAACATCCCCGTTATCGGACCCAATAAAATTGCCGCGCAGTTGGAAGGAAGTAAAGACTTTTCCAAACAGTTTATGATGCGTCATCATATCCCTACGGCTCGTTATCAAAGTGTTACGAGGGAAACCATCCAATCCGGAATTGATTTTCTGAATACCCTGCAACCACCTTATGTACTCAAAGCCGACGGGCTCGCAGCCGGAAAAGGCGTCTTAATAATCAATAACTTAACAGAAGCCGTTACCGAACTAAAAAATATGCTCGGCGGAAAATTCGGGAAAGCGGGCGCTACGGTAGTGATTGAAGAATTTTTATCCGGCATTGAATGTTCCGTTTTTGTGATAACGGACGGTAAAAACTACCAAATTCTACCCGAAGCCAAAGATTATAAACGCATTGGTGAAGGCGATACCGGTCTGAACACCGGCGGTATGGGCGCTGTATCGCCGGTACCGTTTGCTGACGATGTATTTATGCAAAAAGTGGAAGAACGCATCATCAAACCCACAGTTCAAGGGTTGGTTTACGAAGGAATTGAGTACAAAGGATTTATTTTCTTTGGACTGATAAAAGTAAACAATGAGCCTTACGTAATTGAATACAACGCGCGTATGGGCGACCCCGAAACCGAAGTGGTCATGCTTCGGCTAAAATCGGATTTGGTAGAACTGCTCGAAGGCGTGGCTCACGGAAATTTAAATGAAAAAACGGTACAGTTTGATGAACGAAACGCCGTAACCGTAATGCTTGTATCCGGAGGCTATCCCGAAGAATACGAGAAAGGCAAAGTAATCAGCGGACTGGAAAAAGTAAAAGACAGTATCGCTTTTCACGCCGGAAGCGCCGAAAAAGAAGGAAAAATTCTCACTAACGGCGGACGCGTGATAGCTGTAAGTTCTTATGGAAATACCAAAGAGGAAGCGTTGGAAAAATCATTCCGAAACGCGCAATTGATTGACTTTGAAGGAAAATATTTCAGAAAAGACATTGGGTTTGATTTGTAGGCAGTAAGTTTCTTTTTCTTATCGAAAAGTACAATAAGAAAGGACACTATTTTACTTTTTTGTTAAAAAGTAAAATAAGAATTTGTATGCAAAACGACAAAAGTAACGAAAAGTGTTGAATTATTTCAAAAATAAAATTACAAAGAATACCGTATGGCAAAAATACTTGTAATAGACGATGAACGCAGCATCCGAAATACGATGAAAGATATTTTGGAATTTGAAAACCACAAGGTTTCATTGGCTGAAAACGGCAAAGCCGGATTGGACACTGCACTTTCACAAGCGTTCGACGTGATTTTTTCCGACATAAAAATGCCTGAAATGGACGGCATAGAACTGCTTGCGCAACTTATTGAAAAAGAAGTGGAAGCGCCCGTGATTATGATTTCCGGGCACGGCAATATTGACACCGCAGTAGATTGCATCAAAAAAGGCGCGTTTGACTTTATCGAAAAACCCATTGACCTAAATCGGCTGTTGATAACGGTTAAAAACGCGCTGGAACGGGGCAGTTTGGTTACCGAAACCAAAACGCTGAAAAAGAAAGTAGCCAAGAAAAATCAAATGATTGGCGAAAGCGATGCCATAAAAAAAGTACGAATGCTTATTGATAAAGTGGCGCCTACCGACGCGCGCGTGCTGATTACAGGCGCCAACGGCACCGGGAAAGAGGTGGTGGCACGCCTTCTTTACGAACAAAGCAACCGCGTAAGCGAGCCGTACGTGGAAGTAAACTGCGCCGCTATTCCCTCGGAACTGATTGAAAGCGAGCTTTTCGGGCACGAAAAAGGGTCTTTTACCTCAGCTATCAAACAGCGCATCGGCAAGTTTGAGCAAGCGGACGGCGGCACCATTTTTCTGGACGAAATTGGGGATATGAGCCTATCGGCACAAACCAAAGTGCTGCGCGTATTACAGGAACACGAACTTACACGCGTGGGCAGCGACAAAAGCATCAAGGTAAACGTACGCGTATTTGCCGCCACCAATAAAGAGTTGAAAGACGAAATAGAAAAAGGAAACTTCCGCGAAGACCTTTATCACCGCCTCAACGTAATACCCATCCATGTTCCCACGCTGGACGAGCGTAAGGAAGATATTCCGCTGTTAGTCAGGCATTTTACCGAACTAATTTGCGTAGAACAAGGCATTCCCGTAAAAACATTCGACCCGAAAGCCATTGAGGAACTTCAAAAACGCTCGTGGACAGGAAATATCCGCGAACTACGCAACGTGGTGGAACGTTTAATTATTCTGGGCGGCAGCAAAATCAGTAAAGAGGACGTGGAAATGTTCTCGTAAATGGGGCAACAAGGGGTGAGTATAGGAATGATATGTAAAAATAAAAACTTAAAATCAAACATGAGATCGAATCTAAAAAATAACCTAATTTTAATCTTTGTGATTCTGGGAATAGGGTCTATCTATTGTCAAAAGCGTGACACTGTTTTTTATTCGAATAAAAATATCCGAAGTATAGAGATACACATAGACAAAGATAAAGTATTAGAAGAATTCAATTCTGAGACGGGTGAAAATTTATTGATTAACAATAAATTTCATTATGAATATTTTGATTCAATAATGCAAATGCACAGAGTTTTAGATGTAGAAAACAAAATGATTGCACAAGAATTCTGGATTTCAAACAACGATACAATTTACAATTTAGCAAAATTTGAACCTGATTTCGATAAAAAAATCACGAAATTCTTTACATATGTTTATAACAATTTAGTCTATCCGTCAGAAGCTCTTGATAAAAAAGTAGAAGGTAAAGTTATGGTTAGTTTTATTGTAGACAAAAATGGAATTATACAACAAATCCAATCCTTAACTAATATAGGCTATGGTTTAGAGGCTGCGTCAATTGAACTATTGAAGAAATATAAGAAATGGGGTATCTTATACTTAAATTCTAAACCTATAAACTGTTTTTTTAGATTACCAATCACCTATCATTTATAACTATTTCTTTAAAAATGACTGAGATGAAATTAATAATTATGATAATAATTTGAGAACGAAAAACCATATATGTTTAACAGAAGCTATATAATATCGCTGGTTTACGTAGACCACCCGAATTAGTCGGTATTTCGCATGATTTTCTTTTGTAGCCAATGTTAAAAGCTACCACTGGAAAGCAAAATTTATTAATTAAACAAAATGAACAATATTTTTTTTTCTAACTTATTTATTTGGGTATCATTAATAACTTTTCCTGCAATAGTCTTTTCACAATCACCAGACTATACCATTCAAGATGTAAAGTTTGAAAATCAAGGCATTACTCTTGCAGGTTCAATTTTAACACCTAAAAATCCCTTTGCAGCAGTTGTTGTTGTTCACGGTTCTGACCCGGTAAAAAGAGAAATGGAATTTGCAAAACGTCTAGCAAAAGAAGGCATTGCTGTATTAACATATGACAAACGTGGTGTGGGAGAATCTGGTGGAGTATATGTTGGACCAACTGTTGGTACGAACAATATTGACTCGGCAAACCTTAATTTATTATCTAGCGACGCAAACGAGGCTGTAAAAACATTGCAAACCAATTTGAAAGACAAAAAAACACAAATTGGATTAGTCGGATTCAGTCAGGCAGGATGGATAATTCCAATAACTGCAAGCAAGAATCCACAAATTAAATTTATGGTTTTATTCAGTTGCCCCACAACAACAACCTTGGAACAACTTCGCTTTCAGTTTTATACGAATGGAGATAACAATTTTTGGAAAACTCATACAGACGAAGATGCTCGTGAACATACTAAAAATGACCCAGACAAGTATCAATTTGTGGCAACTGACCCAAAAATTTCGTTGAATGTTATTTCAATTCCCGGACTTTGGCTTTTCGGTGAAAAGGACATACAAATTCCTGTAAAGTTGTGTATAGAGCAATTAAACGCATTTAAAGTTCAAGGTAAACCTTTTGAATACACCTTGTTTCCTACATTAGGACACAATACTTCCTCTATTGATATTACAATACCTTTTGACATTTCAATACAATGGATAAAACAGCACACAATGAACAATAAAAATCCTAAAAAATAGAGCATTGTGTATAGCATTTAAGGTTTCGTGGTGCGTGCTGGGCAAGTAATGAAACCGATGTAACAAGCTATATGCAATGGCGGGGTGAGTGGTTTGGGCAAATATCTCGAATGTAGTGGGAAGACATTGCCCATAGGCTCATAGCATTAGTTATTTTTCCAAACGACACCGTAAAATAGGATAACAATAATAAATAAATGAAGAAACTATTTACAATCCTTTCCTTTCTCTTGACAACTTTTTCTGCATTTGCACAAGTTGACAAAAATTCAGATTTATATAAAACCATTCTTTCCAAAGACAGTTTGCTTTTTGATGCGGGCTTTAACCATTGCGACCTCAGGCAGTTTGAGAATTTGCTGAGCGATAATCTTAGATTCTATCACGACAAGGACGGAATTTCTGACAAAACAAAATTTCTGACTGACTTAAAAAATGGAATTTGCAACAGCCAAACCAATCGACAAGTTCAGCGATTTTTGGTAAAAGAAAGTACCGAAATATTCCCGCTTTACAAAAACGGCGTTCTTTATGGCGCGGTTCAGAATGGCGAACATACATTTTCAGAAAAAAGAGAAAGTCAAGGCGGAATTGCAAAATTTACCAACGTTTGGCAATTGGAAAATGGCGAATGGAAACTAACAAACTCATTTAGTTTTGACCACCAAGCCTACGAAAATAAAAAAACCGAAAAATCCATTTTTGACAACCAAACTGAAATTGAAAAATGGTTGAAAGAAAATAAAGTTCCTACTTTGGGGATCGGCATTATTGAAAAAGGGAAACTACAACAAGTAAAAGTTTTCGGCGAAATAACCCAAGGAATTGCAGCGCCGTATAATACTATTTTCAATGTGGCTTCTTTAACTAAACCTGTTACAGCAATGGTGGCGTTGAAGTTGGTAAGTTTAGGGAAATGGAATTTAGACGAACCCGTTTACACATATTGGACTGACCCGGATATTGCCAACGATACACGAAATAAGAAACTGACAACAAGAATTATTTTGAGTCACCAAACAGGTTTTCCTAATTGGCGTTGGATGAATGAAAATAAAAAACTCAGCTTTCAGTTTGACCCGGGAACACAATATCAATATTCGGGCGAAGGAATGGAATATTTGCGAAAAGCGTTAGAAAAAAAGTTTAATAAATCGCTGCAACAATTAGCCGATGAACTTATTTTTCAACCACTCAAAATGACCGATACAAAATATGTTTGGGACAAAAACGTGGACACCACAAGATTGGCAATTGGCTATAACAAAGATGGGAAAGCCTACGAAACGGTAAAGAATAAAACACCCAATGCCGCAGACGATTTATTGACAACTGTTGAAGATTACGGCAAATTTTTGGTAAGTGTAATGAATAGCGACGGCTTATCAAAAAACATGTTTGAAGAAATGACAAAAAATCAGGTAACAAGCACAAAAGGAAAGCATTTTGGTTTGGGGTTTGAAATTTATGATTTAGGAAACGGTGAAATGGCGTTGTCTCACGGCGGTTCAGACAATGGCGTCCAAACGATTGTATTTATTTTGCCAAAAACAAAGCAAGGACTTTTGATTTTTACAAACTCGGACACGGGCGGAAGCGTTTACGAAACTTTGCTAAAACATTATTTGGGCGAAAACGGACAAAAAATAATTAAAATTGAGACAAAATAAAACAATGATTAGCTAAAATCAGTTGGAAATAAATTACCCCATCAACAAATCAATTAATCAACAAATTAAATAAATATGCAACCCATCCACCAATTAAAAATAGCCATTTGCGCTGACCACGCCGGTTACGAACTTAAAAAGCAAATCATCGAACATTTAACTGAAAAAAATCCGTCAGCACTCAAAGACTTTGGCACATTTTCGGCGGAAAGCGTAGATTACCCCGATTTTGCCCACCCGATGGCTTCGGCAGTGGAAAACGGCGAATTTGATTACGGAATTTCCATTTGCGGCACCGGAAACGGCATCAGCATGACTGTAAATAAACATTTCGGAATACGCGCGGCGCTTTGCTGGAATGTGGAAATTGCCCGATTAGCCCGCCAACATAACGATGCCAACGTGCTTTCGCTTCCGGCAAGGTTTGTTTCTGCCGAGTTAGCTTTTGAAATGGTAGATGCGTTCTTTACTACCGATTTTGAAGGTGGAAGGCATCAATGCCGTATTGATAAAATACCAATGAAATAGGTTAATTTTTCAATTAAGTAACGTGTAAAAAACAACTTGGTTTTGTTTCAGCTATTAGCTTTTGGCGTAATCCAATCATATTTAACGTTATAGAAAGGGACTGATTCCCGATACTTCGGGAGACTGCTGATAGCTATTTATACCAACTTATTTTTCACATATCACTAAAATAATAAACTACCCCAAATTAAAATATGACACACATTTCACAACTTGGCGAGTTCGGCTTAATCAATCACCTGACCGAAAAATTTCAACTTAAAAATTCCTCTTCGCTCAAAGGTGTAGGCGATGATGCCGCTGTGCTGGATTATAAAGAGAAACAAGTACTCGTAACCACCGATTTATTGCTTGAAGGCGTGCATTTTGACCTTACTTACGTGCCGCTCAAACACTTGGGATACAAATCCGCCATTGTAAACTTTTCGGACATTTACGCTATGAACGGACAACCGAAGCAAATTACCGTTTCGCTGGGCGTTTCCAAACGTTTTTCGGTGGAAAATTTGGAAGAACTGTACGCCGGAATAAAGTTGGCGTGTGAAGCATACGGCGTGGATTTGGTAGGTGGCGACACCTCTTCATCGCTTACGGGCTTAACCATCAGCATTACGTGCTTGGGCGAAGGGGAAAAAGAACACATTGTGTACCGCAGTGGCGCCAAAGAAAACGACTTGATTTGTGTCTCGGGCAATTTGGGTTCGGCATATATGGGTTTACAGTTGTTGGAACGGGAAAAAACCGTTTTCAGCGGACAAACGGAAAACGTACAGCCCGATTTTACCGGAAAAGAATACATCCTGCAACGGCAGCTTAAACCCGAAGCGCGTAAGGATATCATCGAAAAACTCAGAGAACAAAACATTATTCCTACCGCAATGATGGATGTTTCGGACGGTTTATCATCGGAACTGATGCATATTTGCTCGCAAAGCGGCGTAGGATGCCGCGTGTACGAGGACAAAATCCCCATCCACATTCAAGCGGCTGAAATGGCGGAGGAACTGAACTTTAACATCGTAACGGCGGCGCTGAACGGCGGCGAAGATTACGAACTGCTCTTTACCGTTTCGCTGGATGATTACGACAAGGTGGTGGCTATGGAAAATGTGGGAGTTATCGGGCACATTACCAAAAAAGAGCTGGGACTAAATCTGGTAGGCCGAGAAGGCGAAGAAATTCCGCTCAAAGCGCAAGGATGGAACTCGTTAATTTAAACCGATAGATGAATGAAGTAAATTTTTAATTTACTTTCTCTAAAAAAATCTAAGCGACATTGTTATTGCGAGTTAATAACAATGTCGTTTCCCTATTTTATAAATTTTTCAACCTCAGATATTCCGCGGCGCTTAAAGCAGCAATGGTACCTTCTGCCACAGCAGTGGTGACTTGGCGATAACGTTTCGCAATATTATCACCGGCAGCAAAAACGCCTTCAACATTGGTTTTCATTGCGGCATCCACCTCTATTTCACCACGCTCATTCAGCTTTACAATATCTTTAAAGGCTGTTGTATTAGGCATATAACCGATGAATACGAAGGCACCGTCGGTTTCGATGTCAGAAATCTCATGCGTAATCATATTTTCAATGCGTACTTTCTGCAAATTATCTTCCCCAATATAAGCTCTCGGTTCCGATGACATTATAAAATCAATTTTAGGATTTTTCTTTGCTTCTTCAACAGCGTGCGCAAAAGCCTGAAAATGGTCAAACTGATGCACTATCGTAACATGTGAAGCGAAATTTGTCAATGTTACGGCTTCTTCCAATGCTGAATTCCCCCCGCCTACTACTACCAGACGTTTATCCTGAAAGAAATCACCATCACATGTGGCGCAATAGGAAACACCACGTCCCTCAAATTCCTTTTCACCCGGGATGTTCAATGAACGCGGTCTCCCACCCGAAGCCAGAATGACAGTTTTTGCCTGAAATTTTCTTCCGTCTTCCACTTCTACTTCTTTTACTTCACTTGTAAAATCATAACGAATGATTTTGACACTTGTTTTAATAGTGCAACCAAACTCTTTCGCCTGTTTTTTCATAATATTGACCAGCTCATACCCTTTTATGGTTTCCACGCCGGGGTAGTTTGCTATTTCATTAGTCAACACCATTTGTCCGCCTACCACACCTTCATTCAGAATCAAGGTGTCAAGCTTGGCGCGTGAGGCATAAATTCCGGCAGTTAATCCGGCTGCGCCTGCACCCAATATCATCACATCATAGACTTTTTCCATAATTCCTTTTTTTTATAAATAGAAACCGGTTTTTAGCAACCGGTTTCCAAGCAATATCAAAGAAGTGTTAAGCTAAATGTTCATCCAAAATGGAAGTTACCTGCTGCCTGTTTTGAATGCTGGTAGTAGCTTTAGCTACTTTACCGTTTTTGTAATACATGGTAAACGGCAACCCCATAAAACCGGCACACTCAGGCGCTTTACGAATTACGGCTGATTCAGGACTGTCAAATGCCATAGAATAGAACTTAACATTCTCTCTCTCGTCTTGTAATTCTTCCATTATATCATACACAGGAATACACATCGGACCCATTCGTCCGCAGCAAACCATTACATTTTCATTTTCACTGATAATTTTTTCCAATTGCGCTGCGCTTTCAATTTCTTCCACAGCAGTTTGTAAATACTTCATAGCTTCTAATTTTTTGATTATTTATTTCTATTATTTTGACGTTGCAAAGTTACTTTGAACGAGAAAACAAGTCAAGAAAAACGGATTGAGATTATTTATATATAAAGCTGAATTTTGTCAGGTTTTGAACCATTAAATATCACTATTCACGGAAAAATATTATCTTTGGGTTGTAAAATTCATTTTTATGTCCAATTTTTCTATTTCAAATAGTGGTTGTGAGAAAATAGCAGTCTGTTTTCATGATTTATCACCTCAGGAACTCGATTTTATCAACAGTAAAAAAACCGATGTAACCTACTTGGCAGGCGAAATGCTCTTCAAGCAAGGAGCTTTCGCACCACATTTACTACTGGTACTTGCTGGACTGGTAAAAGTTTATCTGCAAACCGGAAATGATAAACAAGTCAATCTTTTTTTGGGGAAAGAAGGTGACTTTTTAGCTTTTCCATCGGTTTTTGGGGAACCAATATATAATTATTCCGCAGTAGCTCTGACAGATGTGCAAGTTTGCATGATAGACAAAGAAAGCATGCAACACATTTTGCGTAAAAATGCAGAGTTTGCCATGCGCATCACTTCACGCAATTGCAGAAATGAAAGTCAATTTTTGAGTATTATCCACAATATTACTTATCGTCAGATGCGTGGAAAACTTGCTTCTGCATTATTATATTTAAGTAACAATGATTTTCAGGATATGAATGTTTTTCAGTATCTTACACGTCAGGACATTGCCAATTTTGCTTCTATTGCAACCGAAAGCGCTATTAAATTTTTAAAAGAATTTGAAAAAGAAAAAATCATCGTTTTAAGCGGAAAAGATATCCACATTTTAGATAGAAAAAAAATGGAAGAAATAGAGAAATGGGGATAACTTCACATCAGACTTTGAGTATTGATTTTATAACATACTCTTTTTCCCCATAATTGTCAATATTAATAAGACAAATTTGTTTTTTAATTAAACTACCATGAAAGTCACAAAATTATTTTTTGCTTTTCTTTTTTTGTCACACGGCGCATTATTTTCCGCCGAGCTACCCATTATTCCAAAGCCCAATCAGGCGCAGATATTAAACGGCTCATTCGCCTTGTCTCAAATTATGGAGATAAAATCAGACGAATTACCTGCCAAATCCGTCAATCAGTTAGCGGATTACCTGTCAACAGGAAGTCTTAAAATATACGGTCGGATTATGACGACGGAAAAAAACGCCGTGATGCGTCTGAAATTAGATAAAGCCGATACCAAATTACAAAATGACGAAGCCTATCGGTTGGTTATTTCACCCTCTGAAATAAACGCCACTGCCCGCACGGAAACAGGACTTTTTTACGCTCTTCAAACGCTGATGCAGTTAGCAAACGCCAATGCTTCTTCGGGCAAAATTCCATGCGTGGACATCAACGATTATCCCCGTTTCCCATATCGCGGCTTGCATTTGGACGTATCCCGCCATTTTTTCAATACCGATTTTATAAAAAAACAGTTGGATATGATGGCGTATTATAAGCTAAACAAGTTTCATTGGCACCTCACCGACGGTCCCGGGTGGCGATTGGAAATAAAAAAATATCCTTTACTCACCCAAGTTGCCGCTTGGCGCACCCACGAAACGTGGAAAGAGTGGTGGGATACCAAACCGCGTCAATACGTGGATATCACGAGCGGACAAAAAGCTTTCGGCGGATTTTATACGCAGGAAGAAGCGCGTGAAATTGTGCGCTATGCCGCCGAGCGTCACATCACCGTAATTCCCGAAATAGAAATGCCCGGACACTCGGAAGAGGTGCTGGCGGCGTATCCGCACCTCGCTTGCACCGGAAAGCCTTACACGCAAAGCGAATTTTGCATTGGAAATGACAGTACGTTTACTTTCTTGGAAGACGTGCTCACAGAAGTAATGGCTATTTTCCCTTCAAAATACATCCACATCGGGGGTGATGAAGCAGATAAAAAGCATTGGAAAGAGTGCCCGAAGTGTCAGGCAAGAATCAAGAAAGAAGGACTGAAAAATGAAGAAGAGCTACAAAGCTATTTGATAAAAAGAATAGAAAAATTTTTAATAAAAAATGACCGAAAATTACTGGGTTGGGATGAAATTTTGGAAGGTGGGTTGGCGCCGGAAGCTACCGTAATGTCTTGGCGGGGTGAGGATGGAGGCATACATGCTGCCAAAAGCGGACACGACGTGGTAATGACACCCGGCTCTCATTGCTATTTCGACAGTTATCAGGCTACACCGTCCACACAACCCGAAGCCATCGGAGGGTTTTTACCTATCGAAAAGGTGTATAGCTACAATCCGGTGCCTAATAAACTGACCCCCGAGGAAGCCAAACACATTTTAGGCGCGCAAGCCAACTTGTGGACAGAATATATACCCACGCCGGAACATGCGGAATATATGATTTATCCGCGCTTATTAGCATTGGCAGAAGTAACGTGGACGCTGCCGGAACATAAAAATTGGGATAATTTCAAAAAACGGGTAAACGCGCAAATTCCTTTTCTGCAATGGCAAGGTTATCATCCGTTTACGCTCTCAAAAGAACCTGTTTTCATCCACAAAGCCGATAACAAAAGAAAAGCAATAATGGTGGAAATGAGTACGGAGCTTTACCCGGCTGAAATTCGCTATACGCTAAACGGCAAAGAGCCTGACTGTAAATCCGCTATTTACAATACGCCTATCCCTATTAAAAATCCCACTACGGTAAAAGCGCGCGTTTTCCAAGCGGGAAAATCCGTCGGGGAAACCGTTTCTGAGGATTTTGTATATCACAAAGCCATTGGTAAAAAAATAGCTTATGCTCAGCCTTACAGTCCACAATATCCCGCAGGTGGAGATTCCGCGCTGGTGGATGGCTACCGCGGCGGATTAACGTACGGCGATGGCAGATGGCAAGGATTTATTAATAAAGATATGGATGTTACCATAGATTTAGGAAAATTGCAATCCATCAGCTACATCAATGCCAAATTTATGCAAATTACCGGACCGTGGGTGTGGGTACCTGCCGAAGCGATTATTTCGGTTTCGGAAGACGGAAAAAAGTTTGTTCAATTGACAAATGTGAAAAGCGCTCTACCCTTAGAAACCAGCGGACTGCACTTTCAGGATTTCGGATGGAAAGGCAAAGCCAAAGCGCGTTACATCCGATACCAAACTCGCTTTAATGACAAAAAAGGATTTATTTTTACCGATGAAATTGTAGTGTGGTAAAAAAACAATTCCCGCAGCATGTGAAGAAAAACGCAAATTTTATTTTCTCTGTTTTTTGCGAATATCTCTACATGCTGCGGGAAAATAATGAAGTTATCTTGACTTTTAATATTCAGACAATAGTCTGCATTTTCAACAATTTACCCGCTTCCGACAATTAAGAACAGCGGGAAATCGCAGAATTTTATCTTTTTTCCGCGAAAATGGGCGCATTCTGCGGGATCAAATTATACCTTTCATTTCATCCCACTTAATTTCAGCATCAGCGTTTCGTCCATTTTGTAATAATCTTCGGTGAAAAACAGTTTTCCCGCTTTATCCACAAAACATGTGCGATAATCTATCCACACGCTTACACCCGGATTTAACGCCACGCGTGAGAGCTTGGCTTTCTCACCCATTTCTATGAATTTTTGTTCATTGACAGGGTCTTTGGGCGTCATATCAATAGAATATCTCACTCTGTCCTCTAAAAACGCGCGTTTCTTCACTTCTTCGGGATTATTTTTATCGTAATCGGAAAGGCAGAAAAAAGCCAACCTCAGCGGATCTTCTACGCGGACACAACCGTGGCTCACCGCGCGGGCATGTTGGCTGAAAACACCTTTCGCGTTGGTATCATGAAGATATACGGAAAAAGGATTGGCAAAATTAAACTTCAACCTGCCGAGCGAATTACTTGCGCCCGCGTCTTGAACAACGGTATAGGGTTGATAGGTGGATTTAATTTGACCCCAAGGAATGGAATGAGGGTTTTCCTGCACGCCATTTTTATACACTTTCATATTGTTACGCTCAATGTACGCCGCCGGATTATCTTTTTTACTGATTTCATTGATAATAATGCTGCTGGGTACTGTCCAAGTAGGATTTATAACCACCTCATACATTTTTCCTACGAGCAGCGGCGTAGAGTGCTTTTCCGAGCCCACGCCCACTTGCATAGACCCTATTATACTGTCGCCGCGCATCATACGCAGGCGTGCCGTAGCCACATTTACCCACACATGTTTATGGGAAATAGCGGTTTTAGGCTTCCAGCGCCAGCGTTCCATATTCACCGCTACCTTCCAGTAAAGTTTCCCGAAATTATCGTTCAATGCACGTATAGTAGCATTATCCAATGCCGGTTTTTTCTCTAAGTTGTATCTTTCTCGGTAGCGGTTCAGCGCACGATTAATAGAATCGGTATAAGTGCGTATAGTATCAAAACGATTATCGTAAGGCAGTCGGTGGGTAATCATCATCCGCCGTGCCAGCAGCGCGACTGCCGGACTTCTTTCACCAATCTTTAATTCCTTTTTATCAGATAATAAAGGTATTTGTTTGAAAACAGAATCCTTAAACTGATATAAATAGGATAATTCCTTTTGGAGTTTCTTGTATGTAGATGCAGTAGGTTGAATTTTATTTAAATATTCATCCAGTGATTTACCATTTTCAAAACTACCGTTAAAAGTAGCCTTAATAAAAGCGCTATCCGGCTTTTTCACAGCATAAAAGTGGTCTTTCGGATAAAGCGCTTTGGGGTCGTAGTATCCGTATGCCAACGTGCGGCAATAGTCAAAATATGATTTTGAAAGCAGCATATCCAATTTTGCCAACTTACTGTAGTCCATATTTACAGTATCTAAACTTACTATCAGCTTATTGATACTATCCGAATTAAAATGGGATATGCTGATGCCGTGATGTTCCATGGCTCTATTTTGGAAACCGCGCAACGCATGTAGTTTTTCTTTAAAATCCCGAGGGGTATTGTACCAATAGGGTTTAGCGTCAGTGGTATCATAAATTTGTAGGTAAAATGCCCGAGTAGCTGAGTCCGTTAAACTTATTTCATGGGTAATAGATTTGTCAAACGCTACTAAATCAATAGAATATCTTTTTTTGGCGCATCCCGCAAGCAGTAAATTTATGGCTATTAACCATAAAATCAGTTTATAGAATTTCATACAGAAAAAAGTTAGGTTTTGGATTTATAAACATTTTTTATGTAAAAAAGTTCAAAAATTGTTCCGATAATCCGCAAAAACTGAACAATAACTATCAATTTCGACAAACGGTTTTTTAAAGTGTTAATTCGGAAATCTCCACACTCCCTCCAAAAGCGAAATAATTTCCGTATCTTTGGCATAACTATTGATTAATAAATAGGCTTATCTCTGAAAGATATTAATTCTCTTAAAATCAACACAAAAGATTTCCTAATAATATACTGCCGAGATAAAGTTACGCCAATTTGGCAGGCAAAGAGAAAAACTGAAAATGAAAAAACAATTTGACACATTTTTTACGGAAGAAATGGTGGGAAGCTCGGAAGTTTTTCCCATTATTTCGCTGGATGAAAACCCCATTGAAATAAATATAGCCGCTGACGAAACCCTGCCCATTTTGCCGCTGCGCAATATGGTCATTTTTCCCGGAGTGCTGGTGCCTGTTACCGTTGCACGCCCAAAATCGCTGAAACTCATTCGCCAAACACAAGAAAATGATGGCGTGATAGGCGTTTTCACACAGATGGACAAAAAAGTGGAAGACCCTACCTTAGACCAACTTTATAAAACCGGCGTAGCCGCGAAAATCATCCGCGTACTGGAAATGCCGGATAATTCTACTACCGTAATTTTGGAAGGGAAAAAACGGATTTATCTGGACGAATTGGTTGCCGAAAAACCCTATATGAAAGCCAAAGTACATCCGCTGGAAGATAAAATCCCCGGCAAAAAAGACAAACTTTTTATGGCGCTGATTTCATCCATCAAGGATATGGCTACCAAAATCATTGAAAACTCAGGTATTATTCCCCCTGAAATGGCATTTGCCATCCGCAATATCGAAAGTCCCGTTTTCTTGATAAATTATATCTGCGTAAACTTTGGGATGGACGTTGCGGACAAACAGCGCTTACTGGAAATAAACGATGTGTCTGAGCGTGGCTATCAGCTCTTGCAGTTACTCAACAAAGAGTCGCAAATGATGGAGATAAAAATGTCCATCCAAAACAAAGCCAAAGAGGATATGAACCAGCAGCAGCGCGAGTATTTTCTTCAGCAACAGATGAAAACCATTCAGAATGAACTGGGAGAAAACTCGCCCGTGCAAGACGTAGAAGAATTCAAAGAACGCGCCAAGAAGAAGAAATGGAGCGAAAGCGTGGCACAAACCTTTGAAAAAGAACTGCGCAAACTGGAACGTACCAGCCAGCACTCGCCAGAGTACACCACACAACTCAATTATGTGGAAACCATGCTCGACTTGCCGTGGAACGAATATACCAAAGATAATTTCAATCTGAAAAATGCCAAACGCGTGCTGGACAAAGATCATTTCGGGATGGAAACAGTGAAAGAACGCATTTTGGAACACCTCGCCGTTCTGAAACTGAAAGGCGACATGAAATCGCCCATCATCTGCCTTTACGGACCTCCGGGAGTGGGAAAAACATCGCTCGGAAAGTCCATAGCCACCGCCTTAAACCGCAAATACATCCGTATGTCGCTCGGCGGACTGCATGATGAAGCCGAAATTCGCGGACACCGCCGCACATACATCGGCGCTATGCCGGGACGGGTGTTGCAAAACATCAAAAAAGCGGAATCAGCCAATCCCGTGTTTATTTTGGACGAAATTGACAAAGTAAACGCCGATTACAAAGGCGACCCCTCATCGGCGTTGCTTGAAGTACTTGACCCGGAACAAAACTTTGCTTTTCACGATAATTATCTAGATATAGATTTTGATTTGTCTAAAATTCTTTTTGTGGCTACCGCCAATAATCTGAACACTATTCCACGTCCGTTGCTTGACCGTATGGAGTTAATTGAAGTAACAGGATATACTCAGGAAGAAAAGGTGGAAATAGCGCAACGCCATTTGGTACCCAAAGAGTTAGAAAACCATGGACTGAAAAAAGAGCAATTTAGCCTTACCAAACCGATTACAAGCCGATTGATTGACCAATACACGCGTGAATCAGGCGTGCGTGAACTGGACCGTAAAATAGCCGCGCTGATGCGCAAAGTAGCCAAAAATGTAGCTACAGGCGAAAACTACAACGTGGAACTTACCGCCGAAGATCTGAAAGCTTATCTGGGTGCGTCGCGCTACAGCCGAGATAAATACGAAGGGAACGATTACGCGGGAGTAGTTACGGGATTGGCGTGGACAAGTGTGGGCGGAGAAATACTCTTTATAGAAAGCAGCCTCAGTCCGGCGAAAACACCCGCCGTTACGCTGACAGGAAACTTGGGCGAGGTAATGAAAGAGTCTGCCGTGCTGGCAATGCAATACATCAAAGCGCACGCCAAGGAATTGAACATAGACCAAAAACTGCTGGACGAAAACAGCGTACACGTACACGTACCCGAAGGAGCTACACCCAAAGACGGACCTTCGGCGGGCATCACCATGGCTACATCGTTAGTGTCGTCTTTTACTCGCCGTAAAGTGCGTAAAAACGTAGCTATGACGGGCGAAATTACCCTGCGCGGCAAAGTGCTTCCCGTAGGCGGAATTAAGGAAAAAATTCTCGCTGCCAAGCGCGCAGGCATCACAGATATTGTTCTCTGTGAAGAAAATCGCAAGGATATTGAAGAAATCAAAGACGTATATTTGAAAGGATTAAAATTCCATTTCGTAACAGATATTATGGAAGTAATTAATTTTGCTTTGCTGAAAGAAAAAATTTAAATCGGAAAGTGTGATTAAAACGGAAGTTTGTAGGCAGCAAAGAGTATAAATTTTGGTACGCCTTTTGGATAATATAAAATCGATGTTTGAAATAAACATCGATTTTTTTGTTTTTCATCGTTTATTATTTTAAAAAACCATTACCTTTGTGACGCTATGAATGAAGAAGTTATAAAAATAATTACCGCCGTGGCGCTCGGCATTGGACTTAGCGCCAGTACGGGTTTTCGGGTATTTATCCCGATGTTGATAGCCAGTTTGGCGGCTAAATTTGGGGTGTTTCATCCTACCGGAGGTTTTGAGTGGCTGGGAAGCACGCCCGCCATCATTACCTTTGGCGTTGCCACGGTAGCGGAAGTGTTGGCGTATTACATCCCTTTTGTGGACAATTTATTGGATAGTATCACCACGCCGCTTGCCGTAGGCGCGGGAACCTTGTTAATGACATCGGTATTACCCATTGACAATAATATGATGAAATGGGTGGTAGGATTTATTGTTGGTGGCGGCGCGGCGGCGACCATACAGGGCGGAAGCGTCCTTGCCCGGCTTACTTCCAGCAAGTTTACCGCGGGGGCAGGAAATCACGCCGTATCTACCGGTGAAAACGTAGCGGCGGCAGGCGCGTCCGCGCTCGCGTTGGTTATTCCTATAATTATCGCCATCGCTTTCATAATCCTTTTCGTATTCATTATCAGAAAATCAATAAATTGGATGAAGAAGAGGAAAACGAAGGATAAATAAAGTAGTGCGAATTTTTACACAATAATCTGCAAATAAGCTAATCTTTTTAAGAAATTAAAATCTTTACACGTGATGATATAAACGAAAAAAGCGAAACACCATGTTCCGCTTTTTATCTTTCTCTCTAATTTCTTTACGCCAATGCAACTAAAATTTCTTTTTCTTCTTCTACGAATGAAACTTTGCCTTCGCGTGCCAACCAACCCAATGCCAAATACAGATCTTTATCTGTTAATTTTGTGGCTTTTTTTAGGGCTTTTACATTTGTTTGTTCTTTTTCTAATGCCTTCCAAACTAATCCGGCATTTAAACCAATAGTCGATTTTAACATTACTCTTTTTTTTTATGATTTCAACGCAAAAATAAACAAAAAAATGTTATACAGCATAAAATCAACCGTATTTAACATTATTTTAACTATTCAATCGATTGTATTTCAAGCAAATATCGCGTGCCAATCTAAGAAACGACGCGCATGCGATTCGCCGTATTTGAGAAGTTTTGAGGCTACTTTTTCCGGTGTCATTTCAGTGTTTAATTTGGTTTTGGAAAAAAACTTATCGGCATAACAAATTATTTGCTCTTCGACAGAAACCGGGCGCATATCGCGATGCGGGACAGGAAGGTTATTTTCCAAAATATATTCCAAACTCAATCCCGTACCCGTGTGCCGCTCACACACCAACGCGTGCCGAGAAAAACCTTCACGTTTTATAATTTCCGCCCCCAAATACCCGTGGCAGATGTATTCCTTATCCCCAAAACAGTGAATAGAAGGCGCGTTAGTCAAATAAATTCCAATATCGTGAAGCATCGCCGCTTCGGATATAAAAGTCCTGTCAGCCCTTAACTCAGGGTGTTTATCTACTATCTCTAAGGCTTTATCACATACTTGCTCACTGTGTATCCGCAGAATTTTGTAGCGTTCACTCTCTTTATCGTAATATTTTTCTAAAAGGGCGTAAGGGTTCATCGTTTTTTATTTTGTATTTTTGTAAAATAAATTTCGGAATACAAAGTTAAGGAAAATCGGCTAACTTTGACAAAGTTCGGAACTTTGTCAAAGTTGCGATACAAGTTTGGGAGAAAGTGAAGACTTAGTAACTAATGCGAATTAAGGATTGAAATCCAATAACAACCTCACTGAAACGGTGCTACGCACCTGAATCGGTAGGTTGATATAAATCCTACAAATGATTGCGGTGCTACGCACCTTTGCTGCGTAGCAGTTATTCATTTGTAGTATAGTAGTTAAGAATATACAAAGAGGTGCGTAGCACCGTTTCAACTCTTAATTCGCATTAACTAACAATTTCCTTGTTTCCTTATTCATTCGTTTACTGAGAAAAAATGAAATACATCGACGTTATACTTCCGTTACCACTGGGAAACGCGTTTACCTACCTCGTTCCCGATGAATTGGATGAGCTTGCCCGCGTAGGCATGCGCGTGGTGGTGCCGTTTGGTAAAAAGAAGATGTACACCGCTATTGTGAGTCTGATACACAGCCACGCTCCTACCCTGCCTTATACGCCAAAGGAAATTGTCTTTTTTTTAGATAATAAACCCATACTCCGACATCCGCAACTGAAATTTTGGGAATGGATAAGCCGGTATTATCAAGCCTATTTGGGCGATGTGTATCAAGCCGCCGTTCCCGCGGGGTTAAAATTAGAAAGTGAAACACAGGTACGAATCAACGCGGATTTTGACCCGCAAGAACCACTCTCGGAAAAAGAAACGCGAATTTTGGACGCGCTTTCCGACGGCAAAATACAGTCTTTGAATGAACTCTCTAAAAACACCGAAATAAACCAAACAATGCCTGTACTTATCGGGCTATTGGAAAAAAGAGCGGTGGAAATCAGCGAAGAGTTGGTGGAAAAGTACCGTCCGAAGACCGAAACATACATCCGCCTGACCGACTTTGCCGGAAAAGAAGAAAACCTCAGAAAGATATTTGACGAGATAGGCAAAACCCCCAAAAGACTGGATTTGTTGATGAAATTTATTGATATTTCCAAATGTTTGAATGCCAATTCAGTACAGGAAGTGTCCAAAAAAGAGCTGTTAGAGAAGTCGGGGGCTTCCACCGCGGTGTTGCAGGGGTTAATTGAAAAAAATATCCTGGAAACCTATATGAAAGCAGTGGGACGCTTGCAGTTGTCCACCGCTGAAACCACTGAAAAACATCCGCTTAACGAACCTCAACGCCAAGCCATTTCCGAAATTTACCATCAATTTCAAGATAAACAAGTAACCCTGCTTCACGGGGTAACTTCCAGCGGAAAAACCGAGATTTATATTCATCTTATAAAGAAGGTATTGGAAGAAAAAAAACAAGTACTATACCTTGTACCCGAAATTGCACTAACTACACAGCTCACCTCGCGGCTGAAACGTGTTTTCGGGAATAAACTGGGGGTGTATCATTCCAAGTTTTCAGATGCCGAGCGGGTGGAAATTTGGAACAATGTGCTTCAAGATAAAGGCTATGAGGTGATTATCGGCGTTCGTTCCTCTATCTTTCTGCCTTTCAGGCAATTGGGATTAGTCATTGTGGACGAGGAACACGAACCCACGTACAAGCAATTTGACCCGTCGCCACGCTATCATGCTCGCAATGCCGCCATCCTGCTGGCTTCCATGCACAATGCCAAAACGCTGCTGGGTACGGCTACGCCTGCCATTGAAACCTACCACAACGCTAAAACGGGCAAATACGGTTACGTGGCTCTCACTGAGCGTTTTCAATCCATGGAAATGCCTGAAATTCAACCGGTAAACACACGCGAAGCATACCACAAGAAAGAGATGACAGGGCATTTCAGCGACCCGTTGGTAGAAAAAATGCGCAAGGCGCTGGAACGAAAAGAACAGGTATTGCTGTTCCAAAACCGACGAGGTTACGCGCCTTTCTTGGAATGCCGCGCTTGTGCCTTTGTTCCGAAATGTAAAAATTGCGATGTAAGCCTCACGGTACATAAATACCTGAATAAACTTACGTGTCATTATTGCGGTTATACCGAGAATATTCCCTCGGTATGTCCGGCTTGCCATACGCCAAATTTGGAAAATAAGGGTTTTGGAACCGAAAAAATAGAAGACGAAATTAAAGAAATTTTTCCTTCGGCAAATGTGGCGCGTATGGATACGGACACCACGCGCAGCAAAAAATCGTACGAAAAAATAATTACCGATTTTGAACTGGGAAAAATTGACATTTTAGTAGGCACGCAAATGATTTCCAAGGGACTGGACTTTGAAAGGGTGAGTTTAGTGGGAATTTTGAACGCCGACAATATGCTGAATTTTCCCGATTTCAGGGCGCACGAGCGGGCGTTTCAACTCATGGCGCAGGTAAGCGGACGCGCCGGACGTAAGCACAAACGCGGCACGGTGGTACTTCAAACATCCAACCCGCAACATCCGGTTATCGGACAAGTGATACAAAACGATTATGAAGCGATGTTCAGAACCCAAGCCTCTGAAAGAGAAAAGTTCAACTATCCGCCTTTTGTTCGTTTGATAGAAATCACGCTTCGGCACAAAGACCCTAAAACGGTAGACGATGCCGCTTACACACTCTCGACTGAAATGCGTAAAACGTTTTCTACACGGGTTTTCGGTCCCAATGTGCCGCTGGTTTCACGCGTTAAAAACCTCTACATAAAACAAATTCTTCTGAAATTAGAGCCGGAAGTGTCTGCCGAGCAAGCCAAAACGCTGCTTCAAACCCAGATAAATGAACTACTCGCCACAAAACCTTTTAAAAGCGTACGAGTGAGTTTGGATGTGGATCCGATGTAGAAGGAAACAAGTCTAATTCCTTGTTAAAAAGTAACTTGTTTTCTGTTTTGGAAAATGAGCATTGAAAAAGCAACCAAAACACGCAAGTTCATCTGTTAAACTATTCCACCCTGCTCATACAATTTGTCCCTGCGAACATTCTTCCCATACAGTCAACTTGTAATCCGCTAATTTAGAACACATAATTCCAATAGACTTTGTACGCAAATAGATAGAAGTCACTTACCCTTACAAATTCTACAGTTTAATGATTAGATTAGACCTGGAAACGGGCAACCAAATAGAGGTGTAGTAACCGGAAATTTACAAAACAAAACAACTTATAAATTACGCAAGTTTAATTAATGGCTTTGCATAACAGTTATTTGAATTGAGATTGGATTTCAAATAGTGAATAGTTAACAATTTAAAGAATTTTTGATTAATCATTTGAAGAGTTTTATTATAGAAGTCGTATTGACTTTTTAAAGAAAGTTATATTTTCGTGTTTTGGGAGTGAGAAACCGGATATTTCTTGGCAAGCCTACCCAACAAGTTCGAGCGGTAGCAAAAATGCACATTCTTTTATGGGTGAATCTGTCAGCTGACGGATCGAATTATGGTTAAAAAAATGCTACATCCCGACCAATCGGCATAAATTCCGCTGGAATTTTTCTTAAAAATAAAAAGTCAAAATGACCTCATAGTTAAAAGAGCGTGTTTTTAAACTTTATTAACTCTAAATTCTTGATTTTTAGATGTTTCTTCTTCAACAATCAATATATTTGCATTTCCTTCACATTTTCTAAAATTAATTTTTAATTAAGAAAAACCAAATAAATAGCAATTAAAGACAAAACACTTAATATTTTAATAAAGCCATGAAAAAAAAATTACTTTTTCTTTTTTGTTTTGCACAGCTCGTAACAGCTCAGCAAATAAATGTTTTATCTATTGAAAAGATAAAAGGTACTGAAAAAGGGGGATATTTTTATCCAAAATTTAGCCCTTCCAATGACTATGTCTTGTTGACTCAAATCAATTACGACGGACTTGTAAAGTATTCTTTTGATAAAGGAAATCTTACCATAGTAAACAATGATCCTGGCGCCGGTTATGATGTACAAATAAGTGATGATGGCACTTTAATTCTTTATAAAAAAATAGAGTTGATAGGTAAATTGAGGCATAATTCGCTTTTAACACAGCGATTATCCACCAATGAAAAGAAAACATTGGTAACACCTACTCGTGAGAATATTACGGGAAGGATAATGAATTCTTCTCCTGTATATGTTAAAGGAAAAAATATGATTAAAAATTCCTCTGTTCCTAAAAATATCCTCCAAAATATAATAACCATTGAGGATCAAAAAATGGTACTTTATAAAAACGGCGTAAGAAAGGAGTTATGTCCAAACGGGAAAGAGAAAAGTTATATTTGGCCTTCTATTTCACCTGATGGAACTCAAATCGTCTACACAGTAGCTGGCAAAGGTACTTTTGTAACTAATTTGGATGGCACTAATACTAAATCATTAGGCAAACTGAGCGCACCTAAATGGGCAGGAAATAAATACATAATAGGAATGGATGATAAAGATGATGGTGAAAAACTTATTTCATCTAAGATATTAATAGTTTCCAGTGATGGCAAAGTGCGTAAAGAGTTAGATACCCCGACACATATAAATGCTATGTATCCTTCCGCATCAAAAGATGGACGTAAGATTGCTTTTAATACAGATAAAGGCGAAGTGTATATATTAAATATAGAACTTAAATAATATACAGCTATGAAAAAACTTTTTACAGTATTATATTTTTTGGCTGTATTGTCATTTATGAACGCAGCAGATTTTACGGGTGTTAAAATCTATATCAATCCGGGACATGGTGGATTCGATGGTGCTAATGACAGAAATGTTGTCACTATTCCTTATTCTTTAGGCGATACATTAGGATTTTGGGAGTCTGCAAGTAATCTTACTAAAGGACTTGAATTGCGTAACTTACTCCAAGCCAAAGGGGCTACCGTTATAATGTCCAGAACTCAAAATAGAGATGAAGACGATCGACTTTTATCTGAAATAGCCGAAGAAGCAAACGCAAATGGTGTGGATGCCTTCTTGTCTATTCACAGTAATGCGCTAGGAGTTAACACCGGCACAAACTATTTATTATTGCTTTATCATGGTTACGATAATCAACCTACGGTAGCTGCAAGTTTGCCCATGTGTCAAAAAGCTTGGCCCCGCTTAATAGATAATAAACTTACTGTTTGGACAGCTTATTCCAGTAGCAGCAATTATAGAGGCGATTTCTCTTTTTATGGAAATACAAGTGGCTTGGGAGTATTACGTCCATTAACTGTTCCCGGGTTCTTAAGTGAAGGATCATTCCACGATTATGGTCCGGAAACACACCGATTATTGAATAAAGATTACAGAAAATTGGAGTCATATCGATTTCTTCAATATTTTTGTGACTATTTCACAAGAGATCTACCGACAACGGGAATCATTGCAGGCTGGATAAAAGGAAAAGACCAGCGCATAAATGATCCAAAGTATAATTATAAGGTAGGAACGGATGATGAATGGAAACCATTAAATGATTCTAAAATAAAACTAATGACAGAAAACGGTGATTCAATCAACGGTTATACTACAGACACACTTTATAATGGTATCTTTGTATTCAAGGACTTAGCACCGGGAAATTATAAACTAAGAATTACCGCCCAAGATCATAATGTAAAGGACACTACCATCAGTGTTTTGGCTGCTACTATTTCTTATATGAAAGTGATGATGTATAACCCGAATCTTCCCGTTTATAAAGAGATTCCACCCGATTATCCTAACCCCGTACAAGATCCTGGTGTAATACCTATGAGTAATTATAATTTTCAAAAGACAAATCAGTCAAATCCTGATTGGTTAAGCCCTACCACTTCCATTAGAAAAGTATTATATCGAAATGAGAAGTTATATGTTTTATCTGAAGACACTGTTGCTCGAATACCCAAAATAAGCATAGTTAATGCTGTTACATTAGAAAAAACAAGTGAAATGGATCTTACAGGAATAAGCGGTGGAGCTAAGTTATTAAGCGATATAAATTTTACCGCAGACGGTATTCTTCTTGCTTGCAATAAAGACACAATATCTCTTCCCGAGAACAAAGGAAGGTTTTTTAGAATGTATTATTGGGAGAGCGATAATGTTGCTCCAAAACTTTTATTTGAAACACAGAGCCAGGCTAATTGGTTAAACGGAGTCGTAGGTGAAACATTTGCCGTAACAGGTTCACGTTGGAAATGCTCTATTTATACCACATCTGTTACTACAGGAAGTTCTAAACAAGTGCGAATTATCGGATACAAGTATGAAGACAATGTAAAACTCGGATATCGATATATGGCAAATGCCTCAGAGTACAGTGAAGCTCTTTGGGGAAAGAAAATAAAATTTACCATCTCACCGAATGGTACGGATAAGATTATCGTGGATGGAGAAAAAATATTGCCTACAGAATACAAGTTTGATTGGTCATCACCAGATAAATCACCGTTGATATTAAACTCTGTTTTTGCCGAAAAGAATGGCTACACGATACAAAAAGTAGCCACAGGAAGTAACTTCTTCCGTCATGCCACGCACACGTATATGGTAGCACCAAACTGTGATACAGATAACTCAAAGGTAGGTATTGTTCTTTTTGATGTAAACGAAGGATTAGACAAAGCAAAAAAAGTCTCTGAATTTTTACCTAAAGATGGACTTGGAATTACGCCGGCACCATACATGACAGGTGCAACTAAAGTTACAGGATATGATATTGAATTATTAGCATTAGCAGAAAAACAAGGAATAGCCCGTTTCAAGACGTTTGCACCCTTAAATAAGACCAATGTATATGCTTCGGAATTAAAGACCACATTGAATAACGGAATTTACACGCTTCAATTTACATTAAACGACAATATTGAAAGTGGCTCTATTTCTATTTTTAACGGCTCTAATGTAGTAAAAACTATCGTATTAGGGGAATTAAATAAAGGAGAAAACAGTGTAAATATATCTGCGTCAGAATTATTAGAAGGGAATTATAACTGGTCAGTAAGTGTTAGCGCCGGTGCCATTGACAGACCAATGAAAAGTTCAAACGATGCTTTACCACAAATGCAATTTTACAGTCCTCGCGGTGTAGCATTAGATAACAATTTTGAAAGTCCTTATTTTGGAAGAGTGTATGTGACTGAAATGGCGGGCGGCACCCCAAGCGGTACTACACGAACCACTAAGGACGGAGTTTATATTTTGAATTCCGCATTAGAGGACATTACCAATCAAGGTAATAATTCTTATGCTGGGGGAATCGTTTGGCATGCGTCCAATAGCCCTATGAGATTAAATGTAGCGCCCGATGGAAAAGTCTATGTTACAGACTGGAGCAATACACATCCCGGAATTTGGATTATGGATCCGGCTAATCCATCCAATACATTTAAACCGGTTTTCAGCACTGACACCATATTATCAAAAACAACCGGTTTAGTAAGTAATAAAACAACAAATATTCCAATCCATGGGCCCATTTCTCATTGTTATATTACAGGCACGGGCACAGAAACAAAGTTATTTACTTTTGATAAAAGTTATGTAAACAGTGTGGCTACAAGTACCGGAAATATTTTACAATACAACATTGGGGGTCTGACTTCTTTACCTTGGAACAGTGAGCCGAGTGCCGTGACATATAACGATGCGTTAAACGGAAATATTCAGCTCAATTTTAATTCCTGTATAGCACCTGATGGACGCGGAGGTTGGTGGATATCACAATATCGCGCAACAGACGCTGTAGGGGTTCCATCTTTAGTTCATGTAAATGCAACAGGGGTAGTAGATTTCAATTCCGGGAAAACACCTACACTTATTGAAAACTCATATACGGGTGGAATGGCTGTAAATCATGAAGCAAACCTCATTGCTATGGGATGTAAAGACGAATTAAAAATCTTTGAAATCGTTTACGCTCCTAACGGTGTACCTTCGCTGACTAAATTATATAGCATTAAACCATTATTGGGAACAAATACCAATGGTGTAGCTTTTGATAGAGCAGGAAATGTATATGCCGTTTCAAACAACAACGAACGTCTCGCTATGTGGGCTTTACCAAAAACAGAAAACACTTTTACAACAACAGCACCAATAGATCAAATCCTTTCAGGTATATTGACCGGATTTAAACAAATAAAAACTGAGGAGGAAGTAATAGTTTATCCTAATCCTGTTTTTAATACAGCCATCATCAAGTCAGTAGGTACATCTTTAAAATTAGTTTCATTATATGATTTAAATGGAAAAATATTAAAAGAACAGGTCATTCAAGGTTTACAAGCTGATATCAATATGTCTAATTTGGCAGCTGGAATTTACATCTTGAAAATAAAAACAGCCCATAAAACCATTAACATGAGAATAGTGAAGAAATAATAATAAGCAAGAATTAATTCATTCTTTTAAAAAGTAGTTATTCTTTTGTAAACTAATAAGTATGAATGTAAAGTCAAACAACTTACTTAGATTACAATTCAGCCAAACAAAAGAGTCTGAAACACAGAACAATAAAATTTGTTTCATTTGCAATAATTTTAGCTATTACAATACCTTGGAATTTATGCGAAAATAAAAATTCATAATTACTTCAAATAATAAAAGCCAATTATTTCGTAATGATTTAAAAGGCTTTTATTATTTTAAATCTCGCATCTGTTAAACTATTCCACCTTGCTCATACAATTTGTCCCTGCGGCACTGTCTTAACCCAATAATTTAACGTAACTTTGCAAAATATATAAACATTGATGATTTATGTTCGAATTTAAAAGATGGTATTTGATAATATCACTATCCCTATTGTTTCTCACCGCTAATGTTAAAATGTATGCTACTGACCCCTATTGCCAAAATATAGGATTTGAAATGGGTAATTTCACAAATTGGATTGGCTGCGTTTGGCAATACAATACTTATAAGGAGCCTCCTATTCTTACACCTAAAAATTGCGTAATTGCTCCCGACCGTTTTACTATAATAAAAGATCAATACGCGTATGACCCTAATACCGGATATAAATTAAAACTTGTACCTCCGGGGTTTACTTATAGCGCTCAAATTGGGAATGTTTACAAAAATGCCTACCGTCAAAGTTTGTCTTACAAGCTTCATGTAGATGATTTTAACTCGTTGCTTATTGTCCATTTTGCAGTGGTATTTGAAGCGCCGCACAAGGGACATAAAAAGGAAGAAGAACCCCGTTTTACCATCACATTTTACGATGAAAATAAAAACACGATACCAAGCTGTGCCAACTATGATGTAAATAGCTCAGACAGCCGAATACAAGGATTTAATAAATACGTTCCGGCTATCCAAAATGAGCAAAAAGACACTATTTATTGGCGTGATTGGACAGCCGTAGGCTTAAACTTAACCCCTTATAAAGGAAAAGATGTAACTGTAGAGTTTATGGCGGCGGACTGCTCGCGTACCGGACATTACGGATACGCCTATGTAGTGGGCGAGTGTATGCCCATGCGCATAAACGTAGGCTATTGCGCGCTGGACAATAAAGCCGTGCTGTACGCTCCCAAAGGATTTATAAAATACCGTTGGCTTAAAGGCGGCGTTATGATAGGAAAAGAAGAAGATACACTTATCATAGACGACCCCGTAGAAGGACAAATGTACCAATGTGAACTTACCTCCGAAACCGGGTGTGTGGTAATATTGGACGCGGTTATCAAAAAATATGAACCCAAAGCAATATTTACAAGCGCCTTTGACTGTAGTACAAACACTGTTGCATTCAAGAACAGTTCTACTGTAACTAATGGAACAATGGAATACGAATGGGATTTTGGCGATGGAAATAAATCCAATGAAGTAAACCCAACGCACGTTTATAATACTTTCGGTCCAAAAACGGTGAAGTTAACGGTAAAAAATCCGCCTTCTACGTGCGTGGACACCTTAACACAAGTCATATATACATTTGAAAGACAAAAAGTGCGTATAGAAGGCGATTCGCATTACTGTCTCGGCACAAAAACAACTCTTTACGGAAAAGACGCCTACAGCTATAAATGGAACACTGGCGAAACTACGGATTCCATTCAAGTTAGTACGCCGGGACGATATGGGCTCATCGGTTTTTCCAAAGACGGAACTTGCAGCTCAGAACCCTTCTATTACGATGTTTCGCCACACCCTGACTGGACTTTGGAGGTACAAGGCACGCCCTATTTCTGCAAAGGCTCTAACACTGTTCTTACCGCCTCAAACGCGGTGAAATATCTCTGGAATACCGGTGAAACTACTGATAAGATTACTATCAGCAAACCGGGCGATTATACCGTGATCGGCACCAATGAAAACGGCTGCGTGAAACAAAAAACCATATATATCAGAGAAATAGAATTACCCTTTGTAGATTTCACATTATCTGATGACAAGGTCGGACTTAAAAATCCTATCCTTACTGCTTCTATAAAACCTGAGACAAACGTTACTTACACCTGGGATATGGGCGACGGCACTCTGCTTACAGGGAGCAGTGTTACACATCAGTATGTGATTGATTATAAACAATGGAAATTTCCTGTAAAATTAAAAGGGGTAAACGAGTACGGTTGTGAGAATGAAATCACCAAGCAAGTTCATCTTAATTTTTTTGTTCCCAATGTGTTTACACCCAATGGCGATGGGGTAAACGACGTGTTTATGCCTGATGTAGATTTGAAAGTGCTAAACAGAGCCGGAATGGTTATGTATGAAGGCACCGGCGGGTGGGATGGAACATATAAAGGGCAAAAAGCCGATAATGACACTTATTTTTATTTTATCCGATACAAAGACAGCGACAACAACGAGCAGTTAGTGAAAGGATATATAATGCTGAAAAGATGATGAAGAAAAGAGTTTTTATTTATTTGACAATAATTTTTATTCCGCTTTGCGCCGCATACTCCCAATCCGACATAAGTATGGCTACACAGTGGTACAATCGGGGAAACTTTAACCCTGCGTCTATTGCCCGTACTGATTATGCTTATCTTTTTTCCAATATTAGACGCCAATGGATAGGTGTGGAAGGGTCACCTGCCGTATATAATGTACAGGCTTCCACATATAACAATTCATTGAAATCGGCTTTCGGTGTTTCGGTGGTCAATGACAGAATAGGGATGGTAAACGCCTTCAATGCGATGTTTAATTACGCCTATCGTTTGGCGAATGACCCCGATTGGGCTTTGTCATTCGGTGTGTCAGTGGGTGTTTTTAACCGAACCATAGATATGAGCAAGTACTCCCCCATCACTGACAATGACCCGGCGCTCTACCAAAACGCTGACCCTGTCACTGCACCGGATGGTAATTTCGGAGTGGAATTTCAGAATGCCCATTTTATTTTCGGCGCCTCCACCACACACCTCTTGTCCATCAATAAAAAAGAAAATCTCTATCTAAATTCCAATCACCGATACGCGTATGGGATTTATAAAAATACAAGTTCGGAACTCTTTAATTACTATGTAGGAATGCAAATGGTAAATTACAGCCGATTTTTTGTGATGGAAGGAAACGCAGTGATACGTATAAAAGCGCCTACAGGTTTGGAATCCGGTAGCAGGGAACTCTTTGATATAGGCATTGCTTACCGCACCTCACAGCAGATGACGGCGCTTTTCGGCATCAATATTACCAATAATTTTCGAGTAGGATATGCTTTTGATCAAACCTTCCGCACCGGATACAACAAAAACGGCACTCACGAAGTCATGTTGGAGTACCGTATTCCACTAAAATCTGCCGAGTGTAAAACCTGCCGTGACCAAGAATTGTGGTATCGTTAGAATTTATTTTAAAGCGGAAAATCATTGATAAAAATTACTTTATCAATGATTTTTTTTGAGAGGATGGTTAGAAGTTTTATATTTTTTGAACAGTAAACCATTTAGTAGCGCCAACTTTGAGGTTAACAATAAACCCACCTTGCTGATCGGCACACTGCAAACTGCAAACTCTTACAATTTCTCGCCGTAAGCCAGATCGCCGGCGTCACCTAATCCCGGTACAATGTACGAGTGCTCATTCAAGTCCGGGTCAATGGCTGCTGTCCAAAGCGTAATATCGTCTGAAAATTTTTCTTTCAAATAGTCAATAGCCGGTTGACTGGAAATAATAGAGGCGATAATCACTTTTTTGGGTTTGCCTTTGGTCAGCAATGCGCCGTACGCCAATTCCATAGAACCACCGGTAGCCAGCATAGGGTCAGTAATTATAAGCGTTTTACCGTCTAATTTAGGTGAAGCAATGTATTCAATAAAAATATCAAACTTCAGTGCGTCCTTGTACTTGCGGTATGCCGAAACGAAGGCATTTTCAGCCCCATCAAAATAGCTTAAGAAACCCTGATGAAAAGGCAAGCCTGCGCGTAAAATGGTGGAAATTACCAATTTTTCATCTATTTTGGTAAGTTCAGCTACACCGAGTGGTGTTTTAGCTTTGTCCGGTTTATAATTCAAAGTTTTGCTAATTTCGTAAGCGGTAATTTCTCCGAAACGTTCCATATTACGCCGAAAGCGCAAAGGGTCTTTTTGGATATCTACTGAACGAATTTCTTTTAGGTAATGTTGCAGGATGGAGTTTTGCTCTGAGAGATTAATTATTTTCATCGGTTTCTTATTTTTTAAATCGAGCAAAATTAGTAATATTTTTTGTTTTTTATGCAAAAAAACACCCACATAAGAGACTTTTTACTATAAAATAATCATCGAACGAAAACTTGAAACCTGGAACTTGGAACTTGAAACCTGAAACTTGGAACTTGAAACCTGAAATAGGCAACTATCTTTTGTCCTTTTCCCTGATTTCCGTACGTCGTATTTTCCCGCTGATGGTTTTAGGAAGCTCTTCTACAAATTCAATTATTCGTGGATATTTATAGGGGGCTGTTACCTTTTTTACATGTTCCTGAATATCCTTTATTAATTCCGCACCTGCGCTGTTCTTATATTCTTTGGATAAAATAATGGTGGCTTTAACCACTTGTCCGCGTATTTCATCCGGTACGCCCGTAATGGCGCATTCCACTACCGCGGGGTGAGTCATCAGCGCGCTTTCCACCTCAAAAGGTCCAATGCGGTAACCGCTGCTTTTTATCACATCGTCCGCGCGACCTACAAACCAAAAATAGCCGTCTTCATCTCGCCAAGCCACATCGCCGGTATAGTACACATGATCTTGATAACATTCATCCGTAAGAGATTGGTTGCGGTAATAGCCCTTAAATAATCCTGCGGGATAGCCTTTTTCGGTACGAATCACAATTTGCCCTTGCTCGCCTACCTCCGCCGAGCGTCCGTCCGGTGTGAGTAAATCCACATCGTAATGCGGATTAGGCAAACCCATAGAACCCGGTTTCGGTTCTGTCCAAGGGGCGGTAAAAATACTAAGAGTAGTTTCGCTTTGTCCGTAGCCTTCTTTAAGTTTTACACCGGTAAGTCTTAGAAATTGATTATACACTTCGGGATTTAGAGCTTCGCCCGCTATGGTGCAGTATTCCAGGGAAGACAGGTCATATTGAGTAACATCCTCACGAATTAAAAACCGAAAAATGGTCGGTGGCGCGCACAGAGAGGTAATACGGTGTTTTTCAATCATCGCCAACATATCCGCGGGTGTAAATTTTTCGTGATCATACACAAATACGCAAGCTCCCACGAGCCATTGCCCGTAAAGTTTGCCCCAAACTGCTTTCAGCCAGCCGGTATCGGCAATGGTTAAGTGCAGGCTGCCTTCGTGCAAATTGTGCCAGTATTTGGCGGTAACAATATGCGCCAATGGATATAGAAAATCCAAGGTTACCATTTTAGGATTACCGGTGGTGCCGGATGTAAAACTGATAATCATGGTGTCCGTATTTTCGTTTATCGCTTTTGAAGGGATAAACTCCGGCGCGTTTTCTATTCCTTTGTGAAAATCATGCCAACCTGCGGGGATGATTTTTCCCACGGAAATAAGTGTCTTTACCGATGGGCTTTCAGGAATGGCGTCATTGATATGCGTAAGGATAGGTTCCTCGCCTACGGCAATAATCGCCTTAATATCTGCCGCGTTATTCCGGTAAACAATGTCTTTTTTAGTAAGTAAATGCGTAGCGGGAATAATAATGGCACCCAATTTATGCAAAGCGATGATAGTAAACCAAAATTCATAACGGCGTTTGAGTATAGCCATCACTATATCGCCTTTACCAATGCCGAGGGACTGAAAGTAAGCCGCGGTACGGTCTGTTTCACGCTTTATGTCGGCAAATGTAAACTCGTGGCATTCACCTTGATCGTTTGTCCAAAGCAACGCGCGTTTATTTGGCTCTTTCTCAGCCCACGCGTCCACCACATCATAGGCAAAGTTAAAATGCCCGGGTATAATTAATTTATAATTTTCTTCGAAATCTTTTTGCGAAGTGAATAGGGTTTGTTTGAGATATTTTTCTATCATAATAAAATTAAAAGGAATTTTCTAACTACAAATGGTGTGAATTTTAACAAAGTTTGCTTTTCAATGTGCTGATTTTTAGAGAAATAAAAAAATAATTCTAGAATAATTTATACAATTTGTTAGTTTAATATTCTTATTGAGTATGGAGTGCTTTTTTTCGCTCAGGTATTGATTTCAACCAGTATAAACATAGAATCATCCAAAAATCAAAAACGTATCACATACTTGAAGTAGCATACACCCACCACAACTTTTTTTATCCTCTTTCCAAATACGAACTATCACCGTAGCTTAAAAACCGGAAATCATTTGCCAGCGCGTAATCGTAAATCACTTTCCAGTTTCCGTTTACAAACGCCGAAACAAGCAGCAAAAGCGTGCTTTTCGGTTGGTGAAAATTGGTTATCATTCCGTTCACTATCTTAAAATCGTATCCGGGTTTTATCATTATTTGGGTTTCGGCATGTAAGGTATCTAATTGATTTTCTTCCAAATAACTAATAATATTCCCCAATGCTTGGTCGGCTGAAATGGATTTATCATCCTCTTCATAAGGCATCCACTGGCTTACTTTTAAGCTCAGAAAGTCCCCCTTTGGGGGATTTAGGGGGCTTTTTCCTATCCAATACAAACTTTCCAGCGTTCTTACGGAGGTAGTACCCACCGCCACAATATTCCCAAGCCTTGCCTTGATTCGTTTTATGGTATCCAGGCTTACCACTATGGTTTCGGCGTGCATGGTGTGGTGCGCCACATTTTCCGCTTTTACGGGCTGAAACGTCCCCGCGCCTACGTGCAGGGTAAGTTCTTCGGCATCGATATTTTTCCTTTTCAATGTCTTAAAAACTTCGGGCGTGAAATGCAGTCCGGCAGTAGGCGCCGCCACGGACCCCTCAATTTTGGAATAAACAGTTTGGTAGGTCTTTTTATCGGCATCCTCGGTTTTACGGTGTAAGTAAGGTGGAATGGGCAGCTCGCCCACCATAGTCAGAATTTCGGAAAAAGAAACGGCATCATCATCCCACCGAAAACGGATGTGATGCGTATTTTCTTCCGTTTTTATACGTTCTGCCGAGAAAACCACCTTTTTTTTGTTGATTTCTATTTCGCGACACAATGCGCCGTCCTTCCATTTTTTGAGGTTTCCCACCATACATTTCCAAACGCAGCCCCGGGTAGAGGAAAGTGACAAAGCATAATCCGAAGGCGTAATAGGCTCTAAGCAAAACACTTCCACGCGCGCGCCGGTAGATTTATGGAAAACCAACCTCGCTTGAATGACCCGCGTATTGTTATACACCAGCAAAGCGTTTTCGGGTAAAAAATCAACAAGGTTTCCAAAATGACTTTCAACAATTTTCCCGTTTCTATACACCAATAATTTTGACGTATCTCGCTGTGCTAATGGGTATTTGGCTATTCGTTCATCAGGTAAATCATAATTGAAGTGTTCAATCAAAATAGGCTCTTTTTCTTCCGTTCTCTTCACTTGAAATTTATTTTTGTATTTTTGTGCAAAAATACAAATAAAAATCGGGTACGACTACTTCAAATTATTGAAGCCCTTTTTATTTTCATAAGGTAAATGTCATTAATTGAAATCTGATGATAAAAGAATTTGTATTACAACTATTGTTATTTATAATCCTATAAATTCCCCTTTCAGGGGGTTAGGGGGCTACTATTATGATAAAAATTGGCGATAATGTCCGCTTCTTAAACGCCGTAGGTGGCGGTAAAGTAACACGTGTGGACGATAAAAAAGGATTGGCGTATGTGGAAGATGAGGATGGTTTTGAAGTGCCGGCGTTGCTGCGCGAGTGTGTGGTAATTCAGGCGGTAAACGATAAAACGAATTTTCCGATAAAAGATTTTTCTTCCAAATCGAAAGAAAATACACCAGCGGCATCCACACTTCCTATTGTTCCAAAAGAAGTAAAGGCAGAACCTGTGGTGGAAACCCCTGACGGCGAAACATTGAAAACTTTTTTGGCTTTTTTTCCGCAGGAGATCAAGCAGCTGCAAACTACAAATTTTGAGTGTTATTTAGTCAATGACAGCAATTATTTTCTCTACTACAACTTGGTTATTGGTGAAAAAGGCGTGCGGAGATCGGCAGCTAACGGCATTATTGAACCAAATATGCAGGAATTTTTGGTGGATATAAAAAAAGAGATGCTTAATGAATGGGAAGATCTTCGTGTACAGATGTTGCCTTTCAAACAAGAGAAGACCTACACCGAGCAGTCAGTAATAGATTTTCAGACAAAGCTGAATGTGGTGAGATTTTTAAAATTGCACAGTTTTACGGAAACGGAATATTTTGAAGACCTTTGTATGTTGATTGACCTTACCGAAGCGCGTCAGAAAAAACAACTCGCCGAAATTCAACCTGAAAAAATCCGCGAAGCGATGTTTGAGAAAAAAGAAGAAAAACGTCCGCGAATTGAACTGAAAAAGCCCAACAAAGCGGAAATTCTGGAAGTAGATTTACACATGGATAATTTGCTGGATACTACTGCCGGAATGTCAAACGCCGATATGGTTGACTATCAAATGAATGTGTTTCACAAGATATTGGAAGAAAATAAAAACAAGCGCGGACAAAAAATCGTTTTTATCCACGGCAAAGGGGAAGGCGTGTTGCGTAAGGAGATTGAAAAACAACTTAAAACCCGCTATAAAACCTATTATTTTCAGGACGCCTCTTTCCGTGAATACGGTTTTGGCGCCACTATGGTTACTATACGCTAACGCCTTTTCATTTTATTGACATACAAAGGGATACCCAATCTTGGATAAAAAAAGGCGGTTTTTTCCTTTACCACCTCAGGAATTTTGAGTAATTTTGAGCCCGGATTATTAATTACATAATTATTCGGAAAAAATGAAAACGTTAGGCGAAATCGGTTTTGACAATGAGAAATATCTGCAAGAGCAGAGCGTAGCCATTCTTGAAAGAGTGAGCCGCTTTAATGACAAATTGTACCTCGAATTTGGGGGTAAAATTTTGTACGATTATCACGCGTCAAGAGTACTTCCGGGTTTTGCGCCCAACGTAAAAATGCGTCTTCTGCAAAAGTTGAAAGACAAGGTGGAAGTCATCATGTGCATTTACGCCGGAGATATCGAGCGGAATAAAATCCGGGCTGATTTTGGGATTACGTATGATGTAGATGTGCTAAAAAGTATTGATGACCTAAAATGGTACGGCATACAAGTAGCCGCCATAGTAATTACACGCTATGAAGACCAACCTGCCGCTGCCGCGTTCAAAAATAAACTCGAATTAAAAGGGATAAAAGTATATATCCACCGACCCACACAAGGTTATCCTACTGACATTGAATTAATTGTAAGCGATAAAGGCTACGGCGCCAATCCTTACATTGAAACCACCCGCCCCATTGTGGTGGTAACCGGTCCCGGTCCCGGCAGCGGTAAATTGGCAACCGCGCTCAGCAACCTCTATCACGAGTACAAAAAAGGGGTAAAAGCGGGTTATGCCAAATTTGAAACTTTCCCCATCTGGGATTTACCGCTGGATCATAAGGTAAATATTGCATACGAAGCCGCCACAGCCGACCTTCGCGATGAAAATATGATAGACACCCATCACTTAGCCGCTTATGGCGTAGAAACAGTGAATTATAACCGGGATATAGAGGCTTTTGGCTTGCTGGAAAAGATTCTGGAAAAAATCAGGGGTGGAGAGTCTATGTATCACTCGCCCACGGACATGGGTGTGAATAGAGCCAGCGCGGGCATTATCAACGATGAGGTGTGTCAGGAAGCCGGTTATCAGGAAATTATCCGCCGACATTTACGCACGTATGTGGAATACGCTATGGGACGCACCGGGAAAGATACCGTGGAGCGCAGTACCGAAATTATGGAAAAGGTAGGCGCGAAAGACGAAGATCGTAAAGTGGTGGAACCCGCAAGAAATGCAGCACAAGAAGCCGAAGACGAGGGGAAAGGCTACGGAGGAATTTATTGTGGCGCGGCTATTCAAGTAAAAGACGGCACCATTATCACAGGTAAAAATTCCGAATTGCTGCACGCTTCGTCCAGTATGATACTCAACGCGGTAAAACACCTTGCCGGACTGCCAGAAAATATGGTGTTGCTGCCAGAAAACATTATTGATTCCGTTACACACCTGAAAAAAGACATTCTAAATGGTAAAAATGCCAGTTTAGACGTGGAAGAAACATTGATAGCCCTCTCTACCAGCGCCATTTCCAATCCTGCCGCTCAAATGGCAATGGAAAAACTTCCCGAACTAAATAATTGCGAAATGCACTCTACACACATTCCCACGCCGGGCGATGAAGCGGGGCTCAGAAAACTGAAAGTAAACGTTACGTGTGATCCGCAGTTTTCCAGTAAACGACTTTTTGTTAGCGAATAATATTTAAATTTCAAGTTCCAAGTTTCAAGTTTCGAGCTTCAAATTCTAAGTTTCAAATTCCAACGTGACTGCCGACGAGGCAGGTTTCAGGTTTCAAGTTTCAAATCCTAACCTGCCAGTGAGGTAGGTTTCAAGTTTGCAATCTGTATTCTAAAAGTCTGTGTTCTAAAAGTCTGTGTTCTGAAATCTAAAAAGATGTTTAAAAGCAAAATCGTTATAAGAGCATTTTCCATAGCGGCGTCGTTGCTGCTGATGTTCCCTTATGCGGTCAAGTTTGAGCATACGCACCATCACCATCACTTTTATTCTTCCCATGCTGATAAGGACTGTGAAAAACAGAGTGAAAATCTGCAAGACGACTGCCTGGTTTGTCATTTTGAATATTCTACTTTTCTAAATACTGCATCCGCGCCTTTGATTGAGAAAATACAGATTATTTCCTCTTACTATATTTTTCCAAGACAATTTCATTTATTTTCTATTCATCCCTATTCTTTCCAATTACGCGCCCCGCCGGCAATATTTTAATTATTACCAGGTAAACCTAATCCCGAAAAATTAGGACTACCATTTTTCACACTAAAATAAAAGAAAAAAATGTAGCCAAAACTGTTTTTGCGTGTAATTCTGCCTTAGTAAAATTAAAATAATAACTTCCTCAAATTAAAAATAAGGCTGAAAGCCTGTCAGCTTACAGCGTAGGGCAACGCCCTACGATAAATTTCGCGCTTTCAGCGCTTAGATCAAATGTATCTATTATTCGTAGAGCTATACCCTACGCTATTGCTTTTGCCACGTTGTGGCTGAATAAATAGGAAAGTTATTTTTAAACTTTACTTATCAGAAATTACACGTTAAAATTCAGCGAGTTCAGCGGGAAACAAATCCTTATCCCTTTGAATAATAGCTCGCTATTGAAACGCTTTTTGTCTTCATTATTGTATTTTAAATAATAATAATACATCGTTATAAAAATCATATAATGAACTCGTCTCGACTTTTAAAGCATAGTAAATAATAGTCATTTTATTTGCCATTTCTCTTATATTTCGACCACATAGAGAAAAATATCCTCGATATTTTTAAACTATGTTTCCGAAAACCATATAAAAAGTAAGAAATAAACTATGTTTTCTATTGTTTTTAGAAAAGTCAAGATGACCTCAATATTATATATATTTGGATGATACTAAGAAAATATCGCTTTGCGATATTCTTTGCGTGTGTTCAACTTCGCGTTCTTTGCGTGAAATAAAAAACTTTATAACGAACTATTCAAATAAAAAATCTCTTTTCAAACCACTATATGAAAAAACTTATTATCCTTGGTATCTCATTATGGATATGCCAAACAGCTATATATGCTCAAAACAAACTGTCGGGCAGCGTTTCCGACCAAAACAACGCACCCCTCATAGGCGCAAGTATTTTCCTACCGGAACTGAATAAAGGCGTAGTTTCTGATAAAAGCGGACATTATGAACTGAATAATTTACCCAACGGTAAAATTAAAGTTCAATTTTCTTACATTGGGCACGGAAATCAAGTAGAAACAGTAATAATGAGCGGCAATCCTATAACCTTGGACGTAAAATTACCCGAATCAGCGATGGAAGCCGAAGAGGTAGTAGTTACAGGAGGCTATAACTCTACGCAGCATCAAAACGCCGTGAAAATAGACGTTCTGAAACTAAATACTTTGGAACAGCCCGCCACACCCATTTTTATGCAAACCCTCACCAGAATTCCCGGTGTGGATATGATTACCAAAGGAAACGGTATCGCTAAGCCTGTTATCCGAGGGCTTTCCATGAATGATATTCTTACGCTTAACAACGGTGTGCGGTATGAGAATTACCAATATTCCAGCCATCATCCGCTGGGAATAGACGAATTTGGGGTTTCCGATGTGGAAGTAATTAAAGGTCCGGCATCGTTACTGTATGGTTCGGACGCTATTGGCGGGGTTGTTAATTTTATAAAAGAAAAACCGGCAAATGAAAATACCATCGCGGGTGATTATAATCTGCAACTGTTTTCTAATAGTTTAGGAATGACTAATAATTTGGGTGTCAAAGGCGCATCGAAAAACTTCTTTGGCGGCATACGCGCCGGACAAAAAACGCACGCCGATTACTTGCAAGGCGGTGGAGAGTTTTTGCCCAACACCCGTTTTAATGAAATGTCTTTGAAGTCAAACGTAGGTTTTACCAACCAACTGGCTACACTCAACTTATTTTATGAATATTCCGGTTCCAAACTTGGGTTAGCGGAAGAAGAGGCATTGGAAGACATCAAAGAGCGCGGCAGAAAAAACGAGATTTTTTACCAAACACTTTATACTCATTTACTTTCATCGCAAAATAAATTTTATCTGGGCAATTTTAAGCTGGATGTAAACGCCGCTCTGCAAAGCACAGAACTCACGCACCTGGGCGAAGAAAACGAATATGAAATTCAGATGCGCCTGCGCACTCTTACCTACGACACCAAACTCTATTTTCCGTCCGCAGAAAACTCGGAATACATCATCGGTTTTCAAGGGATGAATCAGCGAAACACGAATGTGAACGACCGCGAAGTAATACTCTTGCCCGATGCTGTAACCAACAACTATTCCGCTTTTGGACTGGTGCAATACACTTTTTTAGAGAAATTAACCCTCCAAACCGGACTTCGGTACGACTATCGCAAGATGACTACACAGCCAGTGGGTAATCCCGCTGACGCGGAAAATTTCCGTCCCGCTCTGGAAAAACCGTATGGAAGTTTCAGTGGCTCGCTGGGCGGTACATACCATCTTTCGGAAGAGTTGTTGCTGCGTGCCAATATCGCTTCTGCATACCGTACACCCAACTTGGCGGAACTCACGTCCAAAGGACAGCATGAACTGCGCTTTGAGGTGGGGGATGCTTCTCTGAAACCTGAAAAATCGCTGGAAACAGATCTCAGCGTGCATTATCATAAAGGAAATTTTAAATTTGACATTGCCGGATTTTATAACCGGGTGAATGATTATATTTTTATCGCGCCTACGGGGCAAGAAACTGCGTCCGGCATCGGTATTTACCAATACAAACAAGCCCATTCCACGCTTTATGGCGGCGAGGCGGGTATACACTTCCACCCCGAGCAAATCAAGTGGCTGCACGCTGAAACCACTTTCTCGTCCGTGATTGGAAAACAGCAAAACGGTGACTACCTGCCTTTTATTCCCGCTCACAAATGGAATGTGGAACTTCGTGCCGAAAAAGAAAAACTCGGGTTTATACATAAAGCATTTTTTGCGGTAAATTCGCACATCGCGTTTAACCAAAACAATGCCGCACCCGATGAAACCACCACCAAAGGTTACACTCTGCTCGGCGTAAACATCGGAGGCGAAGTGCGCGTAAATACTCAACCTTTCTTGTGGACGCTTGGTTGCAGTAATTTATTGGATACCAAATATGTAAATCATTTATCTACATTAAAAGAAGTAGATAAATTAGACGCCGGAAGAAATATTACATTTACACTGAAAATCCCTTTTGAATTAATCAAAAAGTAGTGATTTTATAAAAATATTCTTTATATTTGCAAAAATATATATTTTGGTGGTGATTTAATACTACCTAAAAAAACAAGGCGATTTGCCCGAAAAGCCATATGAGTAGGGCGATAACTTAAAAATTTCACATTATGAATTGGTACTTAAAAGTTCTCAAACAGTATGCCGATTTTAACGGCAGAGCACGCAGAAAAGAGTATTGGATGTTTGTTTTATTCAATATCTTGATTTCAATGGGTTTAATGCTATTTGTTGGAATAGGCGCTGCATCTGAATCTACTACCATGGTGGTTATATTCTACAGCTTGTACGCATTGTATTCTTTGGCGGTATTATTACCCACCATTGCAGTAACGGTACGTCGCTTGCACGATATCAATAAAAGCGGGGCTTACTTTTTTATTGTATTTATCCCTTTGATTGGTGGTATTTGGCTATTAGTCCTTATGGCAACAGAAGGCACCCAAGGTGAAAATCAATACGGACCAGACCCCAAAAGTGAAATAGAATTGATTTAATTTCTAAAAGATAATACTACTAAAAACCGTTTTCCCTGAAAAAGAAAGCGGTTTTTTTTATTCTGAAAAAATACCGATATTTGTACCTCTGTAAAAAAATCCTTGTTTACTCATTTACTAAAAACTTGTTTACTAAAAACTCGTTTACTAAAAATTTATGAAACAGCCATGTAAAGATATTCTTGATACACAAGAGAATGTTTGTATGGCGTGTTCCATGTGACCATAAAAAAATAAAATTATAATCACATGAAAATAGCCATTGTTGGAACCGGATATGTAGGTTTAGTTTCGGGCGCGTGCTTTGCTGAAATGGGCGTAAATGTTACGTGCGTAGATATTGATACAAAAAAAATAGAAAATCTCAAAAAAGGAATTATTCCTATTTATGAGCCGGGCTTGGAAGATATTGTATTTCGCAATTTCAAGGCGGAAAGGTTGCATTTCACCACGCAGTTAGCCGATGTATTGAATGATACGGAAGTGATATTCAGCGCGGTAGGCACGCCGCCCAACCAAGACGGCAGCGCTGATCTTCAATACGTGTTGGATGTGGCGAGAGAAATCGGCAGTAAAATGATCAATTACAAGCTGCTTGTAACTAAAAGTACTGTTCCGGTGGGCACGGCAAAACTCGTGCGGCAAACCATTCAGCAGGAATTGGATAAACGGGGTATTTCCATACCGTTTGATGTGGCTTCTAATCCTGAATTTCTCAAAGAAGGCGACGCGGTAAACGACTTTATGAGCCCGGACCGCGTGGTGGTAGGCACTGAAAGTGAAAAAGCCAAAGAATTGCTCACAAAACTCTATCGTCCGTTTTTGCTGAATAACTTTCGGGTTATTTTTATGGATATTCCTTCTGCGGAAATGACCAAATATGCCGCCAATTCTATGCTTGCTACCCGCATCAGTTTTATGAACGACATTGCCAACCTGTGCGAAATTGTAGGCGCGGATGTAAATATGGTGCGTAAAGGCATTGGAACCGATGCCCGTATTGGTGGAAAGTTTTTGTATGCCGGCTCAGGGTATGGCGGTTCTTGTTTCCCGAAGGACGTAAAAGCGCTTATCCACACCGCGCAGGAAAACGGTTACGCGCTGCGTCTGCTGCAAGCGGTAGAAGAGGTAAATCACTCGCAAAAAGAGGTGCTTTTCCGTAAGTTGGTAAAAAGGTGGGGCGAAGATATGAGTGGTAAAACGGTAGCAATCTGGGGGTTGGCTTTCAAACCAAACACCGATGACATTCGGGAAGCGCCCGCGCTGGAAGTGATGGAAAAATTACTGAAAGCCGGCGCCGAGATACGCGCTTTTGACCCCATCGCTATTCCCGCGTCCAAGGCGAGGTTGGAATTTTTGGCACAGCAAAAAAACAACGGTACAGATTATTCCAAGGTATATTTTGCCAACGATATTTACGATGCCGCCGATGAAGCCGACGCGTTGTTGCTTTTCACAGAGTGGAAAGAGTTCCGTATGCCAAGTTGGAACGTGATAAAAAAATCAATGAAAAATCCGCTGGTGCTGGACGGCAGAAATATCTACGACAAAGCGGATATGAAAGAGCAAGGTTTTGACTACGAGGGGATTGGATAAAACAAGTTCAAAGTTTGAAGTTTCACGCTCTGAGTTTGCCTACCGGCGAGCCAAGTTCAACGTTTATTTTTTTGATTCACATGTTTATGGACGGTTTTCCGATGAAAAATTTCTTTTTAATACTAATATTTTATTTTCTATCCGCAGGAATAAGTTTTAGCCAAACCTGTAGCAGAAATGTGATTAACTGTAAAGGCATTTGCGGCAGGTTTACGGACAGTGATGGCGACTCTATTTGTGATTTATCGCCCAAAAGCGAGCCGGAAAAGGTTGCTAAGCCGCTGCTATCTTCACAACAATCTACAGAAAAAGTCTTACCAAAAAAGAAAGATACCACAGTAAAACAGGTAAAAAATGCTGCTGTGCCGGTTTCAAAAGAAAAAAAACAATCCGTTCAAGACAGTGTAAAAACTACTGTTGTTTCACAAAAAGACACCACACTTTCTACCGTAACAAGTAACAATGCCGGAAAAGAGCAAAAATCGGCATCTTCTCAAAACAAACCTTATCCGCTGATAGAAATCATCCTTTTGACGTTGGGGATTTATTTAACGACTTTTCTTTTGGTAAAGTTTAAGGTGATAAAAAAAATAACGCATCGTAAAATCTGGAATATGCTGCTTTTACTCACCTTTTTGATGTCGGGATTGTTGGGATTACTTTTAGTTTTTCAGTTAAATTATCAGTTTTGGATGTCCAACTTTTGTACATTTATGACGCTTCATGTGGATTTTGGGATTTCAATGGCTATCATTTCGGTATTTCACGCCATATGGCATTGGACATATTATAAAAATCTGCTTAAAAAAAGGGATTAAAATCTGAGCTTTTATCCTTACTGTATAAGGGTATAAAAGAAGATTTTGGACTTAACATTCAAAAATGTTGGTGTAAAATATTTGTAATTTATGAATATTTATTATCTGCCGGCATTTTTAAGATTGTAATTAAAAAATATGCTTTTATTGCGGTTCACATGCCACAAAAAAGAACGTTAGTTTTCGTGGCAAACAGCGCTTAAATGTTTGAACTGCGGTCGTCAGTTTGTAGGCAGGAAATTCATTGATGCCGATAGGCTTTATGATGATTATCTGTTTGGAAAACAGACTATCGCCCAACTTTCCGGCAGTTATGGAACAAGCAAAAGCACGGCCAGGCAGAAATTATCCTTAAAGCGTTCAGCAAGGATTATCTCTCGCGACAAGAATGTGGTTGCATTGATGGATGCCACCTATTGGGGCAAAAGTTTAGGCGTGGTGGTAATCAAGGATAGCCGTACGGGCAAAATACTGTGGCGTAAGTTTATAGATAGAAAGGAGACTCTCTCGGATTATAAAGAAGGCGTTGATTGGCTCATATCAAATAAATTCAAGAGAGAGGGTATTGTCTGCGATGGATTGAGAGGAATGTTCAGGCTGTTTGACAAATACAATGTACAAATGTGTCAATTTCATAAAGTACAAATCGTCAAGCGGTATCTTAGCCAATCGCCGGAAATTGAAACTTCAAAAGAGCTACTAAGCATCATCAAGATGCTTTGCCACGCGGATAAGAAAAGCTTCATCGGTATATTTAACCAATGGTGTAATAAATGGTCATACTTTCTTAAAGAACGAGCCAAGTACGTAAGAACGAGCAAGAGCCATTACATCCATCGGCAAATTCCCAGCGCGTATATGAGCATTAAGCGCAATATGCCATATTGGTGGTGTTGGTATGATAATTACGAATTGTGAATACTTAATACCAACAACGGCTTAGAAGGGAAATTTACGGATTTAAAATCGAAATTGAGAAACCATAACGGTTTGTAGAAAGAACACCGCAAGGTGTTTATTGATGAGTATTTTAAGGCGATTTTTGAACATTAGTGCTTTTTTTAATGTAAAAAAGCATCACTTTTGAACATTACACCCTCTTTTCTCACACCTCAATAATGAGATATGGAATGAAAATAAAAAAGCAAAATTACCGCTAAGTTTTGCCAATTCTTACCCCGAACATCATTTTAAAGTAATAACAACTAAAAATTACAGGGAATTTCTAAAAGGGAATTGAGTTTTTTGAGATGTATATTGCGTTTTTTTGTTTCCGGCACGCTCTTCACCTGTCATTCTGTCCGTTTTCTGACTTTTCCCCTGTCATTTTTTCCGAAAAAGCAACACGCTTATTTGTCAATTAACCCTTCATCCAATCAACTACCCGTCATTTTCCTTCGGTATTATTTTTGATAAACAGATATAAAACAATATATTTGCACTATTAACTAACAACACGATGGAATATACCAATCAACTAAATAATGCCCTTGCTTACAGTGTACAAGAAGCTGAACGGCTGGGCAACCCGTATGTGGGTCCGGAGCATCTTTTGCTCGGATTACTGCGTGTGGGCAGCGGCAAAGCGCTAGATATTATCCATGCCTTACAAGCGAACGCTACCAAAATTAAAAACGATATAGAAATCCTTATCCGCACGCTGAACACGCCCTTATTGGAAGAGATTCCGGTACTTAAAAGCGCCGAAAAACTCAAAAAAATCATGGAACTGGAAGCCCGCTCACTTGCTGTGGACACAGCGGATACAGAGCATTTGCTGCTGGCTATTTTAAAAATGAAAAATAATCTGGCGGACGATATTCTTACCGCGAATAACGTTTCGTACGAGCGTGTGTTGGCGCAAATTACCACCAAAAACGTGGAAAATATCAACTCGCCTTTTAGAGAAGAAGAGGATGATGAAGCCGATGACCAACCGTTTTCTAAAAAAACAAAACAAGCCTCATCGCCGCCCAAGCAGAGCGAAACCCCCGCGCTGGACACGTTTGGCACAGATATTACCAAAGCGGCGCGGGATAACCGCCTCGACCCTATTGTGGGACGCGAGAAAGAAATTGAGCGCATCGCCCAAATCCTAAGCCGTCGCAAAAAAAACAATCCCGTACTTATTGGCGACCCCGGCGTGGGTAAATCTGCCATCGTAGAAGGGCTGGCGCTGCGCATTGTACAGCATCGCGTGTCTCGTGTGCTGTTTGACAAGCGCGTGGTAGCACTGGATATGGCGTCCATTGTGGCAGGCACCAAGTACCGCGGACAGTTTGAGGAACGCATCAAAGCCATTCTCAATGAGTTGCAGAAAAATCCGAACATCATTCTTTTTATTGACGAAATTCACACCATTGTAGGCGCGGGCGGTGCTCCCGGTTCGCTAGACGCCGCCAATATGCTGAAACCTGCATTGGCGCGCGGCGAAATTCAATGTGTAGGCGCCACCACGCTGGACGAGTACCGGCAAAGCATAGAAAAAGACGGCGCATTGGAACGCCGGTTTCAAAAGGTAATTGTAGACCCAACTACCGCCGACGAAACATTGCAAATCCTGGAAAACATCCAAGACCGTTACGAATATCACCATAACGTGCGCTACACGCCCGAAGCCATCAAAGCTTGCGTGCGGCTTACCGACCGCTATATTACCGATCGCTGTTTTCCCGATAAAGCCATTGACGCGCTAGACGAAGCCGGCTCGCGGGTGCATATTTCTACCGCATCTGTTCCTGCCGAAATTGAGAATTTGGAAAAGGAAATAGAATTGGTAAAAAAAGAAAAAAACCGTGTCATTGCCGAGCAGAAGTTTGAAGAAGCCGTGCCCCTGCGCGACAAGGAAAAACAGATGCAATATCAACTGGAAGACGCCATCAAACGCTGGGAACAAGAATCACAGCAGCACCCGGAAACGGTGGATGAGGAAAAAGTAGCGGAAGTGGTGGCAATGATGTCCGGGATTCCCGTGCAGCGTATAGCGCAGGCGGAAGGACTGAAACTGCGTCAGATGGGCGAAGCCTTGAAAAATAAGGTGATTGGGCAAGATGAGGCGGTAAATAAAGTGGTAAAAGCCATTCAGCGTAACCGCATCGGGCTGAAAGACCCCAATAAACCCATAGGCACGTTCTTATTTTTAGGTCCTACCGGTGTGGGAAAAACTCACTTGGCAAAAATTCTTTCCGAATTTATGTTTGATGGCTCTGATGCCCTTATTCGGGTGGATATGAGCGAGTACATGGAAAAATTCAGCGTATCGCGGTTGATTGGCGCGCCTCCGGGGTACGTGGGTTACGAAGAGGGCGGGCAACTGACCGAAAAAGTACGACGTAAACCCTATTCCATCGTATTACTGGACGAAATAGAGAAAGCGCACCCCGATGTATTCAATATTTTGCTGCAAGTGATGGACGAAGGACGTTTAACAGACAGTCTTGGTCGGCGCATCGACTTCAAAAATACCATCATCATCATGACTTCTAACGTGGGAACGCGCCAACTGAAAGATTTCGGAAGGGGTGTAGGTTTCAATACCAACGATGATTTAGGCATTGATTCAGAGTACTCGCGCGGTGTGATACAAAAAGCGCTGAACAAAACCTTCGCGCCCGAGTTTCTCAACCGTGTGGATGACATTGTGATGTTTGATCAGCTGAATAAAGAGAGCATCCGTTCCATTATTGATTTGGAACTGAAAGGATTGTTCGGTCGCATCATCGGGATGGGTTACACGCTGGAACTTTCGGACGAAGCCAAAGATTTTATTGCTGAAAAAGGGTACGATGTGCAATTCGGCGCTCGTCCGCTGAAACGAGCCATTCAGCGCTATCTGGAAGATGAATTGGCGGACGTTATTCTTTCCGGCGAAACGGTAGAAGGAGACACCATATTCATGGAACTTAACGAAGCCAAAGACGGTGTAAAAGCGCGGGTGGTGAAAGCGCCCACCGCTTAAACTTTCGCTAAATAGATGCTTGAAAATATATACCAATCAGCCCTTGAAACTTGGATTTCAAGGGCTGATTTTTGGATTTAGTCACATTTGGAAATAGTGTTTCAGCTTTAAAAGTTCTTATAAAAATAAAAACAGTATGTTAAAAATCAGCACCTTAACATTTCTATTTACAATAAAAGACGTTACTTTGTGTTTCATATAGAGATGAAAAATAAATATGTTTACAGATGGCTTATAAAACGCTGTCTGTATTTTTTGAATAAACTATTTGACCTAACTATTTTATTTTAAAAATGATGAATTCTAACAAACAACCAATTCTTTTTTTATTTGTACTTGTGTTTTTATTTTTTAATGTAACGTGGGTATTAAGTGAAAAAACAACCGTCATTCAGGAAAACTCTCAAAATATTCAAGCCATCCATCAATCATCGACTATTAAAGATGTTTATGACAGCCTGCGTTTAGATGCGAAAGGTTTATCGGAAGAAGCTTATCAGTACGCGATTAAGGGATTTCATGAAGTGGCTGCGGAAGGATTATTGAAGAATGACTCCATACTTACCATCGTGGACTTTGACCAACCCAGCTACCAAAAAAGGATGTACATCATTGATGTGAAAAATTATAAAATCCTTTTTAACACCTGGACAGCCCATGGTAGAAATACCGGAAAGGAAATGGCGGTGAATTTCAGCAATCAGCCTAATTCCTACAAAAGTAGTTTAGGAGTGTATGTTACAGAAGATACATATTTCGGCAATAACGGCTATTCCCTACGCCTCATTGGTTTAGATAAGACTAACAGTAACGCCGCTAATAGAGCCATTGTGCTTCATGGCGCGCCTTATGTAAGTCAGTCTACTATTAATGCTATGGGCTACATTGGGCGCAGCCACGGTTGCCCGGCAGTACCGCGTGAACTTACCAAGCCCATTATTGAGAAAATCAAAGGCGGTTCATGCTTTTTCATTTATAATAAATCCTACCAACATACTTCTTAAATCAGGCAGGACTCATTTTTATAATCCGTAGGGTTTTTAGTTAGTAGGATTGGAAGTTTTTTTGTAAATTTACCCGATTAAACAGAAAAAGAATTCTTAAACTACGATGACTATGAACCTACTGGAACAATTGAAAACCTACACCAAAGTGGTAGCCGATACGGGCGATTTCGCTTCAATTGCTGCCTACAAGCCGATAGATGCTACTACCAATCCGTCACTGATTTACGCCGCTTCTCAAGATGCCAAATATGGCGAGCTTATCCAAGATGCTATACGACATGCCAGAGAGACTTCTACCGGGAAAGCCGAACAATTATCCAAAGCAATGGATAAATTGGCGGTAAACTTCGGATTAGAAATTCTTAAAATAATTCCCGGAAGAGTTTCTACCGAAGTGGACGCCCGCCTCTCTTTTGACACGGAAAGCACCATAGGCAAAGCGCGTGAAATTATCGCTTTGTACGAGGAGGCCGGCGTGAGTCGAGAACGTGTTTTAATCAAAATAGCTTCTACATGGGAAGGCATACGCGCTGCCGAAATACTTGAAAAGGAAGGAATTCACTGTAATTTAACGCTACTTTTCTCCTTTGTTCAGGCGGTAGCTTGCGCCGAAGCTGGCGTGAGGCTTATTTCCCCGTTTGTGGGACGAATTTTGGATTGGTATAAAAAAGACCGAGGCGTGGACAGTATTCCGCCGACAGAAGACCCGGGCGTGCTTTCTGTAACGTCCATCTATAATTATTACAAAAAGTTTGGTTATAATACCCAAGTGATGGGCGCCAGTTTCCGTAACATCGGCGAAATTACCGAACTTGCCGGATGTGATTTGTTGACCATTTCGCCTGCCTTGCTCAGTGAACTGGAAAAAAAAGAAGGAGAACTACAGGTAAAATTAAGCGTGGAAAACGCGCAGCGCCAATCCATAGAAAAAATCCGAATAGATGAGAACACTTTCCGCTGGATGATGAACGAAGACGCGATGGCCACCGAAAAACTGGCTGAAGGCATCCGAAATTTCACCAAAGACTTATTGAAGTTAGAAAAACAGATGGGAGAGATGCTTTAACATCCTCATTTGTGTGTTTATTATAGATAAGAACGCTCATCATGTAGTCTTTAGGGAGACTGCGTGATGAGCGTTCTTACTTCTTAAAAAAATCCAAGAAACGAAAGTGATAAAGTGTTATGGAAAAATGAAAACGGATTAATATTGATTTACAATATTTTCCACTTGCTTGTAGATATCTTCCCACGTGCTGTCCGGTAATTTAGCGCCAATAACCTCTACCACTTTTCCCGAAACCAGCGCGCCGATTTTTCCACAGACCTCCAGCGAATAATCATTGGCTAATCCGTGTAAAAATCCGGCGGCATACATATCTCCCGCGCCGGTGGTATCAATGCTGTTTGCCTCAATAGCTTTCACGGTATACATTTTTCCGTCTTTTTTTATTAGAGAACCGCCTTTCCCAAGTTTTACCACAGCTATATCACAAAGAGTGGCAATATCGTGAAGCGCTTTTTCGGGTTCGGTTTGGGAAAACGCGCGAGCTTCTTCCTCATTGGCGAAAACGATGTCCACGTATTTTTCAATCATTTCCCGTAAAAACGCTCGGTTTTCTTCTACCACATTGAAACTTGCCAAGTCAATGGATACCAGTAAGCCTGTTTCTTTCGCCATGCTGAGCGCCGCGCGTATCAAGTCATGATTTTGTACCAAATAGCCTTCGACGTGAAAAATATCGTATTCTGAAAAGATGGTAGGGTCTAAATCTTCTGCCAGTAATTCACTTGCTGCACCCAAAAATGTGCAGAGCGTGCGTTCACTGTCTGCCGAAACAAGTATCGTACAATTGCCGGATGCAGTGGTGTCGGAAGTGATATGGAACGTTTCCACGCCATTATGTTTACTGTGGCTGGAAAAGAATACACCGATGTCATCGTTTCCTATCTTACCTATAAAACCGCCTTTTGTGCCAAGTTTTGTAATGCCGTTAATGGTATTTGAAGCTGATCCGCCCGTTGCCATAGTGGAAGCTTGACTCTGAAAATAAGAGCGAATTTCTTCCGATTTTTTATTGTCTATCAACTGCATGCTTCCTTTTGGCAAATTCAAGTCGTCTAAAATTTCATCGTTTTCTAATTTAAACAGTATGTCTGTCAACGCATTACCTATTCCGAGTACTTTTTTCATATAAATTTTATATCTTTTTTTTGCAAAGATATTGCATATTTCAATAAAATCCATTATTTTTGCACTCGCATTTGAGAAAAATGTTGGAAAAATTCTTCCTTAGCTCAGTCGGTTAGAGCATCTGACTGTTAATCAGAGGGTCCTTGGTTCAAGTCCAAGAGGGAGAGCAAACAAAAAACATCTGAAAAATTTCAGATGTTTTTTGTTTTTAAATTATTTGCTTCCTTTTTTCGGACTGTAAATCTCATTCAGCGTGTTTGCTAACTGTATTCCTGCGCGGTAAAGCATTTCGTCCAGCTTGTCTTTATACATAAAATTATACGCGTAATGGCGCATATTGGCGTAATCGTATTTATAAAGTTCTACCCGCAACGCGTAAACAGTTTCAATAGACTGTAGCAATGTTTGATTCTTGAAACTCTCAGATATAGGCGCATATTTATCCCGCAGGTATTGGCTATATTCGGTATAAGAGAATTTTTGGTGTTCAATTAAATTGGTATCCCATAATTGGTGTACACGGATATTTTGCCCGAACCATTTGGTTTGAATATCGTTCCCGCCACGGTCTTCGGCTCTACCAAGATGAAACGGCTGGTGTACGTCTCCTATAAAATGCACCAAGTATTTTAAGGCTTCAGTATCTTTTTTGTCCTTTTTAAGACGTAAAGTCATCGTTTGAATAGCGTAAAAGAGATGCTCGCCTTCTGCCTTGGGATTTCTCCATAAACTGTCCAGGTCTTTCACAGTCATATTTTCCCGTAAATTTTGGAAATGCCATTCATAGCTGTAAGTATATGCGCTATCGTTACGGACATCGTCCGCCCAAGTGGAAAGATAAATTAATCCGCGTGTACCGAGTAATTCATCCACCTGTAGGCGTGCCGGATTATTTAAGCAGTGATAGGCTATGTCTGCCACAGCGCGGTGTCCTACGACGTCATACCCATAAACAGAGGATAATAGGTTTAATCCTGTCAAAAGTAAAAAGAGTTTTTGTTTCATTTCTAATGTGTTATAAAATATTGAATTTTAGAAGAGGTTATATCTTCCTCCGCATAAAACACAAAAAAATGGAGAAATGTTGTACTTCCTCCATTTTAAGTTCTTTATTAAGTAATATTTAAAAAAATAAAGGCTCAAAGTTCGTTTATCAAAAAATAAAATCAAGATGAAATTGCAGATTTTCGCCCGAATGGGCGATATTTCCATAACCGTAGGCGATTTATTCGCCTGC
>MTLC01000120.1_pt2 | contig 62709 bp, 58 predicted proteins | sample 1982451 | NCBI WGS metagenome assembly MTLC01 (sample SAMN05710165, study PRJNA340218) | biofilm metagenome | isolation source: sample SPH anode biofilm adapted to +100 mV | place: USA | collected 2012-02-03 | reverse complement strand
CAGCGGCTTGCCGAGCCGGTACGCCGCCGCAAGGCGGTACCACTCGTCGGCGCGCTGATCGTACGCGGCCTGCATCCTGGCGTCGGCATAGGCGAGGGCATCATGATACCGCGACCCGAAGGCCGCCGCGACATCCGCGTCGGTAATGATGCCCAGACCTGCGGCACGGGCACACAGGTAGGCGATGCGCGCCGCATCCTTGCGGCTCGCCCGAGCGGTGGCCGCATCGATGGCGGCGAGGGCGCGGCCATTCTCTGTTCGCAGCGCATCGCGCGATAGCGGCTCCAGCAGGTCGGAGTAGTAACCGGGATTGCCGCTGGCAGCCAGGGCCTTGGCCAGGGCCGCGATGGCGAGCTCCGGCGATTGCCTGGAGGCGGCCTCCACGACGTACCACTGGGCGGCATCGCGTTCTGCCGGACTGGCAGCCTTGGCGGCGGCCCTGGAGAACCAGACCTCGGCGTCCTTCCAGCGTTCGTCGGCGCGCAGGAAGCGGGCGTACCAGTAGGCGTCGAAATACGCACGCGCCGGATTGGCTCCGCGATCGGCCACCGTCCCGGTCACCCAGGCGAAGCCGGCCTCGCCTTCCTGCCGCGAGACGGCGATGAAGGCCTTGGCGGCATCCGAGGCGGCGGCCCTGGGCAGGCCCAGGAGCAGCCTGCCGGCGGCGGCTGCGGTCAGGGGCCGGTCGGATCCGTCGGGCGGGGAGGCATCCGCGCCAGTAGCGCGCCCGCCAATGCGCAAGGCAACGCCGGCGCCGTCTTCCAGCGCGGCGGCATGGCGCCTGAAGGCGACGACCGCCGGTCCGAAGTCCTTCGATCCGACGAGGGCCCGCGCCTCGACCAGTTCCATGGTCCGTGGACCCAGGGCGGCGATCGCCGCTGCCACATCCCCATCCGGGGCCGAGCCGATCAGCGTGACGATGCGTGACAGCGCCGCGTAGACGCGTGGGGAGCCATCCATCGCGACGAGCGCCGCCACTTCGCTGACCCAGTTGCCCTGCCCCGCATGGAAGCCCGCCTCGACCATGAACGATCCCAGCTCGGCCGCATCCAGGGTGGCCTCCGTGGGGAAGTTCGAGCGCAGCGCCGTCAGCGCGTCCAGCGCCGGAACCCAGTCCTGCGTCAGCATGAGCCCGGTGGCCTCGAGGTACGCGCGCCGGTAGGGAGGCAATCCAGCCCCGTCATCCGATCGGCACAGGCTCAGCAGTTCCGCTCCGTCATGGCTGGCCAGCAGCGTGTCGGCAAGCAGTCCGGCGGCGCGCTCGCGGTACAGACCCGTCTCGCGCCTGACCGCCTCATGGAGCATCATCGTCGCGAGCGGCTGGTCACCCTTGTCCTGGGCGCGCATCGCTATGAACAGGATCGCGCCGCGGCCGAGCCGCTCGAGCGCGTCGTACTGAATCGTGTCGGCGGCGCCTATCGGCAGCGGGCCATCGCCCGCCAGCAGCTCGAACCACGCGGCCTGGTCGAGGCCGTGGATCGTCGAACCGACACACGACGGCGTGGACACGAGGACGACGGTAATCAGCAGCAGCGCGAGCGGTCTCATCCAGACTCCTTCCAAAAAAAACGGCGGACGCTCTCGCATCCGCCGTCATGTGCCCTGAGGCAATCGAGGATCAGCGCGGAGGAATGTAGATCCAGTGGCCCGATATGATCAGGTCGGGATTCCGTATCTTGTTTGCCCTGGCTATCGCTCCAAAGAGCCATGGCGTCCGGTAGTAGGCTATCGACAAATCCCACAGCGTGTCACCCCACCGGATCTTGTACCAGGTGCCCGCCTTCTTGGCCGGAGCCGGTTTGGGCGGCGGCGCGACCGGTTTGGCAGGCTCCGGGGCCGGTGTCTCGACCTTGGCGGGTTCCGGAGCGGGAGCCGGCGCTGGTTCGGGCGCCGGAGCCGGGGCAACGGCCGGTGCGGGGGCTGCCGCAGGAGTCGCCACGGCGGGCGGCTCGGCCGGCCTGTTGACGGTGCAGGTATAGATGAAGAACGCGGCCAGGAGGATGATGATTGTGCCGACGGCCGCCAGTATGCCTATCAGGAGCGGCGAGCGCTTTGAGCGTGTTTCTGATTGATCGACGACGGTGCTCCCGCTTGATACGGTCCCGGTGGTCGGGTCACCGAAGTCGGGCATGGCGTCTGACTGGTCGCCGGCCTCCGGAATCGATGTGTCGAAGGGCGGCTCCTCGGGGAACTCGTCCGTCGACAGGTCCATGCCGGCATCTTCCTGCAGGTCGAAATCGGGGATGTCGTAGGTGTCTTCCTCGGACAGGGCCTTGAGCGATACCTCGAGGGTCTGATGCTCGCCGGTCGCCTCCTCGCGCGCGAAGGCGTTCAGGTTGCCGTCTTCGTCGAGCCCGAGTTCAAGCCTGATGTCCGGCTCACCGCTCGGCCGGGGAGGAATATTCTCTATGATCAGGCTGCCGACATATGCATCGGCGGCAACACCGCCGGTGGAACTGTACACATCGATCTGGACGCTCGGCTGATCATCCTTGACCGTCGTGACGATCAGGCGCTTCCTGACTACCGTGCCTTCTTCGAGGATTGGGTAGAATTTGCCGTCGGCGAGACGGATACCGATATTGGCCATGGCTGCTTCCATTCAAATACGATTTGGTTAGACACGCATACATGTATAGTATCGGTCAAAGGTGACGAAAAAACCATACAAACCGCTCGAATTGGCCGCTCTTTGTGCGAAACACGGGGCACGCCCGCATCGATGCGGACAATTTCCTTGACAGCGTGCCTGTGCGCATATACCACAGAGTGACCATGCGTGACCACGAACCGAGCATCCATGTCGCGCCGCGCTTCCATGTCAACTTCTACCACTCGTATCGCGGCGACACCCCGGACGAGCAGGGCTTTGGCAAGGACATACGGATCATCAGGGGCATACTCGATGATCTGGACCGCCTGCGCGATGAAGGACTCGTCGTACGGGCCGCCTGGGACTTTGACAACGCGTTCACGCTCGGCGAGATCCTTCCGGCCAACGCGCCTGACATCATCGAGCGCGTCAAGGCCCGCGTGCTGGACGGCATCGACGAGATCGAGCCGATGTCCTGGAACAACGGGCTCTTGTCCGCCCAGACGCCCGAGGAGTTCAGGCTGTCGATGCGGTGGGCCGACCGGGCTCCGGATCGAAGCGGCAACGCCGATGTGTTCGGTTCCTTCGTACCCATGGTCCGTCCGCAGGAGTGCATGTTCACGGCAAGCCACATTCCGCTGTACCGGAGCCTCGGCATCGAGGCGGTGTCGCTGTATTACAGCGCGATTCCGTTCAACGGCTTTGGATCCTTCGTGCCCCGCCTGGAATATGAGCAGCGCTTCAATCCTCTGACACTCGTCGACCCGGCCTCGGGCCAGTCGATGCGGCTGCTGCCGTCGTGCAACCAGGGTGACCTGGCCGAATTCTGGCTGAGCGCGGCGCGGATGGTGTCAGCCCTCCGGAGGCGGCAGCTGCAGGCGGACACGCCGATAGACTACCTGGTCGTGCTCGACATGGATGCCGATGACAGCTTCTGGGCAGGCATGGCGCGTCCGCTGACTCAGGCGATAGCGCCTTCGTTCGCCGGCCTGTACCACCTGATCCACGACGTGGCGCGGCACCGGTATGTGACCTTTACGCGGCCATGGGACTACATGCTGACGCATCCGGACCGCGGCACGCTGTCGCTGGGCCAGGACCTGGCGGACGGCGCCTTCGACGGGTATGCATCCTGGGCCGACAAGTACGAGGATTACATCCTGTGGGACCGCGTGCTGGTCGCGCGCGGGCTGTGGGAAGAGGCCAAGTCCGATGTCGCGACGGCGGCGGGGCTTCCGGCCGTGGCACTGGATGACTTCGATTCATGGAGCGCCTCGCTCGGGCCGGCCCTGCGGTCCCAGGCGACCGAGGCCATCAGGCTGCGTCTCAGGCTGCTGTCCACGACCCACTTCGGCATGGCCGCGCCCGTGATGAACGCGCGGCGCTTCGCCGAGGGGCAGGAACTGGCCGCCCTCGTCGTGGCCAGGACAGAGGCCGTGCGTGCCGCCGCGCGTGGCCAGTTCATGCCCGGCGCCGCAGGTCCTGCAGGCCGCGCCGCGCCGCAGTCCCCGTTCGAGGGGCAGGCGCCTGCTGACCCCGGCGACATGGCCATGGTCCTGCCGCCCTGGAAGGAGTACGCCGGCCACATCACCCCGATGGATGGCGAGTGTACGCGATCCTTCGAGCTGCCTGCAGCCGGCGAGACCGCGGGTAGCGGTGCCGGGCGGTGGCGGGTGGCCATCGTCACCACGGCACTGCGCTATGAGGTGACCAGCCACCGTGGCTTTGACCGGGCGAAGGCGGGGCGGCTGGGCAGGAGCTGGGACGCCCGGTGGAGGCAGCTGGCACCGATGGAGCTCGTCGCCTTTGACCATGTGCCCGTGGAAACGCCGATCCGGATATGGAAGCGCGACTTCTCGGGCCGGCTGGCCTCGTACCCGCTCGACTACCTGGACTACGGCGGTACCGCCGACGCGATCATCAACAACCACGTCACGCCGAGCTGGGTCGCCGTCGGCGATGGTACGCGGGGACTGCTCGTCGCGCAGTCAGACCGTGGGCCACGCAGCTTCGCCTTCTGCCCGGCCCGGCGGATTCGCCACGGAGCTACCGTCAGCGTGTCACTGAATCCCTACGGCACCTGGTGGGGGAGCCAATACCGGTACCCGGCACGGCATACCGGACTCGGCAGGCTGGCCGCCATCCTGACCGCCGACCACCTGTTCTCAGCCGCGCCGTCATGGGCCGGCGCGCGGCTGGACGTTCGTGTGTTCGTCGCATCGTACCAGGGTGATGCTCCCCCCGAAGGACTCATCGCCTCGGCCGAGCGGTTCTCGGGCCTTCGCGGCCATCAGTACGACAGCAAGGATGGGAGGATACCATGACCGACAGGAAGGCGACCGGGCCAGACGCACCGGATGGACGGCCCGCGGGCACGCTTGGCATGAAGACCATACTCGCGTATGGCCTTGGCGACATCTATGGCGGCGGCGCGTTCATGATCGTCGGCATGCTATTTCTCTTCTACCTGACCGAGGTGGTAGGGCTGTCACCCATCCTGGCCGGGCTGGTATTCGGCCTGGGCAAGGTGTGGGACGCGGTCTCCGACCCGCTGATGGGGTACCTCTCGGACAACACCAGGTCCAATCTGGGCCGCCGCCGTGTCTACTTCCTGGCGGGCATCGTCCCGATAGCCCTGTCGTTCGTGGTGCTCTGGATACCCGTGCGCTTCCATTCCCAGGCGCTGCTGTTCCTCTACTACAGCGCCGCCTATGTGCTCTTTGCCACGGTCTTTACGATGGTGATGATACCGTACTCGGCACTGGCCGCCGAGCTGTCGCCCGATTACCGTGTGCGCAACAGGCTGTCCGGATCACGGATATTCTTTTCCGGGTTCTCGTCACTGCTGGCCGCTACCATACCGAGGATCATCATCGACGCATCCGGGGCCAGACCAGCGGCCGGTTACGTGACCATGTCGGTACTGTTCGGCATCTTCTTCGCCGTGCCCTGGCTGATCGTCTTCTTCGGCACGAAGGAAGACGCCGTGCTGCAGACCCAGACGGTATCGAGGAACTTCATGCGCGAGTTCCTGAGCATCTTCAGGAACCGCTCGTTCCGGATCCACATCGTGATGTACATCTGCGTCTATTCGGCGATGGATTTCCTCATGGCCCTGTTCTCGTACTACCTGACATACTATCTGCGCAGGCCTGGCCTGTACTCGGTCGCGATGGGCACCCTGATGGTGGTGCAGCTGGCGATGATCGTGGTGTACGTGTACATCGCCAACAGCAGGGGCAAGCGCTTTGCCTACATCATGGGGGCGGTGTTATGGCTTGCGGGCATGCTTGCCACCATGACGCTCGGCCCGTCATCCCCGGTCGTGGCGCTGGTGCTGGTATGCGCGCTGATGGGGCTGGGAACATCGGCAGGCGTCTTCATACCGTACGCCATTCTGCCCAATGTCATCGATGTCGACGAGCTGATGACGGGCAGGCAACGATCGGGTGTGTACTCCGGCTCGATGACCCTGACCAGGAAGCTGATACAGGGAGCGCTCGTGATGCCGACCATCGGGTTCTTCCTGCAGGTGATAGGGTTTGTTCCCAACGCGGTACAGACTCCGCAGGTGCTCTCCCGCTTCTTCGTCTTCTTCCTGGGCGGGCCTATCCTGCTGATCATCGCCGGCATACTGGCGGCCGCCCGCTTCGAGCTGAGCCCTGGAAACAGCGAGATGATAGCGGCGGAATTGCTCAGGCTCCGGGCCGGTGGCTCGGTCGATGATGCCGATCCTGCCGTGAAGCTGGTGTGCGAGCGGGTTTCAGGGGCACCCTACGGTGAGGCCTTCGGGACCGCTACGCGTCGCGGCTAGGCCGGCTTCCTGCCGACCGCTACCAGCCGCTCGGCCTTGTTGTCGTACGGGGTGCCGGCATAGGAACCGAACAGCTCGACCGATGCAAGGCCCGAGCGGAGCATCGAGTCGCGCAGCTCCGTGCCGGAGTACAGGCGCTGCACCCACGAGCGGTCGATGCGCCTGACGCCGTCCACGACCAGCCAGCGGTTGCGCAGGCCTTCCCACGCGCCGACCACCTGGAACTCGGTCAGCACGAGGCGTCCGTCGCGCTCGAACCATTCACCTTCGATGAAGTCGCGCGCGGCCGTCTCCTTGCCGACGATCTCGACCACCAGGACACCACCCGGAGCGAGACTGTCGGTGATGCGCGCGAGCATCAGCTCGTCTTCGGCTCTGGTCGGAAAGTACCCGAAGCTCGTGAACAGGTTGACGGCAAGCCCGTAGGCGCCTGGCCGGCACCAGGTACGCGCGTCGGCCTGTATGAACTCCACCGACAGGCCCATCGCATCGGCGCTGTCGCGCGCGGCCTGCACATACGGGCCGGTGATGTCGACGCCGGTCACACGAAAGCCGCGCGCCGCAAACTCGAGGGCATGCCGGCCGGTGCCGCAGCACATGTCCAGCACCGCGGCGCCCGGCGCCACGCCGCTCAGCGTCTGTATGGCGTCGACGACGTCAGGCGCCTCAGCCCAGTGGGCGCCATCGAACAGGAGCGGTGCGTAGTCGGTCCAGAAGCCATCGTCGGCAAACCAGTCCGTCCCGGTTTCGCGGTCCGGGCCGCAGCCCGGGTCAGAGGGCACTGTGTTCAAGCGTCTGGCCCAGCACGTATGTCAGCGTTTCTATGTCGATTTCTCCCGAGTCAATGGTGACCAGCTCGCGTATCTCCGTCCATTCGTCCCTGGAGAAGGGCGTGCCATCGTAATCGCACAGGAGGAGCGAACCGATGCCTCCGAGCCACTCCAGGGCTCTGGTGCATCCTTCGGCTCCGCCGGCTGCGTATCTGGACAGGAAGGTGGTGAAGAGCGCCGCTATGGTGTCATCGGGAATCTGGGGCATGGATCTGGAGAACATCGACCTGAGCGCCTCGAAGTCCTTGTTGCCTGGCGCCATGCCCGCATGGCGGGCCCAGTCGTCCAGATCCGATCTCAGTCGGTCTATAGTCTGCATGGGCCGATCATACCGCGCCCGGGCCATCTTGTTAACAGGTCATCGTCCGGGGCCGCCCACCAGCCCGAGCGCCGCCAGCAGCACGCCAAGATCGTAGACGGCGTGCGCCATCGCCAGCGCGTGCAGCCTGAACCCCCGGCTGGCCGCCGCGGCGAACACCGCGCCGACCAGCAGCGCCGACACGATGCCGGCGCCGCCCTGGTAGGCATGGCCCGCGGCAAAGAGGCCTGTCGATACCAGCATGGCCGCGAGCGTTCCCGCTCCTCGATCCTGCAGCGTACGCATCACGTAGATGCGGTAGAACAGCTCCTCGCGATAGGCGACCGCCAGCGAGAAGCAGGCGGCGGCGGCAATGATGATGGCCGGCGATGCGCCTGGCGTTCCGGGAAGCGCCACGCCGTTCGAGCCGACGGTGATGCCGGCTATCGACATGAAAACGACGACGAGGCGCGATATCAGTACCATGATGCCCACGAGCAGCGCTGCCCGCAGGACATCGCCGGAGCGCGGCCGCGCGATGCCGTAGTCACGAAGCCTGCCGGATACGCCGATACTGACCATGAGGAGTGCACCCTGCGAGAACGATTGCACGGCACCGGAGTACAACCACGTGATGATGTCTGGTGGCATGCCCGACGGCACGAGACCTGGCGCTATCATTGCGAGCGTCACGATGACAGGCTCCAGCCATACGTGTCCGGTTCTATCGGTATCGCTTCCCATGGGGGCAGTATATACTGTCCGAACGGAGCGTCGCCATGGTGAATGTCCTGCTGATCCTCGTCGTCATACTGCTCTTCGTCACCGGCACCCTGCTGCTGCGTGGAGAACACCGCTTTTCGCCGCTCGAGTACTACGCTCGCGGCAAGGAGGTCGGATTCACGATGGGCGAGACCAAGACCATACTGGACATGGCGAGGATGGCCGGCGTCAGGGATCCGACCAGCGCACTCTGGTCGATCAGGGAGCTCGACATCTGCATCCGTGCCTTCGGCAAGAAGAACCGCAACGAAGGCAAGGATCGGGACCGCACGGCGCTGCAGTTCATGGAGAAGCTCTATGACTTCCGCAAGCGGCTCGAGTTCGAGCAGCCAAAGTACAAGGCCGGCATCACCAACTCTCGCTTCATCCGGACCAACCAGCGGATTCGCATACTCGTTGAAGGCGTGGGCGTCTACTCGTCAACCGTAATCGATTCCAACGACCGCTACCTGGTGGTCTCCTATCCGGTCGGGGCGCGCATACCGTCAGGGTTCCAGTGGAAAGGGTCACGCGTCTCGGTCTATTTCTGGCGACAGGAAGACGCGGGTTATGTCTTTGATACCTATGTGCTCGAAGACCTCCGCATCAGGGACATACCGGTGCTGCAGCTCGGCCACTCCGAGTCGCTGCTCCGTACCCAGAAGCGCAAGTCACTGCGGGTTCGATCGAGGATGCCCGCCTACCTGTACCTGTTGCGCCGGCTGGAGGGCGCCTACGAGAAACCCGAGCGCGTGCCCGGTCTCAAGTGCGTCATCCAGGACCTGTCGGAAGACGGCGTCTCGGTGCTGATAGGCGGGCGGGCCAAGGTCGGCCTGCTCGTCAAGGCGCAGTTCTATGTCGGCGATGACCAGATCGTGATGAGCGGCACCGTGCGGGCAGCCGAATACGATGCCAGCAAGAACCAGTCGCTGATGCATGTCGAGGCGGTGCAGCCCAGCCCACGCATGCGCAACCTGGTCAGGTCTCATGTCTACAATGTCGGGCCGGAGGCAACCGGGCCCTCCGCGGGCGCCGCGCTGGACGGTCGACCCTTTTCGGTATAAATTCAGTGCCGGGTCTTGCAGCGATATCTCAGGAACAGGGGTGACGATGAAAAAACACAGCGCGCTCTCCGTCATCATGCTAGCGCTGGCACTTGCCGGCCTTCCAGCCCAGGAGTCGTCGGACCTCATCGACACCTACCGCCGCAATTTCGTGCGCTCCAGTCTGGGAACCAAGCTCGAGCTGCTGAAGGAAGCGTCGGCCTATGAATCCGTCAACATGGGGCCGCTGTACGATACGGCCGTCCAGTTTGTGCTCGGGAACATCGTGCTGCTTGCCAACGACCCGCTGATGCGCGACATGGCCATACTGTCGGTTACCATGATACGCAAGTACCACTACGCCCCGGCGTCTGAGAACATGTGGAGCCTCTTTGGCATCTACCAGGACAACCTCGTGCGCGTTGCGATATTGCAGACCCTTGCGGAGACGGCCGCCGGCAACAAGACCATCCTGAAGGAAATGAATGCCTACCTGGACAACCAGATAACCCTGTTCAAGGCCGGCTCTCCGCCGGATCCCGCCGTGCTCGACGCGACGGTCTATGCCGTGGGGCAGCTTGGCGACTCGTCGTCGTTCCCGTTCCTCTTCTCCGCATACATGGCATCGGTCAGCCTGGGCATAACCAGCCGTGCGAGCACCGCGATGGCGACGCTGAACGGCGATTACGCAGCCTTCCTGACCGAGGTGATCAAGACCCATGCCCCTGCCGAAAAGGCCGCGGCGCTGGAGGCAGGACTCCAGAAGGATGCGCTCCCTGCCGACAAGCGCGCGGCGCTGGCCGAGACGGCACTTGCCGTCGGCGTGTCGTACCAGGGCGCCATGCCCGCCGACCAGTCGTATATGATAGCGTTGCGCACGTCGGCCGCGCGGGAGCTGACGGCGCGTGGCTGGCAGAAGGCATCGCCGCTGGCGATCAAGCACTTCTATGACTTCCAGATACAGTACACCCGTGGCCAGGTCTCCAAGTCCGATTTCCTTGATTCGATAGGCCTGCTCGGAGCGATGGGCACCACCGAAGCCGCTCAGGCGCTCGCGCTGTATCTGCAGCTGATCAATACCGAGACCGAACAGGGCAAGGCCATCGACGAGCAGATAACGCTTGCCGTCGTCAACAATCTGGGCCTGCTCGGTGACAAGACGGCCTTCGACTATCTTTTGTATATCGGCTACCTCCAGTACCCGGAATCGATCAAGAAGGCAGCCAGGGACGCACTGCAGAAGCTTCGCTGGTAGGATCGCAAGCGGCGGTGCTCCGGGCGGCGTTCGGGTGCCGTGGCCAGAACCAATGCGCCGCTGGCGCCGGCAATTCCATTCGCCATCGGAGCGGCCGTCGCGGCATACCTGAAGCCCGGCGTGAGCTCCCGCATCATTGCGGTTTCCATGGGCGCCGCGCTGCTCGCCGCGGCGGCCGCCTTGCCCGCGATGCGCGTCCGCACGGGCCGCCGCTTGTTGATCGCCCTGTCGCTCGGCCTGTTCGCCGGAAGCTGCGCCCATGCCCGCGTCGAGTCGATCGCCGGCAGGGCCGCACCAGGCCTGGCCGCTCCGGCATCCATCGTGGCCTGTGATGGCCACATCACCGCCGATCCCCGGCGCACCGCCTCCGGCCAGACCGCCGTAGCCATCGAGCTCCTTGCCGTGCATGGCCGTGATGGCGCGCGCGTGACGGCCTGTGGACCACTGCTCCTGTACATTCGCGGTGCCATGCCGGCCTCGCTGATGCGCGGCCAGTCGGTATCGGTCGCGCTCGGCAGGCCGGTCATGGCGGCCCGCGGCGGTGGAGGCGCATGGCCCGATGCGCTCGCCGCCCCGCTCGCCTTTGTCGATGGTGGCGACGTTACCGTGATAGCCCCGGCGCCGCCGCATGAGCGCGCTCGCTGGCGCATCAGATCGGCCATGGTCGACGCGCTGCACCGCGGTGGCGGTACTGCGGGCCCGCTGCTGGAGGCCCTGATCGCGGGTGTCCGCGACGATCTGGATGCCGCGATCGCCGAGGACTTCCGCAAGGCCGGCTGCGCCCACATCCTGGCCCTGTCCGGGCAACACATCGGCATCCTGGCGACGCTCGTCGCCGCGCTGCTCGGCTGTGCGATGGGCCCCTTCAGGGCCAGGACTGCCGCCTGCCTGCTCGCCGGTGCCTACCTGTACATCGTCGGAGCATCGCCCGCGGTGGCACGCGCGGTGATCATGTTCTGGATAGCCAGCGCGGCCCTGCTCCTGGACAGGCCGCATGCACCGCTCGTGGTGCTTGCCCTGACATTCGGTGCCGTCGTCGTCCTGTCGCCTGAAAGCATCCATGCGCTTTCGTTCAAGCTGTCCTACCTGGCGGTCGCCGGCATAGCCCTGTTCGCGCCGGCCTGCGAGTTCCGGATGCGGCGCTGGCTGCCTCCGCCGGTATCGGGGGCCGTGGCGATGGGCCTGGCGGCCATCGCCGCGACGGCACCGCTGTCCATCATCACCTTTGGCTTCCTGAACCCCTCTTCACCGCTCACGAGCGCGCTGGCCGGGCCGCTGGTATCGGCGCTGATGTATTGCGGCATCGCAAGCGCGCTGCTCGTCGCGGCCATCCCAGCGGTCTCGGGCCTGACCGCGTACCTATGCGCCGCGCCCTATGCCCTGTTGACCCGCACCATCGGCCTTGGAGCGGCGATGCCGTCGATCGTCGTTGCCGCCGATGGAAAGCCGGCAACGGTACTGGCCGGTGTCGTTGCTCTTGGTGCCGCCTTCGTATATGCTTGGCCCCATGTCGCCGAACGCCTCCGATCAGGACACGGTACCGCTGCCGGTCAATTACGACTCACCGACCGACCTGTCCGCGCTGCTGGAACGGCTGGGCCTGGGCATGCGCAAGAAGTACGGCCAGAACTTCCTCGTGAGCGGACAGGCCAGGCGCCGCATCGCCGCCCTGTTCGGAGTCCAGCCAGGCGCGCGCGCGTGGGAGATCGGGCCGGGAACCGGCTCGATGACCCGTGAGGCCCTGGTCGCGGGACTCGCCGTCTCGGCGTTCGAGATCGACAAGGGCTTTGCCGCGTTCATACGGGAATCATATGGCTCCATCGAAGGCTTTGAACTCTATGAAGGCGACTTCATCAAGACCTGGAAGCGTGCCCTGGACGCCTCCGGACGCCCGGCCATGGCCTTTGGGAACCTGCCGTACAACGCGGCGGGAGCGATCATCGCGACCTTGATAGAAGGTGGCGTGCGGCCGGCCCGCATGGTCTTCACCGTGCAGAAGGAAGCCGCGCAGCGCATGTGCGCCGTACCTTCCACCAAGAACTATTCCGCCTTCTCCGTGCTCTGCCAGTCAACCTACCGCGTCAAGACCGCCTTTGACCTGTCGGCGGGCATGTTCTGGCCACAGCCGCGCGTAACATCGGCCGTCGTCGTGATGGAAAGCCGCAATGATGCCGTGCCCTTCGCCGGCGACCGCGCCTTTACCGGATTTACCCGCGCCTGCTTCTCGTCGCGACGCAAGACCCTCCGCAATAACCTCAAGGCCGCTGGCTTCACCGAGGCGAACCTGACAGAGGCCTGCGCCGGCGTCGGCATATCACCCGATGCCCGCGCCGAGACCCTGACACCCGAGTCGTTCTCCGAACTCTGGACCGCGATCAAACCGAGGATCTAGCGACCCATGCGTCTTGCCAGCGGGCCTACTTTACCGTATCATCGGTGACCATGACCGACGTACAACTCAGCAGCGTAGACGAAGATACCCTCGACACCATCCTGGCCGGCGATGTTGAATTCTCGGGCACCATGGTCTTCAAGGAACCACTGATGATCAAGGGCCATGTCAGCGGTTCCATTGCCACGACCAGCGATCTCCATATCGACGAGAAGGCCGTCGTGGAGGCAGACATCAGCGCACGCAACCTGACGATCAGGGGCACGCTCAAGGGCGATGTCACGGCTAGCGGCCGCGTCGAACTGTTTTCGTCATGCCGCGTTGAAGGTGACATCACCGCCGCCGAGGTGACGATGGAACCAGGCTGCAGGTTCAACGGCATATGCTCCATGACCGGTGCCGGCGATGGCTCACGGAACTAGCCGACGCGCGATAGCCTGTGCCGTTCTGGCTGTCATCGCGACAGCGTTCGTGCCACCGCTTGCCGCCCAGACCAAACCGGATGCGCTCGGCATGTACAAGCAGGGCCGGTATGACGAAGCCCGGGCAACCTGCCTGGCCGAGATAGCCGCCGATCAGACCAACATCGAGTCATACGTCGTGCTCGTCTGGAGCCTTCTGTCCCTGGAGCGCTACGCCGACGCCGAGCTGTACGCCAACCGGGCATACGCGACCATCCGCAAGGACCCGCGCATCGTCGAGGCGCTTGGTGAGGCATCGTATTATCAGGGCAAGAATGACGATGCCCTGGCCCACTTCCGGGACTACATCAACCTGCTGCCTGACGGCTCCAGAATCGGCACCGTGTACTATCTGATGGGCGAGACATACCTTCGACAGGTGCGGTACAGCCATGCCGACATATCGATACGCACCGCCCTGCAATACGAACCCCAGAATGCCCGCTGGTGGACACGCCTGGGCTACGTGCGCGAGCGCGCCTCCGACTGGTCATGGGCCATGCAGGCCTACGATGCCGCCCTCGCCATCAATCCCGGGCTGACCGATGCCGTGCTCGGCAAGCAGCGCGTCACCGCCCACCTCAATCCATAGCGGCGCCGATGGCACTCCGAGTAGCATTCCGCACCTTCGGCTGCAAGCTGAACCAGGCCGAGACCGACTCAATAGCCGACAGCTTCGTGCGGGCTGGCGCGGTGATCGTCGATGCCGAATCCACCGCCGATGTCATCATCTTCAACACCTGCACCGTGACCAGCAAGGCCGAACAGAAGGCCCGCCGCGAGATGCGGCTGGCGCTGCGACGGAATCCCGAGTCGGTCGCCATCGTGACCGGCTGCTATGCCGAGCTCGACCAGGAGGCCGTCTCGGCGATAGCGCCACGCACCCTGGTCATACCCGGATCGAAGAAGGACCACGTCAGGGCCATCGCTGCCGGCCTCGTCTCCGCCGCGCTCGAGGGCCTCGATGTCCTGGACGAGGCACGCCGGCTGAGTTCCGAGCTATCCGGGCGGACTCCGGACCCCTTTGCCTTCGTACCTGGAGACGCGCGCTTTCATACCAGGGTCCAGCTGAAGATACAGGATGGCTGCAGCAACCGTTGCGCCTATTGTCGCGTCTGCCTGGCCCGGGGCCGTTCCGTCAGCCTGGAGCCCGACGAGGCGCTTGCACGTGCGGCCGCCCTCGAGGCATCCGGCGTCGCGGAGATCGTGCTGACCGGCGTCAACCTGTCACAGTACCGCTCCGGCGGCCTCGACCTGCCCGGCCTCCTTGAACACCTGATCCGCGGCACGTCGAGCGTCGCCTTCCGGGTGTCGTCGTACGAGCCCGATCGCGTCGATGACGCGTTTGTGCGGGCCTTCGCGCTGCCGCGCGTGCGCCCGCACCTGCACCTGTCGGTGCAGTCGGGCTCGGACCGTGTACTCGGCGCGATGGATCGTCACTACACCAGGGACCAGGTACTGCGCGCCGCCGATGCCGTCCGTGCGGCGCGTTCCGATCCTTTCATCGGCGCCGACATCATACTGGGCTTTCCCGGCGAAAGCGACGAGGACTTCGCGGCCACGATCGACGTATTGCGGCGGCTTGATCCAGCCTGGGTGCACGCCTTTACCTTCAGTCCGCGTCCTGGTACCCGCGCCTTTGACATGAAGCCCCGCGTGCCCGAGCGCGTCGCCGTGGCACGGGCCGCGGTCGTGCAGGCACTCGCGGAAGAAGGCAAGTCGCGGTTTGCGGCGCGGCGCCTCGGTGCCATCGTCCGCGCCGTCGCGGATGCCCATGAGGGCATCGAAGCTGACGAAGGGCATGGCGCCATCGTCGCCACCTCGGCTGAGTACCTCAAGCTGCTCATTGGCGGCGTTCCCGCAGGTTTCCGCGGCGAATTTTCCTGTCTGGTCGATTCGGCGGCCACACCCGGGGCTCACGGCTCGGGCATGGACCTGCTCGCCCACTTCGTCACTCGGGATTGACTAAATAGACATAATTAATGTTTTTGGGCTTGTTTTGCCCGGCATACGTGCTACACTTCTAGTAGCTCCTCGAAGCTTGTTACGACTGGCACGAGATCGGGGCACGTGCCACGCTTCGTGAGACTACACGACCGAGATGAAAGGAATCAGCGATGAAACGCCTGGGCATCATCCTTCTGACCTCTGCCGTGGCTCTGGCCATGAGCGGCTGTTCTGCCCTCGACGCGTTGCTTCAGGTGAACATCCTGAAGTCGTTTGCCGTGGTCAGCTCCGACGAGATCAAGTCGGCCGACTCGGCCACGTTGCTTGACCTGTCGGCAAGCGCATCGTTCTATGAGACCCTGGCCGGAGACGCGGCCACCAAGAATGCCGCTCTTGCCACGATCGATGCATCGATCGGCGGCTCCATTTCCGGGGCGACCGACCAGGAGCTGGCGGTGCTCGCGGCTACCATCGAATTGAAGACGACGCCGGCCTTCGATCTGGTCAACAACGTCGGCAGCCTGCTGTCGGACCTGATCGGCGGTGCGACACTGCCTGACGAGTCTACCCTGAAGGCCACGCTGCTCGACCTGCTGCCCGCGTCGGTGCTCGGATCGGGCGGCAGCATCAACGAGGCGGCCTTCCTGTCGATGGTCGATGGACTCGTTGCGGCCAACGACTATTACGACGCGCTCGGCGGCGCCATCGGCACCGGCGGCTATGACAGCGGCACCGACATTTCCGCAGGCGATGTGGCCCAGGGCGCGATCATCGCCGCCATGGTCGCGAGCGCAATTCCATACAAGCCAGTTGCGTATTCCAGCATGACCTATGCAGATTACCTATATGCATTGCTCACGGATCCCTTGATTACTCCGCCCGATTCCTATGCGCCACCCGATCCACTGGCCGGGAATCTGGGGAATCTCCTGGCCGCGGCCAACATCTCGTTTTAAGGAGGAATCGATGAAGCGCACCGTACTCGTATCGGCACTATTCCTCCTCGCGGCGGGCTCCCTGTTCGCGCAGGCCAGGCTCGACGCGGCCGCGCCCAAGGATGCGCGGACCATGGCCATGGGCGGAGCCTTCGTCGCGATGAGCCAGGGCTACCAGAGCCTGTACGGCAACCCCGCGACCTACGCCGACAGGACGCCTGAGCTCACCCTGCTGTCCGTGACGCCATGGGCATATGTGCGTCCAACGACCGACACGATGGCCCTGTTCCAGAACATGGCCGCCTCGGTCTCGTCGGGTTCCAGCAGCCCAGCCGATGTGATCGATCCATTGTCCGACCTGATTACCGACAACGGTTTTGGCGGCGGCATGTCGGTCGGACTCGGGTGGGTGGGCAAGGGGCTGGGGCTCGGCATCATCGGCTCGGGCGAGGCCTATGTGCGCGGTGATACGTTGCTTGGAGCCACCGGCCGGCTCGATGGGCAGATAGCCGCCATCGTCGGCGTTGGCGCGCCACTGCAGCTGGGTCCGTTCAGGGTGCAGGTCGGCGGCGATGTACGGCCGTACCTTCGCGCGACCGGTCCCATCGTTGGCACCGACCTCCTGGGCCTGATGACCGGCACGCAGACCGATGGCACCACGCCGTTTGACGCGATGAGCATACCGGTCGACCTGGGCTTTGGCCTGGCCGTCGATCTTGGCGCCAGAATGGATTTTGGCACGCTGGCTTCCGTCGGGCTTGCGGTTCGTGACATATCGACCAGGCAGAATTTCTCGCAGACCACCCTGGGCGACGTGCTCGATTCGCTTGGTGGGGGAGCGCTTCCGGCAGGAACCACCACGGAGTATCCGCTCTACCCGAATGTGACGCTGGGCGCCAGCCTGAGCCCGATACCCGTCCGCCTGCGGAACCTGGTCGACGTTACACTGATCGCCGAGATACAGGATCCCGTCAATGTCTATCTGGACCATGGCTCGATATGGAATGTGTTCCATGCGGGTGTCGAGACCAATCTGCTCGGCGGCCTCTTCGCGCTGCGCGGCGGCGTCAACAAGGGCTGGCTCAGCCTTGGTGCCGGTTTTCATCTGCTCCTGATGCAGGTCAATGTCGCGGTATTCACCGAGGAACTTGGACCACGGCCTGGTGACCAGCCCCGTACCGGCGTCTCGATGGAAGCGGCAATACGGTTCTGAATAAAACCGGTCGCCGCGCCGATACTCTAGAAGTATAGTCTGCAAAGGAGCGGCGACCATGAATGCACGCACAGCCCGGACCGGCGGAATGGCCATCAGGATCGCCGCCGTCATCATGACGATGGCCCTGCTGCTGTCACTCTCGTCATGCCAGCAGTTCTTTACCGCCTCGCTCGCCACCTTCCTTGCCAGGGATTCCTACACCATACCGGCGGACCTGCCAGTAGGCGATGCGATCGACCTCCTGGATTCCGCGAAGGCCTCGGGCGACGAGCAGCTGGCCGCGGCGTTGGTGACGCCTCTGTACAGCGCGGCTTCGGCGGCTACCCCTGGCACCGCCGCCTATGATGAGGCGGCTACCGCCCTGACCCAGGCGGTGCTGCTATCGTCTGGCGTTGGAACGGCCATCGGTGATGTTGTGTCGGACCTGGGCACGGCCGATTTTGGCTCGATAACTCCCGCTCAGATTGATACGGCGCTTGCCTCCGTGGCTGCAATTTCGCTGACACCGGCCGAAACGACGGCCTTGCTGATGATAGCCGCGGACCCGCCGGCCAGCATGAGCACCGATGATGCCTATATAGCGGCACTCTCGATCGCCGTGGATGCCTTCGGCGACGCTGGCGTTGCGCTGAGCTCCCTGACCGACTTCTCGGACCTGCTGGACACCGGCGCCCTTCCCCCGGGCGTCGATTCGGTATCGATAAACGCCGCGATTGACTTGCTGACATACGCCCAGACGCTCGACGCCGCCGACGGCACCGACAGCCTGCTCGGGCAGATGCTGTCAGGCGTGAATTTCAACTGATACTATGAAGAACTACCACGAGGTCGACCGATGAAAAGAACAGCCCTGGCCTGCGCGGCATTCGCGCTGATAGCAATCTCGGCATACGCCCAGACGGTCAAGCCCTTCGTCGTGCCATCGGCCCGGATGTCGGCGCTGGGCGGACCACACGCGGCCAGCTCGGCTGGCCTCGATGCGATATTCGAGAACCCCGCCGGTTTCCTCGTAGACACGCCGCAGCTCGGCGTCTCCGCCCTCGTGCTCAATCCGTCCGGTCCGATATTCGACATAGCGAGTCTCATCGTCGGTGGATCCACCGACATACTGGCCGGATTGACCGGCCTGCTCGACGCCAACGGCCGGCTCTTCGTCCAGGCAGACCTCCTGGGGCCACTGGCCTTCGGGTATGTTGGCAAGGGGCTGGGCTTTGGGCTGTATAACAGGACCGTCCTGACGATCAACGTCGCGTCGTTGCTGTCCACCGCGTACGATGTGTCGGAGGAGTTTCTGCTGGCCGGCGGCTACGCCTATCGCTTCACGATAGGAGAACGCCAGAAGCTCGATGTGGGCATCATGCCCAAGGGGTTCATCAGGGCCAGCCTTGGCCAGACCATGTCGCTGCAGGACGTCGTCGATCTCATGTCGGCACCCGGTTCGCTGCTGACCGGCCAGCCGTATACGATGACATCGGGCGTCGGCTTCGATATCGGCGCGCGCTGGTCGCTCGATGACAGCCTCGCCGTCGGCCTTGTGGCCCACGATGCCTACTCGCCTTCGATGGTCACCACGTACGCCAGTTTCGGCGACTTCGCGGCCGATCCAACCAACAAGATTGGCTCGGAGTACGCGGTCGTCCCGGCGACCCTGTCCGTTGGCCTGGCCTACGACCCTCGCCTTGAGCTGCTCGACCGGTTTGGCGCCAACCTGAAACTGTTGCTCGATTATGTCGACCTACTGGACCTGTTCGCCATCGTGCCGCGCAATCCCATACTGAACATTACCGCCGGCATGGAACTGGAGCTGCTCGATATTCTATCGATCCGCGCAGGCGTCAAGGACGCGCTGCCTACCGCCGGTTTCGGCATCGACCTCTCCGCCTTCACCTTCTCGTTGTCGATGTTTGGAACCGAGCTTGGACTGGAGCCGGGAGCGCGGCCCACCTTCAACCTGCTCGTGGCGTTCGATTTCCGCTACTAGGGGGCGTGCGGCACGGCCAATCCGCCTCAGCGTTGACACGGCGTGCCGCCAGAGGGTATGTTCAACCCGACTATGCATGTGTCGAGCCGCTAGCTCACTCGGTAGAGCAACGCCCTTTTAAGGCGTGGGTACGGAGTTCGAATCTCCGGCGGCTCATCGTCATCCATGACGTGCCGCCCGGTCGGGCGGCATTCTTATTGGCGCGCCATCCGTGGCGCGCATCCGTGATGTGCGGCCGGTGTCAACCCGGACCCCAGAGGCCGCGGCCCCTCGCGCGCGCCGATCGCTCGGCCTCGCGAAAATCAGCCATGAACATGAACGGATACGTGGTGTAGGCGAAGCCGAAGCCATTCGCCACAATCTGCAGGTTGAAGCAGCTGCCGTCCGCAAGGAACACGTAGGCGAGCAGGCGCCCGTATACATCACGCAGCCGCGGCTCGAAGGCCAGCCAGACCGGTCGACCGAGCAGCTGCTCGCGCGCATAGTGTGACGCCTCCGCGCCAAACCGTTCCACGGGTCTGCGCGGATCGACGACTTCAGGCGTGTCGACGCCGATCAGCCGCACCTTCTCGGTAGACCCGATTCCGGCGACCGGGCCGAGCGAGACGACTATGGTATCACCGTCGACGATACGGATGACCGCGGCCGGCGTCATCAGTGAGCGCTGGGTTGACAGCTCGGCAATGCTCCTGATCGAATGGGGAATGCGGTACGGAGCCTTGGCTGAAGATGGAGCGGGCTGGGGGTATAGGGGCACGAGACACCACAGCAGCAGCGGCAGAAGGAAGATCACGGTTCGCCCATTCTTCATCATGCGCGCAGTATATCCCTTCTTGGTGTGAACTGTCCGGCTGCTGGGACGGTGCATGACGGCTCTGCATCAAGCATGCGCGGGCCAGTTCCATGTGTCAGCGGCGCATGAGCCAGCCAACGCGTCGCCATGGTGCCGTTGCCACGAGGCTGGCCGCGGCCAGGAGATCCGGCGGATCGAGATTGGCGCCGACTGCTTCGGGGCCCAGGTTCCACATGGCTCCCGTGATCGGATCGACGATCAGCCGGCCGATGAGACCTCCCACCACGACGTTGCCGGCACTGCACCAGCCGGCTTCGCGCGACCCCGTCAGCCAAATTTCCTCTTGTTCATATCCGGGAGCCTCGAAGACATGCCTTGTATGTGGCCGCCTGGAAGGAGCCGTCGCCCTTCTTGAGCGGAAGTGTCGCCGGAGTTGTGCCATCGGTAACCAGGGTGCCTCTCGAATCATATACGGATATCCTGGCACCCGACGGGTCGCTCCGGAAGGCCATCTTCCGGTCGCCGACTTTCATGATGGTGGCGCAACCGCCGTTACGCGGTTACGGAACGACAGTACACCTGTGGATGGCAAGCGCGCACGTGGCGACGCGGGAGTCGCCGCGCGCGGAGGAATCTCGGGTCGCGCCTCTAGTCGGCGCGGGGCAGCGCGCCGAGGTGTATGACGCAGCCAGCCGTCGCGGAGAACATGAATGAGGTGGCTGCGGGTCCGTAGCCCAGCAAGGCATCGGTGCCAAACATGTAGACGCCGGAGTCGAGTCCCCACACGAGGGTCAGGGCAGGCGAGACATCGGCGCTGAGCTGAGCGCCAAGCACCAGCGCGCCGAGGCCGTCGACAACGGCGCCGGGGTAGGTTCTGGTCCAGTCCTGATACCCGAGATCGACCAGTACCCGGTAGGGAGCGCCTTTCCTGTTCACATCGACGGAGAAGAGGTAGGCGGTCGAGGCATCGACCAGCGCGTCACCCGAGTCCAGGATACGGGTATAGCGGCGGCTCTGCATCGATACGGTGCATATCGCGTTGTAGACATACCAGCCCGCGTTCAGCTCGGACCGCTCCTGGGAGTAGTCACCGACGGAGACGAGGCCGGCGCCCATCGACGAATCGGCCCGGGCGCTGAAGAATACCAGACCCGGCGCCTCGAGCCTGAAGCCTATGCCTATGCCCGCCTTGAGCGGCGTCTGCGCGGTGTTGAGGGTGCCGAGCATCGGGCCCGCGCTGATGCTGGCAAAACCAGTCTTGTAGGTGAGCATGCCGCTGACGATGTGGTGCAGCACCGTATCGGTCCTGTACTCGGCATGGAGCGCCAGTCCGTCACCAAACTCCTGCGAGAAGGCGACGGTGCCGCCGTACAGCCACTGGTCGGCCGGATAGGGAGTCGCCGGAAGCGGTGTCTCGCCAGCCCACGGAAAACCAAGGTTGCCGAAGAAGGCGCTGGCATCGATGTCCAGCGCGGATACAGGCGCCGTGAGCAGCACGCCAGCCACCAGCACAGCCAGCAATCCAGGCACTCGTAGTCTGGTCATAGTTCGTCTCCTTGTTGTACAGCCGCTCAGAACGACGTGGAAACGCCGACGGACGGCATGAACAGGCCGTACCACTGGTCAGGGAATGGGAATGCTCTGAGACCGAGCCTCAGATCCCATCGAACGCCGTTGCGGATGAACTGCATGTAGGGCGCCGCATCGACAATCAGCGCGCCGGCCGTCAGGTTCGGGTCGTAGCTCAGCTCGGACTCGACCCCGCCCTTGATCGTACCTTCCCGCATGTTGCCGAAGCCCAGGTCGACGCGCATCTCCATGGCGCCGGACTGGCCCGTTTGCTGCTGCAGGTACCACGCCGGATGAAAGAACAGGCTGAGCGTCAGGGTTCCAAAGCCAAAATTCACGCGCGGCTCGAACATGAAGTACAGCATGTCCATGCCGAATGTGGTTGACGGATCCCAGCGCGGAATGCCTATCTGGGCGTAGAAGTCGCCAATCGCACCGGTGTCGTAGTGGAACAGGAAGCCGGCACGGTAGGTGCCCATGCTTGAGACCGGGAACGATGCGCCGGCATAGGCCTCGATGTTGAACCCGTCCGCGCTGTACTGGATACGCGCATCGGTGGAGTAGTAGCCTGCGCCGAGCCAGGAGTCCTGGTAGGCATACAGGTAGGGGATGAAGACCGATCCTGGCAGCGATACCCGCACGCCGGTTCCGTACACTTCGTGCAGGCCATTATAGGTACGGTTGGTGTCCCCATCGATGCCATTCGGGTAGTACATGTAGCCGCGGAACTTCGTGGCAAAATCGTTCGATCCGAACAGGGCCGGGAAGTCGGCGCCGGAGCAGAAGACATCCAGGTGGCCCACGAAGGTGGCGAGCTGCAATGGCGTGCCGAACACATCCCTGATCTGGATGGCCGCGGTGCGCAGCCCAAGGCCGCTGGCAGCCTCCAGCCGCCGTATCGCGGCCGCCAGATCGTCAGCCGTCGGCGTGTCCGGCAGCGTCGTGGGCGAGCCATAGGCTTGCAGGTAGTCTTCCATCGTCGCGTTCCTGAAGCCCAGCTTGAACCATGCGTCGAACTTGGAGCCGCCCGCTATCAGCATGTCAATGTCGACGCGGGTGGACAGCACAAAGGCTCCATCCGCGGTCTGCTGGCCGTTCGTCAGAAGGCTCAGGGCGGGAACCGAGAAGTCTGCGCCATGCACCGACGCCGCCATGCCTGCGGCCAGAAGCAGCAGGGCTACCTTCTTGATCATGTTGACGCCCCTTGTCGGACAAGATATGTACACCACTACTGTATCGTGGAATCGCTCATAAAGCATCGGCGGATTTCGCACCTGGGATTAGTGCGCCATCGAGAGCGGAAGTCGTGCTTGACTTGACTAATCCTTCGTTCCGTATAAGACTACAGAGCATAATGAGCGACTACCTTGATCCAAACAATCAGGAACTTCTCAAGGACTTCTTCTCCGAGGCGTATGCGCAGGTCGATACGCTTGAGCAGAACATCCTCGTGCTCGAGAACGATCCTGCCAATCATGACGCCGTCGACGAAATCTTCCGCGCTGCGCATACCCTGAAGGGGGGTGCCGGCACGGTCGAGATGATGGAACTGGCCGGCTTCACGCACACGATGGAGGATCTGCTCGACGCGATTCGCTCGAATGCCGTCAAGGTTGACGAGACCATCATAGACGCGTTGCTTGCCGGTATCGATGTGATCAAGGCGATACTCGCTTCCAGGTCGGAAGGGGAGCCATACGCCGGCGATACGAGCGCCGAGCGCGGCCGCCTGGAATCGCTCATTCCTGCCAGCGTGCCGAAGGCCGCGCCAAGGGCCGTGCCAAAGGCGACCCAAAAACCGGCTGCGGCCGCCGCGACGCCGGCGCCGTCCCCCGCCGCGATGAAGCCGGCCGCAGGTTCCGGGCTTTCCGAATACGAGTTGCTCGAGATGCGCGAGGCGGCCGGAACCGAGCGCACCGTCTATCAGATTTCGGTCGATTTCGATGAAGCCAATGTGATGAACACGGTCTCGGCGATCCATGCCTTCGCCGCCCTCCGCGACGTCGGCACGGTGCTCAAGACCGATCCCGATTTCGAGACGCTCTATGAGGATGCCTTTCATCCCACGGTCAAGTACTATGTGGCCTCCAAGCTGAGTGCTGCCGAGCTCGCCGCGGTTGTCAACATACCCGATGTGGTCACCGGATCGACGATTCTGGAGGTCGCACAGGACGGCTCGATATCGGGCACCCAGGCCAAGCAGGCGGCAGCCGCGCCCGCGGTCCAGACGGCATCCCGGCCCGCGCCGCAACAGGCCACCTCCGCACCGGCCCGGCCGGCCCCGGTGGCTCCGGAATCGCATCCGGCCGCCCGGTCCGCACCGGCAGCCAGGTCCGAGGAACCTTCGCCAGGGGCGGCATCGCCAGACCCGGCATCGCCAGTTGCGGCGTCTCCGGAAGAGGTTGCGCAGACCGCGCAGGAGCACGACGAACATGTCGCCGATTCCAGGAAGGCGTCGCAGCAGGCCGGCAGCATACTCCGCGTCGATTCGAAGCGCATAGACAACCTGCTCAATCTGGTGTCCGAGACCGTCATCAACAAGGCTACCTTCAATCAGATCAGTACGCGTTTCGCCGACCTGCAGAGCGGCTTCCAGGGCTCGCAGGGGCTGCTGCGCGATGGTCTCAAGGATCTGTTCGATGACTTGCCCGACTATCTCGCATCGATCCAGGCAGGGCGCTCCGTCAAGGAGATCAAGAAGGAGGTCCTGGACAAGTACAGCGGCCTCTACTCCACCTTCGACGCCTTCGAGGCCGACTTCAAGACGAACATCGCCAAGTTCAGATCGACGGCGCAGAACCTCGGGCGCATCACGAGCGAACTGCAGGAAGGCGTCATGCGCATACGCATGGTGCCGATCAGCCAGATATTCAGCCGCTTCCCGCGCCTCGTGCGCGACCTGTCCAAGAGCCTTTCCAAGAAGGTCAACCTGGTGGTCGAGGGCGAGGATACCGAGCTGGACAAGTCGGTCATCGAGGATTTGCTCGATCCGCTGATGCACTCGGTGCGCAACGCCCTCGATCATGGCATCGAGTCGGCGGAGCAGCGCCGCGCGGCAGGCAAACCGGAAGAGGGCACGGTGATGTTGCGCGCCTCGAACGAAGGCAACATGATCATCATCGAGGTGGCCGACGACGGCAAGGGCATCGATGTCGAGGCCGTGCGCGCCAGGGCCATCGAGCGCGGCATCATCCACCCCAGCAAGGTGCTGACCGAGCTCGAATCGTTCAACCTGATATTCGAGCCGGGATTCTCGACGGCGGAGAAGGTCACCAACATATCAGGCCGCGGCGTCGGACTCGATGTGGTGAAGCGCCAGATAGAGAAGCTGAACGGCTCGGTGACGGTGTCCAGCCAGCACGGCAAGGGCTCCAGGTTCACGATCAAGCTGCCCTTGACGCTTGCCATCATCCAGGGCCTGTTGGTCCGGGTCGGCAGGGAGACCTATTCGATACCGATTACCAGCGTCATCGAGAGCCATCGCATCAAGCCGTCCGAGATACGGATGATTGACAATTACGAGGTGTTCAACGTACGCAGTGACGTCGTGTCCCTGCTGAGACTCAACAGGCTCTTCAGGATCCAGACCGACGAGAGCGGCGACTATTGCTTCGTTGTCATCGTCGGCACCAACGACAAACGCGTCGGGCTGATGGTCGATTCGCTGATCGGTGAGGAAGATGTGGTGATCAAGCCATTGCGCGACCAGTTCACCAACTCGCCGGGCATCGCCGGCGCATCGATTCTGGGTGATGGCTCGGTGTGTCTGATCATCGATGTGAGCCAGCTCCTGGAGCTTGGACAGAAAAAGGAACTCGAGGAACGGCAACGTCTCGAGCTGACCATACGATGATCATTGGAGCGCAAATCGCATGAGCGTACAGACAGCCGAGAAGCCGGAAGCCGAATCCACCAGCGCCAGGAAGGAACGGGCCGAGAAGATAGACTTCAAGATGGTCACCTTCTCGCTGGCTGGCAAGGAATATGGCATCGACATCATGAATGTCAAGGAAATCGCCAGCGCGGGACGGTTCACCTACGTGCCCAATGCCGCACCATTCGTCCGGGGCGTCTATAACCTGCGGGGCGACATCATATCGATCATCGACCTGCGGACCATGTTCCATCTGCCGGCGGAGCGCAAGAGTGACGACGCGCTCGAGAGCCTGTTGATACTTCGCGTGGACGATCATGTATTCGGCGTCATCGTCGACAACATCGACAAGGTTGTCGGCGTGTCGAGTGCCGCGATCCAGCCGCCGCACCCGATCTTCGGCGACATCAACGTCAAGTACATCAAGGGCATCATCGAGAACCAGGGCAAGCTATACATCATCCTGAATGTGGAGAAGCTGTTTGCCCCCAAGAAGGAAGCGCAGGCGCCGGTCCCGGTCCTGGCCCACGCGGGCATGCCGGCCGCCGCGCCCGCTCCCCTCGAGAATCGGGACGTCACCGCGATTCCGGTCGACTCTGGCGATGTCAACGCCGATTTCATCCGCGAGACCCTGTTCGCGTTCAAGCGATTTGGCGTCTCCTCCATCAACGAGCGCTGGTTCACCGAGCGCTACGCCGAGTGGAGCTCGTCGCGCAAGGCGACCGACATCCAGCTCAAGGAGCAGACCGAGGCCGACCAGTTCCTGGAGACCTTCTATTCGTCCTGCACCGGCGCGTTGTGGACCGAGGAATATGCCGATGCGCTGATGTCGGCGCTGCCGCGCATAGAGTCGCGGTCGATCAACGTGTGGAACCCTGGCTGCGGCAAGGGATACGAGACATACTCGCTGGCCTGCGCCCTGCGGCGGGCCTATCCGGAGGCCAGAATCAAGATATGGGCCAACGACTCGGATCTCCTGGCGATTTCGATGGCGCCCAACATGGTCTTTACGGCGGAGAGCGTACCCGAGATGTACCTCGAGCTGATGGTGAAGGGCAAGAACGGGTGGACGTTCCAGCAGACGATCAGGGATTCGATATTCTTCGAGTTCCATGATGTGCTGAACAGCAATCCGATCCCTCCCGTCGACCTGATATTGTGCCGCGATACGGTATCATTCCTGTCGGCGGCGGACCAGCGCAAGCTGGTAGCCGATTTCGCCGAGAAGACCAAGCATGATGGCGCAGTGATTCTGGGTTCGAATGAGCGCATGCCAGAGGACAGTTGGAACCGGAGCGGTAGTGGAGCCGCGTCGGTGTTCGTCAAGAAGGCCTGATATGGTCAGTACCGGATTGCCCGGAATACATGGGAGAAGCGCATGAGAGTAGAGTATATCAACCCGTTCGTGGAAAGCGCCTTCAACGTGATGCGCGAGGTGTTGCAGGCCGATGTCAAGCGTGGTGAGCTGTACCTGAAGTCGACGTCCATGCCCGTCATGGGCGTTGCCGCCATCGTCGGGCTGGCCGGAGACGTGGAGGGGCGTGTGCTCTTCGACATGGACAAGCCGACGGCTCTCAGGATCGCGTCGGCGATGAACGGCGAGGAACTGACGACGATGGATGATCTGGCCAAGGCGACGATTACCGAACTGGCCAACATGATCACGGCGCAGGCCGTCACCAAGCTGCACGAACTGGGCTTCCGGTTCGACCTGACACCGCCCGCCATATTCACCGGCGACAACATGGAGGTCAGCAATCAGGATGTCGAGGCGCTGATCGTGCCCATGGAGGCGCCACAGGGCAAGGTCGAGATCAACGTGGCCATTCGCGAGCGGGCCTAGGGAGTCGGCAGATGAAAACCAAAGAAGACTTTCCTTCCATCAATGAACGGAAGCCCGAGGGGCAGCGGCCGGATGGCACGCCATTCCGGGTACTCGTCGTCGATGATTCCATGTTCGTCGCCAAGCAGATAACGCAGATCCTGACATCGGAGGGCTACGATGTCGTCGGACAGGCTGCCGACGGCCTTCTGGGACTGGAACGCTACAAGGAACTGTATCCGAACGTCGACCTGGTGACGATGGACATCACGATGCCGAACATGGATGGCATAACGGCGCTGCAGAAGATCATCGAATTTGACAAGAATGCGCGCGTCATCATGATAAGCGCACTGGGCAAGCAGGATCTGGTCAAGCAGGCATTGCTGACCGGAGCCAAGAACTACATCGTCAAACCGCTCGACCGCAAGAAGGTGCTGGAGCGCATATCGCACGTTCTGTCCAAGTGATTGACACGGCAGCTGGCGCTCTGGTATAAGTCTGTGTCGTCAATCGGTTCGAACAGGCCTCGGTGCCAATCGAACGGACCGATGGAATCGGGCGGTTAGCTCAGTTGGTTAGAGCACCAGTATGACACGCTGGGGGTCACAAGTTCGACTCTTGTACCGCCCAAAAATCCCCTGCCAAGGCAGGGGATTTTTTTTGTGGAGGAAGAGATGAAGACTGCCACGAAGATCCTGCCGATCGCCTTGACCGCTGTCCTGATAGCGGCTGCATGCTCCACGGTGCCCATCGCGACCAGCACCTCGAACATCAATAATCCATACGTCGGAATCGCCGACCTGGGTTCCGGAGACTACACGGTGCTTGGCAAGGTCACGGGAGTCGCGGAGCTCACCTACAACCAGGCAACCAGAGTGGTGACCGGTGACACGCTGAAATATGGGTATCTCGGGCAGATGGGAAGTGCGGGACAGACCCAGTCCACGTCGGCCTTCATGGGCATACTGCGCACGACCGAGGTGGTATCACCGTCGAGCCCCGACGAGAAGGCGAAGGCCAATGCGATATTCGACCTGATCGAGAAGTCCGACGCTCTGGGAGCCGACGCGGTGCTGTTCGTGACGACCAAGATAAGCAGGAAGGAAGACGCGGGTATGACGATCATCCGCGTAGCCGTCAGCGGGGTGGCGGTAAGGCTCAAATAAGTCCGGCTTCGCGGAGTATCGCCAGGGCGTCCAGCCTCGGGCCCGGCAGGCCCTTGGGCAGAAAGGCGGACAGTGGCCTGTCGAACTCGCCGTCATCGACCCACGCGGACAGCGAGGCATCGAGCGGCGCCGTCCATCGCTCGGAGCGCTCCTCGCCACGGAACGCCAGGTCATTGAGCGCGAAGCCCGAGCGCGGTACTATCGGTTCCAGCCCGGGCCGCTCTCCTCGCTGCCAGGCGGCATAGATCGCCGAATGGCGCGTCAGGACGAAGCGATGCCAGAACGCCGAATCGACCAGGCCTTCGGCCAGGAGCACGCGGGCCATCTCGGCGGAGTCTGCTATGTCCTGGTCATGCTGGCCGGGGAACCCGTATATCAGGTACGCATGGACCAGCACACCCGCGCGCTTGAAGGCGGCCAGCGTTCGGACCAGGTCGGCCATCGAGAAGCCCTTGTCTACGATTTCCAGCCCGCGCGATGTTGCTATCTCGATGCCGCCTGATACGGCCACCAGCCCGCGCGCGGCCGCGAAGGCACAGGCCTCGTCGGTCCACGCCTTGTCGAAGCGAACGTTGCCCCAGAAGGTAAAGGGCCTTGCCAATGCCGCGTTGCGCAACGCGAACGCGCGCGTCAGATTGACCGGCATCGCCTCGTCGACGAAGTGTATGCCACGAAGGCCGGTCGCCTGGGCTGCCGTGCCGGCGGCCTCGAGCAGCGCGTCCAGGTCCGATGCCAGATAGCGCTTGATGTAGTCAAGTTCCGTGTCGCAGAAGGCGCAGCGGTGCCAGTAGCAGCCATAGGCCAGCCGGTACTTGAGCCATGGCGTATCGTTCCAGAGCCGGTGCATGGGATTGGGCGAGTCGACGATGCGCAGGTAGCGGGAGAAGTCGAGGCCGCGGTAGTCGGGGTGGGTCACGGTTATGGCCTGCCGCTCGCTGGCGGCATAGCCGGTCTCGTCCCCCGCAAAACCCTGCGCGATGACGCGCCCGCCTTGCTCGTCACGATAGCGTACATGGAACAGCCCGGAACGTGGTGCTCCGCCAAGCACATCGAGTATCGATTCCAGCGCCCCGAAGCCCGCATCGTAGGCCAGGTAGTCGAACACGTCGAAGACGGCCGGGTCTTCGAGAAACCGCAATTCGGTTGAGACATAGCCGCCGCCCGCCAGCACCGTGGCACGCTCGCCAAAGACCGCCCTGGCCTCCTGCGCGGCAGCTATGGACCCTGCCAGACAGCCGGGGAACGGAATGCTCAGCACGACGATGAGCGGCTCGTCCTGGGACCCGTGCGCCTGCATGTCGGCCGCGATGCGCGCATACAGGTCCCGCAGCAGCGGGCGGTAGAAATTCGAAAGCACCCAGCCACTCGCCGCCTCGTCACGCAGCGGGCCGAACGCGGTGGCACCGCGGCCCAGGCGCTCGGCGTACCGGACGGTGCCAAAGTCCGGGTCAAGGGCATAGGTGATGAAGTCGGCCAGATCGTTGATGGTCGCCGTAGCCCAGGCGCGCGCATCGTCGGGCCCCAGGCCATCGCCACGTACCGCCTCGGCCCGCATGCCGGCTGGCAGGCCGGCGCCGACCGCTATCCGGTATGCGAAGGCCGGGTCGTTGCCCGACAGGAAGTCGATGGTCGAGTCGATGATTGACAGGTAGCGTTCTTCGTCATCGAAATAGCCCTTGATCCTGGCTGCCGTCGCCGTGTCGGGATGCTTCCTGCCCTGCAGGGCGATACGCGCGTCATTGAAGACCTTCGCAAGGCCGCCGTGGCTGTACAGAAGCCTTGCCAGCTCTATCGAATGGTCATATGCGACGGAAGCGATGCCCCGCGAGCGGAGCCACGTGTCGATATACCAGACCGCAGGATACGGTGCGTTGAGCTGTACGAGCGGTGGCTGAATGCAGAGTGCGCGCATGGCGCCAGTATACCGGCGACGGTATTTTTCGGCGAGTCCTTGACGCAAATGCGCATTTTCGGTATAAATGTGCCCGCACACGCCGCTGTAGCTCAGTTGGTAGAGCAGTGGACTGAAAATCCACGTGTCGTCAGTTCAATTCTGACCGGTGGCATGCCGACCGCCCCTTCCGGGGCGGTTTTTTTTGTGCCAACCCTTGCCGCATTCGGCGTTACCGTCTAGTATCTCCGTGGCGCGCCGCTGCCTGTATCAGGTCGGCGATGCCATATGCAAGGAGAAGACGGGCATGAAGGTTCTGGTCATCGGTGGCGCCGGGTATATAGGCAGCCACGTATCGCTCGAGCTTATGGATGCGGGGCATCAGGTCGTCGTCTTCGACAACCTGTCCAGCGGCAGCAAGGGCAACATTTTCAAGGGTGAGCGCTTCATCGAGGGCGACATCATGGATACGGTCGCGCTGGAGCGCACGCTGGCCGAAGGCTACGATGGTGTCATCCATCTGGCGGCGTTCAAGGCCGCCGGGGAATCGATGACGGCTCCCGAGAAGTACGCGCGCAACAATATCAGCGGGACCATCAACATACTGAACGCGCTCTGCGCCAGCGGCACACGGCGGATCGTCTTCTCCAGCTCGGCCGCTGTCTATGGCGAGCCGGAATACCTGCCGGTCGACGAGCGCCACCCCACCAGACCCGAGAACTTCTATGGTTTCACCAAACTCGAGATCGAGCGCATGCTGCACTGGTATGACAGGCTCAAGGGCGTGCGCTACGCGGCGCTGCGCTATTTCAATGCGGCGGGTTACGACGTGCAAGGCCGGGCAAGGGGATTGGAACGCAATCCGGCCAACCTGCTGCCGGTGATCATGGAGGTCGCCGCGGGCATGCGCGATGAGCTGCATGTCTTTGGCACCGACTACGAGACACCGGACGGTACCGGTGTCCGGGATTACGTGCATGTGAGTGACCTGGCACGGGCCCATGTCGCGGCGCTCGAGACGATGGACCGGACGGACGAGAGCCTGCTTGTCAACCTGGGTTCCGATGCCGGGCTGTCGGTGCTCGACATCGTGGAGGCGGCGCGGCGCATAACCGGCACGCCCATCCCGGTTCGGACCGAGCCGCGCCGTGCGGGCGATCCGGCCAGGCTGGTGGCGAGCTCGGCCAGGGCAGCCGAGCTGCTGGGCTGGAAGGCCCGCCATTCCGACGTCGACACGCTGGTGGGCTCGAGCTGGGATGTCTACCGCGCAGTATCAAAAGGAGTACAGTGATGGGCGATCTTGAAAAGGCACTCGAGTACCTGGGCACGGCGGAGGCCGGTGTCATAGAACTTGAAACGCTGCTGACGTCCTTGCCGGCCATGGCTCCGGAGTCTGGCGGTGACGGTGAGTGGAAGAAGGCCGAGGCGCTCGAGGCCTGGCTCCGGCGGCATGGCATCGTCGACATCGAACGGCACGACGCTCCCGACGAGCGTGTCAGTGCCGGCAAGCGCCCGAACATCGTTGCCACGATCAAGGGCAGGCGGCCAGGCAAGCGCCTCTGGGTGATGGCCCACACCGATGTGGTGCCCGAGGGTGACCGTTCGCTGTGGAATACCGATCCATTCCAGGTGCTCGTCAAGGATGGCAAGATATATGGCCGTGGCGTCGAAGACAACCAGCAGGGGCTCGTCTCCAGCGTCTTTGCCGCCCTGGCACTGGTCAGCCAGGGCATCGTTCCCGCGCATGACGTGAAGTTGCTGTTCGTTGCCGACGAGGAATTCGGCTCCGTCTATGGCATACAGTGGTTGCTGGCCAATAGGACGCTGTTCGCGCCCGACGATCTGATAGTCGTCCCCGATTCCGGCGCGCACGACGGCTCCGAGATCGAGGTGGCCGAGAAGAATATCTGCTGGCTCAAGGTAGTCACCAAGGGCAAGCAGTGCCACGCGTCCAGGCCGGATGACGGTGCCAACGCCTTCCTTGCCAACTGCGACCTGGCGCTGCGCCTCAACGCGATGGAGCGCGAGGTGTTCACGGAGGTCGATGGGATCTTCGTGCCGGACCGCACGACCATCACACCAACCAAGAAGGATGCGAACGTTCCAAACATCAACACCGTGCCGGCCGATGACGCGTTCTACATCGACATGCGCATTTTGCCCCGGTACGCGATAGACGATGTGCTCGCCGAGGCGGGCAAGCGCGCCCGCGATGTTGAGTCGCGCTATGGCGTAAAGGTCAGCTTCGAGGTGGTGCAGCGCAACGACAGTCCGCCGACGGCGGTCGACGCTCCCGTGGTGCTGCTGCTCAAGGATGCCATCAAGGCGACGTATGGCGTCGAGGGTCGGGCGGTCGGCGTCGGTGGTGGCACGGTCGGCGCGTATCTGCGCAAGGCCGGTCTGCCCTGTGTCGTCTGGAGCCGTCAGGACGAGACGATGCACGCGCCCAATGAGTATGCCAGGCTGGAGAATCTACTGGGAGACGCCAGGGTCTTCGCCAGGCTGATGCTCGCGGATCGGTAGTCGCCCGATCACGGCTCGTCGATGACGAAGACGACCCTGCCATTCTGGATCAGGGCCTGGTTGTCGGGAGATCCCAGTATCTTCAGCGCATCGGCGGAGCTGATCACGATATCGGTCCGCAGCGAGCCGAAGAGCCGCGTGGCCATGATTCGCAGCGGATCGCCGCCAGCCCTGGCGGTGATGACGGGATCATCGATGCCCGCGGCATAGGCGACCGAGCCCCAGGTTCGCAACGGCTCCGGCGCCTGCAGGTTGCGCTCCAGCAGTGCCGTCATCGACTCGTTGAAGAGCCGGGGGAAAAGGCATGGCACCAGTCTGGCCGTGCGATGCTCACCCTGAACCGCGTATGTTCCCTGCACGAATATGACGATACCGGTATACGAACGGGTCGGTATATAGCGGTCTGCGGCCGGAAGGTCCGTCGGGGCGCTGTGCCGCACGTAGAGCGCCGCGAGGTCCGCCAGCTTCCATTGGTAGGTGGCCACCAGCGTGCCCAGGTCGCGGCTCAGCGCCAGATCGAGGCGTCGTCCGTCTTCCAGAAAGGCGTCGAGCGCCGCGGTGGCCAGTGTGCCGTCGTCGATGCTGTCGGCCACGGTGCGGTATGAGTCGAGGTTGATGGCCAGGGCCGTGTCACGGACCAGACCGGGGACGGCGGATTCGAGCACCTGCTCGGCCTCGGCACGGCCGGAAGGCAACCTGATGCCCGCCGCAGCCAGATCGAGTTCGGCCTGGGCCTGTATCGTACCCCCGATCCAGTCGACGGTGACCCTGGCAGAACTGGCCGAAGGCACCACCGACGCCGGATTTGCCCAGACCATGAGTGGCGCCAGCAGCGCGAGTGCGGCAATGGCGAATCCTGCTATGTGGTGCTTGGTATCCATCACTCCAATATCGGCACGACGAGCGACAGACCTTCGTGCAAGATGCTGGAAAGGTTCATGCCATTCTTCGCGGCGAGCACCTCGGGCTGCACGCCATATTTCAGCGAGATGCTCCAGAACGTGTCTCCCTTGGCTATGACATAGCGGCCGGCAAAGGCCAGTTCATCGCCCTGCGGCCGCTCGGGAGTCGCATATGGCTTCTTGTCCTTGAACGCAGGTATGACGATGGTCTGGCCAATCCGTATGTGGTCGGGATTGAGGCCCGGGTTGACCCGCGCGATCATCGACACCGGCACCTCGTAGTACTTCGCGAGGGCGGATATCGTGTCTCCCGATTTGACCATGTGCATATAGACACTCATCAGTATCTTCTTGTCGGCGAGCACGGTTCTGACGGCTGTCTCGTGCGCCGCTGGAACCTTGATGGCGTACGAACCGTCCGGAGGCGTTACCGCGTAGCGCAGCTCGGGATTGCCGGCCTTGACCAGATCGAGCGGGATGTTGGCGGTGGAAGCGAGCATGCCGATGTCGACCGGCCGGTCGAGCGGTATGCGGACCCAGTCGGTCGATGGCGTCCATGATACGCTCAGTCTGTTGCGGCCGCCATGCATCGCTATGGAGGCGATGGCCAGGAACTTCGGGATGTACAGGGCCGTCTCCTTGGGCAGCAGCCCATGGTCACGCAAGGTCCAGTAGTCACGCAGTCCGCCCGATGCCCGTATGGCCCGGTCCATCGCACCGACACCGCAATTGTACGAGGCTATGGCCAGGAGCCAGTCGCCAAAGTGTTCGTAGTTCGATCGCAGCTTGCGTAGCGCTCCGTCGGTCGACTTCATGAAGTCCCGGCGCTCGTCTATCCAGTCGTCGATGCGCATGTTGTAGCCGCCGACGCTGTTGCGCATGAATTGCCATAGTCCCGAGGCGCCAGAACGGCTGACGGCCTTGGGCGAGTACTCCGACTCTATGAATGGCAGGAAGAAGAGTTCGTCCGGTACGCCATAGTAGCGTATGCGCTCCTGTATGTAGGCCGCGTAGGGCCGTGAGCGCTCATAGACCGCCTCCAGCCACTGCATGCCGCCGGGGCTCAGGTATGCCGCCCGGTAGCGCTCGAACTGCGCGTCACCGTACGGCAACGGCAGGGTCAGCAACTCCTGGCCTGCATGGTGCTCCCACGCCGGCGCGGGGGCCGGAACCATGCGCATCGGCCTCTGCACGGCGGCCACCGCTGCGGGTGCGGGTACCTCAAGTGACAGCGCCGTCGATACCGCGGCAGCCAGGGCATCCTCGGTGTCGTCCGCTATCGGTACCGGAAGCGCATCGGTGCCGAACGCCGGGCGCAGCGCACCTGTCATGCAGAGCATGATGAAGAGCCAGCGTACCGATGGGCGTCCGCTCATTGCATCTTGTCTCCAAAGTAGATGCCTGCCCATTCCCAGCGGCCGTGCACCTCGGGATCGGCCGGGAAGTTGACCTTGCGGAAGTACAGGTACCAGGTGGCAATACGTTCGGTCCAGCCCCAGGTCTTCAGGAAGGCCTCGCGGGAGTTGGAGCTTGGGTCGAGAGCCGGTGCGCGCTGTATCCTGCTGCCGGAGGTGAAGGCGTCGAAGTCGAACAGCACCTCGCTGTTGCCATCCCGCTTGTCCTGGTTCCAGTCCATCGCGAAGAAGCCAACCTTGGCCCGAATTCTGGAGAGCATCCGCGCATTGCCGCTTGCCATCGCGGTGGAGACCGCGTCGATCAGCTCGTCGAGTGTCTCATAGGTCCAATCCTTGCGAATCGTCGCCAGATCGATGAACTGCTGGGCATACTGCACCGCGTCGGGGTGGCCGGGGACGTCGGCGGCGAATACGGGCAGGAACCTCCGGTACGAGTCTATGGCGGCGTCCCAGTCGCCCAGAGCCTCATAGTCATTGCCAAGCAGGAACAGCTCTGAACCCATATCTATGGTATCGGGAAATCTGGCCAGCAATTCGCGTCTGAATTCGATGCGTCTGGCCGGATTGGACGAGAGGTCGATCAGCCGCCTGAGGCATGCGGCATGGATGGATTCGCCGTTGACGGTCAGATCGGGATAGTTCTTGACAATCCTGTCGTAATACAGCGCGGCGATGTCGTCGGCGCCCTGGCGTGAATATGCCCAGGCCACGCTGAGCAGGTATCGAGCGTTGTAGGCGCCGGCGGGATCCGCGGCTACGACGCCGGACAGGAAGTCGACCAGGCGCTGGTAGTCCTGAACGTCGGACAGGGATGTCGCTATCTTCTGGACCACCGCATAGCGCTCGTCGGTGTCCAGCCTCCCCGAGTCGAGCAGGCTGAAGAGGTCCTCGAGCTGGTGCCGGTCGGCGCCGGGAGTATCCATATAGTAGGCTCTTGATGATGCGCATGAGGCCATCAGTGCGCACAGGATGGCCGTGAGGGCGAGTAACCGTACACGTAGCATGACCGACTCTAGCATGCTCGGTTTGCCGTTGGCAAGGAAGGCTCTTTGTCGATACAATACAGGTTGGGGGTTCGCAGCATGCATCGGCGATCTTCAGTACTCTATCGAACACTGCTCGCCTTCGCAGTCGTCGCGGTTGTCGCCGGCGTGGGCCTGCTTTTCGTCACCACCCGCAACGCAAGCATGACCAGTCTGTTCTGGATGATCGGCTGGATGGCCGTTGGCGTCGCACTGGCAAGCTACAGCATATCGAGGCACTTCAGGCCACGGACCGCGTTCGTGGGTCTCTTCATCATGATGGTGGCGCTGATACGGTTTGTGGCACGGGCCTTCGGCATTCCAGCCGTTGATTATTGGCCGCTGTTTGCGATCGGTGCCGGCGTCTGCCTGCTGACGGCCGGCTTCGTCCGGTACCGTGGACCCAGGCCAGGGTTCATCGTGCTCTCGTCGCTCTTCGTGCTGCTCGGGTTCTTCTTCTCCATCTTCTCTTTTGGCTTCAGCTCCATGCGTTTCAAGGCGTTCATGTCGATATGGTGGCCCGCTCTGATCGTTGTGGCAGGCCTGCTGTTGTTGATCGTCTGGCTGGTCCAGCATTCCATTCCGGTTGATGAGCCCGCCTCGGGCGCGTCGGGAGACGGCGAAACACGATGAAGCTCATGGCCGCCTTGGCGGTCGCAGCAGCATGTATCATGGCCTCGCTGGCAAGCTCGTGTGTCGGTACGCCCGCGCCCAGGCCAGGCACCGCGATGGCTGTCTCCAGTGAGGTGACGGTAGCGCAGGCCGAGCGGACAGACATCGAATCGAAGATCGCGCTGGGCAGTCCCGCATCACTCGAGCACGCCGTGCAGCTGGCCCAGGAAGCTCGTTACCTGTCGGCGGCCGATGCCAAGGCCTACGGCTGGGTGGCCTATGAGATGGCCAGGCTCGTATACCCGGAGCTGGCCGGTGACCTGCCGCCCAGCCCCATCTCTCCACCTGATACGCCGCTCGTTCGGTCGTTCATCGACGCGCGGAATGGCAAGGCGGTATCGCCGGGCCCGGGAGCCGGCCCGCTGTTCGAGCTGTTTCCGGCGCTGTCGATATTCAGGCTCAAGACGTCAGCTGCCACCGCCGCCACCCTGCTGGCCGCCGAGCGCTTTGCCCGCTTCGGCCTGCCATCGGCCGCCATCCAGGTGGCCCAGGGCATGGCGCTGGAGCGGTCGGGAGACAGAACCGGCGCGCTGGAGGCCTATGCCGCCGGCGAGTCGATGGCCTCCGACTGCTACGCCGCCACCCTCGGCAAGGCACGCATGCTCGTCGAGCTGGGACGAGGATCTGAGGCACTTGCCGCCCTCGAGTCGCTCAGCGGGCCCATCGGTGATGGACTGGCGAGCCGCCGCATCAAGGCCCAGGCGCTGTACGCGGCGGGCCGCTGGACCGAAGCCCTGCCGCTCATCACCGCGGTACTGCTCGACGATCCGCTCGATTCACGCTTTGCCCTGATGCGCGCCCACCTGCTCGTGGAACGCGGCGAGTACAAGCAGGCCGCTCCTCTGCTCGACGCCTATGCGAGCATCAATCCGAACGACAAGTTGTACATACTGCTCAGGGCTCGTTCCTCGATGGAGGGCTCGAAGGATCGCGGCACCGCGAGCGCCGCGCTCCGGCATGGGCTGGAGCTGTATCCGGATGATCAGGACATTACCCTGCTTGCCGCCGAGGTCTTCAGTGGTGGCGATGCCGCCGAGCGGGCGACCTCTGTCGAACTGGCGCAGCGGGCCCTGGGTCGTGAACCCAGTTCAACGCGGGCACTCAAGGTGCTGCTCTCGGCGGATCTGGCGGCCGGCGATTTCCAGGGCGCGGGGCAGCACGCCGATGCGATCATGGCCGCCAAACCGGACTATCCCGACCTCGAGTCGATATACAAGGCCTATCGCGGAGCCTCCCGGTTCACCGACGCCTCGAGGATAGCCCAGGCCTGGAGGGCCCGAGACCCGACCTCCGAACCGGCGGCCATAGCCTGGGCCAGCATGCTGGTGGAGCGGGGCGAGAAGGCCGCGGCTCTCGATCTGGTGACCAAGCTGCTTGCGGGCAAGGGGTCACCATCGTATCGCTCGATGCTGTTCTGGCTGCAATCGAGGTTGCAGACCAGTGAAGACGCGATTCTGGCTTCGCTTCGCTCGGCCCTGGTGGAGAATGGCATGAATGTCGATGCTCTGGCCGCGATGTCGGACATCTACGTCAGGAAGGCCGATTACCAGCGCGCCCGCTTCTACCTCAAGCAGGCCATATCGATAGCCCCCGACAGGCCGGATATCGTGGAGCGGCGCAATGTCCTGACCCAGCTCGGCGTGGCCATACCCTGAACCTGCCCGTCCTGTCGGCGGAGCGCGCGCTGTCGCTCCGCGTCCAGCTTGACGAGCTCTATGATCGCTATAACGACCCGATCTGGCTCGGCCCCGACCCGCTGGCCGTGGTCAGGCGGTATGATGATCCGGCCGATATCGAGATTGCCGGGTTGCTTGCAGCCGCGCTGGCGCTCGGCACGGCAAGCGCCATAACCCATGCCGCCACCGGCCTCCTGGATGTTCTGGGCGCGCATCCGGCGCGGGCGCTCGCCGCCATGAGTGATGGCGCCATGCGGACCGCGCTCGATGGGTTCAAGTACCGTTTCTTTGATGCCGACGACCTGTCGGCCTTCCTGTGCGCCGCTCGCGACCTGTCGGCACGTCATGGCAGCCTGGAGCGGGCATTTCTGTCGTTCGACGATCCAGCGGAGGCCGACTACGCCGGGACGGCGTCACGATTCGTGCGATGCCTGGCCGGGCAGGCGGCACGGCCCGATCCCTGGCGCAGCAACCTCTTCCCCGATCCGGCGCGCGGCTCGGCGGCCAAGCGCGTCTTCCTGTACCTGCGCTGGATGGTTCGCCGCGATGCCGTCGATCCCGGGCCCTGGCTCGGAGCCGACCCCACACGGCTGGTGATACCGCTCGACACCCACATGGCGGCGGCCTGTCGCCGCCTTGGCCTCCTCGCCCGGCGCGCGACCGACCTGAAGGCCGCGCGCGAGGCGCTGGCCGCCTTCCGCAGCATCCGCCCCGATGATCCGGCGCGCTACGATTTCTGCATGACCAGGCCTGGGATCCATCCTGACCTGGACCCCGATGCCTGCTTCGGACGCTTTCATTGACACGGTTTTGGCCACCGTGCTACTATCGCCCCGCGTCGCGGAACGTGTCTCTGCATCGGTAGCAGATTTCTTGGTCGGGCAATAGCGCAGTTGGTTAGCGTACGAGTCTGGGGGACTCGGGGTCCCCGGTTCGAATCCGGGTTGCCCGACCAAGAAATCTCCCGTTGCCTTCCTTATCCGCACATCCACCGGCAACGCCTAATCATCCAGTCCGAGTCCGTCGAATATCCGGGGTATGCATCTGTCCACCCTCGAGGCGCGGGTCTTTGACTGCTTTGGCTGCGCAAAATGGAAGAGGTAGCCTCGCTGGCGCCCGGGCGTCAGGGCCTCGAAGGCTGACTTCAGCGCCGGATCTTCATCGAGCCTGCTCTGGAACTCCTCGGGTACCGGGAAATCCGATGTCTTCTTCTTCTCGACCTGCAGACCGGCGGTCTCGACGCGTATCGCCTCCTGGACATAGCCGCGCAGCGTATCTTCAAGCACCTCTATCTCGCTGATCGTGGAGAATCTGATCTGGCGCCCCGACTGGACATGCTCGGTCTGCTGTATGAGCAGGCCCCGGGGATCATGCATCAGCGCGCCTTTGATGAACAGCAGCGCGCAATAGTCCTTGAATCCGTGGATTATGACCACGTTCTTGCCGCCGAGGGTGTAGCACGGCTGACCCCACTTCAGTTCCTCGTCAAGGTTGCAGGCAAGGACTATCTGCCTGAGTCTCCTGAATTCCTGCTGCCACTGCTCTTGCCTGTCCATGAACTCGTCAATCTTTGGATTCATGCCAATCTCCTTGAACCAGTGTTGTGCCCGCGTCGGCGCAAGGCAGGCGGTGCCGACCGCATACCCACTACAAGATACTTCCAATATCGAGCAAAGGCTTCATTGACAGAACCGGCATGAAGGCCAACAATGACGGTGTCGGCGATGGCGCCCGCGGTGCGGCGCCGGAAAGGATATGCCATGAAGATGTACCTGTGCCGGAAGTGCAAGGCCGTAGTCCAGGGAGCCGGCAGCCCTGACGCCAAGGGGTGTCCAGCCGGTGGCCTGCATGATTATACCTATATAGCCGAGACCGGCCCCAAACTCTATCTCTGCGCAAAATGCCGGATCCTGGTCAGTACCTTCGCGGAACCTGCCGCCTTCGGGTGCCCGGAGGGGCCGTATCATACATGGAACCTGCTTGGACAGTCCGGCCCCATGAGCTTCACCTGCAAGAAATGTTCGGTCACGGTGATGTCGGCGGCGGCGCCGGACTCGAAGAACTGTCCGGCCGGCGGCCTGCACCAGTGGAAGAAGGGCTGAAGCCCGCTCCTGACCCGCTCCTGCTTCGGCGGCATGGTCTGGTTTGCATGCCCGCCCGGTTTCGGGGTATGCTTGTGCCCCACAAGGGGGCTCGAAGTGAAGTATTGCTGGTGTACGATACAGGTCCGGGACCTGGAGCAGTCGCTGAAATTCTATCAGAACATCCTGAATCTGCGGCTCAACAGGCGCTTCACCTCACCGGATGGCTCGGTCATTGCCTTCCTGTCGGATGGTGAATCGGCCGACGTTGAACTGATATACAGCGAGAAGTCAACCAAGTGCGAGGGGAAGGGCATCAGCCTCGGGTTCAAGGTACCGGATCTGGAGGTGGCTCTGGCCGAGGTCAAGGCCAAGGGCGTTGCCGACATCAAGGGACCGTTCAAGGTCGGCGGCGGTACGCAGTTCTTCTATATCAAGGATCCAGACGGCCTCGACATTCAGATCGTGCAGCCGGGATTCTAGCCATTGCGGGGTCCGCCCGATCGTGGACAGGAACGGTCTGGCCATGATTGAGCGGGCGCCATGACGCCGACGGATGCATCGGCGTCTTCAGGGAGGCCCATGTTGAAGTTCGCGCAGACGGTGTTGCACCTGATAGGCAAGACGCCACTCGTCGCCATACCGCACCCCGAAGCGGTCGCCGAGCTGTATGCCAAGCTGGAGTACTGCAATCCCGGTGGCTCGCTGAAGGACCGGCTTGCGCTGGCGATGATAGAGGCCGCCGAACGTGACGGGAGGCTTGGCGGCGATGCGGTGATCATCGAACCGACCAGCGGCAACACGGGCATAGGGCTTGCGATGGTTGCCGCGATCAAGGGATATAGGCTGATCATCGTGATGCCGGACAGCATGAGCGTCGAACGAAGAAGCCTGATAGCGGCATATGGCGCCGAGCTGGTATTGACGCCCGCCGCGCTCGGCATGAAGGGCGCCATCGCGAAGGCCCAGGACCTCGCCGGCCAGATTCCGCATGCCTTTGTGCCGTTGCAGTTCGAGAATCCAGCCAACGCGCGCATGCACCGCGAGACGACGGCGCAGGAACTCTGGCAGGATACCGATGGCCAGATCGACGCGTTTGTGGCCGGGGTTGGCACCGGCGGTACGATCACCGGCGTTGGCGAGGCGCTCAAGCAGCGCAGGCCGGACATCCATATCGTCGCGGTGGAGCCGGCCGATTCTCCCGTGCTGTCCGGGGGTGCCCCCGGGGCGCACCGGATTCAGGGCATCGGCGCGGGATTCGTGCCCGCCATACTGAACCGCGACATCATCGATGAGGTGCGCACCGTGACGACCGAACAGGCCGTAGGCGCGATGCGCCTGCTGGCGCACCGACACGGCATCCTGTGCGGCATCTCTTCCGGGGCGGCATGTTTTGTCGCTCTGGAGCTGGCAAGATCGAAGGCCTATGCCGGCAAGAAGATCGTGTTCATGGTAGCCGACAACGGCGAGCGCTACCTGTCGGAGAGCTACTATCGGAACGAGGACTAGATGAAGCGGCTGGAAAGCACCATCAACGACATTGTCGCCAGGCTGACCGACGAGACTCCGGTCAGGGATTTTTATCCCGCCCAGCCGACCCGGCTGCCCTCGGTGCAGGCGGTCAAGGACATAGCCGAACTCGGATTCCAGCTGTTCTTTCCCGGATTCTATACCGAGCACCGGTCTGACAATCTGTTCAATGCCTTCAACACCGGCAGCCTGCTCTTTCGCCTGTCCGATCTGCTCAAGGAGCAATGCCTCTTGAGCCTGTGCTTCGTATGTACCGCCGACACCTCGAATGCATGCCATGAGTGCGAGGATCAGGCCCTGGCGATTGTAGAAGGGTTCCTGAGGACGCTGCCGCAGATACGCATGAAGTTATATTCTGACATCAGGGCCATATACGATGGAGACCCGGCAGCGGCATCGTATGCAGAGGTCATATACTGTTATCCGGCGGTTCGGGCGATGCTCCACTTTCGTATGGCCCATGAACTCTTTGCGCTCGGCATACCCATACTGCCGCGCCTGATGACCGAACTGGCGCACCAGTCTACCGGCATCGATATCCACCCCGGCGCGACAATCGGCGAGGCGCTGGCCATCGATCATGGGACCGGCATCGTGATAGGCGAGACATGCATCATCGGCGATCACGTCAAGCTCTATCAAGGCGTGACGCTCGGAGCGAGGAGCTTCTCGCTCGATGAGCATGGCCTGCCGGTCAAGAATGTGCCGCGACATCCCATCGTGGAGGATGGTGTTGTCATCTACGCCAATGCCACGGTCTTGGGGCGCATCACCATCGGCAGAAACTCGGTCATTGGTGGCAACGTATGGCTGACACAGAGCGTGCCGGAAGGAAGCATCATCAAGGTATGAGGCAGCCATGCCGAGCCGACGTTGATGGAGGCCTGCGCCACCTCGGCGCCGCGCTGCTCTGTGCCATCATCGTGTCGGCTTGTGCCTCGTATGCGCCGGCCGCCGGCACCGGCATCGCGCCTTCCGCCAGACCGCGCGGCGTATACATCAATATCGCGACCATCCTGCATGCGCGGACCAGAGCGGCATGGTTCGACAGGCTTGCCGAGCTCCATCCCGATCTCATCGTCGTCTATGGCATGCACCGCCAGTTACGGAACAGCATGCCGGCATCCGGGGTACTGCGGTCGCTGCGGCTGCTGCTACCGGACACGACGCTGGCTGTCTCGGGCGAGAGCGCCGCGTTCTTCGATGCCATCGCGGCCGACCGCAACCTGGCGGGGCTCTTCGGTGTGTACAACTACGAGTTCGAGTTCTGGAATCCCGGCAACTATGGCTATCGTACCAGGGCGGACGCGCTCGAGCGCGCCTGTACGGACCTGGCGGAGATGCGCGTGCTGGCCGACCGCATGGCGGTCCGCATCGAAATGTACCTGGGCTGGTTCGACGATGCCGAGGCCCTGCGGCTCTTCCCGCTGCTGGACGGCATTCTGCTCCATGCCTACGTGCCGGCGCCAGGCAGGATCGAGGCCTACCTTGCCGAACGGCTCGCCGTGGTGCGGCGGCTGGACATGATGCTGGGCAGGGACATCGCGTGGCGCCTGCTCCTGTCAGCCGAGACGCGATACCTGGGAGCACCGTTGAGCGAGCGCGGCCTGGACGCGGTGGAGTCGGAGGCTGTCGAGCCGTTTGTCGGCGAACCCGGCTGGTCAGGCGTCCAGTGGTTCACGGCCGAGCTGTTGTATGAACATCCTGGACCTTGATCGCATCGGCCCTGGGCGGCGCTCCAAAGCCCTTGCGCTTCATGGCGCCCCAGCCACTCGAACCGACCAGATATGAAACGCACGCGCTGACCCTGATTGCTCCCATCAATTGGCGGAATCCGAAATTCTCGGCAATGGCGAACCCGATCAGCGTGGCGTCTTCGGCCGGGCTGAAATACAGGACCTGGCGTTCTCCGACGACCAGTGACGATATCGATATGAAGACGCCCATCAGTATGGCTGCGGTGAAGACAAACAGGGCCAACGGCGCGGGCACCATTCCAGCGATCACGCCAGCCAGCATCAGCAGCCATCCGCCAAGCTCGTATATCGGGCCCAGTGTCTCAAAGAGCAGGTAGTATGGAAGTATCAGCGTGCCTATTCTGCCATATCGGGGGTTGCCCATCATCTTCCGGTGAAGCAGCAGAATCTCAAGCAGGCCGCGCTGCCACCGGTCCCGCTGGCGCGACAGCGTGGGGAGCTCCTCCGGCACCTCGGTCCAGCAATTGGCATCGAACGCATACCGGATTGCGTAGGGTGCGGAGCGCTCACGCGCCTCGCGGGTCAGCCTGACGACCAGTTCCATGTCCTCGCCCACGGTGTCCTTGCCGTATCTCGATCGCCTGGTCAGGTAGCCACCAGAATCGATGACGCGCCGCCGCGAGAACAGACCGAAGGCGCCCGATATTATCAGCAGCCCATTCAGTCGCGACCAGCCCAGCCGACCAGCCAGGAACGCCCTGACATACTCGGCCGTCTGGAATCGTGCCAGTATGGCCTTTGGAAGCCCGATGCGCATCAGCGAACCGTCCCGCGTCGAGCAACCATTCACCGGCAGTATGTTGCCGCCGACCGCTATGACCTCGGCGTCTTCATCGAGCTGCACCGATGCCGCCCTGAGCAAGGCGTCGGGTTCCAGGAGGCCGTCCGCGTCGATGCCGCAGATGTAGTCGCCGCGAGCCACGTTGATGCCGGCGTTGAGCGAATCAGCCTTGCCACCGTTGGCCTTGTCGACGACGGCGAGGTTCGGATACAGGGCGCTGCGGTAGTAGCCGAGTTCCGGAGCGGTCTCCAGCTCATGTACCGCGATGCGTGATCTCCGTTCCAGCGCGAATGACTCGATCAGGACCTCGAGGGTTCGATCCGGCGAACCGTCGTTGACGACGACAACCTCGAAGTCCGGGTATCGTTGCGACAGCAAGGCGCGGACGGTCTGCTCGATCGATGCCTCCTCGTTGAACGCCGGTACGATGATCGAGACCGAAGGCAGCCGGTGTTTCAGGAATGACGATGACTCCGACTTGGAGCGCTTGAACCGCAGCTGCCTGGCCAGTTCCCGGGTGGACAAGACGAGCAGGATCATCGATATCGTGTTGATCGCCATCGCATACCAGCCAAAGTAGTACAGATAGAACGTGATGAATGCGCCCGGGATACCCGTGCCGCCGGCATGGCCTGCAAGCATGAAGAGGACGACGGGCAGCGCCACGACAACGGCGAGGATCGCGCCGAGCAAGGGCTTGTCCCGGGTGGCGGCCACGAGGTGGCGTGTGCGCTCGACTCGTGCCGGTTCGGGCAGTCCGAGCCGGAGCAGTATGTCGGCCCGCACCGACGCTGACAGGTCGGCCCGCGTGCGATTCGATGACGCCCCCGCCTCTGCCAGCTGGCTCATCATCACATCGGTTATGGCCTTTTCCGTCGACGGATCATGGTTCCTGTTCAGGAAGGACACGATGCCGAAGATGGTACCGCTTCGGGTCAGGTTGGCCACGAGACGCAGAATGGCCGCGCGCCGGGCGGAACGCAGGTCCAGAAGAAAGAAGTCTATGCGGTCATCGAGAATCGAGGCGAGTCGATCCCTGACCGTCTCCGATTCGGTATTGTAGAAGGCACGCAGTATCTGCTTGAGCGCATCGGGCGATTGGCTTGTCGCCATCCGTATTGCCTCATCGGCCCAGCGTACGGTTTGTGAATCGTCGAGCGATGCCAGGAGCCGCGTTACCGTAGCCGGCGTCGCGCGTCGGCCCAGTGCCTTCAGCGCGTATCCGCGAACCGCCGGATCGGCGTGGTTGACGAAGGCAGGGGTATCGAGCAGTGCGGGCGATGTCTTCTGCAGGACCCTGGCGGCCTCCCTGGCAAGCTCTGGAGATCCTTCGGCTGCCGTGTGGAGCAGGATGCTTTCAAACTGCTCGCATGGGTATCGGCGGGCCAGCCATACCGCCATGAGGATTCCCTCGTCGTCGTCGGGATACTGCGTGGCCATGGTCGCGGCAATGCGTGCGGCGTGCGGCTGGAGTATCGCGACATAGGCGGATAGTATCCGCCGCCCATGCCTGCGGCCATCTTCACGCGCGCGCGCGATGATTGCCGGGAGCAGGTCCCATGTCTCGGTAAAGAGTATTGAACCGCATATGCGCAGCGCCACGGACGACGACCGTTCAGCGGCCAGACGCGCCGCGAGCACCCGCGCTCCGGCTTCACCAAGAAAACGCAAGGTAAATGCGGCTTCCATGCGGACGCTCCGGTCGAGCGAGCGGAGTCGGCTTTGAAGCGAGCGCACGAGGCGTGGAGTCGGGCCCATGATGCTGCCGAGGTCCTTCAACTCGGCCGGGATGACGAAACGATCGGCACAGGTTGCCATCGTCTGCACCAGGCACTCAGGACCGAGTCCGGTCAGTTCGAGTCGGATTTCGGGCGCAAGTTCGCGAGTGGCGCTGCTGGATAGTGCATCACATGCTCGTGAGAAGGCGACGCTTCCCTTCGACAGCATGCGGTATCGGCGCTTCTCGCCTGATTTGACGGTATACAGGGCGACGCCGGCTGCGATATCAAGGAGTACCAGCGCGGCTGCCGGCAACAGGGATGCAATGGTCATCAGCTGTCCTTGCAGCCCCGGGCAGGGACTGCGTCCGCATCGACGGCCTTCTTGACCACTGCCAGGAGCTCTGCGAGGAAATAGGGCTTTCGCAGGTAGTGCGCGATGTCGAGATCGGCGGCCGCCCGGATCAGGTTGTCATCCTTGCGTTCCGCCAGCAGGATGAACGGCACGGTCTGCAATCCCAGGATCCGGCCGGATTCGCGCATGGCCCGCCGGAGTGCCATGCCATTCAGTCGCGGTACCGATAGCTCCGATATGACGGCCGCGGGACGCGCCGATTGCATCCGCTCCAGAGCCTCGGCACCATCGCGGAACCACTCGCAGCGCATGCCGTGTTGTGTCAGCAGGGACATGACGACGACGGCATTGAAGCTGTCCGGCTCCACGACGAAGACGACCGGCAGTTCCGGCACGGCTTCCGCCGCGTCCACGGTCAGGTGTATGGCTCCAGCCGGGCCCGTCCGTGCCGCCTTCATTCTGATGTCGCATTCCTCGAGGAGCGCCTCGGCGGTCTCCAGGGTGTCATTGGTATTGGCGGTCCAGAGTTCGACCGGTTCTATGATGACGCTGGCCGGTATGCGTTCGTCGAATATCGAGGCAAGCTCCAGCGCGCTGACCGATTCTGCCGCTATCGCGGCGGCTTGCGATTCGGTGCGATCCGGCAGCAGGAACGCGAAGCGGTCGTCACCGGCCTTGAATGCCATCGTGTCCACGGGAGCCATGGCCCGCAGGAAGGCTCCTGCCCGGCGGGTCGCCTCATCCCAGCTGCGTTCTCCGTACCGGCTCTTCATCGCATCGGCATTGTCGAGTTCGTAGAGCACCAAGGCCATGGAGCCGCCCGATTGCGATAGTATGCCCAGCACCTCGGACAGGTATTTCCTGAGCGCCTCTTCATTCTTGAAGCCGGTCGACTGGTCGACCATGCTGCTCTCGGATATCCGCCGCCGGTCAAGCTCAAGTGCCAGTGCGCGCTCGCGGAGCCTGGCGTTTTCCGATTCAAGCTCGGCCATACGGGTGGCGGAAGCCGGGTCTTCGATCATCGCCGTCTCAAAACCTCAGATCCGCGGCGAGGTTTATCGACGACTCGCCTGCCCGTGAGCCGAAGCGTGGCTCCCAGGAGGCGCTCACATTCGACAGACCGAAGTAGAAGGCGCAGCCGAGGCCGACAGATTCGTTGAGGCCGGTCGCATCCTGGGTTATCGAGGCCAGCAGCTGCGGCGCCAGCAGGCTCGTCGCCCGCCAGGTAGCCTTTGCCCACGTGGCCGGCTCCAGCCCGGCGTCCGGCGAGATGCCCAGGGCGGCGTGGCCGGCGAGCGACGAGCCGTCGAGCCAGGTCCATGAGCCATCCAGGTATGCGACCGAGGAGAAGGCACCTTCCCCGAATCGTATCGATTCGCGCGCGGCGACATACAGCCAATCGTTCTCGAAGTTCAGCGCCAGCGATACACCATGTTCGAACGTCGATGCGCCGATGTACATCGAGTACCATCCATCCAGATAGAAGTTGCCTGGCAGCACCCAGGCTCCGCCAAGGCTGGGCCGGTATTCGGTGGAACCGGCCAGCTCGTGGGTGGCCCCGATTCCGCCGGTCAGTGTCAGCGGACCGGCAATGTCCAGCAGTATGGTCTGCTGGAACAGCAGCGAATCAAGGCCCTGCTCGCTCGATGTGTCGATCCTGGCAACACTGATGCTCCGTATCGCGGGCGCCGCCTGCGCGAGCGATGGAACCAGCAGCGCCATGCCGAGCATGATGAATCTGGCGGACTTCCGTATCATTTTTTTCCCATCGATTCGAACACCCGCAGCAGTTCAAGCGGCAGCGGGAACAGGATCGTCGAATTCTTTTCCACCGCTATCTCGGTCAGGGTCTGCAGGTAGCGCAACTGCAGCGCCGCCGGCTGGGTCGCGATGACCCCTGCCGCCTGGGTCAGCTTCTCGCTGGCCTGCAGCTCTCCTTCGGCCGCGATGATCTTGGCGCGCCGCTCGCGTTCGGCCTCGGCCTGTTTGGCCATGGCCCGTTTCATGCTTTCGGCCAGTTCTACCGCCTTGATCTCGACGGCGCTGACCTTGATGCCCCAGGGGTCGGTCGCTTCGTCCAGCAACTTCTGCAGCAGCACCCCCAGTTCGGCGCGCTTCGAGAGCATTTCGTCCAGCTCGTGCTGGCCCAGCACCGACCTGAGCACCGTCTGCGACAGCAGGCTGGTCGACATCGCGTAGTCGGCAACCTTGTTGATGGCCAGTGCCGGATCGAATATGTTGAAGTACACCACCGCGTCGACCAGTACGGGAACATTGTCCCGCGTGATCACTTCCTGCTTGGGCACATCGATGGTAAAGGTGCGCATGTCCATCTTCCTGACAACATCGATCCTGAGCGGAAAGACGAGGTTGAAGCCGGGCTCCAGTATGGTCTTCATCCTGCCAAGCCGGTACAGGACGCCGCGCTGGTATTCATTGATGATGCGGACCATCGGTGGCAGGATGATCAGGGGTATGATGAGCAAGCCCAGCGCGCCGTACGGGCCGAGCACGCCGGGAGCCATCAGGCAGAGCGCCGCCCAGGCTCCGCCGGAAACCAGCAGGAAGACGAACATCGCGAATGCCCTTCTGGCCAGGGCTACGATGATCCAGAGTAGCCACCAGAGTGCAAAGAATGCCCAAGGCACAAAAAACAGACCCATATACACCCTCCATGCAGTCGCGGTTACGGGCTGCCATCAGTATACTACGTTTCGCGTTCGGCCGCACCAGCGTATTCCGACGCCCACGGCTGGACCTCACGGATGCGTCCATTATACGATTGTTTTCAAGGAGTACCCATGGCCAACAACGTGTCGATCATCAGGTGTGCCGATTACGACAACGAGGCTGTCTTCAATGCGGTGCGGGAGGCCGTCGATGCGGCCGGCGGCCTCGATGTAGCCGGCAAGTCGGTGCTGCTCAAGCCGAACATGCTGGCCACCGCCGATCCGGAAGGCGCGGTTACATCCCGGCCGGAGTTCCTGCGAGCGGCCATCAGGCTGGTTCGGGAGCGTGGCGCCAGCCGCATCCTGGTTGGTGACTCGCCGGCCGTGCAGTCGGGTGACTCGGTTGGCCAGAAGAGCGGCCTGAAACCGGTAGCCCTCGACGAAGGAGCCGAGTGGGTCGACTTCAACGACTCGGTCGAGGTCGCCGTGCCCGAGGGCCGGCTCGTCAAGCGTTTCACGATGGCGAAGGCCGTCGCGGAGACCGATTGTGTCATCAGCCTGTGCAGGCTCAAGACGCATTCCTTCATGTATTTCACCGGCGCGGTCAAGAACATGTTCGGTGCGATACCGGGCCTGCAGAAGAGCGCCTTCCATCTGCGCTTCCCCGGCAAACACGAATTCGGTGTGATGCTCGCCGACCTGATGCTGGCGGTCAAACCATCCTACGCCCTGATGGATGCGATTGTCGGCATGGAAGGTCCCGGACCACGGAATGGCAGCCCCAGACAGATCGGCGTCGTGCTCGCCGGTGCCAATGCCTTTGCGGTCGACTGGGTGGCCAGCTCCCTGGTCGGGTACAAGCCGCTGGACATACCATACCTGCGCGAGGCCGCCGCCGACCCCGTATATGGCTTTGATCCGGACAGCATCGAGCACCGCGGTGTGCGGCCCGAGCAGGCCCGCGTGCCCGACTTCAAGCTGGTGCCGATTGTCGTCAACGATGTGCCGAAATCGAAGGGACCCTTCGGCAGACTGATCAGGAACCTGACGGTTCCCCGGCCCTTCTTCTCGCGCGAACGCTGCGTGCTGTGCGGCGCCTGTGTCAAGATTTGCCCGGGTTCGGCGCTGACCATCGCGGCGGGACGCGCCGGTGAACGGTTCATCGCCGTTGAGTACCAGAAGTGCGTCCGCTGTTACTGCTGCCATGAGGTATGCCCGGAGGATGCGATAGATCTGCGGAGGCGGCCGTAGCGATCGGCCCCTGGTTGGAAATCCGGCCGATGGGGAGCTACACTACGGTGGTATGTCGATACCGTGGAGGCACAGATGGCCAGAAAACCGGGCGGAGCAGGTGTGAAAGGCGCGAAGGGATCGAAGCGGGCTGGCGCTTCCGGGGCGTCAGACGCCCAGCTCAGGAAGGATCCTGCCTTCATGAAGCATCTGGAGTCGGCAATCATCGCGGAGCGCGCGCGCGCTGACGTCGCCGCGAAGGCCTCCGGATCGAAGGCCTCCGCGCCGGAAGTCGCCGTGCCGGAAGTCGCCGTGAAGGCCTCCGGATCGAAGGTCGTGAAGGACCGGTCTGCCTCCGCGACACAGGCCAAGGCGGCTGCATCGCCCAGGAAGGGCCGCAAGCCGGACGCGAAGGCTCTCGCCGCCGAACTGTCGAGCCTGATACCCAAGCTCGATTCGGAGGGTCTGGCCTTCCTGATAGAACAGGCCCGGGTGCACCTCTACAACATGCGTGTCGCTGAACTGGAAGACGCCGCCGTCGAAGCCGAACGCGCCTCGAATCGGGTACAGAAGGCCCTCCCCACCGATGAATTCCGGATACACGCCGCCGCCAACGGCTCGACCTACGATCTGGTCTGGCACGACAAATGGAAGATGTTCACCGACGAGGAGATGCTTGCGATGGTACGCATCACCTCGTCGAAAGACGCCGTGGCCGAGGTTGGCGGCCGGCTTTACCGATGGCTGCTCGCCGAGCGCCGGGACGTTCTGGCTGACATACCATTCTCGGGGCTCGCCGATCCGAAGCTCAAGAAACTCGTTGCCCTCTTGCGGAAGACTTTTACGGTCAAGGGGAAGAAATAGGGAGCGCCGCGGCCACCGGCATTGCTTTGACAGGCACGTGCCAATACTATACGATTGCCGCCATGAAAACCCTACGCGTTTCCAGGGCGGCCGTCGTCGCTGTCGTGTTCCTGGCGTTTCTGGGCCGGTCGGCCTGGGCACAGCAGAAGGTCCAGGTGGTATCGACCCCGCTGTCGCAGGAATTGATCAAGCTGTTTCCAGAGCTGAGCTCCGGCTACATCGATTTCTCGGGCAACGGCAAGCCGGATCAGACCGTCGATATCAACGAGTACGTGCCTGATTCACGGGTGCGCGACGGACAGTTGCAGGCACAGGAAATACTCGATTTCATCATAGCCAACTGGCGCTTCATATCGCTCGACAAGCTCAAGGCCGTGCGCTCCGCCGTCAAGTCATCGGGTGGCGCCATCGGCGAGCTCATAGCCATCAACTATGCCGGCTCGCTCGATGAGGCGGTGTTGCAGCGCGAAAGCATGGGCGACGGGCTGTACCTGACGCCGTCTGCCTACAAAGAGGCGATGGACAGGATAGGCGGCATCGTGTCCGCGATGACCGATGCCTACAAGAAGGAAGGACAGAAGAGCGATGCCGAGTTCGTCTCGAGCCGCGACGCGCTCTTCGGCATGATAGAGAAGGGCTACCCGCTGCCGCTCGACCTGCCCGTCGAGGAGCGGGGTGTGCTGTCGACGACCATGGTCAGCGTCATAGTCAAGGAACAGGGCACCAACCCGGCGCGGACAAGGATGGCTATCAGGGTGCTGGGGCTGATCAAGTCGCAGGACGCAGCGCCCTGGCTCATGGAGCTCGCCGCCGGCACGTCGTATCCCATCGAAGCGATGAAGGCCCTTGCCGACATCGGCTACAAGCCGGCCATATCCGTAATCGCAACCCAGTTGCGCACTGCCACATCACCGGATGTCCGCCGCGCGGCGCTGCAGGCGACCGGCACGATCGGTGGAGCGGAGGGGCTGGACGCGATACTCGAGCTGGTCAAGGCGCCAAATCGCGACACGCAGCCACCGGAACTCGTCGAGGCCGCTACCCAGGCTCTCGCGGGCGTCGCGCAGAAGGGCAACACCGATCCACGGGTTCTGGCCGCCCTCAAGGACCTGGCGACGGCCGGCACTCCGGCGGTACGGCGCATCGCCGCGACCGGACTCGGAGCCTTCAACACGGCACAGTCGGCTGAGAGCCTTGTGGCCCTGGTCGGTGCCGAGAAGGATGTGCCCGTCCGCAAGGCGGCCGTCCTGTCGCTGAACCGGCAGAAGAGTGACACGGTCATGCCGGCCCTGCTCAGGTTGCTCAGGGAAAAGGACCTCGATCCCGGCCTCAAGTCCGTGGCCCTGACCGCCGTCGGTTCGAATGCCGCAGGAGCCCAGGCCATCCCGGTGCTGGTCGATGCCCTTGCCGATCCCGATCCATCGGTGCGCGCCGCCGCCTCGGCCTCGCTGCGGCAGCTGTTCCCCGCCAACCAGGTCGCGGTGACCGGCGCTCTATCGCGGGTGCTGCTGACGAGCCAGGACGAGACATCGCTGGTCGCCGGCGCATCGCTCTTGTCCGTGCTGGCCGATCCGACATCGATACCGACGCTGCTTGGCCTGCTCGGCAAACCGCAATCGGAGGTCAAGCGTCTGGCGACCTGGGCGTTGTTCCGGGTCAGAGGCGCGCCCAATCCCCGCGTCTCGGAGGAGCTGCAGAAGCTCGTGACCAACGAGAACGAGAGCCTCGCCGTGCGCGTCAACGCCGTGCGCGCACTGGGCGCGATAGCCTTCGACAGCCCGCAGCTCAAGATATGGCAGACCCTTGTCACGACGATACAGATGCGTGGTGACAAGTATGCGATGCTGCGCTTCTACGCGGTCCGTTCGCTCGGCCAGCTCGGCAACGCCAGCACTGATGTTGCCCAGGCACTGGTCAGGGTCGCCACCCGCGATACCGACCAGGAATTGCGCAAGGAGGCGGTATCGGCACTGCGCAACCTGACATCGGTCTCCGACGAGACTGCCGACGCGCTTGCGGCCTCCATCGTCGAGGCGGCCGATCCCGAGCTCAAGGTGAGGATCATCGAGGCGCTGGCCGATCTTGGCTCCGGCAAGGCATCCGAGCTGGCCGGGGACCTGTTGCGCGGCGCGCTGCCGCCGTCGCTCAAGCGCAGGGTGATACAGGCCGTCTCGCAGAATCCAGACGAGGTCACCGCAGGCATCATCATCGACGCGGCATCCGACGCGAAGGTGGCCGATTTTGCACAGGCCGTGCTTGAAGGCTTCCCGGCCGCGATGATCCGTTCCGTGGTGAGCCGCCGTCTGCGCTCGGAGACCGACGCAGGCATCCTGTCGGTGCTCAATGCACTCGACGCGGTGCTGGCTGACTGAGCCCGCGAGGGCAGGCATGGAACGGAGGACAGTATGAAATTTGCAAGCTACGAACGGAATGGCTCCCTGGGCATTGGTGTCTGGATCGGTGACGAACTGCATGGTCTGGAGCGTGGCGCCGGCGGATACCCAGGCAGCCTCGATGAGCTGCTGGCGGCCGGATCGGACCTGGCGGCGGCGGCGCGAGTGCTTGCGGCGGCCCCGGTGGTCGATGCCTGGGGTATCCGGTTCCTGCCGCCGGTGCGCAGACCGTCCAAGATCCTCTGTGTCGGCCTCAACTACAAGGCCCATTCGGCCGAGACCGGGCTGGGCGAGCCCGACTACCCGGCGGTATTCGCCCGCTTCGCCTCGACGCTGGTCGGGCACGGCGGAGCCATCGTGAAGCCGGGCATCTCCGACCAGCTCGACTATGAAGGCGAGCTGGTCGCGGTCATCGGCAGGACCTGCAAGCGTGCCGACAGGGCCGGTGCGCTTGCCTCCGTGGCCGGCTACTCGATATTCAACGAGGCGTCGATACGGGACTACCAGATGCGCACGTCGCAGTGGACGATGGGCAAGAATTTCGACGCCACCGGCGGCTTCGGTCCGAGTCTCGTGACGCCTGATGAGCTGCCGCCCGGCGGCGATGGCCTGCGCGTGGTGACCAGGCTGAACGGCGTCGTCATGCAGGATGGGAATACGGCGGACATGGTCTTCAAGGTCGCCGACCTCGTCTCGATACTCAGCCAGGTGATGACCCTGGAGCCCGGCGACATCATCGTCACCGGAACACCGTCCGGCGTGGGCTTCTCCAGAAAGCCACCGGTGTTCATGAAGCCCGGCGATTCCTGTGAAGTGGAGATTGAGAGGATCGGCACGCTCAGGAATACGATCGTCGCGGGCTGAGCCCGACTCAGCCGAGCTGGCCGCGATAGCGGGCGTAGAAGAACAGCGTCGCGGTCATCAGCGCGTGTCCCATGTCCTCCGCGCCGATCATGTCTATCGCCTCGCGCTCGGGTACCAGCTGTACCTCGATCTCCTCGTGCTCGTCCAGACACTGCGGGCGTTCCAGGGTGCAGCCTTCGGCGACGAACGCGTGGAAGGTGTTGGTCATGAACGCCGGATTCGGCGACAGGATGCCAAGTGGGACCATCATCTCGGCCCGGTAGCCCGTCTCTTCGAGCAGCTCGCGCGCCACCGATGCCGCCGGGTCTTCACCGGGTTCGACGATGCCGCCCGGAAACTCGATGGACAGATGTCGTGTTCCGTGTCTGAATTGTCTGATCATCACGAACGATCTGCCCAGGGCGGTCTCGACGACCGGTATGACGCCGGCCCAGTCCGGGGCGTCGATCGAGAAGAACGTGCCCCGCTTGCCGCTCGTCGACTGGCGCTCGCTGGAGCATACTCTGAATATCCTGCAGTCAAGCAGCGACTTGGATCCCAGCTCTATCCATGGATATGGCGTATGCATGATCGCAATCCTAATGGTTCGGCGTGCCAGCGGCAAGGGTGCGCGGCATCAGGCCGATTCGATGTCGACCAGAAGGAGTGTCGCCGCGCATAGATCGGCCGAGCCACCGGGCGACAGACCCGATTCAAGGAAGCGCTGCCGCAGCCGCGCGTAGAGCCTTGAACCCGGCGCGGTGTTCGGGCCGCCTGCTGCCAGTATGCGGGCTGCCGCGGACCTGGCATCGCTCAGGGCCTGGATGCCGCCGCGCGCGACAAGGCAGGTATCATCGGCCTCAGCCATCACCGCGAGCAGGATCGTGATGACGCGCTCGTCATCGGAAATGGAGCGGCGGCCGAGTGCGCGTGCCAGCGGCAGGGCGCGCGCGCGGATCGAGGGGAATCCGGTCAGCGCCTCGTCGCGCGCCGAGCGCAGCCCGTGGTCACGCCTGGCCATCTGGCCATGGGTCGCCGTCGTGCTGGCGCCCGGCGCTCGATCGAGCGCCACGATGGCGGCCGCATGCCGCGCAGCCTCGTCACACAGTGCGGGCGCGCCGGGCGCGCCGGGCGCGGCGCCATTCCATGAAGCCGCCCGGAACAGGCTGCCGGCTGCCGCACACAGAAGGCCCATCGTCCAGATGGCGCCTTTGTGGGTGTTGATGCCGCCTGTCGCGTCGAGCATCGCGGCTTCCGCCTCGACGCCGAGCGCCCGGAGCTGGCTGGCCGACCGCGCCACGACCATGCGCCGGAAGTACGGGCCGAGCGTGGCGGCCGAGCGCTTGAACAGGTGTATGTCCATGTCCGCGTGCGAGCCTGGGCCCAGCCGATCGACGAGCCCGGGCTTAGGCGCCGCCTCGGCCTCGCGCAGCAGGGAACGGACGGCGCGTTCAGCCGTCCGCCTTGCGAACGAGGCGCAGTCCGGCGCGCCCGAGACCGGTGTGACCGGCGCGACCAGCGTAACCATCGATCTAGGCCGCCTTGACCGTCTTGCTCTTCTTGACCGCGCCGCCAATCACCGGCCAGGCCACGGACAGCACGGTCAGGCCAATCAGCACGATGGCTATCGGCGAGCCATAGAATATCTGCAGGCTGCCATCGGACAGCATCAGCGATTGTCTGAACGATGTCTCCATGGTCGAACCGACGATGCCGCCGAGTATCAGCGGCGCCGTGGGAATCTTGGTCTTGTCCAGGAAGATGCCGATGACGCCGAAGGCTATCAGTATGAAGAAGTCGACGACGCTGTTGGTGATCGCGTAGGCTCCAATGAAGGCAAGTCCGAGTATCAGGGGATACAGGACCTTGGCCGGGACCGCGAGCACGCGGACGAGGACGCTGGCCATCGGCATGTTGATGATCAGGAGGATGATGTTGCCGATGAACATCGACGCGATCATGCCCCACGCGACCTCGGGCTGCTTGGCAAACAGTAGCGGCCCTGGCTGCAGGCCGAGCATCAGGAGGGCACCGAGCATGACCGCCGTGGTGCCGGAGCCCGGTATGCCCAGCGTCATCATTGGTATGAGCGCGCCAACGCTCGAAGCGTTGTTGGCCGCCTCCGGGGCGGCGAGTCCTTCGACCGCGCCCTTGCCGAATTCTTCCGGATGCTTGGAGAAGCTCTTCTCGTTGTTGTAGGCCATCAGCGCGGCCATCGTGCCGCCCGCCCCCGGCAGCGCGCCGACGAAGAATCCCAGTGGCGTCGAGCGCAGTATTGCCGGCCAGGAACGCTTCCAGTCTTCCCTGGTAAAGCGTATCTTGCCGAACTTCGTCTGCATCTTGAAGCTTGGATCATGGACCGACTTGAAGCTCTTGAACACCTCGCCAAGAGCATAGATGCCTATGATGATGATCAGGAAGTCGACGCCGCCCATCAGTTCCAGGATGCCGAAAGTAAACCGGTTCACACCGGTCAGGCCGTCGAGCCCTACCGTCGATATCATCAGGCCAAACACCATGCCGATGAATCCCAGAAGCATCTTGTCACGCGACATCGCCGCCGTGGCTACCAGGGCAAAGAGCATCAGGAGCGTGTATTCGGCGGGGCCGAATTTAAGGGAGAAGCGGGCCATCGGGACGGCGATGAAGACCATCGCTATGTTCGCTATCATGCCGCCGATGAACGAGGCGACGGCTGAAATGGCCAGAGCGGCCTCGGCCCGGCCCTGCTGGGTCATCGGGTAGCCATCGAAACATGAGGCGATGGCCGCTCCATCGCCGGGGGTGTTGAGCAGTATCGATGCGCGTGACCCGCCGAACATCGCGCCATAGTAGACGCCGGCCATCGTTATCATCGCACCAACGGGGCCCATCTTGAAGGTCAGCGGCAAGAGGACGGCGACACCGGTTGCCGGGCCAAGGCCGGGCAGCATGCCGATGATGGTTCCGAGCACGCCGCCCATCGTTGTCCACATGATGTTCATCGGGGTCAGCGCTACATGGAAACCGTAGAGCAGCTGGGTGAATATTTCGTTCACATTGTGCTCCTTTCCTAAATGTCGAGGATAGGCATCCGCGGGAGCTGTACCCCGAGGAGCACCGAGAAGAGAATGTATACCAGCACGCTGAACAGGACCGCCACGATGACGGTCCTGGCAACCTTGACCTTGCCATTGACCAGGAACAGGATGGCGCCAAGATACAGTATGGTCGAGAACACATAGCCCAAGGGAACGAACAACAGCGCGTAGACGATGCTGGCAAGGATCGCTGCCAGAATCTCTCGACCATGCCGTGTCATCGCGCCGAATTTCGGGCGGTCAGCGGCATCCTTCGGGCTTCTCTTGATCAGTTCGGAAATGACCAGCGCAAGGCCCAGCACCGTCATCAGTATGCCAAGCAGTACCGGGTAGACGATATGCCCCGTTGGACTGCCGAAGGTCGCTCGCGGCAGGGACCAGGCGCTCCATCCGTATACCACGCCAATCAGGGTGGCCAAGAGGCCTGTGATAAGGTTCCAGGTCATTGCATCCTCCAATTCCGACAGGCATCGCGGTCGACCCGGGTCATGGCGATCCGGATCGACGCGTGCCGTTTCGTGTTACTTTGCCATGCCAAGTTCGACGAGAATGTCCTTGGAGACTGCGTTCTGCGCCTCGAGGAATTTCATGAATTCAGCCTGATCCGCATAGCTCTGCACCCAGCCGTTGGCCTCGCAGGCCTTCTGCCACTCGGGTGTCTTGACCATCTTGGCAAACGCGTCGCGCCAGAAGGTCACGGCGTAGGCTGGCATCTCGGGCGGCCCGAAGATACCGCGCCAGTTGGCGAAGTCGGCGGGAATGCCCTGCTCGCGTACGGTCGGGGTATCCTTGCCAATGCCGAACTGGGGCCTGGTGGGAGCGGTCGATGCGAGGACGCGAAGGTCGCCCGACTCGACGAGGCCGCGCACATCGCCGAGGCCGGTGGTCAGCAGGTCGATGTGTCCACCGAGCAGCTGGGCCGCTCCAGCGTTGTCCTGGAAGCTGATGTACTGGATGTTCCGCAGCCCGGTAACGCCGGCCGCCTTCGCGACGACGAGGAACTGGATGTGGTCCATCGAGCCGGCCGATGAATTGCCGCCGATCTTGACGCTGGTCGGATCCTTGCGGATGTCATCGATTACCTGGGCGATGCTCGTGTACTTGGAATCCTTGCGCACCACGAAGGCGCCGTAGTCGGTGATCAGGCGGGCGAGCGGGGTGGTGTTCTTGTAGGAGAACGGCGTGGTTCCGTTCAGGTTGATCAGCAGGAGCGGCGGGCTGTAGACGGTCAGGACGTTGTCCTTGCCCTTCATCGACTGCAGCGCGGTCAGGAATACGGCACCGCCGCCGCCTGCCTTGTTCTCTACCGGCATCGGTACCTTGACCAGCTTGGTGTCACCAAGGATCTTGGCCACGGTCCGGATGGTCAGATCCCAGCCGCCGCCCGCGCCGCTCGGGGCGTAGCACTCGATGGTCTTGGATGGGTAGCCTTTTGCCTGCGCGAACGCCGGCGCGGCCAGTACGGCGACCAGCGCGGTTGCCGTCAGAATGCGGGTGATACGGTTCATGCTGTATCTCCTCCTTGAAAATCGATCTCGTCTATGGTCAAGGACAGGTTGGCGCCAACGGCGCTCCCGTCCGGAGATCCTATGGTATGCGCTGAACCGGAGTGCCTGCCCTGGAGCGCTCCAGTATCGCCACGAATGCCGAACTCACCTCGGTGCTGTGATGGATCGCTCTGCCGGAGCAGGCAAGCGCCTCCGCCCCGCAGACGGCGCAAGGCCGCGCCGGCAGGCACAGGTCGGAACGGCCCAGCGTGCCTTCGTCATCCATCACGTCGATATCGAGGAGCTGGCCGAGCCAGGAGCCTTCCTCCACAAACAGCGCGGCCCGTTTCAGCTCGATCGGTGCCGAATCCGATGTCCAGAGCCGCCACTGACCGAGCGGCCCCGCTCCGGCACCGGCCGGGCACAGCCGCAGGCTGCGGTCGCGGCAGGCCGACTCGAACACCAGCGCCCCCCGCTCGACGGGCTCCGCGGACAGCCCTTGCTCGCGCAGCGCGCCGGGCATCCGTGCCGACAGCCTGACTACCGAGCGCGCACCGGCGGACAGCAATGCGGCAGTCTCGGCGGCCCTGCGGTCGCGCTCGGCGTACACCGCGTCGCCGTTCAACGGACCAGCCCCTTCGGTCGCCTGATCGCGTCGATGATGGTGCCGTCACGGTACTCGACCAGGGCGACGATGCGGTCGTCGAATTCGATCGGGCGCGGTACGCCGGTGTACGACTCCGCCAGCCGCTTGAGTTCCTCGATGTCGCGGACCGGCAGCCCTGCCGTCCGCAGGGCGTCACGCAGTTCGGGGCGCCGCGGATTGACGGCTATGCCTCGATCGGTGACCAGCAGGTCGACGCTCTCGCCAGGCGTAACGATCGTCGTGACCCTGTCCATGACGGTGGGTATGCGGCCGCGCAGCAATGGCTCGACGACAACCGTCAGGCCCGCGCCCGCCGCCGTGTCGCAATGGCCGCCGGAAGCACCGCGAATGACGCCGTCGGAGCCCGTGATCACGTTGACGTTCAGGTCGAGGTCGACTTCCATGGCCGACAGGATGACCACATCGAGGGCGTCGACGGCGCATCCCTTGCGGCCCGGGTTGGCGTAATACGAGGCGTCGATCTCGCGGTGGCCGGGATTGGCGGCTATCGACCGAGCGGCGTCCAGATCGAAGCTCTGCACGTCGAGCAGCGTACCGACGAGACCCTCCTCGAGCAGGCGGACGAGCTGGCTCGTGATGCCACCCAGCGCGAACGATGCCGTGATGCCGCGCGCCACCATCAGTTCGCGCAGGAACCGCACGACCGCGAGGCTCGCGCCGCCCGAGCCGGTCTGCATCGAGAAACCGTTCCGTACGATGCCGGCCGCGGCGATGGCCTTGGCCGCGGTCTGCGCTATCAAGAGCTCGCGTGGGTCGCGCGTCATTCTGGTGGCGCCCTTGCCGATGCCTGCCGGGTCACCCACGGAATCGACGGTGACGATGGCATCGACCTGGTCCTGCCGTATCGATGCTGGAGCGAGCGGGTAGGGTACCAGCTCCTCGGTCAGCAGCACGACCTTCCGCGCATTGCGGGCATCGACCATCGCGTAGCCGATCGAGCCGAAGGCCGAGGCGCCGCTCGAGCCGTTCGCGTTGCCCCGCACGTCGCAGGACGGCACGCCCAGGAACGCTATGTCGATCGCTATCTCGCCCGCCTCGATGGCGCGGGCCCTGCCGCCGTGCGAATGGATCAGCACCGGTTCATCCATGACGCCCGCGCTGATGGCGTCGGCGAGCGGGCCGCGGAGGCCGCTGGTTCGTATGGTCCTGATCGTGCCGTCCTTGATGCGCTCGATGAGCGGGGCGTGTATCGTCGTCAGCGAGCTTGGTGCCAGCACCAGGTCCCTGATGCCGCGGCGCGCGAGCGCCTCGATTACCATGCTGACGACACGGTCACCTTCGCGGAAATGGTGGTGGAACGAGATGGTCATGCCGCTCCGCGCGCCGACCAGGTCGAGTGCCTGATCGAGGCTGGCGCAGAGCTTGGCGTCCGCGGCGCGACGTTCTGTCGCGCCGCTGTAGCCGGTGATCGGGCCACAGCCGGGAATCGATTCCGGCAGCTCGCGGCCTATGCTGTTCCTGTTCACGCGTCCACCTCCCCGGCAAGTGCCAGTACGCGCATGGCGCGCTCCACGATCGGTTTGTCTATCATCTTGCCATCGAGGGCTATGACGCCCGAGCCCCTGGCCTCGGCATCGGCCGCCGCGGCGACGACCCTGCGCGCCTTGGCCACCTCTTCAGGAGTCGGCGCATAGATGGCGTGGACCATCGCTATCTGCGATGGGTGGATGACGCTCTTGCCATCGAAGCCGAGTTGCCTGGCGAGGCGCGCCTCGCGCTGGAAGCCTTCCTCGTCGTCGACCGCCGTGAATACCGTATCGATGGCCATGATGCCTGCGGCGCGGGCCGCCATGACGAGCATGCTGCGCGCGGCGAGCAGCTCGATGCCGTCGGGACTGCGACTCGTGTGCATGTCGGTGACGAAATCCTCCGCGCCGATTGCAATCGCGATCAGCCGCGGGCTCGCGGTCGCGATTTCGCGGACCGCAAGAATGCCGCGCGCCGACTCTATGGCCGCCACCAGCTTGACCGAACCGGCCGGCCTGCCGAAGCGCCGCTCGGCCGCGGCGACAGCCTGTTCGACCGCGCGTATGTCTTCCGGGCCATCGGTCTTGGGCAGGCGGACCGCGTCGACACCGCCGCATACGACAGCCGCGATGTCCTCGAGCCCGAAGGCCGTCTCCAGTCCGTTGATGCGGACGATCCGCTCGACGCCGGCATAGTCATAGTGCCTGAGCGCCTGGAAGACCAGATGCCTGGCGGCGTCCTTCTCGCGCGGTGATACCGAATCCTCAAGATCGAACATCACCGAATCCGGGCCATAGATGTGGGCATCGCGCAGCATCGCCGGGGCATTGCCGGGCACGTACAGCATTGACCTGCGCAGCTTCATCGCATCGCCTCCCAGGGCATCGAGCCGCCATCGGCGGCACGGCCGCAGGCCGCGGACAGCCTGGCCC
>MTLC01000227.1_pt2 | contig 63151 bp, 68 predicted proteins | sample 1982451 | NCBI WGS metagenome assembly MTLC01 (sample SAMN05710165, study PRJNA340218) | biofilm metagenome | isolation source: sample SPH anode biofilm adapted to +100 mV | place: USA | collected 2012-02-03 | reverse complement strand
CGACGCCGACCCCCACACCGACCCCCACACCGACCCCCACACCGACCCCCACACCGACTCCGACCCCGACGCCGTCTCCCACTGCAGGTCAGGCGGTGTTCACAACCAACTGTGCCGATTGCCACGTCCTTACCGGCACTTCACGCATGAATCTCACCGGCAAGGGCGCACTGGTCAGCACAAAATTCCCCTCAGCGGGCGTTAGTGGCCATCAGGGAATCATCCTGTCTGCAACCGAGCTTGCCGATCTCAAGGCTTTCCTCCAGTAGGAGGCTGCACAAACGAAACGGGCCTGCATCTGCAGGCCCGTTTCCCATTTCTCACCAATTATCCACTGCCCGTCAACCCTTTTCCTTCAGCGCCAGTGCTGCGGCATAGACCGCGCTGCGCGACGCGCCCGAAAGGGCGGTCACCCGCTGCACCGCCTCCTTGACCGTGCAGCCCGCGGCAAGCGCGGTCCGCAGCATATCTGCCATGTCAGGGGGCGCATGCTCCAGCTGCGGCTCTCCTGCGGCCACCAGGATCACCACCTCCCCCCGGGCAGGCGTCTCGGTGAAACGGCGGGCTAGCTCCGGAAGACGGTCACGGGCGATCTCCTCGTATATTTTTGTCAGTTCACGGGCCACCACCGCGCTCCGGTCGCCGAACAGATCGGCCATGTCGGCCAGGGTGGCCGCAAGCCGGTGCGGCGCCTCGTAAAATACGAGCAGGCGAGGTTCGGCAGCCAGCGATGACAGCCTCTCGCGTCGTTTCCCCTGACGATTGGGCAGAAACCCGATAAAGGTGAACTCGTCCGTGGGCAGCCCGGATGCCGACAGGGCCGCAATTGCCGCGCACCCGCCGGGCAGCGGAACCACGTTCACCCCGGCTGCCGCGGCATCGCGCACCAGCTGGTAGCCGGGGTCGGAGATGCAGGGGGTGCCTGCATCGGAGACCAGTGCCACGTTCTTCCCCTCGACAAGCGCTGCAATGATCTGCTGCCCCTTGATCTGCTGGTTATGGTCGAAATAGGAGACGAGCGGCCGGGAGATGCCGAAGTGGGTCAGGAGCTTGCGGGTATGGCGGGTGTCCTCTGCTGCGATCAGGTCCACCTCGCCAAGGATCCGCACCGCCCGGAAGGTCATGTCTTCCAGGTTGCCGATGGGGGTGGCAACGATATAGAGAGTGCCTGCCGGCACCCTATTTCCCCCAGTCTCTGGAATAACGGAAATCCCGATCGATGGTCCGGTTGGAGACCTTGGCGATCACCGGCAGCCGTCGTTTGAAGTGGGAATTCTGCACCTTGCGCTGGATCTGGTCGATGAAATCCGGGGCAAGCCCGCTGGCCAACAGCTCATCACGGGTCATCCGCAGATCCACCATCCGATAGAGCAGTTCGTCCACGGCCCGATAGGTGAAGCCCAGCTCCTGCTCGTCAGTCTGCCCGGCCCAGAGGTCCGCGGAGGGCTGCTTGTCTATGACGGCCCGCGGCACCTTCATCTCTTCGGAAAGCTCCCAGACCTGGGACTTGTAGAGGTCGCCAATCGGGTTCAGAGCGCTGGCCATGTCACCGTAGAGGGTACCATAGCCGAGCAGCAGCTCGGTCTTGTTGCTGGTCCCGAGCACCAGGGCGCCAAGGGCTGCCGAATGGTCGAAGAGAATGGTCATCCGCTCCCGGGCCATCTTGTTGCCGCGCCGCATGGGGTCCGCATCGGGGAAGAGATTGAAGTAGGCATCCACCATCGGGGTTATCTCGATGACCTGGTACGATATCCCCAGGTTCTCAGCCACCAGGCGGGCATGGGCCTCGCTCTCCGGGTTGCTGGCCTTGTAGGGCATCACGATGGCATGGACATTCTCCGGCCCCAGCCCCTCTGCTGCCAGATGGGCGACCAGGGCCGAGTCGATGCCGCCGGAGAGCCCGAGCACCACCTTTTTCAGCCCCACCTTGGTGACTTCCTCCCTGACAAAACCGGTCAGGACCTGGCGCAAAAGCTTGCCGTTCACCGTCAATCCCGCCATCAGCACTCCCTCCCCTGCTCGATCCGCCTCAGCTCCTTCATGGTGATGAAGAGGTTCTCGTCCCGCATCATCGGGGCAAAGATCCGTTCGCGCCGTAGCGCGCCCTGGCTGAGCCTCGCCAGCACCAGATCCTCTTCAAAGAGTTGCGCGCGGACGATGGTCGAGCCGTCCGGATCGACCGCCTCGGAACCGCCCCAGAAATTCACGCCATCCTCGTACCCGACCCGGTTGCAGTAGAGCACCCGGCTGTTGAGAAACATGGCAACGGTAGAGGTGAGTTTCTGCCAGGCATCGGTGGAGCCGAGGGAATCTGCATCGGTGACCCCCCTGCCGGGGCTGCTGGAGAGGCAGATCAGGGTGGTGGCGCCGTCCATGGCCAGGATATACGGGGCTGAGAGGTGCCACATATCCTCGCAGATGAGCATTCCCATCCGGCCGAAACGGGTGTCGAAGGCCCGGAAACACTCGCCGCGGGCCAGATAGCGCTGCTCGTCGAAGAGTCCATAGGTGGGGAGATAGACCTTGCGGTGACGGTGGCGGATCTGTCCATCCTCCAGATAGAGGGCGGTATTGAAGAAGCGGTAGTCCGCTGTCACCTCGACAAAACCGACGGCAATGGCGATGTGGCGGGACAGGTCGATCAGCCGGGCGATGGCTGGGGCGTCCAGGGAAAGGGCCACGTCCGGCACCAGGTCCTTGAGAAAATAGCCGGTCAGGCCCAACTCGGGGAAGAGCACCAGATCGGCACGCTCCGCAATGGCCCGCTCTACGGCAGCCTCGATGGTGGTCAGGTTGTCGGCCAGGCAGCCCAGTTTGGGTCGGATCTGGGCCAGGGCAACGGTGAAGTCCATGGCATGCTCCCTCATTTTTTCAATGGCTAACCGTAGCATACGAGAAAGGGCTTTGCAACGCCCCACCGCATGTCAATACGCCAGATCGAAGGCATTGACGATATGTTCGACCTGCGGTGAAGCACCCGCGAGCAGGGTGATGGCCACCACGTCGAAGCGGGCGGCCGCGTCGGGCTTTTTGGCCCGGGCAAGCCAGAAGAGTGCCGCCTTGGAGATCTGGCGCTGCTTGAAGGGGGTGACCGCCAGCTGCGGGGGGCCGTAGGAAAGGTCGCGGCGGGTCTTCACCTCGACAAAGACCAGGGTCGAGCCATCGCGGGCCACGATGTCCACCTCCCCCCCCTTGCAGCGGAAGTTGCGCTCGACGATCCGATACCCCTTGGCGCTGAGCAGGGCAACTGCCAGCTCTTCCCCCGCCTCACCGACCTGTTGGTTGGAGGCGCCCTTCTCCCCTCCCCGCTTCATGCATCGCTCCGCAGGTGTTCCCTTACCCCGCGAAAGGTGCGGCGATGGATCGGCGAAGGTCCGAGAGCGGCAATGGCTGCCAGGTGCGACGCTGCACCGTACCCCTTGTGGCTGGCAAAGCCGTATCCGGGGTATTGCAGGTCATACTCCTCCATCAGCCGGTCACGCGTCACCTTGGCAACGATGGAAGCGGCAGCAATGGAAGCAGAGAGGGAATCTCCCTTTTTGATGGTTTTTTGCGGGATATTGACCGGAATGGTGCTGATGCCGTCGATGAGGAGGTAATCCGGGATAAGGGAGAGGTTGGCAACGGCACTCCGCATGGCCGCGAGCGTTGCCTGGAGGATGTTGATCCGATCGATGGCGGCATGATCGGCCATACCGACCCCAATGGCCAGGGCCTTTTCCCTGACGATTTCGAGAACCGCCTCGCGGCGGCCTGGCGTGAGTTTCTTCGAGTCGTCCAGCCCCGAAATCTCCATGCCATGGGGAAGGATGACGGCGGCAGCGACCACCGGGCCGGCCAGCGGCCCGCGTCCCGCTTCGTCCAGACCGGCGATGATGCGATATCCCTGGCGCCGCACCCGGGACTCAAAGGCATAGAGCGACAGTTCCCCGTCTTCCCCGGCAAAGAGTTCGAGATTCATCGTCACCTCCGGCCCTGTGCAACTGCAGCAGAAATGAAAAAGCCCCGGCGAACCGGGGCTTGCAGAACCCTGTCTACTGCCCTGCCACGTATTTCTTTTCCTTGATGCGGGCAGCCTTGCCGCGCAGCTTGCGCAGGTAGTAGAGCTTGGCGCGCCGTACCTGACCCCTGGTAACCACCTCGATGGTTTCCAGTGACGGCGAATGGAGCGGGAACACCCTTTCCACGCCGACACCGTTGGAGATCTTGCGCACGGTGAACGACTCGCGCAGCCCGCCGTTCTGACGGCTGATCACCACCCCCTGGAAGGCCTGGATACGGCTCTTGTCGCCTTCTACGATCTTCACGTGCACCTTCACGGTATCGCCCGGCTTGAAGGGGACCACGTTCTTCTTCATCTGTTCCATTTCCAAATAATCGATCTTGTTCATCTCGTTACTTCCTCCTCTATGCAGATAGCGTGTGCTTTTCGTGCTGGATACGCCTTCATCGGGATCCAAACAGTCTGTCAAGGTATATGGCCACCGCCGCTCTCACCGACAGGTGGTTATAGGTATCGCTCCCCCTGATCGGTTCCAGGATGAGATCGGCGCCATCAAAAACTTCCTCGGTGAGTCCCCAGCCCGTGCCGAACAGGAGCAGGGTCGGCCGGGTTTCCTCCTCCAGGAGCTCTCTCAGGCGGGCTGTGTCGATGCAACCGCTCCGGCCGCGAGCTCCGGTAACGACGATTCTGGGTGCCACGGCAAAGGCGCCGGTCATGTCGGCTACGGCCGCTTCGAGCCCATCGACCACCCGAAGCAGTTCCAATGCCTCGCGGCGCCGGGGATTGTAGCCGGCCCCCCAGCCTTCGATCCAGTGGGCGCGTATCCGTTCGGCCAGGGCCTGCTGCTCTGCCACGGGAGTCACCACGTAGTAGCGGAACATCCCGAAGGTCTTGGCGGCCCTGGCAATATCGTGAATATCCAGGTTGGTAACGGCCGTGGTTACCACCTGGCGGTTCTTGTCATAGACCGGATGGTGCAGCAGGGCAATGGCGACCCGGGATGCCGGAACAGCAGCCTCAGTCATGGCCATCCTCCCGCATCCTGCGCAGGAGTTCCCGCTCGTCAGGAGTAAGCTCCACCGAAGAGAGCAGTTCGGGACGTCCGGCCAGCGTGCGCAGCAAAGCCTGTCTTCTCCGCCAGCGGGCAATTTCCTTATGGTTGCCCGACAGCAGCACTTCGGGAACCGCGAGACCGCGGAACTCGGGAGGCCTGGTGTACTGCGGATATTCCAGCAGTCCGTCGGCAAAGGACTCGTCATGCGCCGAGGCGCCGCACCCCAGGACACCGGGGAGGAGCCTGGCAACCGCATCTACCAGGATCATCGCCGCCAGTTCGCCGCCGGTCAGGACAAAGTCCCCCAGGGAGACCTCCCGGTCCACGTACAGCTCGGTGATCCGTTCGTCGATCCCTTCATAGCGCCCGCAGATGATGATCAGGCCCGGTTCGCACGAGAGTTCGCGCGCCATCTGCTGGTTGAAGGGAATACCGCGCGGCGAGGTGAGCAGGACCTGTGCCCCCGGACGCTCCGCCTTAACCTGCTCGATGCAGGCTGCCAGCGGCTCGACCTTCATCACCATGCCGGCACCACCACCATAGGGGGCATCGTCCACGGTCCGGTGACGGTCGGTGGCAAAATCCCTGATGTTGTGGCAGCGGATATCTATCAGCCCGGCATTTACTGCCCGTCCGACGATGCTTTCGCTCAGCGGACCGGCAAACATGCCGGGAAAAAGCGTCAATATATCGAATGTCATAGAACGCTGGGGCATAGCATGGTCTGGTGCTGCATGACCGGCATAGGCATCGGATCGGGAAAAACTCTCATAAATCGAGCAGCCCTTCCAGCGGGCTTACGGTCATGGTCCTTCCGGCCAGGTCTATCTCCCGGACGACCTCTTCGAGCGCCGGGAACAGGTACTCGCGGTTTCCATCGGCAACCACATAAACATCGTTGCTGCCGGTCTCGATGATATCGACCAGGGTGCCGAAGTCCTCCCCTGTCTCCGATATCACGCGCAACCCCAGGAGGTCGTGCCAGTAATACTCACCCTCGTCCGGTTCGGGCAGCTGGTGGCGGTAGACGACCAGTTCCCTGCCGACGAGGCTCTCCACGATATTGATGTCGTCGTAGCCCTTCAACCTGATCAAGGCCTTGCCGCCATGAAGACGGACACCGGCCAGCGCCACATCCATCACATCGCCACGCTCCCCCCGGAGCAGAAGCCGGCGCAGCGCCTTCAAGGTCGTGAACTCCCCTGAATATGAAAGAACCCGCAATTCTCCCCTGATCCCGTGGGTACCGATTACTTTCCCCAGAGGGATCAGATCATCAGAATCCATCATCACTCGACGATCTTGAGGACCGCCTTTTTGTTGTCCTTGGTAGAAACAGCGTTGAGCAGCGTCCGGATGGCCTTGGCAGTCCGCCCTTCCTTGCCGATGATCCTCCCCATATCCTCCTTGGCCACCGTCAATTTGATCACCAGCGTGTCTTCTTCGAACTCCTCGCTGGTCTTGACTTGGCCGGGGTCGTCAACAAGTGCCTTCGCGATGGTCTCTACGAGCTGTCTCATGTCGGTATCCTCTGTGGGTGTAGAATATCCGGCGGACCGGGGACAACAGAGCGCTATGCTGCCTTGGCGGTGAACTTGGCCCAGAGACCGGATTTCTTCATGAGCTGCTTCACGGTGTCGGTGGGCTGGGCACCCTTGTTGAGCCATTCCAGGGTCTTGGTCTCTTCGAGCCGGATGGCAGCGGGGTCGAGATTCGGATCATAGGTCCCCACGTTGTCGATGAAACGGCCGTCGCGCTTGCAGCGCTCGTCGGCAACCACAATCTGGTAGAACGGCTTCTTTTTGGCGCCAGCACGGGCAAGTCTGATTTTTACTGCCATTGTTTCCTCCTGAGTTCGACGTGGTGTCGATGTAATGTGTTGGTTAAAAGGGAAGCATGCCGCGCATGCCGCCCATCCCCCGCATAAGCCCCTTGGGACCGAGCTTCTGCAGTTGCTTCATAACCTTCTGTGCCTCGGTGAAGCGCTTGAGGAGCTGGTTCACTTCCTGGACCGACGTCCCGCTCCCTTTGGCGATCCGCATCCGCCGGCTGCCGTTGATGATGGTATGATTGGCACGCTCCTTGGGAGTCATGGAGTTGATGATCGCTTCGATCCGCATCATCTCCCGCTCGCTCGGCTGGGCATTCCCCATCTGCTTCATCATCTTCCCCATGCCGGGGATCATCCCCATGATCGATTCCAGCGACCCCATCTTCTTGATCTGCTGGAGCTGATTGCGGAAATCTTCCAGATCGAACTGGCTCTTTTTCAGCTTCTGCTGGAGCTGTGCGGCCTCGGTGGCATCATAGACCCCCTGCGCCTTTTCAACCAGGGTCAGCACATCCCCCATGCCGAGGATGCGGGAGACCAGGCGGTCTGCGTGAAAGACCTCCAGCGCATCCAGCTTTTCGCCGATACCCACAAACTTGACCGGACGACCGGTAACCGCCTTGATGGAAAGGGCCGCACCACCCTTGGCGTCGCCGTCGAGCTTGGTGAGGACGACACCGGAAATGGAGAGACGCTCGTTGAATCCGCTGGCAACGTTGACCGCTTCCTGGCCGGTCATGGCGTCGGCCACGAAGAGGATCTCCCGCGGCTGCACCTCGTCCCTGATCCGGACCAGTTCATTCATCAGGAAGTCGTCGATCTGATGGCGGCCGGCCGTATCGAGGATCACGGTGTCGAAACCGTTGAGCTCGGCATAGCGCATGGCGTCACGACAGATGACGACAGGGTCCTGGTCGGCGCGGGAATCGTAGGTTTCGATCCCCAGCTGTGCCCCCAGGGTCTTGAGCTGATCGATGGCGGCCGGACGGTAGACGTCGGCCGGGACCAGCAGGGGCGAACGACGCAGCCCCTTGAGATGACGGGCCAGTTTGCCGCAGGAGGTGGTTTTCCCCGCCCCTTGCAGACCGACCATCATGATTGCCACCGGCGGTTTTGCCGCCAGATCGAGGCCATTGTCCTCGTCCCCCCCCATGAGGGCAACGAGCTCGTCGTGAACGATCTTGACCACCTGCTGGCCCGGCGTCAGGCTCTGCAGGACCTGGGTGCCGACCGCGCGCACGCGGACTTTCTCGACGAAGTCCTTCACGACCCGGAAGTTGACGTCCGCCTCCAGGAGCACCAGGCGCACCTCGCGCAGGGCGTCCTTGATATTCTCCTCGGTCATGACCCCCTGACCGCGAAGCTTCTTGAAGACCAGTTCCAGTTTGTCGGAAAGATTCTCGAACATGTAGATTCCACTCGGGTTTTCGCACTTCGCCGACAAGAGCCGGAAAAAGGGCGCAGCTAGCCATTCGTAAGGGATTGAATATAGGTGAATAACCATTGGATTGTCAAGACAAATTTAACCAACGCGTTACTGCGGATTTTCTCACGGACAGGAGGGGTGAAGGGAAGAAATGCTATGTCGGCGGAGTCTCATCCTGGTCGCCATCGTCACCGGCAAGAGGAGATGCATCGGGCTGAACTGCCGAACCGGCTTCATCCCCATGCGTATCACCAGCAGCGGGGTCTGACTCTTCAGAAGGAGCCGCGACAACCGCTTCTCCAGCGGGGGGATCGTCGGGAAGCGCTGCCACCGGCTCATCGTGGGAGAGGATGCAGCCTTCGATCTGCTGCACCTCGCCCGACGTATCGAGCAGCGCGACGATGTTCTGCACGGTCGGCAGGAGCTTGCCGAAACGGCAGGAGAGTTCCACCTTCTGCTGCTGCAGGGTCTTCTGCTTGGCAAGCTTCTTCAGCAATGCATCCCGTTGCGCCTCGTCCGGGCAGACGAGCAGTCCGGCAGCAACGGCTTCACCCGCGGAATCGAATCCCAGGGCATCGGCCAAAATGGCATTGCATTCGAGCATCTTGCCATCCGGGCCGGCAACGTAACAGCCCACCGGTACCCGTTCAAAGAAGCGCCTAAACCGTGCAGGATCGGCTCCTGCAACTGACGTGCGGCTGCCGCGGACAACCTTCAGCAGGCCGTTGATGGTACGGGAGATCGTGGCTATCTCGCCGCCACCGTCGGATGGTACTTCTTCACCAGGGTCGGTTCCATTCCAGGCTCTCCCTACAGCACTCCCCAGGGCAGACAACGGCGCCAGTACTCTGTGCAAGGCTATTCCGAGGAGAAGGATCCCGCACCCCATTGCCAGCCAGAGGATGAGCGTATAGGCGCGTTCAGCCCGCACACCTTCGCGGCTGACTTCCGCAGGGATTTTTGTTCTCAGGACCAGAGCCGGTTTCCCGTAAAGATCGTCCATCAGTCCATAAATCGCCAGCTCACGCTCGCCAAAGGGTTTTACCAACGATTGCTTCGACGAAGAGACTGCCGTCAGCACTGCGGAAAACTCCGGCGACAGGTAGGGGTCCCCCATCCGCCCGACAGCAAAGGAAACCCGCGATGCCTTGCTCAGGCGCTCGATCTCCACGTCATCGAGAAATCGCCCCATGATGATGGTGCCGCGGATGGTGCCGGTCCGGCTGGAGGGGAGAATCGGTCGCGCAGCCAGCAGCAGCGGGCCTTCGGCGAGGTTGATGATACCGCTGACGCTGTCGGATGGGAAGGAGTGGCTGAGTAGCCTGCTCCCCGGGGCAAGGTGATTGTGTAGGCTGATCTTGCTGCCGGTTACCTGGGCCGTCTTCCAGTCGTACCACCCTTCGTAGACGATCCTGCCCGAAGTGTTGACGAACATGATCAGATTGACCTTGATATCCTTGAACGTCGAAGCAGGGATATTGCGCTGGATAAACGCTGGATTGCCCGTTTCCACGAAATCGTAGGATTCGTCCCAGGCACCCCAGTCACCGACCTGGCTGCTCAGCATCTCCTGGTTATCCGCCAGGAGACCTTTGACCCGGTGGTAACTCTCCAGGAGTTCACGCTGCTCCAGCTTCTGGTAACTCCGCTCAAACACATATCCGGCAGCGCCCCAAAGTACAACCGTCAGGAGTGCCATGACTGCGACAACAATCAGAATACTCTTCAGGCGAAGCGACATGCATCCTCCGGGGTATTCCCCATTTTCAGCTGCGGAATAGAGAACATATCGTCATAATTTTCGGCAACTGAAGCGACTGCTCACAATCTGGCGGAAGGGATTGCCGCAGCAGCCCATGTCTGTTACAGTGGGCGAAATCTGCCGGAGGGGAACCGTGAAACGACAAGCCGTTATCGGCATGGTGGCTGCCATGCCGGAAGAGATCAGGCCGCTGCTCGGCCAGATGCAGCAGATCCGGAAGGAAACCGTGGAAGGGTACAGACTCTACCGGTTCGAGACGGGCGGACAGCACGTCTGCCTGGTGGAGTCGGGCATGGGACCGACGCACGCGGCAACGGCGACCAGGATACTCATCGATGCCGTCCAGCCGAGTCTCATCGTCAACTTCGGCTTTGCCGGAGCGCTCGTACCCGACCTTCAGGTCGGTGACATCGTGCTTGCCAATCGCCTGCTCTTACTCCACGAGCGCCTGTTCAGTGAGCAGCAGGGTCTCTCACAAGCCGTGACCGAGCGCATCGAAGCATTCCTGGCCAGATGCAAGGAGACGGTGTCCCACCGGACAACCTTTGTCACTGCCGGAAAGATCGTGACCAAAAAGGAGCTGGCACTCCGCCTTCCAGCCGGTGCGGCCTTGTCGGTGATCGAGATGGAAACGTCTGCGGTAGCCCGGATAGCAAACCGTAACGGCACCCCCCTGGTGGCGGTCCGAGCCATTAGTGACGGATTCAATGAAGAACTCGGCTTCAGTCTGGATGAATTCTGCGACAGGAACCTGCGGTTGCAGATCTGGCGGGTTATCTTGACGGTGGGCAAAAAACCGTGGATCATCCCCCAGCTGCTGCGGCTGGCACGCAATTCCAAGAGCGCGGGCAGGAAGTTGGCGGACGTCATGCAAAGGCTTTTGGCTGAAGATATCCTGGCATGAGGCAGTCGGGTCACTGACCCGGGCAAGGCCGCTTGATTGCAATGAAAGAGGCCGGGAGGTTACCCTCCCGGCCTCTTTCCGTTCACTGTACCATCGGTTTCGGTGTTGCGTCGGCATTGGGAGGGAGTATCGGGTACTCCACCGCCGGTTGCTTGCCGGTAAGGGATTTCAGGAAACTGACAACCTGTGCCGTTTCGGCAGGGGTCATGCTGGTTCCCAACTGGGACGATGCCATGACCGACACCGCCTCGCCAAGAGTCCAGACCTTGCCGGAATGGAAATAGGGAGGCGTCAGGTTGATATTCCTGAGCGATGGCGACTTGAAGGAGAAACGGTCGCTCTCGGTATTGGTCACCTTGAAACGCCCCAGGTCGCCGACAGGGCGGAGGTCGGCATCAGGTGCCTTGGCAACGCCAAAGGGGAAGTAACCGCCACCACCCAGGTTGATCCCGCCGTGGCAGGCGGCACAGCCCTTGTCCATGAACAGTTTCAGCCCCTGCACCTCCGCACTGTTGAGTGCCTTGCCGTTCCCCTTCAGATAGCGGTCGAAGCGGGAATCGGGGGTAAGCAGCGTAGCCTCGAAGAGCTCGATGGCCTTGGCCATGTTGTCAAAGGTCACCGGGTCCTTCTCGCCCGGGAAGGCCTTTTTGAACATCGTCACATAGGTAGGGATGCTTTTCAGCGTTTCCACGACCCGCTCCGGCTTATTGTTCATCTCCACCGAGGCCTGCACCGGCCCCTTGGCCTGCGCTGCCAGGTCCTCGGCCCTGCCGTCCCAGAACTGGGCGACGTTAAAGACCGCATTCAGGACCGTTGGCGCGTTGCGGGGCCCTTTCTGCCAGCCATGCCCGATGGAGGTCTCCTGCAGGTCGACCCCGCCGAGACCCACGTTATGACAGGTGTTGCAACTGATCAGGTAAGAAGAGGAAAGCCGCGGCTCGAAAAAGAGCAGTTTCCCCAGCTCCACCTTTGCCGGCGTTGCCGGGTTTCCCTTCTGTACCGGTGCCTTTGCCGGTATTGGCCGAAAAAGCCCCTGCGCTCGCTTCTGGATATCATCCTTGGCCCAGGCGGAAGCTGTTGTCAGAACAAGGATCGCCACTCCGACCGAAATTTTTTTCATCGACATACCCCCCAGTGAGTGATGTTTGTGGTGCGGCCCCCCTGACAGCGACTGCAAAAACCCACATTTTGAACAGATTCTAACATAACTCGAAAACAATGCCAGCGGAATTATTGATCTATTCGCATTATTCCGGCACAAGGCGGGGCGTGAGACCGGGCAGCCTCAAAGATGGAAGACTGAGGTGGTACTGCTAACGCTGTGTGCGGCCGACAGGAGAAAAAGGGAAATCGCGCAGATGTTCTGCCAGCTCTTCCTTGCTGTAACGGTTGATACGCCGCAGGGCAAGGGTGACCACGATGGCCACGGGCAGGAAGAAGGTAAAGATGCCGGTGAGCGCCATCTGCCGCTCACCGATGAGAACGGTCACGGTCAGGTTGAAGATCAGGACCGACAAGTAGAGAAATGGGCCCATGAGTGCCCGGAAGGGGATTTCACGCACCCCTGCCGGCCGCTCCACGTCACGTTGTACCCGCCGGTCGATGATCTGCAGTGTCAGGACCAGCAGGAGGCTGACCCCGAACCAACCGAGATAGTTGGAAAGCGGGACACCGTAATGGACCCCTGCAGTCCGGTAACCGTAGATCTGGCCGAGGAACCAGCGGGACCCCTGCAGCGCAACGGGATCGATGATGATGTCCAGGAAGACCTGAAGCAGTGCCCCCAGGAAGAGAACGGCAAAGGAGCGGCGAATGGCGCGGGTCTCCAGGGTGATCACCCCACCCCGCCACCCTCTCAAGGGTGAAACGATGAAGAGTGCCGTGGTATAGCTGCAATAGGTAAGAAAAACATAGGAGAGGGAATCGAAGAATGGCACTCCGGCGATCCAGAGTTCGCGGTCGCGGGTCGTGTCGATGTAGTAATACCAGCCATAGGGAAAGCCGTTGTTGATGGAGCTGTATTCCGAGGCAAAGGCAATGGCATACCCCAGCACCGTGAAGATGCCGACCTTTTTCCACCCCAGATGGGGCACTGCCGCACAGAGATAGGCGGCAAAAAAGGCAAAGACATAAGGTCGCATAGTGATGGTGCCGACTGCAATCGAGAGGAACTCGTTCATTTCGTGCTCCCAAAAGGGGAATGGCGCCGGAGAGCGCCATTCCCGTGCAACAGTGATGGAGGATACGTCATGCTGTCAATGCCACGCGCAGCACGACCTGACAACAATGCCGGCAAGGGGCATCAGAACAGGGTGCCGACGATGCTCCCCAGAACAGATATAGGTCCGGTGTCGCCCAGCCCCTCCATGGCTTTTTCAGCCTTCTTGAGGGTCGCGGTGGTATCCCGGTAGAGCTTGTCCTCGTTGACCAGCTTGCCGAGCGTCCCCTGTCCATCATTGATCTTCTGCGTGATCTCCTTCAGATTCTTCGAGGTATCCCGCAGGTCGTTATACAGGATGTCTTCGTTGACCAGTTTGCCGATGGTCCCGTCGCCACGGTTGATCTTGCCGGCGATCTCCTTGATGTCCTTGAAGCCGGCACTCATCTCGTTGACGCCGGTCTTGAGGCCGCTCATGGCGCTCTTGGCCTCGGTATAGAGGGAATCGTCGTTGACCAGCTTGCCGATGGTCCCCTCACCCTTGTCGATCTTGCCGGCAACATTGCGGATGCTGATCACGGCATCGTTGGCATTGTTGTACAAGGCCTTGTCGTTCAAAAGCATGGCCAGGGAGCCTTCGCCCCGGTCGAACTTCTCGGTGATGCTCTGGAGATTGGCAATGGAATCGCGCAGGTTGCCGCGGTTATCGTCCAGAATGGCGGAAATCTTGTGCATGACCTCGTTCTGGTTCTTGTTCAGCTCCTTGATGAGCACCTTGGCATCCTTGGACAGGTCGCTGATATTGTCAACGATGACGTCGATGTTGGCGGAATCTTTCCCCTGCAGGGTCCCCCCCGGTTCCATCAGCGGTGCACCGGGGGATCCCAGCGAGATGCTGAGGAACTGCCCGCCAAGGAGGTTGGTAAGTCGAAGACTTGCCACGCTGTCGGTCTTGACGCGGGTTCCGGGCTTGACGTCAAAGATGATTTCCACGTTCTGGTCCTTGACATTGATCTCCTTGATCCGCCCCACATCGACGCCGGCCAGCCTGACTTGGTCGCCGAGCTTGAGCCCGGTGACGCTGGAAAGGTAAGTCTTGAAGCGGATCTTTTTCTCGAAGGGGTTCCACTTCTCCCCTACTTCGAGCAATGCCCCCAGAATGATCAGGCTGATGACGAAGAAGACGCCAACTTTTTTTTCAGTGGTAAATGCCATGGACAAGCACCTTTCTCGCTTGTTGTCAGCGCTACATGAGAAGACGGGTCAGAAAATAGTCGGCCACCAGGATCAACATGAAGGAGAGCACCACCGACCTGGTCGTGGAAACGCCGATACCCCGTGCCCCTCCGCTGGTCTTGAACCCGACATAGCAGCAGACCAGCGAAATGATCCCGCCAAAGGCGACCGCCTTTACCAGGCCGGTGCCGATTTCTCTGAGTTTCAAGGCATTGGTCAGGCTGTCATAGTAGGTATAGTATGACACGAAAATCTGTGGGTGGAGGTTGCTGATGATTGCCCCGCCGACGATCCCGATCAGGTCGGAATAGATGACCAGTGCCGGCACGCAGAGCAGGCAGGCGATCAGCCGGGGCATGGCAAGATAGCGGATCGGGTTGATATCCAGGGTCTTGAGAGCGTCGATCTCCTCGTAGACCTTCATGACACCGATCTCGGCAGCCATGGCCGACCCGGCCCTGCCGGCCACGAGAAAACTGGTCATGACCGGCCCGAGTTCACGCACCATGGAATGCCCGACAATGGCGCCGATGATATCCTGACTGCCGTATTTATTGAGCTCGACCCCGGTCTGCAGAGCAAGGACCATCCCGACGAAAAACGCCATGACCGTGGCCACCGGCAGGGTCTCGTAGCCGATGATCATCATCTGGGTCGTGATGCTCGGGATATTGCGGGGGGCTTCCTTGAAAAAATAGAACGTCTGCGCCAAAAGGATCAGCATTTCGCCGATGATCTCATGGAAGCGGATCAGTTTTTTGCCGATACGTTCGAAAAAATTCATGGTTGAGTACCCTGACCAGCCGGCAGTGCCTCAGAAGTCGTCGCATGCGACGCCCCCCAGGTTATCCCGAAGGGGAGCCAGAAAAGCCGGATCGATTTCCCCTCCCTGCCGGAGCGATAGCGGAACAGGCCTTTGAGCAGGTGCATATCGACCTCGCGTGGCGTGGAGCGATAGCGGAGCAGGGGGTACAACTCGTACATCAGCGAATCCCCTCGCGCCTCATGCCAGTAAAGGTTCCAGAGGAAGGATACCGCGGAATCCCCGTTATCTGCCCATCGCTGTGAATAGATACGCCAAAGCGGTGCCCAGCTTTGTTCGATGCCGGGCCTGTCGAGAATAGGCTCCATGAGTGCGGGCAAGCCGAACGACTTCACCCCGCCGGCATCACGATTGTATACGAATAACGGCCAGAGGGCAACCCGCCGGCGTTCTGTCCCGTCTTTCGGCCACGATTCGGTGTTGTCGCTGTAGAGGAAAAAGAGGATACGATCCCGCTCCTGGCGGAACGACTCTGACTGGAGCGTGTCTTGCCGGAACAGGGGCCACAGGTACCAACTCTTGCTGCTGCCCGGTTTCTTCTCATGGGAATAAAAGGGGAGATAGCTGTCGACCTGGCGATTTTCCCCCCGCGCCGTCCAGATGAATGGCCAGAAATAATCCCGCTCCGTTTCCTTTTTCGCCCGATCCTCGCTGTAGCCGATAAACGGCCAGAGGTAGGTGCGGGCCGTTTTTTGCGGTGAATCGGTAGCGGCGTAGAGCGGGAACAGCATGAGCTTTTCCGTGGGATTGTCGGTGTCGAGCCCTTTTGTCTCAGACAGGTAGAACGGCCAGAGGACAAAACGCTTGCGATAGACCCCTTCCTTGGCGGACTGCCCGTACAGCGGCCAGACGTGAAAACCCGACTCCCGCTCCCCCTCCAGGGTATTGAAGATGGGGTAGAGATAGTTCCGCGAAGTGGTCCCCTTCTTCACCGTTTTGCCATAGAGCGGGAAAAGGACATAGTGGTACTCGTCCCGCCAGAACCGCTCATAGATATCGCCGTAGATGGGGAAGACCGACGTGTAGGGACCGTACTTCTTCGAGGTGCCGCTGATATAGAAGGGGAAGAACATGCTGTCGCGCTCCTCGCCTTCCCCTTCGTCCTTGCGGTAGATGTTCTTCTGCACCAGATAGAGAAACTGGAAACGTGTGACCTCTGGCGACGAATCAGTGGCAGCAAGCGGATAGAGATAGTCCGTCGATGCGGTTTCATCCCGCTCGTGACTGATGCGGTAGAACAGGGGCCGCAGAGCCGTAGTCCGCTCGTCCTGTTGCCGTTGTACCTTGATGAGCGGGCCGAGGACCGCCAGGTTGCTGAACCCCTCGCCGGGGCTCTCGCGATAGTCGATAAGCGGCCAGAGCGTGAAGATGGTCCCTTCCCCGCTCTCGGGTTCCGTTGCCGCAGCTGCGCTGCCGGATATCCCCCAGAAAAGGATGACTGCCGCTATCCAGGATAGGTTTGGTTTCTTCATCGGTGTTGTCGCCACCTTCGCAAAGTTCGGCAATTATTTTAGATAACCGGTCGCGAGTCAATCAAAATCATGTACATTTACCAACTGTCGTATACAGAACATCGCCCAGAGCGGCATGAGAGAGCACACAGAATTTATGCAGCCGCGAAACCTGCGGCACGAATTGCTTTGCCTGGTAAAATAATGGGTGCATAATCCGCCACGGAGGTCATTCATGAAGTTCATTCGCCTGTTTTCCCCCTTGCTCTGGTCGGTCCTCATCCTGATGGCATTGTCTCCGAGGGCAGGTGCCGTTGAGCACCTCAGGCTTTCCACTACCACATCCACGGAAAACACCGGCCTGCTCGGGGTGCTGCTCCCCCCTTTCGAGCAGAGGAACCACTGCAAGGTGGACGTCATCGCCGTCGGCACCGGCAAGGCGCTCAAACTCGGCGAAGCAGGCGATGTGGATGCGGTACTGGTCCATGCGCGGAAGCTGGAGGACAAGTTCGTCGCCAGCGGTTACGGTATCAACCGCCGGGATATCATGTATAACGACTTCATCATCATCGGCCCGGCCAGCGATCCCGCGGGCGTCAGGAGTGCCCGGACCTCAGCCGAGGCGCTGCTCAGGATTCGCGCCAAGGAGTCCCCCTTTATCTCCCGCGGCGATGAATCAGGCACCCACCAGAAGGAAAAGGAGCTCTGGCAGGCCGCCGGGGTCAAACCCGCGGGCAACTGGTATCTGGAAACCGGCCAGGGGATGGGGGAGGTCATCATCATGACCACCCAGAGGCAGGGGTACACCCTCGCCGACCGCGGCACCTACAACGCCTTCAAAAAGAACAAGACCGATCTGGTCATCCTGTTCCAGGGAGAAAAGGGGCTTTTCAACCCCTACGGGGCCATTGCGGTGAATCCGAAGCGCTATCCGCATGCCAGGTATGACCTTGCCATGAAGTTCATCGACTACCTTACCGGAAAAGAGGGGCAGAAGATCATTACCGATTTCCGGGTGAATGGCGAACCGCTGTTCTTCGTCTACAGATAGGCGGAAACCCCATGTTTTTCTGGGAATCGCTGCAGACCGCCTTCAACCTGATAGGTTCTCTGGACCGGGAAGTCACGGCCGCAGTACGGACATCGCTCGCCGTTTCGGCCGGGGCAATCTGCATCTCTGCCCTGGCGGGAATCCCGGCCGGCGTTGCCATCGCCATCAACAACTTCCCGCTGAAACGGGCACTCCTCACTCTCCTCAACACCCTGATGGCCATGCCGACGGTCGTGATCGGCCTCCTGGTCTATGCCTTCATCAGCCGCCAGGGCCCGCTGGGCGAACTGGGGCTGCTCTTCACCCCGGCAGCCATGGTCATCGGACAGACCCTGCTGGCACTCCCCATCGTCATCCATTACTGCGTCAGCACCATCAAGGGGGCAGATCCCCGCATACTCCCGACAGTGGCCACCCTGGGGGCCGGCCCCATTCAGGGGACCATCCAGCTGGTCCGGGAGGTGCGCTTCGGCATCATGGCCGCAGTGATCGCCGCGTTCGGCAGGGTCATCGCCGAAGTCGGGGTGGCCATGATGCTGGGAGGGAATATCCGGGGTTACACCCGGACCATGACCACAGCCATCGCCATGGAAACCAGCAAGGGTGAATTCGCCTTCGGCCTCGCCCTCGGCGGCATCCTCATGGCCATTGCCTTTGCCGTAAACCTGATACTCAACCTCCTGCAGGAAAGGTAGCCGATGCCCCTTCTCTACAGCCTGCATGACGTTACCAAGGTGTTCGGCACGAGCGTCGTGCTCGACATCGACCATCTCTCCATAGAGGAAGGGACTCTTTACACCCTGACGGGCGCCAATGGCGCGGGAAAGAGCACCCTGCTCGCCATCCTCGCATTTCTCATCCCCCCTTCGTCCGGGCAGATCGCTTTTGTCGGCGAACCGGTCCGATGGACCAGATCCAGGCTGTGCCGACTGCGCCGCAACGTGACACTGCTCCATCAGGACCCCTACCTGCTCGACGCCAGCGTGGCAGGCAATGTGGCATTCGGCCTGAAAGTCCGGGGCAGCCGCGCCAGGAGTCGACGCGGCATCATTGAAGAGGCCCTGGCTGCCGTGGGGTTGTCGGGCCATGGGGAACGCCCGGCGCGGGAGCTGTCGGGCGGGCAGAAGCAACGCGTGGCCCTGGCGCGCGCCATTGCCGTCAAACCCCGCATGCTGCTGCTCGATGAGCCGTTTGCCAACATGGACAGGGAAAGCGCTGCAATCCTCGAATCCGTGATCACGGCGTTGCCTGCCCAGGGGACCTCGGTCCTCCTCACCACCCATGACCCGTCCCACCCGGACAGACTGGGAAACAGGAACATCCATCTGGTCGCAGGGAGGCTGGTCCCATAAAAAAACCCGCCGGGGTCGGCGGGTTTCGTGAACGTCTGGAGCATGTGGAGATCAGTACTTCGTATCCGCGTAGTCGACCCATCCCCCGGCCAGGACCAGCGCCTTGTCAAAAGGGGAGATCTCGAAACTGAAGCTCTCGCTCTTTCCCCCTCCGCTCACGGTGAGCGACTGGGCAGCGATATCGAGGCTCATGGCGACATCGGCATGGCCGGCATAGGCGAACAGGGCATCGATCTTTTCCTTGGGCAGTTCAATGGCTGCCATGCCGCAGTTGAACATGTTCTGGCGGAAGATCCTGGCAAAGGACTCGGCCACGACTGCGGTGACATCATTCACCTCAAAGACCCAGGGGGCGTGTTCACGCGAAGAACCGCAGCCGAAATTGGAGCGGCTGACAATGACCCGTGCCGCGCTGGTCTTTTCCCCCTTGGGATCGAAACCGGGGAGCTTGAGGTCCTCAAGGATGTAAGGTTTCAGGTCTTCCTTGGTAATCTCGGTCAGGTACTTGGCCGGGATGATCTCATCGGTATTGATGTCCGAACGGTCGAGAAAGAGGACAGGGCCTCCGAACTGTTTCATATGGTAACTCCTTGGCTGTGAAATGGCGGGACAGATCCTGGATGGCCCTTGTCACGGGCAACCGGGAACCCCCCTACAGGTACTTCCTCGGATCGGCGATCTTTCCTTCAATGGCGGTAGCGGCGCTGGTGGCCGGGGACATGAGATGGACCATCCCCCCCTTGCCCATGCGGCCCATGAAGTTCCGGTTGGTGGTCGAGGCGCAGACCTCCCCTTCCGCCAGGACACCGTTGCTCATGCCGAGACAGGCGCCGCAGGTGGGGTTGGTCACGCAGAATCCGGCCTCCATGAAGATATCGATCAGCCCCTCATGCAGGGCTTCCTGGTAAATCTTCGGGGTCGCGGGCGAGAGGATGGCGCGCACCGACGTATCGATCTTGCGCCCCTTGAGGATCCTGGCCGCAATCCGCAGGTCTTCGAGCCGGCCGTTGGTGCAGGAGCCGAGATAGACCTGGTCCACCGGCGTGCCGGCAATCTCGCTTATGGGCTTCACCTGGTCGGGCTTGTAGCCGAAGGTAACCGTCGGCTCCAGGTTGGAGAGGTCGAAATCGATGATCTTGTCGTATTCCGCGTCGTCATCGGACCGCCACTGCGCAAAGTCTGCCAGGGCCGCCTCTTTCGAAGCATAGTCGTTCTGGATGAAGGGCCAGAGATATTCCACTGTCACCATGTCGGGCATGCAGATGCCCGAGGTGCCCCCGGCCTCGATGGCCATGTTGGAGAGCGTCATACGGGATTCCATGGTCATGGCGTCCACCACTGGCCCGCGGAATTCCATGACCCTGTCAGTGGCGCCGTTGACGCCGACCTGGCCGATGAGATAGAGGATGACATCCTTGGCATAGACCCCTTTGGGCAGGGTACCGTTCAGGTTGAACCGGATGGTCTTCGGCTCGCGGAAGGCGCAGACCCCCTTGAGTATCCCCACCTCCAGGTCGGTGGTGCCGATGCCGGCGGCAAAGGCCCCGAAGGCGCCGTGGGTGCAGGTATGGGAATCGCCCATGATCACGGTATATCCCGGCCGAATATACCCCTTTTCCGGAAAGAGGGCATGGCAGACGCCATTGGCGCCGATGTCGAAGAAGTCCTTGATGTTGTGGCGTCGCGCCCAGTCACGCAGCATCTTGGCCTGGGTGGCGGTCTTGGTGTCCTTGCTCGGGGTGACGTGATCAACGACAGCCTTGATCCTGGAGGTATCGAAAACCCGGTCCTTCCCCCGCGCCATCAAATCGGCGATGGCAATGGGAGTGGTGATCTCGTGGCACATGACCACATCGAGTTTCAGCACCTTAGTGCCGGGGAATGGCTCGTCAACCAGGTGACTGGCAAAGATCTTTTCAGCTGTAGTCTTGCCCATAACAGATCCTTTCCGGATGGATATTCGCACTGAACGTGCGCTACTGTACTCCAAACCGTGTTTGCAAATCAACGGATTTTATCTCCGAATCCGCTTCTCATTTGCCTGTACGCCGGACAGATGCTATACTCGCCGGTAATTCAGGGCCAAGGAGAGACAACCCGTGACCGAACTCAGCTTTACCAGGACCAACGGACCGCTGGATCAGGAGATTGACCAGCTGATGCGCGACACCGGGGGCATCCACCATCCGGCGGTCGTCCGGGAAATGATCATCTCGGCACTCAAGGCAGGCCAGGAGACCGACTATCTCGCCGACCTGAAAATGCTCAACAACACCATGAAAGAGATGCGGTATACCAACAAGGTCTTTGCGCCGTACCGCCATAAGAAAAAGGTCACCATCTTCGGCTCGGCGAGGACGGAACCGGGCGAATTGATCTACCAGAAATGCATCCGCTTCAGCAACGAGCTGGCAAAAAAAGGCTACATGATCATCACCGGCGGCGGACCGGGGATCATGCAGGCGGGCAACGAAGGGGCAGGCAGCGAAAATTCCTTTGCCGTCAACATCCGGCTCCCATTCGAGCAGTCGCCCAACCCGGTCATGATCCAGAACCCCCGGCTCATCACCTACAAATATTTCTTCAACCGGAAGATCGCCTTTGTCAAGGAGGCGGATGCGCTGGCCGTTTTCCCCGGCGGATTCGGGACGCTGGACGAGGCGATGGAGGTCTTCACCCTCGTGCAGACCGGCAAAACCGCGCCAAAGCCCCTGGTGCTCATCGATGACGAAAGCGGCTACTGGGACCGCTGGTTCACCTTCATCAAAGAGGCGATGCTCGGCCGGGGCCTGATCTCCGCCGAGGATTTCTCCATCTTCACCATCACCCGGACGGAGATGGAGGCCATCGAGGTCATCGAAACCTTCTACCGCACCTACCACTCGCTCCGCTTTGTCGGCGGGCGGCTCATCATCAGGCTCAACAAAGAGCTTTCGAATGAGGATGTGGAAGTGCTCTGCTGCGAGTTCCCCGAAATCCGGCGGCCCGGGACGGGGATCACCCGTTGCGCCGCGCTCCCGGAGGAGGCTGACGAACCGGACCTGATGAAACTTCCCCGGCTTTCCCTTGAGTTCGACCACCAGCACTATGGGCTCCTCATTGCCTTCATCGGCCGGATAAACACCTTCTGAGCGCAGAAACAGGGTTGACAGCCCTCAGGACGCATGGTAGGTTTACACTGCAGTAAGTCTCGGATGCCTTTGCAGCACCAGAGAAGGCAAGTTCCCTGTTGGATCTTGGCACTTCCCTGCCGAAGAGTCCGGAAACTGCGGCAATCCCCACTCATCCGGCAGCATGACCGGAGCTGAAATGAAGGAGGTAGTTCATCAATGGCACAGGGAAAAGTGAAATGGTTCAACGATGCTAAGGGGTTCGGCTTTATCGAGCAGGAGAACGGTGACGACGTGTTCGTGCACTTCTCTGCCATCCAGGGAGAAGGTTTCAAGACTCTCACCGAAGGCCAGGCAGTAACCTTCGATGTCATCAACGGACCCAAGGGTCTCCAGGCTGCAAACGTCCGCAAGGCCTGACACACACAGCACACAAACGAACGAAAAGCCCTGCCGGCATACCGGCAGGGCTTTTCTTTTCACGACGCCATTTTTGTCCCGTTCACGACATCAATGAAGCGCTGTCCACACCCGCAGATATCCCCGCCGCCGCCAGATCAGCAAGAAGCCCAGAAACCCGGCAGCCACCACCGCTGTGCCACCCAGAGGATATTCCACTGCCAGCACTACGGGGGCCAGCATCACCCGGCAGCAGCTGCGCATCCACCCGTGCCGGGCGATAATCCGCGCCAGAGGAGGGCTGATGCGATAATAGCAGGCAACCGCCCAGCGCCCGACCCGGTTGGTGAGGAGCCATCGATCCCGAAACTCCCTGAGGAGCCGGACCTTGGGATGGAGATAGCTGCCATAAGCCGCAGTTGCAATAAAGCACCCACCTCCTCCGCTCTCCCCTGTCGAGCTGACCACCGTCGGTCCGGAAACCAGTGTTGGCGATTTTGCCGTGACAACCTGCGCATCCGTCAGGCTGGCGATCACCCCGGTCGGGTCCGCGGGGGTAGTCGTAGTCCCGGACAGGTTATTGCACAGCATGAGGACGACAGGGGTAGTGATGGACCAACCGGGAACGACAATGGTCGCCGTAACCGGGTCATAGGCGAACTCGCTGAAGCTGCCCGACCCATTCTGGCGGAAGGCAACCGCGGCCACACCGGACGGCTTGCCGGCAAAGGCAATCGTCAGCGTTGTCGACTGGGCCGTGACCGACTCATATTTGAGAAAGCTGAATGAGTAGTTGTTGGCCGGATAGCTGGAAACCGTTGTGGTCCCGGCAACGGTAGCCACTGGATGAATAAGGGAAATCTCGTCCAGGTGGCTCGCCCAGTTCTCCATGATGAACCGTTTCCCCAGCCCGATCAGGTGCTGGTCGATAGCCCCGCCGAGTACCGTGTCGATCACCGGGATCATGGGGATATCGCTGCCGTCTGCGGGGGGAGGGATCAGTTTCAGGTTCTCCCAGACACTCCGCACCACGGCCCGCCCGTTGATCTCGGCAAGGTAACGGTTGAACACCCAGCGGCCATAGCCTCCCCCGGTATAGACACTGGGAGAGATGTTCAGCGCAAGGCTGGGATTCTGCAGATAATAGGGCAGATAATCATACAGCTGGTTGACCGAGTCGTAGACCTCGTCCTCGATCCAGGTGGATGTGGCCTCGGCATACCAGGAATCGAAATAGAAGTTGTAGCCATACTGGATGCCGTGGTGGTACTCGTGGGCGGCCGTGACCTTGAGATACTGCAGTGGCATGTAACGGACCGGAAACTCCGCGTAATCGTTGTCGAGGGTGATGAAGCTGCTGTACGAGGTACTGCTCAGGGGGGTGTCTGACTGGGTGATCCCCAGGTAGGTGGCAACCTGGCCGCCAACGTTATTTTTCAGGTAGATGTCGTAGGGCTGTCCGCCAACCGTAGGAGCCGGCTGGTAGCCAAGGTCCAGAACCTCCCGGGTATAGATCGCCTCCATCACAGAGGCAACGGTCTCGACCCAGTCCGGAATGCCGTCGGCATTGGTATCGGCCAGCGGAGGGGCATCGTCGCCGCTTGTGGCATAGTGGATATGGAAATGGCCGTCGCCCGATTCGACGATCGCCTCTCCCGCCAGGACCGGCTTGGCAAGGTATTTTGCGAGCGTCTGCTGGGTTCCCGTCTCCAATAGGCTCCAGTCGCGCGTCACCCCTCGCCAGAGAAGGGTTCCGCACCGTTCGGACACACCCGATGTCCCGTTGGCGCTTTCCACACGCACACCGGCCACTGGCGACGTACCTTGGGACAACTCTCCGAAACGCTCCAGATAGTAGCGGTCAAGCGACCCGGCACCTGCAGCCGGGGCCAGCACTCCCCAGACCGCCACCATGAACATGCATCCGACAATTGCCCGTCGTTTCACTAATCCACCATCCGTTTCCCGGTTCGCACGGCCACCAGTGCCGATCTCCCCATCTCTACGCGCGCCTCTCGCCGTTGCCCCTTGACCGTGATCTCATAGGTGCCGGCCGGCACCGCCAGCACCAGGTAGCCGAGGCTGTCCGTACGTCCGGCCATCCGCCATGCACCGCGCCTGAGCTCCACGGCTGCACCGGCAACCGGCAGAAATCCGTCATGATCCGACAGCTTGCCACCGATATTCTGCACATAGCAGAAAACCACCACCCCGCCGGTACCACGCGGCAACCGCACAGCATCAGGGGATTCATCGACTATGATAATGGCAGGCAGATAACCGTCAGCCAGGCGAACCGCTGGCAGCCCGGCGACGCTCCCTTCCCGGAAGGCTGTCCCCTGGAAATACCAGCTCTGCAGAGCCCTCTGTTCAGCCGCGGCAGCGGTTCCGCAGGCCAGGGCGAACAGGAGTGCATATATGATGGTGGAGCGCTTCATGGGATACCTATTGTCATCGGCAGATACGCTGCTGACTTGCGCCCGAAAAAAGCAAATTCTAAGGAAAAAAGAAGGGGGTGCCTCCAGACACCCCCTTGTCGTGGAACAGTTGCTACCGGTAAGGCTAGAGCGCCTCGACGAAACGATCCTTCTGGGAGGAAAGGCGGTTCAGGGCGTTGATGTACGCCTTGGCCGAGGCCTCGATGATGTCCGTGGAGGAACCACGCCCGGTGACGGTTCTGTCGCCGTCAGCCACCCGCACGGTAACCTCGCCCTGGGCATCGGTACCGCCGGTGATAGAACCGACATTGTACTGCAGGAGCTTGCACTTGGTCTTGGTCAGCTTCTTGATCGCCTTGAGCGTGGCATCAACCGGGCCGTCCCCCAGTTCGGCGGTGCGGACCGCAATGCCGTCGATCTCCAACTGCACGGTCGAGGTAGCCACGGCAAACGAGCCGCAGGTGACAGTGATATGGTCGAGTTTGTACTTTTCGCTGGGTCGCATCACTTCGTCGGCGATCAGGGCATCCAGGTCCTCGTCGAAGACCTCCTTCTTCAGATCGGCCAGCGACTTGAACTTATCGAAGGCGCGGTTCATATCTTCTTCGGAAAGGTCGTAGCCCAGTTCCACCAGGCGCTTCTTGAAGGCATGGCGGCCGGAATGCTTGCCGAGCACCAGGACATTCGCCTTCAGACCGACCGATTCAGGGGTCATGATCTCGTAGGTCGATTTCTCCATCAACACACCATGCTGGTGGATGCCCGACTCGTGGGCAAAGGCGTTGGCGCCGACCACCGCCTTGTTGGGCTGCACGCCGATACCGGTAATGGTGGAGAGCAGCCGGCTCGCCGGCGTCAGCTGGTCGGTCTGCACGTTGGTGACAAAGGGGAGAATGTCGTTACGCGTCTTGAGGATCATGACGAACTCTTCCAGCGAGCAGTTGCCGGCCCGCTCACCAATACCGTTGATGGTGCATTCCACCTGGCCCGCACCGGCCTGGACCGCGGCGATCGAGTTGGCGACCGACAGCCCGAGATCGTTGTGGCAGTGGACGGATATCACCGCCTTGTCGATGTTGCGCACGTTATCCTTTAAGTGCTTGATGATGTTGAAGTACTCGAAGGGGATGGTGTAGCCGACCGTATCCGGGATGTTGACCGTGGTCGCCCCGGCATCGATGACCGCTTCCACCACCTCGACAAGGAAGTCGAGACGGGTCCGGACGGCATCCTCGCAGGAAAACTCCACGTTGGGGGTGTAGGAGCTGGCGCGCTTCACCGCCTTGACCGCCGCCTCCAGAACCTTCTTCGGCTCCATCTTCAGCTTGTATTTCATGTGGATATCGGAGGTGGCGATGAAGGTATGGATCCGCCCCTTGTCCCCGGCATACTTGAGCGCTTCCCAGGCCCGGTCGATATCCTTGTCGCTGGAGCGGCAGAGGCCGGCAATCTCGGGGCCCTTGATGGTCTGGGCAATCCGCTTGACCGCCTCGAAATCTCCCTCCGATGCGATGGGGAATCCCGCTTCGATGACGTCGACATTCAGTTTTTGAAGCTGTTTGGCTACCCGCAGTTTCTCCTCAATGTTCATACTGTTGCCGGGCGACTGCTCACCGTCACGCAGCGTGGTATCAAAGATCCTGATCAGCTGCTGCTCGTCTTTTTTCTTTGCCTTTGCCATGCTCGTTACCTCCTCGTATTTACCCACAAACGAAAAAAAACCTCTGCCCCAAACATGGGGCAGAGGTTATCTCCGCGGTACCACCCATTTCACCGATCCATTGCATCTCTGCTGACATGCTCCGTACGGAACGCGCAAAGAATCTCTGGAAAGGCCTTATTTCGCCCGTTACGTTGGCGCTACGTCTCCGACTACCGGGGCTTCCCCCCTCGCGGGAGCGGCTCTGAGGCGAGTTCATCCCTTCTTGGACCGGTTCGCACCACCCACCGGCTCTCTTGACCAAGGGTCAGGATTACTACTCCTCTTCACTGCCTTTGCTGATTTTAACCGAGAGTAAATAAAACAGCAGTTTGTTGTCAAGTAATAAAATCGAATGGCGTAAAGATATTCACAGACCCGCATAAAATGGGATGTCGGCTCAGGGCGTCCCGGCAGCCGGATATCCCGGCCGGTCGTTCAAAGATTGCGGGAGGTTTCATGCCCTTTATGGATAGCCTTTTCCAGCCGCCGGCGCCGCGGCCAGGTCACGAAAAAGGCGATGGGACCTGAAAGGATATAGCAGAGAAAGATCACGAACAGCATCAGCACCGGCTCGGCAGCCACGACGATGAAGAGCAGAACCGCCAGGACCAGGAAGCCGAACGGTTGCCGCTTGATCAGCTCGGGGTCCTTGAAGGAGTAGTACTTGACGTTGGAGACCATCAGGAAGGCGAGGAAATAGATGAGTGCCAAGATCGCCAGCTTCTTGAAGGAGCTGGGCCAGCCGAAATGGTAGAACAAAAGCACGGTCGCCGAGACCATGCTGGCAGCCGCCGGCGTGGGGAGACCAATGAAGCGCTTGCTTTCCACCGTGTTGACCTGGACATTGAAGCGCGCCAGGCGCAGGGCAGCGCAGGCGACAAAAAGAAAGGCCGCCACCCAACCGAGCCGCCCGAAGGGGCGCAGGGCCCAGGCGTACATGAGCAGCCCCGGCGTCACTCCGAAGGAGACCACGTCGGCAAGGGAGTCGTACTCGACGCCGAATTTGCTGGTGGTGCCGGTAGCCCTGGCAACCTTGCCATCCAGTCCGTCAAAGATGGAGGAGGCGAGTATCCAGATGGCAGCGGTCCGGTAATCGCCGGAGAGGGTCGCCACCATGCTGTAGAAGCCGGCAAACAGGCTGCCGGTGGTGAACAGGTTGGGGAGGATGTAGATCCCCTTCCGAATGCTTTCGCTGCGGTCAACCTTTTCCGTATCGTTGTTCACGGCAGGATCCCCAGAATCGTTTCGCCAGCAACGGTCGTGTCGCCCATTTTCACCCTGACGACGGTCTCTTTCGGCAGGTAGACGTCGAGCCGCGAGCCGAAACGGATCAGCCCGTAGCGCTTCCCCCGTACCAGCGGGGTACCCTTTTCCGCATAGCAGACGATCCGCCGGGCGATGAGTCCCGCCACCTGCACAACCACCAGTTTCCATCCCTTTGCCGTTTCCAGCACCAGCCCCTTCTGCTCGTTCTCGAAGGTGGCCCGTTCATCGCGCACATCCAGGAACTTCCCCCGGATGTAGAAGGTATCCGTTACCGTGCTGGTAACGGGCACCCGGTTGATATGCACGTTGAAGACCGACATGAAGATGCTGATCTTGGTCGTTTCCTTCCCCAGGTGTTCCTCGAAGGCATCGCCCAGATAGATGACCTTCCCGTCCGCCGGTGCCAGGACGGCGTTCTCGTCGCCAGGGACCGTCCGTTGCGGGTTCCTGAAAAAGTAGAGGATGAAGAGGGTCAAGACCAGCGCCGCCAGGGCCGGCAACAGCCAGTGTAGCAGCAAGAGAACCACGGTAAGGAGGGCACCGCCGAGGATAAAGGGGATGCCTTCCATCGCCACGGGAGTAGAGTTGTTGCGCATCAGGCTGAGTTTTCCTTTCCGGTGCAAACCGCAAAGAGGCCGGCCCGGGAAATCCCCAGGTCCGGCCTCTCAGAACGGGGTCGGAATAATCAGTTCTTGGTCTTGTCCACGATCTTCGAATTGCCGATCCAGGCCATCATGGAGCGAAGCCGTGCACCGACCTCCTCGATGGGGTGATCGGCTGCCTGACGACGCAGGGCATTGAAGACCGGCTTGTTGGCCTGGTTCTCCAGCATCCACTCACGGGCGAATTCGCCGTTCTGGATTTCGGTGAGGATCTGGCGCATCTCGTCCTTGGTATCTTCGGTGATGACGCGCGGTCCACGGGTCAGATCGCCATATTCCGCGGTATTGGAGACCGAGTAGCGCATATTGGCGATGCCGCCTTCGTAGATCAGGTCGACGATCAACTTGGTCTCGTGGAGACACTCGAAATACGCCATCTCGGGGGAGTACCCCGCTTCCACCAGGGTCTCGTAGCCGGCCTGGATGAGGGCGGTGATGCCGCCGCAGAGCACGGCCTGCTCGCCGAACAGGTCGGTCTCGGTCTCTTCCTTGAAGGAGGTCTGGATGATGCCGGCGCGGCCGGCACCGATGGCGCATGCATAGGCCATGGCGATCTCCTTGGTGTTGCCGGCCGGATCATGATGGATCGCGATCAGGGCGGGCACGCCGCCACCCTTCTGGTACTCGTGGCGCACCAGGTGGCCCGGTCCCTTGGGGGCAACCATGAAGACGTTGACATCGCTACGCGGCACGATCTGGCCGTAGTGGATGTTGAAGCCGTGGGCAAACATCAGGTAGGCGCCCTGCTTGAGGTTCGGAGCGATCGCCTCGCGATAGATGCCGCCCTGAAGCTCGTCCGGGAGCAGGATAACGATAATATCGGCATTAGCCGTTGCAGTACCGGCATCGGAAACCGTAAAACCGGCAGTCTCCGCCTTCTTGTAGTTGTCACTTCCCGGAAGCTCACCAACAATGACGTCGACGCCGCTCTCCTTGAGGTTGTTGGCGTGTGCATGTCCCTGGCTGCCATAACCGATGATGGCAATCTTCTTCCCCTTCAGTATCGCGGGGTTGCTGTCCTTCTCGTAATAGATCTGCATCTTCTTCCTCCCTTGTGTGTTGAACATCATCTATCGAGCTTGCATCCGCCGGGCAGTGCCACGATGCGGAGTCGATAACGGTTACCCTTTCCACCCCTTGGCGCCCCGGCCGATGGCCACCGGCCCGGTCCTGACCAGTTCCTTCAGGCCGAGCGGACGGAGCAGTTCGAGGATGGCGTCGATCTTGACCGGCGATCCGGTTGCCTCGATGGTGTAGGAGCGGGGTGTGACATCAATGATCTTGGCGCGGAAGATGTCGACGATCCGCAGCACCTCGGCCCTGCTTTCGTCTTCCGCAGTTACCTTGATCAGGGCCATCTCCCGGTCGATGGCGCTGCCATCGGTGAAATCGATGACCTTGATGACGTCGATCAGCTTGTTGAGCTGCTTGGTGATCTGCTCCAGGATCTGGTCATCCCCCCGGGTGACCAGGGTCATCCGGGAGATCGTCTCGTCGTTGGTTGGTGCCACGGAGAGCGAATCAATGTTGAAGCCGCGGCCGGAAAAAAGGGCCGCAACCCGCGACAGCACCCCGAACTCGTTTTCGACCAGCACGGAAATCGTATGCTTCATGAGGAATAACCTCCTCCTAAAAAATAGTGTTTATCGCGGCACAGCAAAAGGCTCCGGATGCAAGGCGCGCCAGGAGCAGGGCGCGAGGCGTACATCAGTACGTTGAGCGCCGTGCGACGCAGAGCAACGCCGCAGCCGGACCTTTGGCGAAGCCACCTAGGCGTTGAGAACCATCTCGTTCAGGGATGCCCCTGCGGGCACCATGGGGAGGACCTTCTCCTCCCGTGCGACCTTGAACTCCATGATCACCGGTCCCTTTTCGGCAAACCCCTGCTTGATGACGCTCTCGACCTCGTCCGGCCTGGTCGCCTGGAACCCCTTGGCGCCGAACGCCTCTGCCAGCTTGATGAAGTCGATGGGGAGCTCCATGCAGGTCTGCGAGTAGCGCTTGTCGAAAAAGAGCTCCTGCCACTGCCGCACCATGCCGAGGAAATTGTTGTTGAGGATGCAGATTTTCACCGGCAGGCGATTCTGCACCATGGTGGCGATCTCCTGCATGTTCATCTGGAAACCGCCATCACCGCAGACCACGATCACCTGGCGCTTGGGAAATGCCGCCTGTGCGCCCATGGCTGCCGGAAGACCGTAACCCATGGTGCCCAGCCCCCCCGACGACAGGAGCGTGCGCGGTTTGGTAAAGGTGAAGAACTGGGCGGTCCACATCTGATGCTGTCCCACGTCGGTCGCCATGATGGCGTCGGGCTCGGAGAGCTCACGCAGCTTCTCGATGACGTATTGGGGCTTGATCACCGTGGCGGCATGCTTGTAGGTCAGGGGGTGCTTGGCCTTCCAGCCGTCGATCTCCTCCTGCCAGGGCTTGATCGCCTCCTTGAACGCCTTCACCTTCTCCGGGTGGGCTTCGACCTCCTTGATCATCTTGAAGAGCACGTCCTTCACGTCACCGACAATGGGGAGATCGACCCGCACGTTCTTCTTGATGGAGGTCGGGTCCACGTCGATGTGGATGATCCTGGCATGGGGGGCAAAGGTGGTCAGTTTGCCGGTAACCCGGTCGTCGAACCGCGCCCCGATGGCCACCAGCACATCGGTATAGGTCATGGCCATGTTGGCGTAATATGTGCCGTGCATCCCCAGCATGCGCAGGGAATTGGGACTGTCCTCGGGATAGGCACCCAGCCCCATGAGGGTCGTGGTCACCGGTACGTTCAGGGTCGTGCAGAGCTTGGTCAGTTCCTCCGAGGCGTTGCCGGAAATGACCCCGCCCCCCACGTAGATCACCGGCTTTTTTGCCGCCAAAAGCATCTCCATGGCCCGTTCGATCTGCTTCGGATGCCCTTCGATGGTCGGCTTGTACCCCCGGATATCCACATGTTCCGGATATTTGAATTCGGTCTGGGCGATCTGCACATCCTTGGGGATGTCGACCAGCACCGGACCCGGCCGGCCGCTGCGGGCGATGTAGAAAGCCTTCTTGAGGATGGTCGCCAGCTCCTTCACGTCGCGCACCAGGAAGTTGTGCTTGGTGCAGGGGCGCGTGATGCCGATGATGTCGACCTCCTGGAAGGCGTCGTTGCCGATGAGCGGCGTCGGCACCTGGCCGGTGATCACCACCAGCGGCACCGAATCCATGTAGGCAGTGGCGATGCCGGTCACCGTGTTGGTGGCTCCCGGACCGGAGGTGGCAATGGCAACCCCGACCCGGCCGCTCGCCCGGGCATAGCCGTCTGCCGCATGAACACCCCCCTGCTCGTGGCGAGGGAGGATATGGCGGATCTCCTTGAAGCTGAAGATCTCGTCGTAGATATTGATAACCGTGCCGCCGGGATAGCCGAAGACCGTATCGACCCCTTCCCGCTTCAGGCACTCCAGAAGTATGCGTGCTCCATTCATTTTCATATGGTTCCCTCCCCTAGACAGGGATACATACCGCAGGGCCGCAGACACTGACCTGACGGGCAGATTCCGCTCGCCCCTGCAGATTATGGTTTGATCACAATTATTCCGCCGTAGTGACCGCGCCGGTATGCGCCGATGTGACAACTTTCGCATACCGTGCCAGCCAGCCCCCCTTGATCTTCGGCTCAGGGGCCTTCCATTCGGCCTTCCGGGTCGCAAGGACCGTTTCATCGACCATGAGTGTCAGTGTGCGGTTGGGGATGTCCAAAAGGATCCGGTCGCCGTCCCGCACCAGCGCGATCGGGCCACCCTCTGCCGCCTCGGGCGAAATATGCCCGATGCAGGGACCGCGGGTGCCGCCGGAAAAGCGGCCATCGGTGATCAGGGCAACGCTGTCGCCCAGCCCCATCCCCATGATGGCGGCAGTCGGCGCGAGCATCTCCCGCATCCCCGGCCCCCCCTTGGGCCCCTCGTAGCGGATCACCACCACGTCGCCGGACTTGATCCGGCCTTCCATGATGGCCGCCATCGCCAGTTCCTCTGCATCGAAGCAGCGGGCCGTCCCCTCGAACTTCATCATGGCCGCCGATACGCCCGACTGCTTGACGACAGCCCCCTTCGGCGCGATATTGCCGAAGAGGACTGCTATCCCTCCTTCTTTCTTGACCGGATCGGTGAGCGGCCTGATGACCGTCTCGTCCACCTGCTCGATGCTTGCCGCGATCTGCCTGGTGGAGAGCCCCAACACCGTCGGGTTGTCGAGAATCTTGTCGCCGAGTTGCTTGAGCACGCCGGCAACGCCGCCGGCAACATCGAGATCCTCCATGAAGTGCTCGCCGGCAGGGTTCATGGAAGCGATCTGCGGTGTATCCTTGGCCAGCGTGTCGAAGGTCTCCAGCGGCAGGTCGACGCCGGCCTCGCGGGCAATGGCCAGAAGGTGCAGAACAGTATTGGATGACCCGCCCAGCGCCAGGTCGACCCGGATGGCATTTTCGAATGCCGCCCTGGTCAGGATCTTGCGGGGTGTCAGGTCGTTGTTGACCATCTCGACGATCTTTTCGCCGGAGGCAAAGGCGATGCGCCGCTTCAGCGCCGAAACGGCAAGAGCGGTACCGCAACGGGGCAGGCTCATGCCGAGGGTTTCGGTAAGGATCGCCATGGTATTTGCGGTAAAGAGCCCCTGGCAGGAACCCATGCCAGGGCAGGCGTTGTCTTCGCAGACCTGCAGCTCCTTGGCGTCGATGACGCCGGCCTTGTAGCGGGCCATGGCCTCGAAGGTGTCGCTGACGAACGAATATCTCCGGTTCCCTTCGCCGCGGCCGGAGAGCATCGGCCCGGCTGTCACCACGATACAGGGGATGTCGAGCCTGGCTGCGGCCATCAGCATGCCGGGGGTGATCTTGTCGCAGTTGGTGAGCAGTACCAGGCCGTCCAGCCGGTGCGCCTCGGCCACCGACTCCACCATGTCGGCAATCAGCTCACGGGTCGGCAGGGAATAGTGCATCCCCTTGTGCCCCATGGCGATCCCGTCACAGACGCCGGGGATGCCGAAGAAAAAGGCATAGCCGCCGCCGGAATGGACCCCCTTCTCGATGAACCGCTCCAAGTCGCGCATCCCGACATGGCCCGGGATCAGGTCGGTGAAACTGGTGGCCACGCCGATGAACGGCTTGGAGAATTCGCTCTGCGGCACCCCGGTCCCCTTGATCAAGGCCCGGTGAGGCGTCCGCTCAAGTCCCTGTTTAATCATGTCGCTGCGCATGGATCACTCCGAAGTCGTGGTAATGCCTGGCAAGATGGCGGAAAAAAGTGAACATAGAAAATAACGCATTTGACGGATGCCTGTCAATATCAATAAAAAACCGTTATACGGATTCCCGTCGCTGCCTGGCCATTTCCGCCTCGGATGCCCGGATATAGGTGGGCAGCAGAGAGGCGGGGGAGATCTGTACGCCGCGTTGCAGCAGGGCCAGGGCCAGGGTTGCGCCGTGGGACGCACGGGGGGTATGGGCATAGGCAGGTGCGAAAACGGCCAGGCTGCCCAGGGACGCTGCGATCTGGTCGCGATAGCGCACCGCACCGTCGCCGAGGAACAGGGCCGGCTCGGTTATCCGCGCGGGCAGGTCGGCGGGGGAAAGGACCGCATCGGGTGCGGCCGATCTAAGCGACTCGCCGAAACGGTAGAAGCCGGCGTAGACCTCGTCCTTGCGGGCATCGAAGAGCGGGCATATCAGCCGATCGGCCATGGGGACATTCAGGGCCAGCATGGCAAGGGAGGAAAACCCGGCAATCGGCTTACCCGTGGCAAGCGCCATCCCTTTCACCGCCCCGAGCCCCACCCGCAGCCCGGTAAAGGCACCCGGCCCGATGGAAACCCCGAAACCGTCCATGTCGCCCAGACAGAGGCGGCACCCGGCCAAGAGGCTGTCGATACAATCGAAGAGCCGCGACGAAAGGGCCGGGCCCCCTGCCAGCAGGTACTCCCCCACGAGTCGCTCGCCGTCGGTAATGGCCACGCTGCACACAGACGTGGCCGTGTCGATGGTCAGGAGTCTCATGCCAGTCCGAAAAAATCCCGCGAATCAGAGTGCACGGGCATATTATCCCTGCCCGACGAAATAACGGATGATATCGTTGTAAAACGCCAGCACCATCAGGCCGATCAGGAGCGCCAGGCCGATCTGCTGTGCGATCTCACGGGTTTTCATGCTCACCGGACGGCGGAATACCAGCTCCCAGCTGAAGAAAAACAGGTGGCCACCATCCAGGATAGGCACCGGCAGGAGGTTGAGGACCCCCAGGTTTACCGACAGAAGCGCCATGAAGGCAAGGAAACTCACCCCGCCGGCAGAGGCCTGTTCGCCGGCCATCTTGGCGATCATGATCGGCCCCCCCACCGTGTCCAGGGGGATAGCCCGCTCCACCAGCTTGACCAGGGACAGCACTGTCAGCTTGATGACGGTGACGGTCTGAACGCTCCCCTTGACCAGTGCCTCGCCGGGACCGAAGTGGTCGGTCACCTGTTCGCCCGCCGAGACGATGCCGATGGCCGGAGAGGAAACGGTCTCGCCGAACAGGTTCTTCCCCTTCCGGGTTTCCGGCGTGACCCGGAAGGTGAGGGTTTCGTTGTTGCGTCGGACCTGGATCTCCAGCGGCTTGCCACCGCTCCCGGCGATCAGGTTTGCCAGGTCGTCCCAGCGGTTGACCGGTGCGCCGTCGATGGCGGTCACCACGTCGCCCGCCTTCAGACCGGCAAGGGCAGCCGGCTTGTCCTTGGGGACCTCGCCGACCTTGCTGGTGACCGCGGGTACGCCGATCAGGTAGAGGATGATGAACAAGAGCCAGGCAAAGGCCAGATTGAAGAGGGGACCGGCCGCGACCACGGCGATCCGCTGCAGCGGAGGCTTGGCGGCAAAGGAACGGGCCTTGTCCTCCTCGGAGAGTTCGCTGTCTCCTCCCTCCCCCACCATCTTCACGTATCCGCCCAACGGAAAGGCAGAAACCAGGTATTCGGTTTCGCCACGCTTGAAGCCGAACAGCTTGGTGCCGAAGCCGAGGGAGAATTTTTCCACGCCGATGCCGAACAGCTTGGCCAGCAGGAAGTGCCCCAGTTCATGCACGAAGATCAGGACACCCAGAACGACTATGGCAGCGACGATACTTGTCATAGGTAACTCCGACTGATGGAAACCGCAGCTCGCAACGAAAAAAGGCCCTTCGGTGCAGGGTTCTGACGTTGTCTCACGATTTCCGATTCACTGCTTGCAATTGTTCCCGTGTCTTTTCCCTGGCCCAGCGGTCAACGCCGAGGACCTCCTCGATGGTGCCGAGGGAATGGGGCTGATGCAGCGACATGGTCCGTTCGATGACCGCGGAGATATCGAGGAAACGGATCCTGCCGTCGAGAAAAGACTCCACGGCGATCTCGTTGGCCGCATTCATGACGGCCGGCATGCTCTCACCGGCAGCCATGGCCTGGTAGGCAAGCTGCAGGCAGCGGAACTTCTCCAGATCCGGCCGGAAAAAGGTGAGCCCGGAAAAGGCCGTCAGGTCCAGCGGTTTCACGCCGGTCGCCACCCGTTCCGGATAGGAAAGGGCATAGGCAATGGGCGCCTTCATGTCCGGCGTCCCCAGCTGGGCGATAACGCAGCCATCCACATACTCCACCATGGAGTGGATGATGCTCTGGGGATGGATGTTGACGTCGATCTTCTCCGGGGGCACATCGAACAGCCAGCGCGCCTCGATCACCTCCAGCCCCTTGTTCATCATGCTGGCGGAATCAATGGTGATCTTCTTCCCCATGCTCCAGTTGGGGTGGTTGAGGGCATCGGCTACCGTCACCTCTGCCAGCTTCGCTGCCGGCGTGTTGAGAAACGGGCCACCTGATGCAGTCAGGATGATTTTTTCGATGTCCTCGCCGCGATGCCCCTCGATGGACTGGAAGACCGCGCTATGTTCGCTGTCCACAGGGTAGAGCTTTATCCCCTTGGCAGCCACCGCCTCCATGACCAGGTGCCCGGCGGTTACCAGGGTCTCCTTGTTGGCAAGCGCCAGACCCTTTCCGGCATGGATGGCTGCCATGGTCGGCACGAGCCCGGCAGCGCCGACAATGGCGGCAACCACCATCTCCGCATCGGCATGGGTGGCTGCAGCAATGAGCCCCTCCACACCGCACATGATCTCCGGCTGACAGCCGCCGGGGAGGAGCATTTTCAACCGGCCGGCCAGTTCGTCGTTCAGCACGGCCACCAGCCGGGGCCTGAAGGCCGCGATCTGCCGGGCCAGCAGCTCGATGTTGCTCCCTGCGGTGATCGCCACCACCTCGAAACGGTCCGGATGGGCCGCAACGATCTCCAGCGTGCTGACACCGATGGAACCGGTCGATCCCAGAATGCTCAGTTTTTTCATACGACCTCGCGCTTCTTCAGTGAACCCTCGGCCGCTAGTGTCTCATCCGGTGTTTCCGGATGGACACTAGCCGAGCGGAAAGACGAAATGGGCATACCAGTATGCTGCAGGAGCCGCAAAAAGGATGCTGTCCAGACGGTCCAGTATGCCGCCATGCCCCGGCACCAGCGTACCCGAATCCTTGACACCGCAGCTCCGTTTCAGGAGGGACTCGAACAGGTCTCCCAACTGCCCCAGCACGCCGAGTACCAACGCCGCAACCACGGCATCGGCCACCCCGAGTTCGGGGAAAAAGGTCATCCTCGCGACCAGCGCGCCGACCACGCTTCCTGCCAGCCCTCCCAGAGCCCCCTCCACACTTTTGTTGGGGGAGACCTGCGGATAGAGCTTGACCCTTCCCAGGGCGGAGCCGACGTAATAGGCTGCAGAATCGCCGGCCATGACGATCACCAGCATCAGGAAGATCCAGGAAATCCCGTGGTTCCCGGCCCGCAGCCAAACCAGATGGACCAGCAATAGCGGGACATAGAGCAGGCCGGCAGCCAGTATCGCCCACTCCTGTGAGGCCTGGCGTATGTCGCGAAAGCGGAACAGGAGCAGCAGGGCGGCAACGAGAACGGGCAGGGTCATGGTCACCGGGAACAGCGAGCTGTCGCCGGCACCGGACAAGACGGGGATCAGGACTCCGAAGAGCGAGAGGACCGCTCCCTCGGGACGACGGTCGGGCAGGGCCATGCGGTAGAACTCGTCCATGCCGAACGCTGCAACCACGGCGATGAACCAGGTGAATCCCGTCACCCCCCCCTTGAGGATGAGCAGGATCAACAGGGGAAGGGCAATGGCGGCTGTGAGCAGTCTCTTGATGGTCAACTCCTTGCCGGCGGCAGCGCCGCGGTCAGCGGCAGACCCGCAATTGATCACTGGTGAGCCCGAAACGGCGCTCACGCTCCTGATAGTCCTTCAATGCCTTGTGCAATTCGGTCCGGTCGAATTCCGGCCAGTTGACGTCGGTAAAATAGAGCTCGGTATAGGCGAGCTGCCAGAGGAGAAAGTTGCTGATCCTCATCTCGCCGCTGGTCCTGATCAGAAGATCGGGATCGGGGATGCCGCCGGTGAAAAGATAACTGGTGAACAGCTCCTCGCTCACCATTGTCAGGTCGACGGTGCCGGCCACGGCATCGGCTGCCAGGCGCACTGCGGCACGGGCAATCTCCTGGCGGGACCCGTAGGAAAGGGCCAGGGTCAGCAGCATGCCGGTATTGCCGGCAGTCCGGGCGATGGCGTCGTCAATCTCCCGGTTCACGCTCGCCGGCAGGTCCTCGCGGTTGCCGATGACGCCGAAGCGGACATTGTTCCGCATCATCCGCGGGACTTCCGAGCGGATATACTTCTTCAGGAGCGCCATCAGGGCCTGGACCTCGGTCTTGGGCCTGAGCCAGTTCTCGGCGGAAAAGGCAAACAGCGTCAGGAAGCCGATGCCCAGCTTCGAACACTCCTCGACAGTCGCACGGACCGCCTCCACACCCTTCTGATGACCGACAATGCGCTGCAGCATGCGCTGCTTGGCCCAACGACCGTTGCCATCCATGATGATGGCAAGATGGCGCGGCATTTTATCCGGCTTGAGTCGATTCATATGTTACTCATCCCACACAGAGCGATGAAATTCAGAGATACCATGGCGGCGAGGGAAAAGGCATGCTGTTCTCTTGCGAGGGGCTTTCGGTGAGCCAGCGTAATTCGCGCTGCATACCACGGTCTGCACAAAAACAAAAAACCCCTTCCGACAGGGGTTTTGGGATTTAATCACAATTCAACGGGGCGCGCAAGAAAAAATCATGCGGCCCAGGGCGCCCACCTGCCTGCTGCAAGCCACTCAGACCTCCATGACTTCCTTCTCCTTGTGGACCAGCACCTCGTCGATCTTGGTCTCGAAGGTCTTGGTAACGTCCTGCACCTCTTTTTCGGCCCGTTTGAGATCGTCCTCGGAGATCTTCTTGTCTTTTTCCAGCTTTTTCACGCCGTCGATGGCGTCGCGGCGGAGATTGCGCAATGCCACCTTCGCCTCCTCTGCCATCTTCTTCAGCTGCTTGACGATATCCTTACGCCGCTCTTCGGTGAGGGGGGGGAGAACCAGCCGGATCAGTTTGCCGTCGTTGGCCGGCGTCACCCCGAGATTGGCATTCATGATCGCCTTCTCGATCAGCGGGATCAGCTTCGACTCCCACGGCTGCAGGGTGATGGTGCGCGGCTCGGGAACAGCCAGGGTGGCAACCTGGCTCACCGGCGTGGGAGTGCCATAGTAGTCGAGCTTCACATCATCCAAGAGAGAAGTCGACGCGCGGCCGGTGCGGATCTTCTGATATTCGCGACGGAGAGACTCGACGGTCTTCTCCATGTGGGATTTCATGGCGGCGATGACATCTTTGGTCACGTTACTCTCCTTTCACGATGGTGCCGATCGCTTCGCCGCAGACCACCTTCCGGACGTTCCCCGGCGTGGTGATGTCAAAGACGATGATCGGGAGGCTGTTGTCCATACAGAGAGAGGTAGCAGTGGCATCCATGACCTGCAGCCCTCTCTTCAGAACCTCCAGGTAGGTCAGACTGGCAAACTTGACTGCAGTGGCATCCTTCTTGGGATCGGCGGAATAGACTCCGTCCACCTTGGTCCCCTTCAGGATCGCCTCCGCACCGATCTCCATCGCCCTGAGACTGGCGGCGGTGTCGGTAGTAAAGAACGGGTTACCGGTGCCGGCGCCGAAGATGACCACCCGCCCCTTCTCCAGATGGCGCATGGCGCGACGCCGGATATAGGGCTCGGCTACCTCCTGCATGGCGATGGCAGACTGGACCCGTGTATCGACCCCGACCTTTTCCAGCGCATCCTGCATGGCAAGTGAGTTGATCATGGTGGCCAGCATCCCCATGTAGTCGGCGCTGGCGCGGTCCATCCCCTTGGAGGAAGCGGCCAGGCCGCGGAAGATGTTGCCGCCGCCGATGACCAGCGCCAGCTCCGTTCCGCACTCCACCACTCCCTTCACCTCGTTGGCGATGGAGCTGATGGTTTCGGGGTCGATTCCGTAGCCCTGCGCTCCACCCAGTGCCTCACCGGAGAGCTTCAGGAGCACCCGCTTGTAGTATGGTTGAGACATGATCAGCTCCTGCTCGCTTTGAAGTGTCGGACGCCAAGGGACATCCGGCTGCCCCGCATAAAAAAAGCCGGCCATCTTGATCAAATGGCCGGCTCTGGTCAGTGCCTACTTGCCGACCGCGGCTGCAACCTCCGCGGCAAAATCGCTTTCCTTCTTCTCCAGACCCTCCCCCAGGACGAAACGGGAGAAGCGGCGAATCGACATGTTTTCGCCGATGGTGGCGATGGTCTCGTTCAGGAAGGTCTGCACCGTCTTGTCCGGATCCTTGACAAAGGGCTGCTCCAGGAGGCAGATATCGGCATAAAACTTGTTGACCTGCCCCTCGATGATCTTTTCGATGATATTGTCCGGCTTGCCGCTTTCACGGGCCTTGGCGCGGTAGATATCTTTCTCGCGCTCCAGGGCATCGGCGGCAACCTCTTCGCGCCGCACATACTGGGGAGCGGCCGCAGCGATATGCATGGCGACATCCTTGACGAACGCCTGGAAATTCTCGTTCTTGGCAACGAAATCGGTCTCGCAGTTCACTTCGACCAGCACGCCGATCTTGCCGCCGGCATGGATGTAGGAACCAACGGCCCCTTCGCTGGCCACGCGGCCGGATTTCTTGGATGCTGCGGCCAGACCCTTCTTGCGGAGATAGTCGACTGCCTTCTCCTGGTCGCCGCCGGTCTCCTGGAGAGCCTTCTTGCAGTCCATCAGCCCTGCGCCGGTCGCCTTCCTCAGTTCATTCACCTGTGCTGCTGTAATGCTCACGGTATCCTCCATAACGGCTCCAGCGGAGCCGAACGTATTGTCATGCTGTTCGCGCGCTGCCACACAAGGGGCAACCCAGCCGGATCGATCTGCCTAGTCGGTGGTTTCTTCTTCGCCTTCAGCGGCCGCGGCCTCAACGGCTGCATCCTCGCCTTCGCTGTCGGTCTGGAGATCGGTGTTGCGTGCCTGCGCACCTTCCAGAACGGCATCGGCGACCTTGCTGGTCAGGAGACGGATGGCGCGGATGGCGTCGTCGTTGCCCGGGATGATGTAGTCGATATGGTCGGGGTCGCAGTTGGTGTCAACGATGGCCACCACCTTGATGCCGAGCTTCTTGGCCTCCTGGACCGCAATCTCCTCGTTTTTCGGGTCGATGACGAAGATCACGCCCGGCAGCCGGCCCATCCCCTTGATCCCGCCCAGGGTCTTTTCCAGCTTCTGGCGCTCCTTGTCGAACTTGAGCGCTTCCTTCTTGGTATAGGCCTCGGCAGTGCCGTCTGCCAGCATGGCGTCGAGCCGCTTGAGGCGGTCGATGCTCTGCTTCACCGTGGTGAAGTTGGTGAGCATCCCACCCAGCCAGCGCTGGTTGACGTAGTACATGTTGCAGCGGCTTGCCTCTTCGGCAACCGAATCCTGCGCCTGCTTCTTGGTCCCGACGAACAGGACGTTTTCGCCGGCGCGGACCGCATCAGTCACGAAGTTGTAGGCGTTCTTGAAGAGCCTGACGGTCTTCTGCAGGTCGATGATGTAGATCCCGTTCCGTGCCCCGAAGATATACGGCTTCATCTTGGGGTTCCAGCGCTTGGTCTGGTGGCCGAAGTGGACACCGGCCTCCAACAGTTCCTTCATGGTGATACTCGACATACTCTCTCTCCTCTGTGTGTGGTTGGGCCTCCGCTTTCCGCCGTGTCCCGGAACCCTGGGAAGCCGTTATCAGGGGCCGATGTCGACCGTCCTGATTCCCGCCACCACCTGTAGGGCACCACCGGGGGCCTGGAAAGCGTGCGTTTTCAAGCAGCGGATGTATATAACACATACCCCCCTGCTTGGCAAGGCATTTTTGGCGTGCGACCCTTTACTTGGCGCCCCTTCTCATGTATCATGCGCAAGCCATGCTGACCACCTTCGACCGATACATCATCCGCGAGATCGCCGTTCCGTTCTTCCTGGGGATGGTGGCCTTCACCGCTGTCCTCCTGATGGGGAGATTCCTCAAGATCGCCGACATGGTCGTGGCCAAGGGGGTGCCGATCGCCGATATCGCCCGCCTGATCGCCTATCTCTTCCCCTCCTTTGCCCTGGTGACCATCCCTATGGCATTCCTCCTGGCCATACTGCTGGCGTTCGGCCGTCTTTCCGCCGACAGCGAGATCATCGCCATCAAGGCGAGCGGCGTCAGCATCACCCGTCTGCTGCTGCCGGTCATGGCGTGCGCGACCCTGGCAACCATCGCCACCGCCATTGTCGCGATCTACGCAGTACCCTGGGGGAACACCTCCTTCAAGGGGCTTCTGACCAGGGCTGTGGAACAGCGGGCCGAAGTGGACCTGCGGGAGCGGGTCTTCGTGGACAGCATCCCCGGACTGGTCATCTATGTGGACCGCTTCGACCCCGTCCGCCAGACCATGACCGGCGTCATGATCCAGGACCAGCGCGATGAAAAGGCCCCGCTGACCATCTTTGCCCGCCAGGGGAGCGTAACGGTGCATCCCGGCGAACGCCGGGTCCTGCTCAACCTTACCGGCGGGAGCATCCACCGCAGCCTGGAGAAGGAGGGGTACCGCCTGATCCAGTTTCGCGATTACACCCTGAACGTCCAGCTGCCGCAAACCGGCCAGGGGATCGGCCGCAACGAGTTGGACATGTCGCTTGGAGAACTGCGGGCCGGGGTCGGGAGCCCGGCGACCAGCGACCGGATCCGGCGGGAGATGGAACTCGAATTCCATCGCCGCTTCTCCACCCCCTTTGCCTGTTTCGTCTTTGCCATAGCCGGCGTACCGCTGGGGGTGCAGAACCGACGTTCCGGCAAAGGGGGGGGATTCGCCGTCAGTATCGGTCTCCTTTTGCTTTACTACGTCATCCTCTCCGCCTGCAAAACCCTGGGGGAGCGTGGTCTGGTTCCCGCCGTCGCCGCCATGTGGGGGCCGAACATCTTCTTCCTCGCCCTCGGGATCTGGTTCTTCAGGCGCGCGGTGACAGAGCGCCCCATCTTCGGAGGTTTGTCCCCCATCGACCTTGCAAGCTCGCTCTGGCAGCGGATTGCCAAACAATGGCCCCACAGATGACCATTATCTCGCGTTATATCGTCGTCACCAATCTGCGGCTGCTCGGTCTCTGCGCCGGCTCGTTCATGGCAATCTACCTGGTGGTCGACCTGCTGGAAAAGGTGGGCAAATTCGCCCGCGCCGGCGGCGACCCGTACCATATCCTGCTCTTTTTCCTCTGGAAACTGCCGGAGATCGCCACCCAGGTCATCCCCCTGGCCGTGCTGATGGCGACCCTCCTTACCCTGGGCAGCCTCTCCCGCACCTCCGAACTGATCGCCATGCGGAGCGCGGGGGTGGGGCTGGCGCGGGTCGCGGCGCCGCTTCTGGGGATCGGCCTTGTGGCAAGTCTCATCAATCTTGCCCTGTCCGAGTGGGTGGTGCCGAAAAGCTTTGAAAAGATGCGCTACATCCAGGAGGTGCAGATATCCCACAAAAGCCCGGCCGCCTTCTTCAGGCAGGGGGCGATCTGGTACCGGGAAGGCGATACCATCCTCCAGGCGCGCCTGTTCGACCCTGCGTCGACAACCCTGCTGGGAGTCACCCTCTGGCAGCTCGATCCAACCATGCAGCCGGTAAAGCGGCTAGACGCGGCTCGCGCCGAACATCGGGAAAACGGCTGGCTCCTGCGTAGCGTGATCCTGCGCAACTACAGCGCCGGAAGCCTGACCCGGACGACACAACGGCAGGAAGAACCGATACCGCTCAAACTCAGCCTGTCCGACCTGCGGGTCGTGGGCAAGCAGGCGGAAAACATGGGATTCGTGGAGCTCAACAGGTACTGCGAAAAGCTGTCCCACGGGGGGTATGATGCCACCCGTTACCTCACCCTGCTCCACACCAAGCTGGCCGCACCCTTCAGCCCCCTGGTCATGGCCTTCCTCGGCATCCCCTTTGCCCTGCGCACGGGCCGCTCCAGCGGCATCGCCGTCGGCATCGGCATCAGCCTCGCCATCGGCCTTTCCTACTTCATCATCAATGCCTTTCTCATCTCCTTCGGCCAGGCAGGAGCGCTTCCTCCGCCGGTGGCGGCCTGGGCCGCCAACCTGCTCTTCATCGCCATCGGCATCTGGCTGGCGTTGACGATGGACGGCTAGGCGAACGCTCCCAGCGTCCGGCATGATTCATGGCCGGACCTGTTGACATCCACCATTGCCATGCTTTAATCCTCAATAGGATGCAGCACCGGACTGCCGAGCCGTCCCCCTGCCTCGCCCAAGGAGTTCCCATGAAATCCCTTTTGACGCTGTTGTTCACCTTCATCCTCGTATCTCCCGCCATGGCTGCCGGCACCTCGTCCCCCCTCCCCCCGAAGTACGACCCCCGGGCGAAGAGCCAGCCAGTTCCGGTGCAGGAGCGCAAGGACCGGATCACCATCCTCAGCATCATCCCTGCCCAGGGCGAACCGGGGATGACCGTGACCCTTTCCGGGGCGGGCTTTACCGAAGGCACCACCGTCTTTCTCGGCAGCACCGAGATCCCGACCCGGATCATCGGGCCGAAACAGCTCAGCTTTGACATCCCCCGCCTGGCAGCAGGCCTCTATGCCCTCTTCCTGAAAACGGAGGACGGCAGCACCAGCAAGACCTACTCGTTTTCGGTCCAGCCCCTGAAGCCGGTGGCAACCTCGCTGTCGCCCGACAGCATCCCGTCCTGCACCATGAGCGGCAGCCGGGACGTGACCATAAACGGCAGGAATTTCCAGGAAGGAGCCCTGGTGCTGTTCGACGGCGGCGCCATCCGGAGCAGGTTCCTCTCGGCAGAAGGGATGGCGTTTTCGGTACCGGCAGTCAAGGGGGGGATTCACCAGATCCAGGTAAAAAACCCGGAAGAGACCGTCTCCACACCGCTGGCGCTGATGGTGGACACCCGGCCGGAGATCACCTCCATCAGCACCGGCGAGGATCATGTCAATTACTACGAGCTGATCATCGAAGGGAGGAACTTCCTGCAGGGATCGGTGCTGGTCGTGGACGGCATGCGGATAAGCGGCAGCAACCCGGCGCCGGGAGACCGGGACCGGCTGATCTACATGGACTGTACCCGGCTCATCTACCAGCGTTACCCGGCCGACCCGTCCGCCAAGACCCTGCGGGTCCAGGTGGTGAATCCCGGCAACGAGGACAGTCCGGTGATCACGGTCAGCACGCCGTAGCAGATCGGGGCGACAGGATGGAACGAAAAGAGGGGGGCGATCAGCCCCCCTCTTTTTTTCTCGTGCCTGAAGCTGCGGGAGATCAGCCAGAGCACCCAGGACGGTAGAAGGCAACGGCATTGTCGCAGAGGACCTTGGTAGCCAGCTTCTCGCCCAGGGTCTCGATCACCAGCAGCAGATCGTCGTCGCTGTAGGGGCGAGGTGCCCTGGTGGAGGGGAGATCGGTGCCGAACATCAGGGCATCGGGATTGGCGCTGCAGATATCCCTGAGGGCAGTGGCCACGTCGAAGTCCACCCGGCCGAATCCGGTCGCCTTGACGCGAACGCCGCGTTCCACCAGCTTGAGCAGATCGGGGAGCCCTTCACGGGAAAGCCCCAGGTGATCGATGCTCACCGCGGGGAGTCTCAGCAGGGTCTCCCGCAGCGCCGGCAGCTCCCTGGCATCGACGTAGAGCTCCACATGCCAGCCGGCCAGCCCATGAACCCGCAGGGCAAAGCTCTCCAGGTGCGCCACGCTTTCCGAACCGCCGCGCCGGATGTTGAAGCGGACCGCCCGCACCCCGAGCCGGTCCAGCCGAAGCACCTCGGCGTCGCTCACCTGCGCCGGAAGCTGGGTCACGCCGACAAACGACGGGCCGAGACAGTGCAGGGCGTCCTCCAGGTAGGTCTGGTCGAGAGCCTGGAACGATCCCGACACCACGGCACCGCCGGCAAGGTTGAGCCCGCCGGTACGCGCCAGGTAGTCGGCGCAGGAAAAATCGGGGGGGAGATAGCCGTCATTGGGGACCAGGGGGAAACGGCGGTCGATGACATGAAAATGGCTATCGAAAACCCTGAAGCGCTTAAGGGCCGATTCGTGCGGCATGATGCCCCTCCCTGGTCAGGCGCAGTCGAGCTGTTCCCAGAACCCCGAATCGCAGGTCTGCCGGATCTCCTGGGAAAAGGCGTCCTGAGCGTTCCTGGGGGAAAGGGTCCTGGCGGTCTCCTGCATCCGCTGGACAAACAGCTCCTGCATCGTAATGTCGCGGCCGAGGGAGAACTGGTCGAACTCCCCCTTGTGGTTCTTGATCTGGATCAGCATGGCGGCGCAAGCCGTGGCATCCTCGCAGTGCAGGGGGAGGATGAAGCTCTCGTACCCCTCCCAGAGGGCGGCAATCATCTGCTGCATCGATTTTGAATCCGGAAGAACGATCCGCCAGTCCATGGCCGCCGTCATGATGATCCCCGGCGGCGGCTCAACGATGAAATACTCCCCCTTCGGCACCCGTTGTGCCAGGAAGCGAAGAAACTGCTCGGAGGATACCGTATCCCCCACATGCGCCAGCGCACCCTGAACGACCATGGTTGCTCCTTTGCTACATCAATTGTGGTTTTGCCATTGTCACGCTGAGCGTGTGAACTCCAGAAGGGAGAGGATGTCGCCATGCCGGTCGATGCGGGCAAAACCGGGCATGTCTGCCTTGTAGGCGACAAAGGGGACGCCGGCGGCCAGGGCGGCCAGCCGGTCGACCTCGGAATCGCCGACAAACAGGGCTTCGCGAGCTTCCAGGCCATAGTGGTCGAGCACCCGCAAAAGCGGCTCGGGGTGCGGCTTGGGATTGGCGACCTTGTTGGCGGTCATGACGCAACCGAAATAATCGGCAAGATCGAAGCTCTCCAGGACCGTCTCCATGGAGGTGGAGCGGTTGGTGCAGACAGCCAGCTCGACCACCCCCTGCAGCGCCTGCAGGGTCTCGCGGTACCCCTCTTCCATGACCAGCATCGGCACCAGGTCGAGGTAGTCGATGGCGCCGGCCAACCGGACCGATTCCTGCCAGTCGGCCTGATCAGGAAAGAAGTAGGCGAGCACCTCGCGGTTGGCATAGGTGTGCAGCACCCGCATGACCTCTGCATCGCTCCGGTCCAGCGTCTTTCCCATCTGCCCGAGAATCCGTTCGTAAAAGGCGACGTTCGCTTCAAACGAGTCGAACATGACCCCGTCGCAGTCGTAGATCACCACCTTGCAGCTGTTTGCGTTACTCACTGTCTTCCTTGTCCCGGTCGCCACTACCGGCCTTTCCCAGATACTCCTCCCATTCGAGCGGGAGCAGGTACTTCTTCTTGCTGTTGCACTCCTTGCAGGCCGGCACCACGTTGCCGCGGCTGCTCTTGCCGCCGCGGATGACGGGAACGATATGGTCAAGCGTCAGTTCGTCCGCCGGGAAGCTGTTGCCGCACCAGTGGCAGACCCCTTTTGCCAGTCGGTTCTTCCACCACTGGCTTTTGCGCAGCTCCCGGGCCTTCTCCTTTTCCCGCCGGATCTCCTGCTCGGATACCTCGATGATGAATGCCATACTCTGCCTGCGCCCGCCCTTCCTAGCCTCTGTGCGCTTCGATGGCCGTGCGCGCCAACTCGTCGCAGCGTTCATTCTCGGCATGGCCGTTATGCCCGCGGACCCATTGCCACTGGATGCGGTGAACCTTTGCCAGCTCGGCCAGCCGCTCCCAGAGGTCGCGATTCATGACCGGCTCCTTCTTGCTGTTGATCCACCCTTTCCTGATCCAGCCGGAAAGCCATTCGGTCATCCCCTTGACCAGGTACTGGGAATCGGTGGTGAGAACCACGGTGCAAGGGTGCTTGAGGGCAGCAAGGGCTGCTATGGCCGCGGAAAGCTCCATCCGGTTGTTGGTGGTGGCTGCCTCGCCGCCGGAGAGTTCCTTTTCGTGCCCCTCGTAGCGCAGGATCGCCCCCCACCCTCCCGGACCGGGGTTGCCGCTGCAGGCGCCGTCGCAGAATATCTCCACCGTACCGCTCGATCGTTCAGCACTCGCCGACATACGCCCCCTCTTCCTTCAGCAGGTCGGCAATGGCGGACATCACCCGGTCGACGATGAGCTGGTGGGTTTCCTTGCGGTCCTCCAGCTGGAACAAGTCGGAAAAATCCAGCGGCTTGCCGAACACCACCAGGCCCTCCTGGCCGAAACGGGGGAACTTCCAGTGGTTGAGACCGATAAGCGCCGTGGGGATCACCGTGGGCCGGGTGTCGTAGATGATCTTCCCCACCCCGCGGTTTCCCTTCCCCAGCCGGCCATCGCGATGGCGGGTCCCTTCGGGGAAGAGCATCACCCGCTGGTCGACGAGCAGTTCGTTGATCACCTTCCCTGCCCGCACGTCCCTGCCGCGGCGGACCGGAAAGGCCCCCCAGGAACTGTAGAGCAGACGCTGCAGCGGCTTCTGGAACAGCTCCTCCTTGGCGGGAGCCCAGATCATTCGCATGGGGAAATGCCGGACCATGGCCCAGGGAAGGAAGATGGTCTCAAAGGCAGAGATATGATTGGCCGCCAGCAGAACCCCCCCCTGATCGGGGATGTTCCCGGCGCCTTTGGTGCGGAAATTATTGCACAACGATGCATAGATGCCTATGACGTTGGCCGAAAAGGTGACCCACAGGCGTCGCGGCAGTGAAACGTTCACAGCTCTCCTCACTCATGATGTGTAATCGGTGCAGCACCGTCGCCGGCTGCCGGCGGCAGGATGAAATAAAAGACCGCCCCGGCGTTCACGGCTCCTTCAGCCCAGACCGTTCCACCGTGGCGTTCGATGATCCGCCCCACCGTAGCAAGGCCAATGCCGGTGCCGGGGAAGTTCCGGGCATCGTGGAGCCGGGCAAAGGGCTTGAAGAGCTCCCCCACCCGGGACATGTCGAAACCCGCACCATTGTCCCGGACGAAAAAGGCCTCTCCCTGCGGCGTGGCTGTCCGGCCGAAACTGATCTCGGCCTGCGGCCTCTCGTTGGTGTACTTCCAGGCATTCCCCAGCAGATTTTCCAGAAGCACCCGCATCAGACGCGGATCGCCGTAGCCGGTCAGCCCTTCGGCAATTTTCCAGTCGACCGCCCTCCCCGGCCAGATCATGCAGAGCTCCAAGCTGATCTCCAGGGCAATGGCCGACAGATCGACATCGCTTTTGACCATGGAGCAGCTGGAGATCCGGGCGAGGCTCTGCAGCGCCTCGATCAGATCCTCCATCCGCTGGCTGGCTTCATGGATAGTCTTGACGTAGTAAGCGCTCAGCCCGTGACTGTCGTTACATTCGTCCTTCAATGCCTGGGCAGCGGTATAGATGATGGTCAGCGGTTTGCGCAGGTCATGGGAAACCGACGAACTGAACGCCTCCAGCTCGCGGTTCACCGCTTCCAGGTCCGACGCCTTCCGAGCGAGTTCCGCCTGGGTCTGCACATACGCGGAAATGTCCCGCACCAGTTCTATGCCTGCCACCACGTTACCAGCGGCATCGCGCAGGGGGGAGGCGGTCATTTCTACGTGGCTGACCGGTGCATCGGCAGGGAGTGCCTTCACCAGTTTATGAATACCACCATCCCGGAATGCCGCCAGTACCGGGCAATCGGGACAGGCCGTATCCCGTTGGTCATAGACCGTAAAGCAGAAGGACCCGACAAAGTCGCCGCCACTCAACTGCTGATGCACCTGGTTCTGATAGAGAATCTTGAGATTCGTGTCCTGGATGCTGATCCCATCGCCGATGGCGGCAACGATCGATTCACTCTTTGCCCGCTCGGTCGCCACCTCGGCCAGTGCGTGCTGCAGGTCATGTTCCAGGCGGTACCGTTGCCTGACGATGAGGCAGATGAAAACCGTGAAGAGCGCCAGGAAGAACTCAAAGGTCCCGCGCAGCCAGAGTTCGCGGGGCGAAGGGGCGAATATCTGCTGGAGCACGCTCCCTTCCGAAAAGAGCACGGCATCGATGATGGTATCGAACAGCCAGAATAGGATACCACATATGACGGCCATGATGATGATATGTCGCTGCCTGAAATGGGGCATGGCATTTGTTTCCCATCAAAGAAACCGTGAACGGGCCAGGCACGGCAAGATTACTGGAGCAGGGCAAAAGATGCAACCCCTTTCCTGGGTGGGCCTTATCCGCCCGCAAGGTCGATGCCGGCAATGGCCGTCCCGCAGGCGGGGCAGCAACCGGTGGCAAGCCGGTTTGCAAGGATGCTGAAGCCGCTGCGCCGAATGAGCTGTTCGCCGCAGCCGGGACAGGCGGTATCCTCCCGACCCGGCGCAGTGACATTCCCCAGGTAGATGTAGCGCAGCCCCTGATCCCTGCCGATATCGTACGCCCGGTTCAGCGTCTCTACCGGCGTGCCCGGACGGTCGGTCATCAGGTAGGTCGGATAGAATCGGCTCACATGCCAGGGGGTGTCAACTCCGAGTTCATCGGCAATGAAACGGGCAATGGCGCGGATTTCTGCATCGCTGTCGTTCAGCCCCGGGATGATCAGGGTGGTCAACTCGATCCAGATATTGTGCCGCCGATAATCGCGGATGGTCTCCAGCACCCCTTCCAGGCGGGCTCCCACCACCTCACGGTAGAAGCTGTCGGTGAACCCTTTCAGATCGATGTTGGCGGCATCCAGGTGGGGGGCGATCAGCTCCAGCGCCTCCGGCGTGATATAGCCGTTGGTGACGAAGATGGTCTTGAGCCCTGCCTCATGGGCCAGCACCGCCGTATCGCAGGCAAACTCGAAGAAGATGGTCGGTTCGGTATAGGTGAAGGAGATGGAACGGCATCCCGCCTGCGATGCCCTGCTGACGATCTCAGCCGGAGACCGCTTTGTGCCGGGGATCTCCACCGTATCCGGCGGCACCTGGGAGATGGAATAGTTCTGGCAGTGCCGGCAGTGGAAGTTGCACCCTGCCGTGGCAACGGAATAACTGAGGCTGCCGGGCTGGAAATGGTACAGCGGCTTCTTCTCCACCGGGTCCACGTGTTCGGCAATGACCCGACCGTAGACCAGCGACAAGAGCGTTCCGTGCCGGTTTTCCCGGACCCCGCAGATCCCCCGCTTGCCGTCGGCGATGATACAGCGGTGCCGGCAGAGGCTGCAGCGCAGCCTGCCATCGTCGAGCTGCTCAAAAAACAGGGCCTCTTTCATGGATCACCCCCTTGCCGTCGCCGGCATCCGCCGACCCGCAGCAACCGGCAACGAAACAGCATCCAGTCCAAACAACAGTCTATTCATGAGACTCGGACATTGTTGCACGACTGTAACAGCCGTAAAAAGTGTACCACTCATACTGGACAGTGGAAATCGGGAATCGTGTTTTATTGAAAAAACAGACTGTTTTTCATCATGTTATCGTTATGTAGCAGGCGCCAGACACAGTGGCAGGGGAGAAGAAAATAGACCATGGTATGAAAAACACGTGATAAAAACTTCATAAACTGTTGTTTTAGCAAACTTTTCCCTCAATTTCCCATTGCACAAACCGATTCTTCTCATTATAGTTAGATCAGCTCAAGGAAAGGAGGTACCAACCATGACCTGTCCCCTCTGCAACATCGCAACCGGCGTAGAGATAGACATGCATTCCGACGGGTATGCCAAGGATCTGTTCGAATGCACCGAATGCGGCTCGATCTGGGTTCTTGACCGCGACGGCATCGTCCTGCTCAACAACAGGGCTGCCTGACAAGCAACGGAAAGGAGCGCCCATGCACCGGATACCAGCACCAGGAACCGTCGGGAAAGATCTCTCCCTTTCCGGGCAGCCGGATTTCCGCCTGCCAGACCCTGCCATACGTAGCCTGCAGCCATGCAAGATCCTTTTGAATTGAAAAACGCCGGGTAGCCAACCCCGGCGTTTTTGTTTCCCCCAGCTCTTTTTCTCTTCGATGGAGTGTCAGAACATGAAACGGCGCATGCTGACATTCAGAAGAATGGCCACGCCGGTCATGGATGTAACCAGGGATGTCCCACCGTAGGAGAGAAACGGCAGCGGGACCCCCACCACCGGGAACAGACCGATAACCATCCCGATATTGATGACGATATGCCAGAAGAGCATGGCTGTCACCCCGAGTGCCAGCAGCCTGCCGAACCGGTCGTTGCACCGCCCGGCAATCTGCAACCCCCACAAAACCAGCATCAGGTAGAGGAAAAGCAGCACCATGCAGCCCGCCAGCCCCCATTCTTCGGCAAAGACCGAAAAGGCGAAGTCGGTATGCTGTTCAGGGAGAAAGCGAAGCTGCGTCTGGGTCCCGTGCAGGTATCCCTTCCCCAGGATCCCGCCCGAGCCGACGGCGATCTTGCTCTGGATGAGGTGATAGCCGCTCCCCAGGGGGTCGCGTTCGGGGTTGAGAAAGTTGAGGATGCGGTTTTTCTGGTAGTCGCGCAGATAGTAGTGCCAACCTCCGTAGATCAGGGGCACCACGGACAGCACCCCCCCCACCACGACCCGCCACTGCACCCCGATGAAGATGATGATGGAAAACGCCACCAAGAGCACGATAATGGCGGTCCCCAGGTCGGGCTGTTTCATGATCAGGATCGCCGGGATGCCGACAATGGCAAGGGGAATGCCGATCTGACGGAACCCGAGCCCGCCCAGGACCGGATAGCGGCTGAAGAAGCGGGCAAAGATCATGATGATGACGATCTTCATCGGTTCCGACGGCTGGATGCTGATGAAACCCAGGTTCAACCAGCGGGTGGCACCCATGGAGGTCTTGCCGACCGCCATTACCAGGAGCAGGAGGAGCAGTACTCCTCCGTATGACCAGTATGCCAGGTCTTCAAGCACGTGATAGTCGATGCTGCAGGCCAGTACCATGATAATCAGGCCGCCGGCCAGCCAGGAGAGCTGCTTGAGATAGAACGGAACTGTGGCGATACGGTAGGATGCCGACGCACTGTAGATGTTCGCAACGCCAATGGCGGCCAGAAGCAGTATCAGCCCGAACAGCATCCAGTCGAAATTGGTAAAGAGCCGGCGATCGATCATTGCTGGGTTCCTTCTCCCCGGTCGGCACCCGTCGGTGCTTCCTCTTCCGTTTCATCCACCGTTTGCGGCACCGGCCGCTTGATGACCCCTTTTTGCTCGAAATATGCCCGCAGAATAGCGCCGGCAACCGGTGCGGCGGCTGCGCCCCCGTGCTCGCCATGCTCGATCACCACGGAAATTGCCACCTCCGGCTTGTCATAGGGGGCAAAGGCGACAAACAGGGCATGATCACGGTACTTATAGGCAACCTCCCGATTGGGACCGCGCTGCTTGACGACCTGGGAAGTACCGGTCTTCCCGGCAACCTTGACCTCGTAGAGACGAGCGGCGCCACCGGTCCCCCGCGGCTCGTTGACAACGGCCAGAAGCCCTTCCTTTACCAATCGGAAGCTGTTCGGCCTGACCTGGGGGCGATACAGCACTTCGGGCTTGGTTTCCTTGATCACTTTACCGTCCGGATCGATAACCCGTTTTACCAGGTAGGGGCGGTAGACCGTCCCTTCGTTGGCCACGGCAGCCGTCATGGTGGCAAGCTGGATCGGCGTCAGCAGGGTATAGCCCTGACCGATCGAGACCGGCATGGTCTCGCCGCGATACCACTTCTTCTTGAATTTCTCCTGCTTCCAGGCCATGGTGGGGATCAGCCCCCCCTTTTCGTTTTCAAGGCCGATTCCCATCGGCGCCCCCAGCCCGAACCTCCGTGCCATTTCGGCAATCCGGTCGACGCCGAGCCGTTCGCCGAGCTGATAGAAATAGACGTCGCACGACTCTCTGATGGCGCGCTTCAGATCGACCCTGCCATGCCCTTTCTTGTCCCAGCATTTGAAGACATCGGTGCCGACTTCATAGGCACCGGTGCAGTTCACCGTTGTATGCTCGTCGATAAGCCCGCTCTCCAGGCCGGCCAGGGCCGTGATGATCTTGAAGGTGGAGCCGGGAGGATATTGCCCTTTCAGCGCCTTGTTCTCCAGCGGATGACGCTTGTCCTCCAGATAGGCCTTCCAGGTATCGGGCGGCATCCGGCCGGTGAACAGTGCCGGGTCGAACGAGGGGCTGCTGGCAAAGGCCAGGATCTCGCCGGTGTTGACATCCACCACCACCGCTGCCCCGGCCTGGTCGCCAAAGGCCTTTTCGGCTGCCTGCTGCAGGACCAGGTCGATGGTCAGCACCAGGCTGTTGCCCACGGCAGGCTTGGTCTCGCTGAGGGTGCGCAGATAGCGGCCACGGGCATCCACCTCTATCTGGCGGCCGCCGTCCGTACCATGCAGCATCTCCTCCCAGCTCCGCTCCAGCCCGCTCTTCCCCACATAGTCGCCGGGATTGTAGCTGCGGAAATGATTGGCCTCCAGCTCCTGCTCGTTGATCTCGCCCAGGTAACCGAGCAGATGCGCGGCAAGGGTCCCGTTGGGGTACTGCCTGACCGGTTTCATCTCGATGTCGACGCCCGGCATCCAGAGCTGGTTTTCCTGCAGGAACTCCACCTGGTCTCTACTGATCCCGGCAGCCACGATGATGGGGTAGTACTTGGCTCGCCCCTTCCCTTTTTCCCAGCGTTCCTGGAGTCCGGCCGGGTCGAGCCCCAGGTAGCGCGCCAGTGAGGCGAACAGCGCATCCTTCTCCTTCACCTCCTGGGGGATCACCGCCACACTGAACGAAGGGGTATTGCTGACCAGGACCTTGCCATTGCGGTCCAGGATGGTGCCGCGCGATGCAGCCACGGGAACAAAGCGAAGCCGGTTGCTTTCCGATTGCACCCGGAGAGTGTCCCCCTGGAGAATCTGCAGATACCAGAGCCGGGTAATGAGGATGAAGAAAATGACGCCGGCGAAGATGGCACCCCAGATGACCCGTCGCCCCTTTTCACGGGTGTCGCGGACATAACGCTGCTGGTTCACGCTACCTCCTCCGTTCGGGCGGCATCGACGATGCCGAACACCACGGAAGCGACCAGGGCATTGACCGCGCCCTGGGGGATGAGGGAGACCAGCAGGGAGGCGTAAATCCCCTCCGCTGCCGAAAAGAGCGCCAGAAGCACCAGATGCGCGAGACCACACGCAATGGTGGCGATAAAGACGGCCAGGGTCATGAGGTAGCGGTTGTCGGCATAGAGACGATGCGCGATGTTCTGCAGAACCAGAAAGGTCATCAGGAAGGAAAAGCCGTTAAGGCCGAGGTAGAGGCCGCTGCAGCTGTCCTGCACCAGGCCGAGCAGATAGGCGAGCAGCGCGCCCCTGACCGGCGTCGCCCGCAGTCCCAGCCAGACCACGACGATGAGCAGCAGGTTGGGCTTGAAAGGATCGACGATATAGGCAGGGAAGAGCGTCACCTGGAGAATCAACGCGGAAAGAATCGCTATGCCGGGCTTGAGCAGTTTACTCATTCCGTTGCTTCAACAGGACCAGCACTTCTTCGATGCGAGAAATGGAAACCATCGGTCTGACTTCGATGGTCTGGAAAATGCCGTATTCACCTTTTTTTACCATGGTTATCTCGCCAAGGGGGAGCCCTTTGGGAAAGACCCCGCCGATCCCGGAGGTCACCAGCTGATCACCTACCTTGACATCGTCCTCCCGGATGGCGAACTCCAGGGAAAGCCGCCTGCTGCCGGTCCCGCGCAGCACGCCACGGGCGCGCGACCGCTGGACCACCGCGGCAATGGCGCTGGCGTGGTCGGTCAGCAGAAGCACACGGGAACTGTTGGCAGCCACCTTGACCACCTGCCCCACCACCCCTGCCGAGGTAACAACCGGCATCCCCTCCTGCAGCCCGTCTTTACCCCCCCGGTCGATGACCAGAGTCTTAAACCAGGGAGCACCGTCTTCACCGATGACCGACGCTGCCAGCGACGGGACCGGCATCTGCTCTTTCAGCTCCAGGAGCTTTTTGAGACGCTCATTGGCGAGCAGTGCCTCCTGCTCCCCCACGAGACGGCTGTTCAGGGTGCGGAGGTGCTCCAAGAGTTCCCGGTTCTGGCGGCGGACATCCACGAGGGCGATATAGTCGTTCCAGACGGTTTCGGCCCCGCCGCTCACCACGGCGCCCACGCTGAAGAGCGGCGACAGAACCGTCAGAACCCCGCGTTCGAAGAAGTTGGCACTCTCCCGGTGCTTCAGGTTGCTGCCGTAGATGAGAAAGGCAACCAGCACAACCGCACCGGTGACAAAGGGCACACGATATTTTTTGATCAGATCCCACATAGATGCAACCGGCCATGGTTAGCAGATTGTTGAAAAACCTGAGTTGTTCAAAAACCTGTAAGAGGTTTCGTTCACTGCGGCAAACGGCAAAGGGGAGACATGAGCCCCCCCTCCGCATCCCGCATATTCCTTGCCGAGCAGCCCGACCATCCCTTCAGTGCAGGGGAACAGGTACCCCTGGGAACCGCTAGTCCAGCAGATAAGCCGACCCCCGTGCTTCTTCATGCCTGATCTCGTCAACGGGCGAGTGCTTGCCGTGACCAGCATACAGGCGGTTCGGTCCGTTGAAGACAATGCCGTTTTCGTTGCCGATGTTCCTGTAGGCATGCACCACACCGGGGGGGACGATAACCATGAAGGGGCTGTCCGCGCCGGCATAGATAACCTGCCTGGTGCCGAAGGTGGGAGAGTCCGCACGGGCGTCCCAGAGATAGATCTTGAAATTGGACGGGCCGATGAAGCAGAAATAGTCGGTCTGGTCCGCATGTTCATGGGGACCGCGTGCCACGCCGGGCTGGGTCATGGAGATGTAGGCCATGACCGGCATCACCTCTGCCGCAACCTCGTCGGAGCGATAAAGCTCTGCCAGCCACCCCCGCTCGTCCAGGAACTTGGAGAGCGGCCGCGCCGTCACGTCGTGGATCTTCCCCTTCACGTACACCGGCTGCTCAGACATGCCCTGCCTCCCCGCCGCACAGTTCGATTTCGTTGTAGACCCGCACCAGGTACTCGCGATACCCCGAATTGGGGGTATTGGCGATGGCCGCAGCCATCCCCTTGCAGTCGATGAAACCCATGCGCAGGGCTATCTCTTCGAGGCAGGCGATCTTCAGCCCCTGCCGGGCCTCGAGGGTGCCGATGAAGTGGCTCGCCTCCAGGAGGCTCTGGTGGGTGCCGGTATCGAGCCAGGCAATCCCCCGTCCCAGCTTCTCCACGCTCAGCTCGCCGCGCCGCAGGTATTCCAGGTTGAGGTCGGTAATCTCCAGTTCGCCGCGGGGCGAAGGGGTGAGCCCCTTGGCAAGGGCGGTCACATTGCCGTCGTACAGATAGAGCCCCGGGACGGCATAGTTGGTCTTGGGATGCGCCGGCTTCTCCTCGATGCCCATAACCCGGCCCGTGGCATCGAACTCCACCACCCCGTAACGCTCCGGATCATTGACATAGTAGCCGAAGATCCGCGCGCCCCGGTCAAACTCGGCCACGGCTCGGTCCAGGCCCATCTTGCCATAGAAGATATTATCCCCGAGGATCAGGCAGACTGGTTCGCCGGCGATGAATTCCTCCCCGACCAGAAAGGCCTGGGCAATCCCCTTGGGCTCGGGCTGCACCACATAGGTGAGCTGTACTCCCCACCGGCTGCCATCCCCCAGAAGATTCTGGAAACGCGGGGTATCGTGCGGCGTGGAGATGATGAGGATATCCCTGATCCCCGCCATCATGAGGGTGGCCAGGGGATAGTAGATCATCGGCTTGTCGTAGACCGGCTGGAGCTGCTTGCTGGCAACGAGGGTGAGCGGATAGAGCCTGCTGCCGGCCCCTCCGGCAAGGACTATCCCTTTGGTGATGGGCATTGGTGTCTCCCTGATGCTGGTGAAACCGTAATTATTTACCACAGGGGAAAAACAGCGTCAAATGATTAATCCGACGCGTCTTCACCCCCAAACCAGCTTCAATCCTGCGCGGTTATACCACGGGCAGCGCTCAGGATATCATTGTATATGGCGACTCCCGGAGGAAGCGCTTCCTGCTCCCGGGCACCGTAGCCGGTCAGGACCAGCGCCGTCCTGCAGCCCGCCCGTTGCCCGGCTTCCACATCCACCAGCTTGTCGCCGATCATCCATGACAGGGAGAGGTCGATCTTCAGGTCGGCCGCCGCCTGATGCAGCATCCCCGGCAACGGCTTGCGGCAGGTACACTCCATGAGGTAGATGCCGTTGCCGGCAGTGGGATGATGGGGGCAGTAATAGTAGGCGTCGACCGCGGCGCCTGCCACGGCAAGTTCGGTGTCCATGTGCCGGTGCAACTCCTCAACCGCTGCCTCGTCGTAATAGCCCCGCCCAATGCCGGACTGGTTGGTAACAACCACCACCAGGAAACCCGCTTCCCGAAAGAGCCGGATCGCCTCGGGGGCGCCGGAGACGAAATGGAAATCCTCCGGACGGTGCAAATATTCGCGCTCCACGTTGATGGTACCGTCACGGTCGAGAAAGACCGCTCGCTTCCCTGTCGGCTCGGCTCCGGTCACGGGGCAAACAGCCCTTTTTCGACGAGATCGCAGATGATATGGATCATGGTGATGTGTCCTTCCTGGATGCGGGGGGTATCGTGGCTCGGCATGACCAGCGGCAAATCGACGATCCCGGCGATGCTCCCACCGTCGCGTCCCAAGAGGGCCACGGTCCTGCAACCAGCCGCGCGGGCAGCCTCCAGGGCAATCTGCACGTTGGGAGAGTTGCCGCTGGTGGAGATGCCGACCACCACGTCACCTGCCTGGGCCAGCGCCTCGACCTGTCGGGAAAAAATCCGGTCGAAACCGTAATCGTTGCCGATGGCGCTGAGAATCGAGGTGTCGGTGGTCAAGGCGATGGCAGGCAAGGCCCGGCGCTCCATCTTGAAGCGACCGACAATCTCGGCGGCAAAGTGCTGGGCATCCGCTGCCGACCCTCCGTTGCCCATGACCAACAGTTTTCCGCCCCCCTGCAGCACCGAAACCAGAAGCTCTGCAACTGCGGCAATCCGTGGAGCAAGCAGTTTCTCGACCTTTGCCATGACTTGGCAATGTTCCTTCAGTTGCTGCCGGATCTCCTCCTGCATGCAATCCTCCCTTTCAGGCATTCCGCCCGGAATCTCCGGGTCCGGCTGGTCAGACAGGCGGCAGCGCGCTCTCCAGCCGACGGCCATAGACATCTCTCTCCGTGGCGCTGACCATCTGCACGAACTCGGCAAAATCCATGGTTGCGGTAAAGCCGGGGCACGGCGTCCCCTTCTGTACATCAATAAGGGGCGGCGGCTCCGCAAACCTCTCCAGTACCTGCCGCACCGTCCGGGCCGGCATAAGACCGGGCAGCGCCACAATCTCGACGTGTCGGTGGCGCTGATGCAGCCCTTGGCGCAGCAGCTCGCGCGCTACCCGTGCATGCGCCAGTATCGTTATCCTGTGACCCTGCCGGGCCGCAGCGATGATCACAGGGAATGTCGCCATGAAGGCGGCGATGTCGCTCTCCTTGGGGAGATGGAGACAGAAGCGGCGTTCAGTACCCCACTGCTCGACAAATTGACTGCTGATCGACTTCTCATGCTCTGCACGTCGGGTCAACGAACCGAGCTGCACATCCTCAGAGCGATAGACCTGCCCCTCGGGCACGGCACAAGTCGTGAACCCGGCACGGTAAGCCCTGCGGGAGAACTCCTTGAGACACCACTCCCCGCCATCCAGCTCTTCGTTGAAACCGCCGATCTGTTCCAAGAGACTGCGTCGCATCATGAGGGCGGCAAAATCTGCGGCTTGCAACTCCATCCCGCGGGCAAGCGGGATTTCACCGTTGCCGCGACGGCGGGAGCCGGCATCGACAAACCGGGGCACCACAATACCGGCGGACGGTTCATCGCCGGCAAATGCCAGAAGCGGTTCGAGCCAGCTTTGGGTAACCCGCGAGTTATGGCGAACCACGGCAACCAATGGCGTTTCAGATCTCGACACCCCCCTGTTGACGGCCTTTACGAACCCTTCGTTGACTTTGGTCTTCAACAGGAGCACGCGCACATCGAGGGCTTCGGCAAACTCCTCCAGCATCCGCTCGGTCTCGCGGTCGCTGCAGTTGTCGACCAGGATCAGACGGCTGGATGGGGTGTATTCGACAAGGCTCACCAGACAGTCTCTGGTTTCCACCGGCCGGTTCCAGACCGGAACCACTATGTCTATCCGATTATCTTGCATGTATGGATACTGGAGATGCATCGAGCGACGCTAACCGCACAAGCATCGAACGGTGTGTGGCGGGAAGGTGCATCCACCGGCCGCGGCGGCCGAAAATGCGGGACAGCTCCCGCAGTCTCCGTCGTGGTCTCAGACCACGACCGGCGACACCTATGAAGAAATGGCAACGCTTCTCAGCAGATTCAGTTCGTCGAGGACCTTGCCCGAGCCGAGAACTACGCAGGAAAGGGGGTCTTCGGCGGTAACCACCGGCAGACCGGTCTCTTCGCGGAGCAGGAGATCGAGATTGCGCAACAGAGCACCGCCACCGGCAAGCACAATCCCCTTGTCGACGATGTCGGCGGCCAATTCGGGAGGGGTCCGTTCGAGGCAGATCTTGACCGCCTCGACAATGGCGTTGACCGGTTCGGAGAGGGCGTCGCGAATCTCAACGGAGTTGATGACCACGGTTTTGGGGATGCCGGAAACCAGATCGCGCCCCTTGACCTCCATGGTATGGACCTCGGGGTCGGGGTATGCCTCGCCGATCTCGATCTTGATCAGCTCGGCGGTCCGGTCGCCGATGAGGAGGTTGTATTTCCGCTTGATGTACTGGACGATCGCCTCATCCATCTTGTCGCCGCCGACCCGCACCGATTTGGTATAGACAATGCCGGCCAGGGAGATCACCGCCACTTCGGTGGTACCGCCGCCGATATCGACGATCATGTTGCCCGAGGCTTCGGTAATGGGGAGACCGGCACCGATGGCTGCCGCCATCGGCTCCTCGATGAGATAGACCTCGCGGGCGCCTGCCGACTCGGCAGACTCCTTGACGGCACGTTTCTCCACCTGGGTGATCCCGGACGGGACGCAGATGACGATCCGCGGCCGTACCAGGGTCTTGCGGTTATGGACCCGGTGGATGAAATAGCGGAGCATCTCTTCGGTGATGTCGAAGTCAGCGATGACGCCGTCCTTCATGGGGCGGATTGCAGTGATGCTGCCCGGGGTCCGGCCGAGCATCTTCTTGGCCTCCATCCCGACAGCCAGAACCTTCTGCTGGCCGTTGTTCAATTTCTGCACCGCCACCACCGACGGCTCGCGAATGACGATCCCTTTCCCCTTCAGATAAACCAGGGTATTTGCGGTGCCGAGGTCGATGGCCAGATCATTGGAAAAAATGCCAAACAGATAATCAAAAATCTTTAGCATTGTCAGTGTACTCCTTGGAACGACCTGCTGATTGCTGTCAATTGGAAAGGACGAAATGTAACAGAAACACCCCAGGCATGCAAGAATGAATTTGCCCGACCGGATGGAATGTGTATATTTGTACTTGACAGCGGCGGGAAGCAGGTGTTATACGAAAGATTCTTTACGACGAAACCCGATCAATTAACCATAGCATGGAGCGGAGGTGTAGGTTGGCTCATCACAAATCAGCACTCAAGAGAATCAAGCAGAACGAAAAACGTCGACTGCGCAACAAGCACAACAAGTCCACCCTGCGGACTTTTATCAAGCGCGTTCGTGAAGCTGTTGAAGGCAAGGACGCCACTGCTGCTCGCGAGGCCCTCGCCGCAGCCATTCCCGTCATCGACAAGGCTGCAACCAAAGGGGTGATTCACACCTCGAATGCCTCGCGCAGCGTGTCTCGCCTGACAAAGCTGGTCAACACACTCGGCCAGTAGTCTTCCTGTCGTCATATCCAATGAGAAGGGCGTGTCATGCACGCCCTTTTCTTATTTACCCTTTTCGCTGGCAGATCGCCAGCACCAGGTCCTCCAGTATGGCCGGCGGTCTGCCACCGCTCTTCATGGCGAGATCGGCGGCAAAGAACCGCTCGAAAAGCTGGCGGCACTCCACCGGCCTGAAGTTCCCGGCCTGCTTCACGACCCCCTTGAGGAAATAGGGATTGATCCCTGACTGGCGGCTGATCTCCTGCTCCGCCACCCGCTTATCCAACAGTACCCGCACCTGCCAGAGCTGCCGGAAGTGCCGGGTGATCATCGCCAGCACCATGAGCGGCGCCTCGCCGTCGCGCAGGATTGTCTTCAGCCGCCTGAGCGCCGTGGCCAGATCCTTCGTGCCCAGCGCATTGGCCAGCTCGAAGACGCTGTCCACCTTGGTATCAGACACCACCGCCTTGACATCATCGATGGTGATGGTCTCCCGCTGACCGGCAAAGAGGGCAACCTTCTCGATCTGCGTGGCCAGTTCCTGGAGGTTGTTCCCGGCAAGATAGATAAGTAGTTCGGCCGCAGCCGGGGCCAGTTTCTTGCCATGGCTCGTTGCCTCGCTCCGGAGAAACGGCGCCAGCTGGTTCTCGTAGGGGCGCTTGCACTCGACCAGCTTCCCCCGCTTCTTGAATTCGGTAAAGAACTTCTTGCGCTGATCGATCTTTTCTCCCTGGATGATCAGGCAGGTCGTGGGTGAGGGATCGAGCAGGTACGGGAACATGAGGTCCAGCGCTGCCTGGGAAAGTGACTGGCCCCGTTTCACCAGGACCACCCGCCAGTCGGCGAACATCGGCATGGTCTGGGCGGTATCGAGGATATCTTCCCCCTTGCACTCGGTCCCGTAGTAGACGCTCAGGTTGAAATCGCGGCTGGACGGGTCTACCAGCCGCTCAAGGAGCAGCCGGGTTGCGCGGTCGATCAGATACGGCTCATCCCCGTACAGGTAGTAGAGAGGACCGATCTCCCCCCTCGCTATGGCCGCTTCGAGTTCCTCGGGTTTCACACACGCTCCCTTTTTCCATTCACTGACAGGTTGTTGAAAACGAGGTTTCAGAGTAACAAAAAACTCAGGTTGTTCAAAAGCAGTCAGATCGTCGCACCCGCAGAAAGCCCCGCGGAGGCGTAGCAGCGCTACGCCGCACAAGGCGGCTTTCGAGGACGGCGGC
>MTLC01000150.1_pt1 | contig 63903 bp, 51 predicted proteins | sample 1982451 | NCBI WGS metagenome assembly MTLC01 (sample SAMN05710165, study PRJNA340218) | biofilm metagenome | isolation source: sample SPH anode biofilm adapted to +100 mV | place: USA | collected 2012-02-03 | reverse complement strand
TGTGATACTGGCGGGCAGCCGACATGCTGCCACTGCTGGCAAAAGTGTCCATTTGCGGCAGAACCGTTATGTCAAAAGCTTGAAGAGCCGCAGTCCCAACTCCGTTGATAGCAGTTATGACTATGTTGCTGAATGTTCCTGCAACGGTTGGCGTCCCGCTGATTGCGCCGGTAACGGCATCGAATTGCAACCCTCCGGGAAGAATTCCGGAAATCGAGAAACTGACGGCATTAGCCGCATCCGGAATAAACGTAACGTAAGATTTCCCAACTACCGCAATAGTTGCGGGACTCCCCCAGATTGTCGGCTGTGGCAGCGCGACATTTATTATGCCGATCGGCAGGGCCTTTGATCCGGTAATGTTGATTGCGGTTATGATGATATTGCCATAGTTCCCGACAGCTGTCGGTGTCCCGCTGAGCATGCCGGTAGCCGTATCAAAGTTAATCCCGGGGGGAAGCGCACCGTTGATGCTGAAAGAAGTCGCGTATGTGACGATTGGAGTGAAGGAATAATATTCTCCCAGAGTGCCGTTCTGATCAATATTTCCCCAGACAATAACCGGCAAGGGTGGCGCAACGGAAACTGTAAAAGCCGGGAGAGCGGCTGTACCCTGGGCATTAATGGCTGTTATGACAATATTCGCGTAAATTCCTGGTGATGAGGGTATTCCGCTTAGTGTTCCGGTAACGGCATTAAAATTAAGCCCTGGAGGGGTCGGTCCTGAGATGGAGAAGCTGAGTGCGTGGGCTGCAAGCGGAGTAAAGCTGTAGAATACCCCGACCGTGGCTGAAGTTGCAGGAGATCCTGATATATCCGGCGGAAGATCGGGGCTTGTCGTAACATCGAAGGCGGCGGAGATTCCGCCGATGATAACTGTCGCGGATGTGGTAGCCGAATATGATCCGGATGAGATCTGACGTACTGTAAGCGAGTCGCCGCGATTAACAACTCCCTCAGCAGATACGAAACCGCCTCCGTTGACCGAATATTCGCCTCCGCTGATCGATATAGTTGTGGGGCGGTTGATTCCAGACACAGTTACGGCTTCCGAAACAACCATGGTAGAAAGGGCGATGTCTGTCCGGGGAGTGAAACTGAATGGATCAGGTATTGTGTCAACCGAGTTCTGCAGGACTGGAAGCGTAAAATCCCAGACATAGTTATCGTTGCAATGAGCATATCCAGGCTGTGCAGCTGAAGTTCCAGGCACGTCATTACAGCCGCTTTCCAGGCCGCGGGGGAGATCGGTGTCGTATTCCAGTCCGTAAAATACATTGTCCTTAAGCCAATTGTATTTTTGACTGACAATTGAACTCTGTAATGCTGCGGCCCTGAAGTCACGGGCATCGGCAACATACATGGAAAACGACTCGGCCCAGTCTTCGGAAATCACCGCGCGTCCCGCCGGACAGTTGCCGTATCCGGGAAGTTGCGCGGCATATTTTGTAATCCAGTCGGCCGGATTGACGCTTTTGGGCAAGTAACAACCCTGGCTGGCTGTGGCAAGATCGTAGCCGATCGCATAAAACCCCGAGGTATCGATCAGTCTGAATTTTGTGAGCAAAGGGTCATTGTTGCTGACCTTATTGATTCCATCCAGATAATGAGCGTATTCGTGAAGAACCGTGTGGACATGAACCGCAGCGCTGGGCATCCTCGAATTGTTCTTGAGATGGTCAAAATAAGCACCTGCGAAACGGTAGGCGGAGGTAAGATCAATCGGCCAGCTGTTGGAAAGATCATTCCCGCTGGTATCCTGGATAAAACCGTTACACTGCCCGTTGATACATTGAACTTGCTCATAATCTGACATCTGCAGGTATTCTGGCAACGCTTTCATGGGGAGCGAATAGATCGCGGCAAGCGCATCTTTTGAAATATCGTTGGGGTGAAGCGGCTGCATGCGGCCGTACAACGAAAATACCTGTGCAACAGGTTGCAAGTACTGTTCACGAGCAGCAATCTGTTCGTCAATCTTTGAAAGACAGATATCGGTCAAGATATTGGAGACCGGAACTCCGTTATTGGCCTGGAAAGCATGTAGAGCCAGAATATGAGGTATGCTGGGCGAGTTGGAGTACAGATACGATATTTCAGTCTGATAGCCGAGCATCAGAAGAGCTGAAAAGACTTTGTAAGCGAAGGTGTTCCTGTTTTGGCTGCCGCTGGAAAGCCAGGCGGGGTCATCCATGTTGTAGGAATCTCCGGACATGACAGCCGCAGCGTTCTGATCAGCAGCAAAATACGTAGCAGTGAGGGATGAACCGGCCCCGCTCGAAATGACCGGAAAGCAGAAAACCAACAGCGCCATAAATAGCAGCTTTGTTGATTTAATCCAATATCCGGCCGATGGTGGCTTCTGAACTAAAAAAAGCCCATCTGCGCTGTTGCGGCAGCACGAACGGACCTCCGATTTATCAATTATAATGTCCACTTTGGTAACCCCTCTATCCGTTAAGGATGGTAGCTTTGCGTCCTCCGGTCGCCCGGAGTTTGCCTTTTCTGTGGCCTCTATTTTAATTAATAGTGATCTTTTTCAGCAGCTTGGTCAACAATATATTTTTCAATGGAAACTTATCCGGCAAATAGAAATATCAATTTAAAATTGAAGTTTAAAATGAGACGTTTCAATATAGTAAAATCGCTTCAATCGGAAGTTTGGTACTAATGACATAACAATTCCATCAACAATCTGGAGGTAACTATCTATTAAATAGGACTTGTTTTTTTTACAATTTGATTGCATCTTGTGAAACTGAGTTGTTTTCATGAAAATCGCATTGCCTCACGCATCAAACTGGGAGAAAAATATATGAACAACATACATCGTAGCTTAATGTTACTACTGATTACCGCAACATTGTCTGCCTGCGGTGGCAGCAACACTCAATATGTGAATTATGCTCCAGTTGACAACACTCCAAAACTTGACATGAAGGCGGCCGTCTATAAGGCGGTTTTACCTTCCGGCAACATTTTGACAATTACCACCGACCAGTCAGATGTAAACGTATATGGCGCATATACCATCAAAAACGGTTCAACGATCGTCTCCAGCGGAAAAGTTGCCAATATTGTCAGCCAATTGTCACTGACAGGTTTTCCTGGCAGCCCATGCCCGACTGAGGCAATTTCCATACGTCCTGACAGCAGCAGCCTCAATGCTGCGCGCGATGCAGGCAATATCGCCATTACCGGGGTCAGCTGTTCGGAAGACACGACCTTTCCGGCCACCAGATTTATCAGCAAGTTTGTCCCGCAAACCACATCCGGCATGTTTTCAAGCGGAGCCATTAGTGCAACCCAGAATCTGTTTGTATCGGTTTTCTCTGGAGACAACGTCAACTTCGTCGGTTCGTTAACACTGCAGGACACATCGCTACCGGCCTCTGCAACCGGTACCATTGTCGGTACGATAACAAATGCCGCCGCCGTACCATCAACAACATCCTTAGTCGTTGACATCAGCGATCCAACTGCTTACGGTTTGGTTTTCTCGCGTGCGACCAACTTCGCCGGCCACTTTTTTGCGCTGAACGACAGTATTTCATCTATTGCCGGACAAATCAGAACGGCGGCAGTGCCACTGGGCGGCCAGTATTTCATTAATGAAGTTACGGTTTCAGCAACTAACAATAGTTTGGTCAATCTGCTGGGCCCTGTTGCGATACCATTCTCGACCGGCGTTACAAGCTACACTCCACTGTAGTTTCACAAGATTGCACTTCGGAGCAGCTGATTTAACATAAAAGGATTCGATTATCGTGCTTATCAAACTGGTCGCAATCCACCCCTGTCCATCTCCCCAAGCAGTGCCGCTGGCCAATGCGTTTTTAAAAAGTGCCGTCAGGGAAACCGGTGTCGATGTTTCCCTGATTGATTTCTTTATCGGCCAGAATCAGGTTAATAACGCCGCCTTACTGTCTGCTGACAATCCGGTTGCTATTGGATTTTCCATGTATGTCTGGAATCGAGACGCCTGTCTTGTAATGGCAGGAGAATTGCGCAGGATTCTGCCCAAAGCGATTATTTTTGCCGGCGGCCCGGAAGCGACCGCAGATCCATCCGGAATATTGCAGGGTGGAACATTTGACTTTGTGATTATTGGAGAAGGCGAAACCCCTTTCGCGGAACTTTGTTCACGTCTTGTTTCCGGGAAAAAGTTCTCCGGTATTCCTGGCTTAGTCACATCAGTTCTGGACAGGATCGGTCACTCTGCTCCGCTTTCAAACCTTGATGAAATCCCTTCTCCATATCTTGCCAAAATTCTCGACCTTAACCTTTATTCCGGAATCCTTTGGCAACTGTCCCGGGGTTGCAGCTTCACGTGTGATTTCTGTTTTGATGCCCGCGGTGTGCATGGTGTGCGCCGTTTTTCACTGGAGCGTATAGAAGCTGAACTACGCCATTTTGCAGCGGCAGGAGTAGCACAGGTTTTCGTACTCGATTCAACCTTCAATCAGGATGCTAAACGGGCTAAAAGCATTCTGCGTATGATCAAAAAGATCGCCCCGCAGATTCACTTTCATTTTGAAGTACGCAGCGAGTTTATTGACCGTGAGATGGCGGATCTGTTCGCTAAAATCACATGTTCATTGCAGATCGGCCTTCAAAGTGCTGATCCGCGAGTACTCAGGCAGGTTGGGCGTTCGTTTCAGAGAGAAGATTTTTCACGAAGAATTGCCCTGCTTAATGACAGCGGCGCAGTATTCGGCTTTGATCTGATCTACGGTTTGCCGGGCGATACGCTGAAAGGTTTTTGCGACAGTATGGACTACGCACTGTCACTTTATCCCAATCACCTTGATATTTTCCCCTTGGCAGTTCTGCCGGGTACCAGACTTGCCGACCACGGAGCAAGCCTTGGTTTGCAGTGGCAAACTGCTCCGCCCTACACTCTACTACGCACTGAAAGCTTCTGTAGCGAGGATCTGACAACCGCAGGAAGATTGGCAAACGCCTGCGACATTTTTTTCACACGGGGAAAGGCTGTAGCATGGTTCAACGCGATAGCGGAATCATCACAACTGACTCCTTCAAAGTTTCTGATGAAGTTTGCCGAATGGCTGATTGATAGTAACAGGGAGAAAATATCTGAAAGCGACCTGAGTGATGACGATATATGGGAGATGCAAAGAGTTTTCCTGATGCAACTGTTTGGATCAAAAGGCAGTAAGCGGTTTCTTCCCATAATTATGGACCTGGTGAATTACCATCATTATTACGCCTCAGCCTTATTAGCTCCGCAGTCGCAAAGAACAAATGTAATAAAGTCAAAATCAAAACTTCAAGAAGCTGTATTCCGCGTTACCTCGTCCACCAGGATTGCTCATTTCAATTATGAAATCCAGGACATACTGGATAGTGGCGCACCTGACATCAACTGGATGTACGAAAATCTTGCATCAACAGGTTCCCACGCAGTTATCTACCCCAATGCCGGATATATCTGCACTGAATCGCTGGAGGCATCATTCTGCTCAATCCTGGAACAGATGGACGGCAAAACGACCACGGGACAGATATTGTGCCGAACAGGAATAACACTCGAAGATGCTTTTGAGTTCCTGCTGTTTGCCCAGCAAGATGGAATCATTGCGATGCCATGACATCAACAGCCATTATTATTTAAGCACGGCCTAATGTACGCAAAAAAGTTGCATTTTATGAAAGTATTTAGTATATCATCTATCTCTTTATTGAGTTGACTTGAATTTGCTCGGATTTCAAAAGGTGTTTACAGCATGCATGACAAGATCAAGATTTTTTCCGGCAACTCCAATCCAGAATTAGCCATCAAAATCTGCAGCAGCCTCGGCGTACCGCTTGGGGACGCGCGCGTTAGACGTTTCTCAGACGGAGAGGTTCTGGTTGAAATCGGCGAAAATGTGCGTGGACGCGATGTATATGTTGTTCAATCCACCTGTGCCCCAACCAATGACAACCTGATGGAACTGTTGGTAATCACCGATGCGCTCAAACGTGCTTCAGCAGCGACCATTACAGCTGTTATCCCTTATTACGGTTACGCGCGTCAGGATCGCAAAGCAGCACCGCGAACTCCAATCACTGCCAAACTGGTGGCAGATCTGATTACAACAGCCGGTGTCAACCGGGTTGTAACCATAGACCTGCACGCAGGACAGATTCAGGGGTTTTTCAACATTCCGGTCGACAACCTCTATGCTGCGCCGGTTATTTTGAACTACCTCAAAGACCGTTTCAGCTCCGAAGAAGTCGTGATGGTTTCACCGGATGCGGGCGGAACCGAGCGTGCCAGAGCTTTTGCCAAGCGCCTTGACTATTCGCTGGCCGTAATTGATAAGCGTCGCACCGGTCCAAATGTCGCCGAAGTCATGCACCTGATCGGTGATGTTCGCGGCAAGATTGCTATTATACTGGACGACATGATTGACACTGCCGGCACACTTACCCAAGCGGCCAAAGCTCTCAAGGAAAACGGGGCAAAAGGTATCTATGCCTGTGCGACTCATGGCGTGCTCTCCGGTCCCGCAATTGATCGGATCAATGCTTCCGACATCGAAGAAGTTGTCTTAACCGACACAATCCCACTTGGCGATAAAGAGGCCACAACCACAAAAATCAAGATGCTGTCTGTAGCCGAACTTCTGGCAGAGGCTATCCGTCGCATCCATGAAGACGAATCGGTAAGCTCACTTTTTGTATAGTTATCAATAAAATAAGAATAGGGCGGAATGAACCGTCACTACAAGCGGAGGAACAGTTATGCAACAAAAACAAATGAACATTGAATTACGCACCAAGACCGGAACGGGCGTATGTCGCAGACTCCGTAACGAAGGTATGGTTCCAGGTGTGGTTTATGGCAAGGGCGTAGATCCAATGCCTGTAAGCATTAAAGTTCGAGACCTGCAGTCAGCTATTTCAGGCGATGGTGGACAGAACAATCTTATCACACTGATTGGCGGTGGCAGCCTCGATCAGAGTGTCGCCATTGTTGTCGATCTGCAGCGCGATCCAATCAAAAAAACTTACAAGCATGTTGACCTCCATCGCATCAATGTCAACGAAAAAATCCGCGTGACAGTACCTGTCGTTTTGACCGGCACAGCAGTTGGCGTCAAAGAAGGCGGCCTGCTTGATCTCGCTCACCACGAGTTGCATGTGGAATGTCTCCCTGGAAACATTCCCGACCATATTGAGATTGATGTTACAAATCTAAAAATAGCTCAGTCCCTTCATGTTGGTGAGATAACCCTTCCTGCAGGCGTCGAGCTTCTTGACAAATCCGACATTCCGGTTGTCAGTATCCTCGGTCGTGCCAAGGAAGAAGAAGCAGCGGCAGCTGAATAGCAGATACTCTGAATAAAGCATGAGCACATTTATAATTGCGGGGCTGGGAAATCCCGGCCCCACCTATCAATGGACCCGCCATAACGCGGGTTTCCTTTTTTTAGATCGCCTTGCGGATTGTGAAAATACAGCAATCACCCGTACTTCTTTTTCTGGATTAACCGGTGAATCAAGCTATGCCGGCCACAAACTGATCCTGCTCAAACCGCAGACATTCATGAATCTCTCCGGCAAATCGGTAATGCAGGCTCTCCAGTTTTACAAGCTCCCCATTTCTCAGCTGATAGTTGTTCACGATGAGCTTGACCTCCCTTATGGTGCTGTCCGACTTAAAGAGGGCGGCGGGCATGGTGGTCATAATGGTCTGCGCTCAATCATGGAACAACTCGGCAGGAAAGATTTCATCCGTCTAAGGATAGGCATCGGCAAATCACTTCATGGTGATACAACCAACCACGTTCTAGGAAATATACCGCCGGAGCAGATGGAACTCCTGCCAAAGATACTTGACGGGGGCATCAACATGCTCAAGATGATGCTGGATGTCGGAATAGCCAAGGCAATGAGTCTCAATAACAACAAAAACTTTCTGGAAGGATAGATCAATGGCTATCAACTGTGGAATCGTCGGACTTCCTAACGTCGGCAAATCAACTATCTTCAACGCGCTGACATCAGCTGGCGCCGAGTCGGCTAACTACCCTTTCTGTACTATTGAACCAAACGTCGGAATTGTTCAGGTTCCTGATCCGCGCATGGATCAGCTTTCGGCGATTGTCAATCCGCAAAAAATCCAACCAACCACGATTGAATTTGTCGATATTGCAGGCCTCGTCAAAGGTGCCAGTCAGGGCGAAGGACTGGGCAACCAGTTCCTTGGTCATATACGAAGCGTTGATGCTGTTGTACATGTTGTAAGATGCTTTGACGACGACAATGTTGTTCATGTTAACGGTCGTGTTTCGCCGGCCGATGATATCGAGGTAATCAACACTGAACTCGCACTGGCTGATCTTGATACAATTGAAAAGAAAATCCAGCGCGCAGAAAAGATGTCCAGGAGCGGAGACAAAAAAGCCAAGGAAGAGGTCGAGTTTTATCTGCGAGTAAGATCGCTTCTGGAACAGGTCAAAAAGCTGCACGGAATTGCCCAGAACGAAGACGAACGACTATGGATGAGAGATCTTCACCTCTTGACCGACAAGCCCGTGCTATACGTTGCCAATGTAACCGAAAACGATCTGGAAGGTAACCACCCTAATGTAGCAGAAGTCCGCAGGATTGCTGCGCTGGAAAATTCAGGCGTAGTTGTTATCTGTGGCAAACTGGAAGCAGAGATATCCGAACTCGACAGTGATGAAAAACAGGCATTTCTGGCGGACATGGGTTTGCCCGAAGCCGGTTTGGATCGGCTGATTCGCAGCGCATACTCACTCTTAGGCCTGATTACCTACTTTACCGCTGGCGTAAAAGAAGTACGCGCCTGGACGATTGTAAAAAACACCAAGGCACCCCAGGCAGCAGGCGTTATTCATACCGATTTCGAAAAAGGATTTATCCGTGCCGAAGTGATTGGCTTTGATGATTACATTGCCTGCAATGGTGAGAGCGGTGCCAAAGAAAAGGGTCTAATGCGGCTTGAAGGAAAAGAATATGTCGTAAAAGACGGTGATGTCATGCACTTCCGTTTCAACGTTTGACAATAAAAAAAGCCCCGGCTCAAGTCGGGGCTTTCAAATAACAAAGTGATCAGATAATTATATTCTTGTCACATTGGCTGCCTGCAGCCCTTTTGGTCCTTTGACGATGTCAAAGCTAACTGCATCACCTTCGGCCAAGGATTTGAATCCTTCGCCAGAAATAGCGGAAAAGTGCACGAAGATATCCTCGCCCTGCTCCTGCTCAAGAAAACCAAAACCTTTGCTGTCGTTAAACCACTTAACTCTTCCTGTTGTCATGCCACTTCTCCTTCTGTTTTGCTTGTTTAATTCACTCATGATTGCACGAGTGTCTGAAAATATTCTTGATTATTTGCCAACAGTTGAAATGTTGCAAACTTATAATTTAAGTCAGATATCATAGTTTCAAGGCTTTGTATGCAAAAAAAAACGTCTTGTTTCATTTTGTTTACACTACATTCCAAAGAATATCTCCAATCATCATTTCTGACGATATATACGCATTGTATTCCATCATTTATCTGTTGAGCATCCAGTAAGTATATGCTATTTTTGCAAGCTATTTGTCACTATCATTCACTGGGAGATAACCGAATGTTCAGTTCCCTGATTAAAAAATTTGTCGGCAGCAAGAACGAAAGAGAACTAAAAAAAATGTGGCCGGTTGTTGGAAAGATTAATGCGCTGGAACCTGCCATTTCAGCACTATCCGATGAACAACTGAAGGCCAAAACAGTTGAGTTCAAAGAAAGGCATGCCAAAGGTGAATCACTCGATTCACTTCTCCCAGAGGCATTTGCCGTTTGTCGCGAAGCTGGCAAACGCGTTTTGGGAATGCGCCATTTTGACGTCCAGCTGATCGGCGGCATGGTATTGCACTCGGGCAAGATTGCAGAGATGAAAACCGGTGAAGGCAAGACGCTGGTAGCCACCCTACCAGCCTATCTTAATGCAATTTCCGGCAAAGGCGTTCACGTCGTTACAGTCAATGATTACCTGGCAAAACGTGATTCCGAGTGGATGGGTAAACTTTACGGCTTCCTGGGATTGACGGTGGGCATCATCGTCCACGGCATTGAAGACGAACAGCGTCGCATAAATTATGCTGCCGACATCACATACGGCACTAACAATGAATTCGGTTTCGATTATCTGCGCGATAACATGAAATTTGACCTGGACGATTATGTCCAGCGTGGATTCAACTATTCAATAGTTGATGAGGTTGACTCCATTTTGATAGATGAGGCCAGAACTCCTCTTATCATTTCAGGCCCCACAGAGGATTCCACCGATAAATACTATGTAATCAACGGCATAATCCCCAAACTCGAAAAGGGTGAAGTTTTAGAGGTAGAAGCAAATACCCTTTCTGGCAAACGCAAACAATACACCGGTGATTTTACGATTGATGAGAAGGCCAAAAGCGCTGCCTTGACCGAGCAAGGCGTTCTGAAAGTTGAGAAACTTCTGAAAGTTGACAACCTATATGACCCGCGCAATATTGAAATTCTTCATCATGTCAACCAGGCCTTGCGCGCCCACGCCATGTACAAGGCCGATGTCGATTACGTCGTCAAAGATGGCGAGGTAATGATTGTCGATGAGTTTACAGGGCGCCTAATGCCAGGACGCCGCTGGTCAGACGGCCTGCATCAGGCCATCGAAGCCAAAGAAGGCGTAAAAATAGAGAATGAAAACCAGACTCTGGCAACCATCACTTTCCAGAATTATTTCCGCATGTACAGCAAGTTATCAGGAATGACCGGAACTGCTGATACAGAGGCAGAAGAATTTCACAAAATCTACAAACTGGACGTAATTGTCATTCCAACCAATCGCCCGCTTTTGAGACCCGATTTTCCTGATGTGATTTACAAAACCGAGATGGAAAAATTTAAAGCGGTTATTGAGGATATAAAAGAACATTATGCCGCAGGCCAGCCATGTCTGGTCGGTACTATTTCCATTGAAAAATCAGAAGTTTTGGCTGAACTTTTGAAAAAGCAGGGAATCCCACATAATGTTCTTAATGCCAAGCAGCATGAGCGAGAAGCCGAGATTGTTTCACAGGCCGGACGCAAGTGCGCAATAACCATAGCCACCAACATGGCTGGCCGGGGCACGGATATTGTCCTGGGCGGAAATCCGGATGCATTGGCAAAGCAATGGCTGAGAGCCAACCCCGATGCAACGGACGACCAATACCAGGAAATTGTACAGAAATATAAAATTGACTGTGCAGCAGAGCACGATGAAGTATCCAAACTGGGTGGCCTCCATATCCTCGGCACAGAACGTCACGAATCACGTCGGATTGACAACCAGTTGCGAGGACGTTCGGGGCGTCAGGGTGACCCGGGTTCATCGAAGTTCTATCTGTCGCTGGAAGATGATCTCCTGCGAATTTTCGGATCAGAACGAGTGGCGAAAATCATGGATCTGCTTAAAATCGAAGAGGGTGAGGCAATTACTCACGGCATGATCAGCAGGTCTATTGAAAACGCACAGAAAAAAGTTGAAGCGCATAACTTCGATATTCGCAAGCATTTGATCGAATACGATGATGTAATGAACAAACAGCGCGAGGTAATTTATGCCCAGCGCAGAGAAATTCTGGCGGGCAAGGAAATCAGGGACAGTTTCCTGGAAATGCTGGACGAAACCATTGAAGACATCGTAGCAACATACGCCATTGACAAAGTACCTGCATTTGAATGGGATTGGCAGGGAATTGGTGAAATTGTTTACAGATGCTTCAACCTGCAGCTTGACTTACCCAAAGAAATGCTTGGTCGCCTAACCCCGGTTAATTTCCGTGAAACACTGAAGGAGCAAACACAAGCCATTTTTGACGCCAAGATCCAGGAGATGGGTGATGAGCTGGTTGATCACCTTATCAAAGTCATGATGCTACAGGCCATAGATTCTCACTGGAAAGATCACCTCCTGAATATTGACCACCTCAAGGAAGGCATCGGCCTGCGTGGATATGGTCAGAAAGACCCCAAGCAGGAATACAAAAAAGAAGCATATAATCTTTTCATGGAACTGATGATTAGAATTCGTGAAGAAGTAATTGAACGTGTCTATTGGGTCCAACTTGAGCATGGCGGTGAGGAAATAGAAGAAATCGAAGAAGAACAACGCAGCAAAAGGCTGGTTTTCAACTTGGTAGGAGACGAAGAGCGTGTCCAGGAACCGGCCAAAAGCCAGAAAACTGCGGGACGAAATGATGTTTGTCCCTGCGGAAGCGGCAAGAAATACAAGAAATGTTGCGGCAAATAGAAGAAGAATTCTGGATTAGTTCGATTTTCAGTATGAGTGACGAGGTTGTTTTTCTGGAGGACGCATGGATATAAAAGGATTTCAGTTCTCTGCTGTCGAAGCAGCTATAAAAAAACCGGGCAGAAAAGACCTTGCCCTCATATTTTCTGAAAAGCCAGCCTTGGCCTGCGCTGTTTTCACAACAAACAGAGTCAAGGCAGCACCGGTACTTCTGTCGGAATCACGTATTCTTAGCGGCAAAGCTCAAGCACTGCTTGTAAATAGTGGCAATGCAAACGCCTGCACCGGCGAAAACGGAATGGCGGTTGCGAAGCAGACTACCAAGCTGTTAGCAACTGAACTTGGAATATCTGATGAGTATGTACAGGTTTCCTCCACCGGAGTTATTGGTGTTCAGATGCCGGTTGAGCGGATATGTTCTTCAATTCCGGAGTTGGTCGTGGGACTTCAATCCGGAACACTTGATGACATTGCTCAAGCCATCATGACAACAGATACGTTCCCAAAAATGGAGGCTCGCAGCGCTGTGGCAAATGGGACCAGCTACACAGTTGCAGGCATTGCCAAGGGGGCCGGAATGATCATGCCGAACATGGCTACCATGCTGTCGTTCGTCATCACCGATGCTTACGTTGAACCTGCCCTTCTGCAAAAGACCTTCCGCTTGGGAGTGGATGATTCATTTAATTCGATAACAGTTGACGGCGACATGTCTACCAACGATACCTGTCTATTAATGGCCAACGGCGCAGCCAATAACTCTATCATAAAGAGTGGAACTCCGGAGGGTGATGTTTTCTCGTCAATACTGCGAGATGTTCTTCTGTCGCTGGCCAAACAAATTGTTCGTGACGGTGAAGGTGCCACAAAGTTTGTAGAAGTAATAGTTACTGGAGCGGCGAGTGATGAGGACGCCAAACTTGCAGCCAAAGCAATAGCCAATTCCAGCTTGGTTAAAACCGCATTTTTTGGACAGGACGCCAACTGGGGGAGAATCTTTGCGGCGGTCGGATATTCTGGGGCAGAGGTTGACCAGTCACGCCTTTCGCTCAGTTTTGATGATGTTTTAATGGCAGAAAACGGGATTTTCGCCGGAGATGATGCAGAAGCGCGCGGGACTGTGGTGTTAAAAAAGAAGGAATTTACTGTCACTGTGAACCTCGGACTTGGCAACGGAACGGCCAAAATATACACTTCAGATTTGTCACATGAATATGTCAGCATCAACGCCGATTACCGCACCTAACCTCTCATTTTGATTATGTTTTTTTCACCAAGCCTCCTAAGCAAGGAGGCTTTTTCCGTATAGCAGGTGTATTTAAGTGCGTTTTTTTAAAATTATTCTGACAATTTCCATCTTATTGCATTCCAACTTGCTGGTTGCCTCTGATGACTTACTGAATGCAGCCAGGGCCTCCTCAATCGACTTCATGCTGGACAACGCTATCCGTCGTGGATTGATTTCAGGGGGTGTTGTCGCCATCGGAAACCATAACGGAGTTTTGTACAGCACGGCTAGCGGCAATCTCTTTCAGACGCCTGGGTCCCCAGCACTTTCAGATCGGACATTGTTTGACGTGGCATCTTTGACGAAGGTTATTGCAACCACTCCAGCTGTATTGAAGTTGCTGGAATACGGTCGCATCAACTTGCTGGATTCAATAACACGCTGGTTTCCCGAACTTGAGGGATCTGCCCAGGATGAAATAACTGTTCTCAATCTGCTGACACATACATCAGGCATTGGAGATATGGAATTTCCATCAGAGGATGCACTAAATAAAGTTCTAATAAAAATAGCGGATCAAAACAGCCCTCCACCCGGCAGTCGTTTTCGGTATGCTGATATCAACTTCATTCTTCTGGGTGAAATGGTTCAGAGAGTTTCCGGGATTCCACTCGACCAGTTTTGCAGTAAATACGTTTATGTACCGACAGGCATGACCGATACCCAATTTAGGCCGCAGCACGAGCAAGGCAGCTTAATTGCTCCGACTGCCGGATTCGACAACACTCTTACTTCAGGAGTTGTACAGGACTTTAATGCCAGAAAACTGGGAGGAGTTGCCGGACATGCGGGACTTTTCAGCACGTCGGCAGATTTGACAAAATTCGCAGCAATGATACTGAACCATGGATATTATAATGATAAGAGGGTTTTCAACGAGCGAACAATAACACAAATGACCGCACCATACTTTTACAGTAATGGACGCGTAGTGAGGGGATTGGGCTGGGACATTAACTCACCTTTTTCCTCGCCCAGAGGAAATCATTTTTCACCAATGTCATTTGGACACACAGGTTATAGCGGTTCATCCGTGTGGATCGATCCTGAACAGGATCTTTTTGTGATAATGCTGACAATCAGACTTAACTATCGAGACGTACGACAATTCAACAGACTTCGAAGCGACATTTCTACTCTGGCAGTTTCGATTTTTTCACACCCACGCCTGGACGAAGAAATCCTGGACAACGTGCAAAACCGCTAAAACGCTAATAACTTGACACGTTATAACACCTGTGTTAGTTAATTTCTGCATTAATAATCTTCCGTATCCACACGGCAAGGGAGAGATCGATGAGCATTAAACTGCTAGTCGCCGACGATAGTATCACCATCCAAAAAGTAATCGGCATCATTTTTGGGGGAGACGATTATTCCCTGACTGTTGTCGACAACGGCAAGGCTGCAATTGAAAAGGCACGTGAGATCTGCCCTGACGTATTGCTGATTGATGCGCTCATGCCTGGCATGACAGGATATGAAGTTTCCGAAGCGGTCCGTGCAACTCCTGCTTTGGCAAATAAGCCTATTCTGATCCTTACCGGTTCATTTGAACCATTCGATGAAGACAAAGCCAAAAAATGCGGTGCCGATGACTTCATGGCTAAACCCTTTGAATCACAGCAAATCATAAACAAGGTTAAGGAACTGGCGGAATTAGGTATATCACGAGAGAAAGCAAGCGTGGTGGCACAGCCAGCTGTGACATCAATCACTGAACCTGAACAAGTGCCTGTTTTCTCAGCCGCAGCAGAGACTTTCGTAGAACCTGAGACAGCCCAAAAGACCGCAGTTCCCTCCGACATATGGGGAGCATTCACGACTGACGAATTTGAACCAGCACCGGCACCGGTGGCCCCTGCATCATTGGAAGTTAAGGCGCCACAGACAGCTCAACCCGTGGAGTTTTTATCAGAGCCGGACGTTTTTGCCATCGTCAGTGAAGAATCCGATTCGCAAATTGTTCAGGCCAGCACTATCCCAGCCTCTTCAACTCAGAGTACCGGTTCGCAGTGGATCCCAGTAGAAGAACACACTTTCGAGTTTGAGGAGGAATTCGTTCCTGAAACTCCACCCGCTGCATTTTTCAAACAAGAAATTCCCAGTCCGGAATCCTCTTTTGGTGATATTTCCTTCGAAGAGGAGGAACCTTTTGAGGCCGGTACAGTTGCGGCCGCATATTCTACTCCGGAACCAATAGTTCCAGCACAAACATTCGCCTCTGCACCAGAGCCAGCATTTCCATCTTTTGAAGATTCAGCTCCATTCTTTGCTGAACCAGTTCCAGCATCTGAAGAACCAGTCCAGCCGTTTTTTGAATCTACCCCGGCTGATTCGGCACCCGAACCTGCTTCAACCTTAGATGCACCTTCAGCTGTTGCAGCACCAGTGGCTTTAACTGAGGAGCAGCTCAAGGCTGCGCTCTCGGCAGCCTCAAAAGAAGTAATTGAACGCATTGTTTGGGAAGTTGTACCCGACCTTGCTGAGGCGCTTATCAAAGAAGCCATCCGCAAAATTAAAGACGGTTTATAGCTTTAAACTTCACAAGTTTTTTTAGATGGGGATGCTCACACATCCCCATTTTTTTACCCTGCGCCACAATATGTGAGGATTTATTATGATAAAAAAAGCTATTGCAAAGATTGTGGAACGAAACAATCTGACCGAAAATGAGATGATTGAAATCATGAACCAAATCATGTCGGGTGAATGCACACCGGCCCAGATTGGATCTTTCATTACCGCCCTGCGCATGAAAGGTGAAACCATTGAAGAGATCACCGGAGCGGCACGGGTCATGCGCGAGAGGGCAACTCCGATCAGGGTTGGCCGCGGAGTCCTTGATATGGACCGTGACGACATCAATATCGACAGGGAAACCATTCTGGATGTGGTTGGGACCGGTGGTGACGGCACGAACACTTTCAATATTTCTACCACAGTCTCATTCGTGGTTTCAGCCTGTGGTGTCAAAGTGGCAAAACATGGTAACCGTTCAGTTTCATCGGCCTGCGGCAGCGCCGACGTCCTGGAAAAACTGGGTATAAACCTGGATGTGACTCCTGGAATGGTGGAGGAGTGTATTGACAAGGTCGGAATAGGCTTCCTGTTCGCACCAGCCCTGCACAGCGCCATGAAACATGCCATCGGCCCTCGTCGCGAAATCGGTATCCGCACAATATTCAACATCCTTGGACCACTCACCAACCCGGCTGGAGCCGATTGTCAGGTTATGGGTGTTTACCGCTCAGACCTGGTTGAGCTACTGGCGGGTGTTTTACACAAACTTGGCTGCAAGCATGGTTTTGTTGTGCACGGATCTGACGGTATGGACGAGATGACTTTGACCGGAGAAACGCTTATTGCTGAGGTCACCACCGCTGGAGTCAAGCTGAGTACAATTACACCAGAACAGCTTGGATTGGATCGATGTCAAATGTCAGCTCTCAAAGGTGGGGATGCGGTTGCCAATGCCGATATTGTAAAAAAGGTTTTGTCCGGCGAACTCGGGCCACGCAGGGACATAGTGCTTATGAATGCCGCCTATGCACTGGTTGCGGCCGGTATATCCGACACACCGAAGGATGGCATAACCCTGGCCGCCGAAGCAATAGACTCGGGACGGGCTCTGCAACAGGTCGAGAAACTGGCAGTTTTGACTAATCGGGCATAACGTGTAAATGAACAGTTTGATTTGACCATATATCATTAATTTCATAGCGAATCATTCAATAAGCAAATTCGGACACCCTCCCAAACCAGCCATCTAATATGATTACAGAGAGAAAAATACTAATGAGCACCAACACTCCAGATATTCTCAAGAAAATTGTCGAACATAAACATGGTGAAGTTAATTCCGCTCGAATCTCTGTCCCAATCAGCGAGCTCAAAGATCGCATCACTGAACTTGAGGACGTCACACGCGGCTTCGAACGACACATCAGGGAAGCAGTTGCCTCTGGGTGGACTCCGATCATAGCAGAAGTAAAAAAGGGCTCACCCAGCAAAGGGATAATACGCGCGGACTTCGATCCAATGGACATCGCCAGCACCTACCAGGATAACGGCGCTACTTGCCTGTCGGTATTGACCGATGAGCAGTTTTTTATGGGACAATTGCGCTATTTGGCATTGATTCGTGAGACGGTTTCTCTCCCGCTATTACGCAAAGATTTCATCATTGATCCGTATCAAATCTACGAGGCTCGCGCCGCCGGTGCTGACGCAGTACTGTTGATCGCCTCGATCCTTGATCTTCAGCAATTGCGAGAATTCCATGACATAGCTAAAGAGAATCATCTGGATGTTCTGCTGGAAGTGCATGATGAGACCGAGATGGAAACAGCATTGCAAACAGATTGCAAGCTGATCGGCGTCAACAATCGCAACCTGCACACGTTTGAAACCGATCTGAATACGACTGGCAGGCTGGCACGCATGATGCCGTTAGATCGACTGCTGGTATCCGAGAGCGGCATTAATAGCCATGATGACATTACCCGTTTAAAAAATGACGGGGCCGGAGCTTTTTTGATTGGCGAAACAATGATGAGAGAAAATGATATCGGTGCAAAGCTGCAGGAATTATTGAACGGTTAAACAGTCCAGGTGAGGTGGATTATGGCGGAAAAACAGGGAATCGGCTTGGCAATTATTGCCTTCGCAGTATACATTTTCGGCGGCATCGGCACTTTTGGTGGCCTTGCCTTGATTTTTTTCATGAAGAACAAGGATTTGTGGCATTTGGGCGAGGGTCGCTCAATTGGCTACCTGTTTCTCTGTGTGGGACTCTGCCTGTCTATCCTGGGCGTTCTGCTAATGAGGGTATTCAGAAACCGCGGGCTGAGCTGAACCCGCGGACTACTTCACGCTTTAATTAAACCCCTTTTCCTTCAACATGCTTATAGATTGCAGTAACTCCAGCGCCCGTCTAAGCTGATAATCCTTTTGCAGTTCCGTATCCTTTTCATTACCAACATGTTCCGAATCCTTGAGTTTCGGTTGTTCTGGCTCCTGCTTTCCATCAGCAGCCAAACTCCTCTCCAAATCTTTCTCCTTAATCTGTACAACTTTCTCTTTATCCGGCAGCGGCACAATGTTTGCCACTTCCACATCCGGAACAATTCCTTTGGCCTGAATTGATCGGCCACTGGGTGTGTAATAGCGTGCGGTAGTCAATTTCAAGGCGGCATCGCCCTTCAACGGAAAGATGGACTGCACTGAACCCTTGCCGAAACTCTGCTTACCCATGACTATGGCACGTTTATGATCCTGCAATGCTCCGGCCACGATCTCCGAAGCGCTGGCGCTGCCACCATTTATCAGAATCACGATTGGATAGCGCGGCTCTTTTTGACCCAATGTGGCATTAAATACTCGGCTCTGTTCGCGCCCTCGCCCTTTAATGGAGACGATCACGGTATTATTAATATCATCACCTATGAAACAGTTGGCTACTTCTACTGAAGATTCCAACAAACCTCCCGGATTGTAACGAAGGTCAATTACCAACCCCTTCAGGCGCTCTCCTGCCAAGGCATGAAGATCATGCAGAGCCTGTTTGAACTCAATCCCGGTCCGCTCCTGGAATTGAGATATCCTTATAAATCCATACCCTTCGTCAAGCATGCGTGATTTGAGGCTCTTTATTTTTATGATGTCACGAATCAGTTTGAAAACTAAAGGCTTTGCGGATCCGTTACGAATCATGGTTAGAGTTACCGGTTTCCCCTTTTCTCCCCGCATCTTTTTCACGGCATTGGTTATACTCATGCCGCCAGTAGGAGTATCATCTATTTTCCAGATATGATCATTTGGCTGGATACCTGCCCTGAATGCCGGCGTATCGTCGATTGGTGCGATAACAGTCAGTTTGCCATCCTTCATACCCAACTCGATCCCAACCCCTCCAAAAGCTCCCGACATTTGCACTTCCATCTCGTGATATGGCTCAGGAGGCAGATAGGCGCTGTGCGGGTCAAGGGAGGCCAGCATCCCGTCAACCATGCTTTGAACAAGTTTTTTTGTATCAGGTTTTTCAACGTGATATTTTAGAACGGCCGAATAAGCCTCTCGCAGCAGGGACAGATAAGCGGAGTCTGGCCGCCTGTCAAGAGGGCGCCAACGCGCATATAGTATGACCGCGATACAGACAGCAACCGCTGCGACCAAAATTACAGCCATAATTTTACGTGTTTTTGACATTAGTTCGCGTTCTCCAGGCGACCGTTTATGAAAGAGTAGTTACTTCCTGACGTCAATTCCATAGCTTTTGATCTTTCGATGCAAATTACTCCGTTCAAGCTCGATTAACTCGGCTGTGCGCGAAATATTCCAATCATTTGCCTCCAGCTTGTGAATGATGAACTCCCTTTCAAATTCTTCGCGGGCATCACGAAGAACCGTCATTGCAAATGCGCTGTCAAGTTTTGGACAAGGCGTTCCATAGGAGGGCGTCCTTCCTTTCAGATCTGGAACGTCCGCAGCGGCAATTGTCCGGCCGGGAGTCATAATCAGGATACGTTCGATAATATTTTTCAGTTCCCGTACATTGCCAGGCCAATCGTAACCGGCCAGCAATTCGACAGCCTCGGGGAGAAAGGCTTTGGCCTCACGCCCTTCCCTTCGATAAAACTGTGCAACAAAATGACGTACAAGCAGTGGTATATCTTCCAATCTTTCACGTAGAGCTGGAACTCGGAAAGGTACTACATTTATCCGATAGTACAAATCTTCCCTGAACCCCCCATTCGCAATTTCCTGATCTAGTGATTTGTTTGTGGCCGCAACAATTCTGACGTCCACCGTAACAAGCCGGGTTCCACCTACCCTTTCAAAACACCTTTCCTGAATAATTCTGAGCACCTTGGCTTGAGTTTTAAGAGACATGTCGCCAATCTCATCCAGAAACAGGGTACCTCCATCCGCCAGATCAAACTTGCCTTTTTTCTGGGCAATAGCACCGGTAAAGGCCCCTTTTTCATGCCCAAACAGCTCACTCTCGATCAGTTCCTCCGGTATGGCCGCACAGTTAATGGCTACAAATGGCCGCTCACGACGCGGGCTGTAGTAATGGATTGATCTGGCAACCAATTCCTTGCCGGTTCCGTTTTCTCCGGTTATCAAAACCGAAGCGGATGTAGGTGCCACCCGCACTATCTGCTCCCGCAGCTGAGCCAGCACCAGACTATCTCCAATCAACTCATGCTCATTGGCTACGCTGCGCTTCAACTCTGCATTTTCGGCTTTTAATTCCTGAATTTTCAATGCATTTGCAACACTGATCAGCACCTTTTCCAGTGAAAGCGGTTTTTCGATAAAATCAAACGCACCCAGCTTGGTTGCCCTCACCGCTGTCTCGATAGTGCCATGTCCAGAAATCATAATAACCGTGACCTGCGGGAATAGTACCTTGAGTTTTTCAAGCGTCTCAAGACCATCCATACCTGGCATCCAGATATCAAGCAGTATCAGGTCCGGCAGTTCCTGCTGAGCACACTCCAGACCATCGGCACCGCTTGCCGCAGTGACTACTTCATATCCTTCGTCCTCAAGAATTCCAGAAAGTGACGTCCTGATATCCTTTTCATCATCAACGACCAGAATTGTGTGTACCATCTTAACTCCCCATTTAATGTTTACTATCCGGTAGGCAGCTCTACAACAAAAACTGCGCCGCGCGGCTTATTGTCACGAACCCTCACAAATCCGCCATGATCGGCGATAATACTGCTGACAATGGCAAGTCCTAGTCCGGTTCCACTTTTTTTAGTTGAAAAATACGGTTCAAAAAGACGCTGTTTGTCCTCGGGAGGGACGCCGGGACCGTCGTCTGCTATATTGATAACGGCCATTTTCAGAACCGGGTCATAAACAGTAGACAATGCAATGTTCCCTTTCTCCTCCATAGCAGCAACAGCATTCTCCAGAATATTGATTATGACCCGCTTTATCTGATCTCGATCAATTGTAAGTTGCGGCATGACATCATCCTGTACGAAGTTGAATACTACTCCGCGATGAGCTTCCTGATAAAGTGTCAGGGTTTCTCGAATCAACGCATTAATATCGTTTGGTTCCGGTTGGATTGCGGGCATACGTGCAAAGTTTGAAAACTCGTTGACGAGGTTTTTAAGATCGTCAACAGACTTGATAATCATTTCGGTGCACTCGTCAAAAACCTTCTCATCGTCACTGAATCGTGAAAGGTAACGTTTGCGGAGACGCTGGGCCGAAAGCTGTATGGGTGTCAGCGGGTTCTTGATTTCATGGGCAATCCGGCGAGCCACTTCACGCCAGGCGGCCATGCGCTGGGCTCGCATCATCTGCGTCAAGTCATCCAGCACCACCACCATACCCAGGTTCTCGCCACTCTCATCACGCAGCATTGTCAAGTGCAGGTGCAGTGCAAGCCTGGTTCCCCGCACATCCAGAAATATCTGACGACTGATACTGTCGTGCTTTGACTGGATCAGATCGCGCAGAGATTCGTTCACGATTTCAAGATGCTTATCCTTGATGACATTGCGAAAATTCAGTCCCTGCACGGCATCTGAACTGACGTTGAGCAACCGTTCGGCAGACTTGTTGATGGTACGTATTACACCCTCACGATCAGTGGAAATGACACCTGCGGCCACGTTGCGAAGCACAATTTCCATATACTGGCGCCTGCGCTCGATCTCCTGGTTAATACGCGACAACTCAATATTTGAGACATTGATAGCTTGTTGTTTGGTGCGCAAATCTTCAGTCATGCGGTTAAATGATTGCACCAGAAGACCGATTTCATCATCCGAATGCGATTCAATGCGCACATCAAGATTGCCGTCGGCAACAATTCTGGTAGCTTCTGCAAGCTCCTGAATCGGTTTTGTCATACTATTGGCCAGATAGACGCCCATCCAGTAAGCAAAAAATATTATGACCGTGGTTATCAAAAAGAGCGTGATAATGTAACCGGATCGAATCGGATTTTTCAAAATTTTCAGCTGACGAAATTCGTGATACGACTGGGTAATTTCCTTCATTTTGCTGACGAGTGAATAGGGAACATAATAATTTACGACAACGACCCCAACCACATCAGCCTTGTTCCAGGTAGAATAGACCGGCACAATTCCACGGATCAGATCTGCTTTTCCGACTTGGTTAACTCTGGTGAGTTCATTGCCAGCCAACCCCTGATTTATGTCTTCGGATGCGGGATTGGTAAATTCTGCTTTAGGGACAGACGGATTGGTCGCTCTCACCAACTCTTCACGCTGAGCGGAGTAAACCTCGACAACCCCGAGATTGTACTCTTTCTGCTTTTGGTGGATAAGAGCCTCTAATTGAGGCAGATTATCATCATTAAGCAGCTTGCGATCCTTTATGAAACTGCTGATTTGGCGGCCGTAATAGAGAGAATTGGAAGCAGAGTTTTTATAATATGTCTGCGCAACCTCAAGAGATTCACTCAGGGAGCTTTCAACTTTGGTATTGAACCAGTTATGAACCGTATTGTTGATGAATCCGGCGGCGGCAAAGAAGAGCAGCATGGTAGGGACCAGCGAGAGGCCAACAAAAGACAAGACCAATTTGGTGCGCAGACGTTTGGCAAGAGGGTTTGAGCGGCTTTCTACAAACAGCTTGACCACATTGCGGCTGACCAGGTAAACCAGCAGAATAACCAGCAGTATTACAACATTGATAACAGCAAAGATGGCCACGTTGCTGCCAAGTTTGGCGTCTGAACTCAACTGGGTCAGGCTGATTTCCGCTCTGGTCAGAATAATAATGAGAATGACAGATAAAACGATGATAACAGCTTCGCGAATCCTCTTTTTACGTTCCTCCGTCGACAACCTTGCACTCATGCGGTCATGTTCCCCTTACATTCTTCCAGAACGGATAATGGCATACACCAACCATAATCCCAGCAGGCCGGCCACAACATACCCCATGAATGCAAGCACCGGAAAACCAAGGAACTGGGGACCCTTTTCTGTCTGCATGATGATCGAAGATCCTATGATAAGGGCGGCCAGAATGAGACTGGAGGAAAGACGATTCATTGACCTGTCAAAATCTGCGTTGAATTTGTCAAGCCCTCTATGTTCCAGATCAATTTTGAATTTGTTCCGGTTGAGACGGTTGATGATTTCCTTGAGGTCCCTCGGCAGATTTCGTGCCAGACTGGAATAAGACGAGAGCACCATGCTGAGATCTTTGTAGATATTTTTAGGTGACATCTTGCGCCGCAGCGCTTTTTCCATGAAGGGCCGAACGTGCTCAACCATATCAAAATCAGGGTTTAGCGAACGCCCCATCCCTTCCACGATGACCAGTGACTTCGCCAGCAACATCAGATCCGGCTGAATCCGAATATTATAAAGGGTTATTATTTCGATAAACTCCAGCAACATGCGGCCTACTTCAATATCACTGAGCGGGACTTCATAGTAGCCGTCGACAAAGTGTGACAGGTCGCGTTTCAGAGATCTTATATCCAGGCTGTCGGAAATATCCCCGGCAAAAAGCAGCAGCGATATCACCTGATCCATGTCTCGATTGACGATGGCAATGATGATGTCACTCAAAAAAGAAGTCAGACTTTCATCAATCCGCCCGACGATGCCATAATCCAGAAGGCAGATTCTGTTTTCAGGCAGGATAAATACGTTGCCCGGATGAGGATCGCCGTGGAAAAAACCGTGTTTCAGAACCATCTCCAAAAAAGCATCGGCACCACGCTGCGCAATAACTTTGCGGTCCAGGCCGGCTTTTTGAAGAGATGCCAGATCGGACACCTTGATGCCGTCAATATACTCCATGGTGAGCACGCCGCGAGAACTGTGAGACCAGTAGACGTGCGGGAAGTGCATCCAATGGGTGGATTTGAAGTTATCCCGGAATTTTTCGATCGTGTGCCCTTCGCGTGAGAAATCCATTTCGCGCCGGATCGTACGGGCAAACTCACGCATCACGGCAACCGGCTCGTAAAGCTCGCTGCCTGATATATGCCGCTCCGCAAGTTGGGCAAGAGCCATCATTGCGCTGATGTCGGATTCAACGAGTTTCACTACACCTGGGCGACGGACTTTGACCACCACCTCTTCGCCGCCTTTCAATCGGGCCCTGTGGACCTGAGCAATAGATGCTGCAGCCAGAGGGACATGATCTATAACCTCGAAAAGTTCCTCTACTGATGCCCCAAGTTCAGATTCAATCTGGTCACGCAAATCATCGAATGAAAAACTCGCCACATGATCCTGAAGCTTTTCGAATTCCACTACAAAAGGAGCTGGGATAATGTCCGGGCGGGTCGAAAGGATCTGGCCAAGTTTTACAAATGTTGGCCCAAGCTCCTCAAGTGCCATGCGCATACGTTCGGCAGAAGTGTATCTGGACAAATCAAGAGCGCCGCGTTTGAACAGATGCCTACCCCTGGCTGCCACATCGGACAGACCGAGCATTTCGAGCGCATTGTCGAAACCGTACTGACTCAAGACACGGACAATATTCCAGTAGCGACGAATGCTACGAATATTGCGATTTATCTTTAGAAATGAAAACATCCCGATGTTAATTTGAATCACGCGCTTCCAGGTCCTGAACCCTTTTCAAAAGCCGGTCATATTCCTCGCGTGAAACCAGACCAAGCCGATCTACAACCTTATTGACCTCAATCTCGGCCATCTGCTGAACTTTGTCACGACTCTCTTTCGCCATGGACTGGATGCGGTCAACAAAATGCTTTCCCTCGTCCTCACTCAGCTTGAACTTGTCCCTCAACTCTGCCACCAACTCTTCACCCTTTTTCTGGGTAATTGCCACAGTTCCAATGGCTGTCATAAAAGCTTTTTCCAATAACTCAAGCATGGTTAACACTCCTTTACAAGCAGGTAATATTGACGGTGGAATAATACCATACAGATACATCGTTGCAAACCTGATTGTTGCATTTTTGCATCAATTGCCGAAAGATGGCGTCTGTGATAATCTTCCAGCAAATACTGATTGTGAAGAGGACGTATCATGCGTATTCAGGACAGGCCGACACTGAGGGATATTGATAAAAAAACGAAGGGAGCCTCTCCAGTAAAAAATGTATTGGGTTCTTTTTTTGCCACCGGACTGAACCAACAGGAGAAGGAAATAGAGAGTTACGAACAGGACGTTGATACTCTTCGAAAAGAAATCGAAGAAGCCGGCAACCGGCTTTCAGTTGAACCTACCTTGCCGAATTTCAAACAGTTCCGGGATCTGTTGAGTGGATTGGCAAAACGCATTACGACAGAAGCTTACCGACTTGAGAAGTTTGGCGGCACTCCGCAGAATCCACGTTACTTTGAAATAATCACTGTAATAAATAATGAAGCGGACAAACTTTACGGCATGATCATAAAAGAAAATCGTGACAACATGGCTATCACAGCCAAAGTCATCGGAATCAAAGGACTTGTTGTCGACCTCATTACATGACAAAATAGACGCCATGAAACTGCATATTTATATTTTCGCTATCATTTTCCTTTATCTGTCGTTTATCGGCTTTGAATCTCACGCAGAGGAAGTCATTGATAAGCTCTCCTTAGGTTACGGCTGTATTTCACAGGTAATTGATGATCCCAAGGCTCCACCTCCCACGCTTCTAACTGCAAAATACAAATTTGGCGGTACAAGGGAGTTCAAACCCTATCTTGGTACCGGTCTCGCATATACCATCCATAATGAAAATAAATCCGGCGATAATACAAAGATAACTGCAGGCGTTGCGGGGCAGGCCGGGTTCAGATATCTGCTGAACGAAAATTCTTTTTTAAACATCGATTACAGATGCCTGCTCATGCCACCAGCCCCAAATCATAACGACAGCACGCCACAATCTGTCGGAGTTGGAGTAAAAATCCAGTTTTGACCAACTTCACCGGTCACGGCGGCACATTTATAAATAAATTATGGCAACGTTCCTGTAGCCTTGACAATCTAGCAATATAAAAGCTATAGTGTCGCTCTTGCAAACTATACGCCTGCTAATTGGTGTAAAGAAGTCGGATATATTTAGTTTAACTTGCGCTCGTAGCTCAGCTGGATAGAGCAACGGCCTTCTAAGCCGTAGGTCATAGGTTCGAGTCCTATCGGGCGCGCCAATTTTAAGCGGGTTTACAAGATTGCTTGTAAACCCGCTTTTCTTTTGGCTTTCCACAGCTTAAGACCCTAATCCCTGCAAACATATTAAATCTTTACATTGCCAGACCGGGTATCGCGGTATATTGTGTCAGCAAATTAATGATTTACACTCAGAGGAAATTACATGCGATTTGACGAATTAAATCTTCCCGAACAACTGTTACGCGGTATCACCGATGCAGGTTTCATCAACTGTACCCCGATTCAGGAGCAGACGTTGCCGATTTCACTGTCGGGAAAGGATGTGGCTGGTCAGGCACAGACCGGTACCGGTAAAACGGCCGCTTTTCTGGTCACGCTGCTGACCAAACTCATGGCAAGCAAAGACTCTGTCAACCGCCCGCGCGCACTCATTCTTGCGCCAACCCGCGAGCTGGTAGTACAGATTGAAGCGGACGCCCAACAACTTGGAGCACATTGCGGTTTGGTAATCCAGGCCATTTATGGTGGCGTCGATTACATGAAACAGAAAAATGCGTTGCGGGACGGTGCCGATGTGATTGTCGGCACCCCTGGCCGCCTGATCGATTACCTGAAGCAAAAGGTTTACACTCTTAAAGGCATCGAGATGCTGGTAATCGATGAGGCTGACCGCATGTTCGACCTGGGATTTATCGCTGACCTGCGCTTTATACTGCGTCGATTGCCGCCTTTTGACAAACGTCAGAATCTGATGTTCTCTGCGACGCTTAACCACCGGGTAATGGAACTGGCCTATGAGTTTATGAACTCGCCTGAAAAAGTTTCGGTTACGCCGGAAAGTATGACGGCTGAACGTGTTGAACAGCTGCTTTTTCACGTTTCCCGCAAAGAAAAATTTCCACTATTGCTTGGCCTGCTGCGACGTGACGGCATGGAACGCACCATGATCTTTATCAACACCAAGCGTGAAGCTGAACATCTCCATAATCTTCTGAATGCTAACGGTTTTCCCTGCCGGGTAATTTCCGGAGATGTCGAGCAGCGCAAGCGAATGAAGATCCTGGAAGACTTCAAGGATGGTTCATTGCCGATCCTGATCGCTACGGACGTGGCGTCCCGAGGACTGCATATTGATGGTGTCTCACACGTTATCAACTACGATATGCCGCAGGATTGCGAAGATTATGTCCACCGCATCGGCCGCACCGCAAGAGCCGGAGCCGAGGGCAAGGCCATATCGCTGGCCGATGAGGATGGAGCTTTCTTTATTGAGGCTATCGAAGATTATATCAAGGACAAGATACCGACCGAATGGGCTGAGGACGAGCTGTTCGTTAACGACTATGTCAGAACAGCGAGACCCAAACGGGTTCAGGACCTGAAACGGGATAAGCCTGGCACAGGACGCACCCCGGACAGGGGACGACCACCGGCACGTCCTGTAAAAGCAAAACAAGCGGCCGAACCGAAACCGCCCGTGCCGGAATCTCCAGCCGGAGCAGAGGGCGAAAAGAAAAAGCGCCGCAGAAGAAAGAAAAAACCCGCCGGAGAACCTGCGGCAAACTGAAAAGCCCATAATTAAACATCAAAAGCCTCCCGGAATATACCCGCAGAGGCTTTTGATGAATAAGCCCCTTCCCTGCCGGACATTACTCCGTCAGGCACCATCTGTCCCAGTTATACATCAGAATGTCTTGTCAGAAACTATGCGAACTCTTCATCAGCATGCTGACCCCCAGATAGGTGAACAGCATTACAAAAACTCCCAAAACCCCCAGCCAGGCAAACAGCTCATCCCAGCGGCTTCCTTTCAGCCTTACGTGAAGCGCCATTGCGTAAAACAGCCAGAGGATTGATGTCCACAACTCTTTCGGCGTCCAGAGCCAATAAGTACCCCAGGCATAATAACCCCAGATTCCACCTGCGATCATTGAGACCGAGAAGAACGTCCACCCCACCAGCGCCGCCTTGTAATACACATCCAGGTAAATTCTTTTTCCGGTTAACAGGTAAGCAATACAAACCAGACCACCGATAACAAACAGGGCATATCCGAAAAAAGCCACCACCACATGCAGCTCGAACCAGAGAGTGTCAAGAATTTGCGGCAGCGGCATATTGAGGGGCTTGAATTTCAACGCAAGCATTGTAATCGACCCGGCCGCAAAGCCAGTAACAACCGTGAACCATCGCTCGCCTTTCAGCAGCGTTGAGTACGACATAAAAAGCCCCATGGCTGCCAGCGACATCCCGAAGAACAGCAGCGTATCATGTGGGCCGATCAGCGGCAGATGACCCAGCAAAAGACCTCTTCGACTAGCGTAAACCAGTTCAAAGATCAGACCGGCAATTAAACCGGTTCTCCAGCGCGACCCGAAAACCAGGCAGGCCGCAGCGGACAAAAGTAACCAGTTAACAGCCATTAGAAACCTGTCCTCAACGCCTTACTACCGTTGTAATGGCGCGATTGTGCAGATAGCGCTCCAACAGGTACAAAGGAATCCCCACTAATGCACTCACAAAGGCGATATTAAATATTTCGATCAGATAGCCCGCGACTGTATGGGGAACCGGCTCCATCACCCAATAGATGAATCTGACAACATAGGAGACCGGTATATATGCGATTGCCACCCAGATCAGCCAGGACATGGCCTTGAGTGAAACATGCAGCTTTTTCAGGAAAAGCGTCACTCCAGCTGCAGTCAGCAAACCATAGACAAGAATTAACCAGTGAATCATTCCGTATTTCAGGAATACATACCAGCCGGATACCTGCTCATCGCGCTGCTCAGACAATCTGGCCTGTATTTCTGCACCATTATATCCGACCACCCCCCAGACCCCAACCGCAATAATAATTGCTGCTGCCAAGGCAACACCCCATCCGATCAGATTTACCGGATGCAAATTTTCGATGAGATTGGCAACGGGAGCTGTTTGTTCTTCAGCGAGTGGCGTGTCGTCATCTCTATTAAATTTTTTTGAGAGCAGTTCCTGGTTTTTTTGCTGCTGAAACTCCTCGCGCTGGCGATCAACAAAAGCCTTGACCACAACTCCGCACTTTGGGCAAGTTCCGAAAGTTTCCTCACCAAAAGTGCTGAAATGGCAGGCTGGACAGGTATCGACCCGATACTCATCTTTGGCGGCACGGGGCTTCCTGATGGTAAATCCATGTTTGCAGCGCGGACAGTTCAAAAAACGACCGGCTTCTGGAATTTCGTGCTCCGGGATATTTCCAACCGCGTCGCACTTAGGACAGGTTATTTTCATCTTTGTGACCGCTCCCTAAAATACAGATTGAGAACCACCAATTCGCAACATTTGTAGCAAATGATAGCCAACCTGTCACCATTACAATCGAGTAGCTTCGCAATAAACCAAACAAGGGATATTTGAACCTAAAGCTGAATATCTCGGCAACAAACTACACACAAAAAAATATTTTGCGGTATAGTACGCTCCACAAAACCTGAAGGAGGGGCATCGGCATGTCTTTCAACGGCACTCTGGAACATATACCTCTTGTGGAAGTCGTTCAACTGCTGCACATGACAGCCAAAACCGGCGTATTATCACTAAAGAGCCCAAAGGGCGAAAGTCAGCTGGTATTTAACAATGGTTTTTTGGTAGGCGCCAACCACCTGAATAACAGCGTGCGCATCGGCCAGGTTCTGGTTGAAATGAATGCCATAACCAAAGAGCAGCTTGAACAGGCTCTTGAGGCGCAGAGAACAGCCGGATCGGGGTACAAACCGCTCATTGCAACCTTAACAGAGCAGGGTACAATTGATAAGGAAACCGCTTACAAAGGACTCGAAACCTTGATCGAAATGACCATTGTCGAGGTTTTGACCTGGTCTAGCGGCACCTTTTCCCTGGACGCTTCTGAAACATATATCTCCGATGAATATCGTTATTTCCCTGAAAAGCTCAATCAGGAATTCTTGTTGAGTGCCCAGGGTATTTTAATGGATGCTCTGCGGATCTACGACGAAAAGATGCGCGACGGGACGCTCAGCAAGATTTTTTTCAACGAAGAGAGTCATCAGAGCCAGCCGGATAAATCCGAAGCGGCGAGCAATGGCCTGGAAATAACAGAAGACCTGCTGGGGCTGGACGCTCTGGACATGATCGCAAAAAAAATTCCGGATGTATTCATCGGTTTAAAAGATTTCGATCCAGTAGCTGAACACCGCCGACATGTAATAACTGCTCTCCCGGAAGCGACACTGGACCAGCATGACAAGCTCATTTCTTATCTGGCTACTGTTTCCAGAGCCGCATCTACTGAATCTGGCCCACCGACAACAGCCGTAATCCTGTTAACCCGCAACAGCCTGTTGTCCCACGCAGTCACTACCATTTGCAATAATGAGAATCTATTCGTTTTTTCCACCGATGAGGAATCTTCGCTGGACACTATCATTGAACAATCTTTGGGAAGAGACCTGTACCCGGTGTTGCTGATCGACTCCCCTCACAACGACGATGGAGATTTCACTACTTCGCTCGTACTTCAAAAAGCGGCCAAATACCCTAATGGCGCCATAATTATTGCTGCCTGCAGCAACATCTGGAAGTCAATCGGCATACAGGTTCTTGGAACCGGAGCAAGAGCAGTTATCCCCCGCCCCTGTCGGCAATGCCACGATGATTCGTATGTTTCCCAGATGATAAGCTTTCTTTCCGCTTTGGGTCCGCTATTAAAAACCATGCGTCCAATTTTCCAAAAAGGGCTGCAGCAACAGTTCATTGCCTGCTTCAAGCAGCTAAAGACGCTTTCCGCCCCACCTCAATTCGCACTGGTGATGCTCAATTTTGCTGCGGCACAGTTTGAAAGGGCAATCACTTTTGTCGTGGCAAAATCTGAACTGGTTGCAGAAAAATCCTTCGGAGTTACCGGTGACAAGGCGGATGGTCCGTCCCCCCCGCTCATGTTCAGGATTCCGCTAGACAAACAGTCACTGCTTTGGGAAGTTGTGGAGAATGGACGTCTGTACTACGGTCAGCGCAGTGACAATGTGTTGACGTCTTATTTGTACAAGGAGATCGGCACGCCAAAAAGTCAGCGGGCCTTGATTCTGCCACTGATCAGCAGAGGGAAAGTCATTGCCGTCACTTATGCAGATTTTGGATCCAACCCGGTTTCGCCACCACAAACCGAGCTTTTGGAAGCACTTTCTCAACATGCAGGATCAATCCTGGACAATGTAATATACAGAAAGCACGTTGAAAAGCCGACCTGAATTGGTATACAACGAAGCAACAGATTAGATTTCACACTAAACGGGGATCATAATGGACGCAAATATCCTGCACCAGATACTTGAAATAGCCTTCCAGAAAAAAGTTTCCGATATTCATTTCGAGGTTGACAATCCACCTTTTTTTCGCGGACGGGGGCAGCTCATCCGGGCCAAAATGCCCAAACTGACTCCGGCTGACACTGAATTCATCGCCGGAAAGGTACTCGAGCACAACGGGAGACAACCAAGCGATGACCTGAAAGAGTGTGACGCTTCCTACTCGTTGCCGACCGGCGGCCGTTTCCGGGTCAGTATCTTCAGACAGAAAGGGTACTTTGGGATTGTCATGCGTGTCATCCCGCCCATCATCGGCACCTTTGAAGATCTGAATCTGCCAAAAGTGCTGAGCGAGATCGCCCAGGCGCCTAATGGCCTGATCCTCGTTACCGGACCGACCGGCAATGGCAAGTCAACCTCAATGGCCTCCATGCTGCGTCACCTCAACGAAAACTTCAGCTACAACATAATAACTATCGAAGATCCGATAGAATTTTTATTCACATCCCAAAAAAGCTGCATAATCCAGCGTGAAGTCGGGATTGACACTGACAGTGTCAGAACCGCGCTGAAATCAGCCCTCCGCATGGATCCGGACGTGATCATGGTCGGTGAAATGCGCGACAAGGAAACCATCGACGCCTGTGTAAAAGCTGCAGAAACCGGCCATCTGGTTCTCTCTACCCTGCACACTCATGGCGCTGTTTCCACAATAAACCGGATCATAGGGCACTTCCCGCCGGAAGCGCAGGAGATTATGCGTCACCGCCTGGCTGATATTCTGGTAGCTACAATTTCGCTGCGCCTGATCAAGGATAAAAGCGGTGAAAACATCCTGCCGGTCGTTGAAATCATGAGGGCTACAACAACCATCCAGGCCTGTATCCGCGAGGGGAGACTGGATGAAATCGAGAAACACATTGAAAACGGGGCTTCCCAGTACCAGATGCAGACTCTGGACATGCACCTGCTGCAACTATACCGTCAGGACCAGATTTCCATCGAGGATGCCAAACGGATGACCCACTCGATGGACTTCGAACGCAAACTAATGTTCGACAACTAAATGATGCAGCCGGCAGCATTTAAATCAACCAGGATAACAGCAGCAGACATCGGCGGGGTACCGGCATGCTCCGCCTGACTCTATTCAAAAAGATTCTTGTGGTTACCCTGCTGCTGTCGCTGTTACCACTGCTGTTCACTTCGCTGATTCTCCTTTCCAACCTGGAATCGGTCAACACCAATCTTACCACTGAAATAGCCGATACTTCCGATATTCAAGCGGCCGAATCGCTACAGATGCGCGCCCAGAGCGTGGCCGAAACAATTTCCGAATTCCTGCGCCAATGCGAAGGAGATCTGCTTTATCTGGCCCGCACCCCGCTGGACAACCAGACACTTCTCAACTTTTATACAACCCGACGCAGAGAGGTTTGGGAACGTATGGGAGCAACAGAGGAGATCCGTAAACTCACGCCTCTTTATCGATCGATAGCCTATATCGACAAAAACGGCCAGGAACAGCTTGTGATCAGGGAAGGTATTTTCCTGAAACCATCAGAACTGCGCAATGTTTCAACTCCTGCCGGCACCGAGTTTAAAAGCGAGGATTATTTTAGAAAAACAAAAGAACTGCGCTATGGCGAAATTTATGTTTCCCACCTGACCGGATTCCATATTTCCAAACAGGAACAGTTGGCCGGGGCATCTGAACCGGAAAATGCCTATAACGGCAAAACCTACAACGGAGTAATCCGCCTCGGCTCACCCCTTTTCGACAAACAGGGTGTTTTTGAAGGAATCGTGATCATATCCCTCGATCACCAACACCTGATGGAATTCACTCAGCATATCGACCCCGGTAAAAACTTTTCGACAATTTTCCCATCATACAAAAGCGGCAACTACGCTTTCCTTTTTGACGACGAGGGGTGGATTATTACCCATCCCAAATACTGGGACATCCGCGGCCTGGATCGCAACGGAAAAGAGGTGCCGGCCTATACCGAAAAAACCAGCCAGAAAGATATTGACGCAGGCAGAGTCCCCTACAACCTGGACAAGGCCGGTTTTATACATAAAAATTATCCGGTTGTGGCAAGTGCAGTCAGGATGAAAAAAATCGGCTACGTTGACATTACCAACGTAGGTGGCGCCAAAAAAATCATGTCCTATGCTCCAATTCTTTATAACACCGGAGATTATGGCAAATACGGAATCTTCGGCGGTGTCACAATCGGTTTCCAGGTTGACCAGTTTCACGATGCCGCTCGCAAAGGGAGCAGACTGATACATCGAAAACTGCGCGACCACCGTACGTTAAGCGCACTTATCATTTTCTGTACCGCGTTGTTGGCCGGGTTTTCAGCCTGGGCACTCTCACGGGGCATAACAAAACCGCTTCAGCAACTGATTATCGGTGCCCGACGTTTGGCCGATGGAGATACCCGGAGCAGGGTCAGCGTTTCGGCTAGTGACGAGTTGGGCGAACTTGCAGACACCTTTAATATCATGTCAAATGAGCTTGAAATACGTAAAACCAGCCTGCTTTCCACAATGGAAGAACTGCGTCGCTCACGACTGGAAATACTGAATGAGCGCAACTTCAAGGAGAGTGTTCTGGAAAGTATCTCAAGCGCCATTGTGACTTTTTCTCCAAAGGGTCTGTTGACCTCGATCAACGCCACCGGCAGAAAGATTCTCGGCAACAAGGTAGCCGTAGATATGCATTACCGAGATGTATTCGCCAACTGGATAGATATGGCACAACGCACCGAACAACATCTTGAGTCGCGCAGCAACTACGGCCGGGAACCCTTGAATCATGACTGCGGCAACGGCATGACGTACTTTGAAGTGGGCTTCTTCCCGATCGGAAAGGACGCCGAACAAGGCTTGACAGTCACAATTCGCAATGAAACCGAAAAAGAAAAACTCCGCGAGGAAATGACACGACTCGACCGCCTGGCATCGCTGGGAAAGTTGTCAGCCGGCATCGCCCACGAAGTTCGCAACCCGCTGACCGGAATTTCTCTACTGCTTGATGATCTTCATGATAATGCGGCCCTTGCAAATGCCGACCAGAACATGATCAAGAAAGCACTCGGTGAGATCGAGCGTGTGGAACGGCTTATCAGCGCTCTGCTGAATTATTCCTCTCCTCCGAGATCCAACTTCAGGGTCGGTGATCTGAATACAGTAGTCAATGATACCGCACTGCTGATGCGAAGGCAGTGCGAGCGTCAAAAGGTTTATATCGTTGTATCTACCGGGACTCTGCCACCCTTCCGCTTTGACCCTGAAAAGATCAAGCAGGCGCTTATGAACATCATCAGAAATGCGCTGGAGGCCATGCCAAACGGCGGAGAGATCCGCTTATCCACGACGATCGATGTTGATCATGTTATAATTGCAATCTCGGATAACGGACCAGGTATCAATGAAAAGGATCTGCCGCTTATTTTTGAGCCGTTCTTCACTCGCAAGGGGGCCGGAACCGGCCTGGGGCTTTCGATTACACAGCGCATAATTGAAGAACATCACGGACAGATCAGTGTAAAGAGCTCCACAGAAACAGGAACGCTGTTTTTGCTGGAATTACCCTTAATGAACGGAACAGAAGGATAGACATGGAAAAGATTCTGATCATCGATGACGAATCGTTTATATGCGAGAATGTTGAACGGATTCTGGGCGATGAAGGATACAGCGTCTGCTCGGCCGCCTCGGGCAGCGAGGCACATGAAGTGGTACTGGCTAACGATGTCGATCTGGCGCTGCTTGATCTTAATCTGGGAACGGAAAACGGCATTGATGTTCTTAAATCTCTTAAGGAGATCGACCCGGATCTGCTGGTAATCATCATCACGGGCTACGGCTCTGTGGAAAGTGCCGTTGACGCTCTGAAACTTGGCGCTTTTCATTACATGAAGAAACCTTTTAAAGCTGATGCATTGCGAGTTATTGTTAAACTCGCGCTTCAAACACAAACCCTTAGGCGCGAGGTTCGCAACCTGAAACGCGCCGATGGTTTCCTGCCGGGGCGCTTCCCCATGATCGGCACAAGCAGCGCCTTTGAAGAAGTAATTTCCCAGGTTCGGGAAATTGCGCGCATCCCCTCTTCCACCGTCCTGATCACCGGTGAATCAGGCACCGGCAAAGAGCTGGTGGCACGCGGCATCCACGAGCTCTCCGACCGGAAGGAGTCTGCATTCGTTGGTATCAACTGCGCCTCACTGCCGACCAACCTGCTTGAAAGCGAGCTCTTCGGACACGAGAAAGGCGCCTTTACCAATGCTACCAGTCGCAAGCCCGGATTATTCGAGGAGGCGCATCTCGGCACCATCTTTCTGGATGAAATTGGTGAAATGGATATGGCAATGCAGGCCAAACTGCTGCGCGTGCTTCAGGAACGCACCATCCGCCGCGTGGGAGGCCTCAAAGACATTGCCATAGATGTTCGGGTGATCGCTGCGACAAATCGCAACCTGCAGGACAAAATCTCGACCGGCAGCTTTCGCGAAGACCTCTTCTACCGGCTGAACGTGTTTCCGATCCATATACCGCCGCTACGCGAACGAACCGATGACATACCGGCTCTGGCCGCCTATTTTCTGGATTATTTCAGCCGTGCTTTTGGCCGGACCTTCAGTGAGGTCTCAATCGAAGCAGCCGAGCTGATGAAACAGTACGCCTGGCCAGGCAACATTCGAGAACTTCGAAACGTTATTGAACGAATCTGTATAATGAAAAACGGACCGGCTCTGCTTTCGGAACATCTGCCGCCCGAAATTCTTGGTATTTCTACGACTTCATTACCGGCGATCGCTCGAACCGGAACGAAACCAATGGTTACATTCCAGTTTGACACCGGCCTGGAAGAAGCCGTGGCAGATTTTGAAAAGGGGATCATCAGTCAGGCACTGAGGCAAACAAAGGGAAACGTTCTTCAGACCGCCAGCATCCTTAAAATCCCGCGCGGTACACTTCGCTACAAGATGGACAAATACGACTTATAGGGGGTATTTCATGCGAGACAGACTCATTGTGGCACTTTGCTTCATACTGACCCTGCTGGGCACAGCGCTTAACTGCCATGCCGCACAGACAACGGAGAAGGCGACTTTTGCCGGCGGTTGTTTCTGGTGCATGGAAGCACCATTCGACAAGCTGGACGGGGTAATTTCAGTCACTTCCGGCTATACCGGCGGCAACGTTAAAAATCCGAGCTACGAACAGGTCTCCGCCGGTGGCACCGGACATGCTGAGGCTGTCCAGGTTGTCTTTAATCCCGCCAAAGTGGCTTACAGCAGGTTGCTTGATGTGTTCTGGCACAATATCGACCCGACTGTTAAGGATCGCCAGTTCTGCGATACAGGCCACCAGTACCGCTCCGGCATCTTTTACCACAATGCCGAACAGCTTAAAGCGGCGCAGCAGTCAAAAGTGGCGCTCAACAAGAACAAACCCTTCAAACAGCCGATTGTAACTGAAATTGTGGCTGCCACCGAGTTTTACCCGGCCGAAGAGTATCATCAGCACTATTACAAAAAGAATCCGATTCGTTACAAATACTACCGGAACGCCTGCGGTCGTGACAATCGTTTGAAAGAGCTTTGGGGCAATTCAGCTGGGCATTGAGACCCAATGCTCATGCTGAATAGTATCATTATCATAATCTGAATTGAGTTACCCGATCTGCCGATCTTGACATTACCCGCTTATGTGGCATGAACCTATTAGCCACAACAAATTTAAAGAAGGAGATCATCATGGGACTTTTTGACGAATTAGCCGGCAAAGCACTCGGAATGATGGGCGGTTCAGAAGATTCATCCTCAGGGCTAATGGGCGGAATTGTGGATATGCTGGCGCCCAAAGGTTCCGGCGGGTTGGGAGGACTGCTGCAGTCCTTCCAGGAAAAAGGGCTTGGTGACAAAGTATCATCATGGGTCGGCAACGGTGAAAATCTGCCGATCAGCGCAGACCAGATACAGAGTGTTTTAGGAAATGATACCATTCAGAATATTGCCTCAAAGTTCGGGATTTCAGGCGACGATATCAGCTCCATGCTGGCACAGTACCTGCCTGGAACGGTCGATAAACTTACTCCTGACGGAACAATTCCCGATAACAGTTAAACTGCCGTTTGTCATAACAATACATGGCGACAGTCATGCTCCTCAGTTAAGTTAACGACCGTGAGCATTGACTGTCGTTTTGTTTTGGCCGTCATCAATTCCACTCATATTCTTCTGTCGTATTTGATGTTTAATGAATCCAACATTTCTGCTACAAGAAACGAATCAATCAAGATCCCCAGACGAAACCCTGAAAGTTTTACAAATGAGTGAAACAGAAACATATTCCGAAACCGGCAACGAACAGATCCGAATCGGAACTCACGCCTACCGCCGTGCCAATCTGGCACTTTTCTGCGCGGGATTTGTGACCTTCATAACACTCTATGACCTGCAACCGCTCTTGCCCCTGTTTGCCCTGGAATTCGGCGTAATTCCAGCGGTAGCAAGCCTGCCGCTTTCGTTTTCCACGATTGCCCTGGCGGTCGGAATGTTGCTCGCAGGAACGTTATCGGAAACATTGGGCCGCAGAACAGTCATGACCGCTGCTCTTTTCCTGACCTCGTTCCTTGCGCTGGCAACCTATGCCAGCCACTCCTTTGAATACCTGCTGATTCTCCGGCTGGCACAGGGAGTTGCCCTGGCCGGAGTCCCATCGGTGGCCATGGCCTACCTGAGTGAAGAGATGGATATTAATTCCATCGGACACGCAATGGGCCTTTACATCAGTGGCAACGCTTTGGGCGGAATGTCCGGCCGCATCGGTTCAGCGTTGTTATGCGAATATGTTTCGTGGCAATCGGCTATCGCGATCATTGGCTTCATAAGCCTGATCCTCAGCCTGGTATTTATCAAAAGTCTCCCAGCATCCAACAACTTCCGGAAGCGTCCGTTCCGGTTTGGCTATCTGTTCACATCACTATACCAACACCTGCACGAACCGGGATTGCTCTGCCTCTTCGGATTGGCTTTCCTTTCCATGGGTGGCTTCGTATCGCTTTACAACTACATCGGGTTCCGTTTGCTGGCGGCACCTTACAACCTTGGTCAGTTCCAGGTCAGCCTGATTTTCCTGGTTTATCTGCTGGGTTCGTTCAGCTCCGGCGTTGCCGGTAAACTCATACATCGTTTCGGGCGCCCCTTCATGATACGCCTGACCCTGACTGTAATGTTGGCAGGCACTGCTATCACACTGGCAGAATCGCTGCCACTCATCATAATAGGCGTCGGAATCTTTACCTGTGGCTTTTTCAGTGTCCACGCCATAGCTTCAAGCTGGGTCGGACGCCGCACCTTAACAGCCAAGGCCCAGGCATCTTCACTTTATCTGTTTTGCTACTATCTTGGATCAAGCATTTCCGGTACGGTGGGCGGATTATTCTGGATGCATTACGGCTGGAACGGCGTCGCGGCCATGATAACCATACTTACCATCGCCGCCTTCGGGGTAGCGTTGCTACTGCTGAAGCTGCCGGTAATCGAATAACAACAGATAAAAGCAAAAGGATACTAAAATGGCGGAAAAACACGACATAAAACCGGAACAATCAATTGAACTGTTGAAAGAGCTGCATATCCTGACCCGTGACGGAAAACTGAACCAGGACAGCAGAAGAAAACTGAAACAGGTCAATCATCTCTTCCAATTCATTGAGCCGCTCCTTAAACAGATCCAGCAGGATCACCCCGATATCACACTGGTTGATCATGGTGCTGGCAAGTCATATCTGGGTTTTATCCTTTACGATCTGTTTTTCAAAGCAAGTAATAGTGATTCCAGGATTATTGGCATTGAGACCAGAGATGAGCTTGTTAATAAGTCCAGTGCTTTGGCGCAGAGACTGGGGTTTCGTGGCATGTCGTTTTTGAATCTGTCCGTGGCAGAAGCCACAAAATCCGATGCTCTGCCCGCTAATGCAGATATTGTGACAGCTCTGCATGCCTGCGACACCGCCACCGACGACGCGATACGTTTTGCATTGGAGAAAGAGGCCCGCTTCATCGTGCTGGTACCCTGCTGCCAGGCCGAGGTGGCCTCAGTTCTTCGCAAAAACAAAGGCCGGGCGCTGGCCTCCAGCAGCCTGACAGAAATCTGGCGGCACCCGCTGCACACGCGCGAATTCGGCAGCATGGTCACAAATGTCCTGCGCTGCCTGCAGTTGGAGGCACACGGCTATCAGGTCAACGTGACCGAACTGGTCGGGTGGGAACATTCCATGAAAAACGAGCTTATAATCGCTGAGCGCAAGGATCTGCCTCGCCGCCGTCCAGCTGAACGACTGAATGAGTTATTGCACTCTCTCGGGCTTGAAGAAATGAGCGGTCGTTTCTTCACATCGTTGTAACCTACCCCTTTTCACCACACTGATACGGCCAGCTGCTGTGGCGATTATTCGCCACAGCCGCTGGCCGTATTTAGCCACTAGTCGGATTTCAGCCACACCACCAAATTGACTTACAGAATAATAAAACAGCATATCAGGAAGTTACGACAGCGCTTTTAATTGGCACAACCACTGCATTAATGAAGTTGCCTGCCATTTGCACATTGTTACTGCACTGGTAGAATAAAACGCAACATCACAAAAAAAGGAGGAACACGCATGAAACTGAATGGATACCTGAAAAGCCTGGTCATAGGGACCATAGCACTGGCCCTGCCGCTAACCGCGCAAGCCAACCCGATTGTGATTAAATTCAGTCACGTGGTTGCACAGCACACCCCCAAAGGACAAGCCGCCGAGTATTTCAAAAAACTGGCCGAAGAACGCACCAAAGGCCGTGTAAAGATCGAAGTATACCCCAACAGCCAGTTATTCAAAGACAAGGAAGAGATGGAAGCACTCCAGATGGGCTCCGTGCAGATGCTGGCCCCTTCACTGGCCAAGTTTGGACCCCTTGGTTTGAAAGAGTTTGAAGTATTCGATCTGCCGTTCATCTTTGACAACTATGCAGAACTGCACAAGGTAACCCAAGGGCCGGTAGGAGCCAAACTGCTTCATAAACTTGAGTCCAAGGGCCTGATGGGCCTGGCTTATTGGGATAACGGCTTCAAGGTTATGAGCGCCAACAAGCCGCTTAAGGAACCGGGTGATTTCAGGGGCCTCAAAATGCGCATCCAATCCTCCAAAGTGCTTGACTCCGAAATGCGTTCCGTAGGTGCCATGCCTCAGGTAATGGCCTTCTCCGAAGTGTATCAGGCGCTGCAGACCGGCGTTGTCGACGGCACCGAAAACCCCCCTTCAAACCTCTATACACAGAAGATGCATGAAGTGCAGAAGTATGTCACCCTCTCCAACCATGGCTACCTGGGCTACGCCGTCCTGGTCAACAAGAAGTTCTGGATGGGCCTGCCGGCCGATATCCGCACTATTCTTGACGGCTGTATGAAGGACGCCACCAAGTTTGCCAATGATATCGCACAGAAAGACAATGAAGAAGCCTTGGCAGCCGTCAAGAAATCCGGCCGTTCACAGCTCATCACCCTGACTCCGCAGCAGAAGGAAGCCTGGAAAAAGGCCATGGACAAGGCCCACAAGGAAAACATGAGCCGCATCGGTGCTGACGTTGTCAAGGAAGTCTACAAGGAAACCGGCTACAAGCCTTAATCAGGACACGACTTTATCATTAAAGCCGCTGCGGTAACCCGTGGCGGCTTTTTAACGACTTTACGCAGGAGATACCCCCATGATGAAATACCTCGATCACCTGGAGGAATGGATCATCTCATTCCTCATCGGAGCTGCAACTATTATTATTGCCGTTGCCGTCACCCGCCGCTACCTCATGGGAATCCCTATTCCCGCCCTGCAGGACTGGCTTCTCGGCTTCAATATGGCATGGGCCCAGGAACTCTGTATCTACATGTTTGTCTGGATGGCCAAGTTCGGAGCCGCCTACGGTGTTCGTACCGGCATTCACGTGGGGGTGGATGTATTGATCAACCGCCTTCCGGAGAAATGGTGCAAGACCTCCGTGCTGATCGGACTAAGCAGCGGCGCCCTCTTCACCTGCATCATTGCTGTTCTTGGCATGCGCTTCGTCTGGGAGAACGGCATGCACTATTATATGTTCAACCTGTTTGGCATGGAAATGGGTGACCTGTTTGAAGGCCCGATCACTCCGGACCTGGAATGGCCGACCTGGATGGTCTACATGGCGATTCCGCTCGGTTCATCACTGATGTGTTTCCGTTTTTTGCAGGTAGCCTGGATCTTTGCCCGTACAGGAGAGCTGCCCAAGCATGACCACTCCCATGTTGAAGGGCTGGATGAAGGGGTTGTCAACGCAACAGATGCGTTGGAGGTATATGAAGAACACAGACTTGATGACATTAAACATGATGGGGGTGTCAAATGAGCGCACATGCTGAAACTCAAGGGCGTATGACACCCAAACAGGCGGCAATCTGGATAACCGGCATTGCGGTATCACTGTTTGCCATTGCATCCTTCGGCAGCGCCGGCATTGTCTTTGCTCTGTTGATCGGCCTGATGCTGACCGGCATGCCGATCTCCATCTCCCTCGGCCTGACCGTTCTGACCTTCCTGTTTTTCATGTCAAGCGTCCCGGTTGAAACCGTCGCCATGAAGCTGTTCACCGGGATCGAAAAGTTCGAGATCATGGCGATCCCGTTCTTTATCCTGGCCGGTAACTTCCTGACTCACGGCGGCGTGGCCAAACGGATGATCAACTTTGCCACCGCCATGATCGGTCACTGGTATGGCGGCCTGGGTCTGGCCGGCGTCATGGCCTGTGCTCTTTTTGCAGCTGTTTCAGGCTCCAGCCCGGCAACAGTCGTGGCGATTGGCTCGATCCTGCTGCCGGCCATGGTCAAGGCCGGCTTCCCGCGCCGGTTCGGGGCCGGTGTTATCACCACTTCCGGTTCACTGGGGATTCTGATTCCGCCTTCAATCGTCATGGTTATCTATGCTGTTGCCACCAATTCATCAGTTGGCGCACTCTTCATGGCGGGCGTAATCCCCGGCATGATGCTGGCGGTTCTGCTCGGCTCGGTGACCTGGTATCGCGCCCGTAAGAACGACTATCCCCGCCTGCCGAAAGCAACTACCAAAGAGCGTTTACTGGCTTTCAAGGAAAGCGTGTGGGGATTATTACTGATTGTCATCGTACTGGGCGGTATCTACAGCGGTGCCTTTACCCCCACCGAAGCGGCCGCCATGAGCGCCGTATATGCCTTCTTTGTGGCTGTTTTTGTGTATAAGGACATGCCGTTAAAGAATATCCCCAAGGTCCTTCGGGATTCTGCCAACATGTCGGCCATGCTGCTGTATATCATTACCAATGCCGTACTGTTCTCCTACCTGATGACCTCGGAGCAGATCCCGCAGATCATGGCGGACTGGATCATTAATCACAATTTGGGAGTGATCGCCTTCCTGGCCGTAACCAACGTACTGCTGCTTTTGGCCGGCAACGTTATGGAACCATCCTCTATCATCCTGATTCTGGCGCCGATTCTGTTTCCGGTGGCGATGAAACTGGGGATCGACCCGATTCACTTCGGAATCCTGATGACGGTCAACATGGAAGTCGGCATGTGCCACCCGCCGGTCGGCCTGAACCTGTATGTGGCCAGCGGCATCACCAAGATGGGGATATCGGAACTCACGGTGTCGGTGCTGCCGTGGCTGCTTGCCATGGTTGCCTTCATGCTGTTGATCACCTATGTGCCGGCGATTTCACTCTGGCTGCCGCATCTGATGGGTTACTGATGTAGCGTGAAGCACTGCATACCGGCTGGAAACACAAAGGGCGCCCAAAAGCGCCCTTTGTTTGTATCAGAACCTGAAAGATTTCCCACATCAACCTGTCTTTAAATACCGCCCAGCCTGTTTTTCTGAACAATCAGAATTGCCGGTAAAGTAAACAGAGCGCACAAGGCTGTAAAACCGACGCCCAGGTTGGTGGCCCAACCGATCGAAGCCATGGCCGGATAATCGGCAAAGGCTAACGAGCCGAAACCGGCAATGGTGGTCAAGGCAGAGATCAAAACAGCACGTCCAGATTGAATAAAGCGCCCTTCCCCGTCAGAATCATCTCCACCGGTCACCCGGTGGGCGATATGCAGGCCGTAATCGCTTCCCATGCCGACAATCGTCACCAACACCATGGCATTCATGAAGTTTATCCCCATGCTGAAGGTTGCCATACTGCCCAGCATCATGACAGCGCCAGCCGCAACCGGAAAAAAAGCGTACAGCATCCCCAGCCTGGACTCAAAATGAGTGATGAATAGAAACAGAACCAATACCCCACCAACCAGGAAACTCCACATAAAACTATGTGCTACAGAGGTTGACAACTGTTTGCTGACCAGATCAACGCTGGTGGCCCGGGCTTGCGGGTCGATTGCAGCCAGTTCCTTCAGGAACAGCTGCTGATCAAACTCCGCCCCCTTGTAGTATAAAAAGAGCAGGCTGTGGTATCCATCCTCATCATTGACTAGATGCCGGTTAACCACCCCGCGCAGCGGTGACGCCAGCAGACGCTCGACCCCTTCCGTTTCCGGGATCGGGGCTGCAGAGGCAAAGTTTTCAAACGCGGCAATAAAGGGATTGAACGGTTCCGCTTCGAAACCGTGCCTCTCCAAAGCCTCCCGCAAAGCTGCATCACCTTTTGTACCGGCCGTGGCCCGGGAGAGAGTCTTGGCGATGATTTGCTGCTGAGTCCGGTCATTAATAATATTTCCCAGAGAGGACCAGCTGCTGATACGCCTGTCACTCCGGTAACGCTCTATCAGCTCCCCCACTTTTCCAGTCCGGGACAAAACCTGGGCAAGGTCTTTCCCCTCAACTGCCACCAGTAACTGCTTTGGAGCCAGACTGAGATGTTTTTCAATCTTGGCCTGAGTCAGGAAAGCTTCGGAGTGCTGCGGCTGAAGGTTTTTCAATTCACCGTCAAAGGTGATTTGAAACATCATGAATCCGCCCGTTGCGATCACCACAAGCGAAACGGCTATGATCCGCCTGGGTTGACGACCGGTGAAGCGCCAGATACGACCCATGCCAAGAGCCGGGATTGGATGAAAAGGCGCCGGAAAGCGGCGCTCCATGAAGATCAGCAGCGGGGGCAGAAAGAAAAGAGTGGCGTAGAGAGAGAACAGTACCCCCAGCCCCACCAGCAGGCCGAGTTCGTAGAGAGCGCGCACATCGGATATCATCAGCGCCAGAAAAGGGAGGGCCGTAGTGGCGGCGGCGGTAAACAGGCCATGACCGGTATCGACCACCGCCAGTTGCAAGGCCTGCAAGGTATCCTTTCCGGCCACCCGTTCGCAGTGGTAACGGTCATAAAGATGGATTGAATAGTCAGTGCCCAGGCCGATAATCAGCGCCATAAAAGCAAAAGAGATGACATGGATGGATGGCAGAAGCAGTGACGCAGTACCCAGCGCCAGTATTACTCCGACAGCAATAATCAGCGGCAGGAGAATTGTGGGCAGCAGACGGCGGTAAGCGGTGTAGAAGATCGCCAGTACAACCAGCAGGGACGACAGGATGCAGGAGAGGATGTTTGATTTCATGGCAGCTTCGTCGAGAACGGCGCTGACATGGGCTCCGGCGCAACTGACAGAAACTGACAGCCCGCTACGGGCCTGGTTGATACCGGTTACCAGGCGGCGCGCAAAGGCTATGTCCTGTACCGGGCGGGCCGGTTCTGCGATCACAATCATGACCCGTTGATCGCGGGAAAGAAAATAGGGAGATGCGGGATCCAGATCAAGCGCCTGACTGGCAGCCTTCAGACGCGGCAGGATAAAATCCCGCAAATACAGCGGATCTGCTGTGGCCAGGCTGGTCATGCTGCCGCCGAACTGCCCCGCCAGATCGGTTTTTATACGCTGCAATGCGGCATCAAAAGAGGACGGTGAAAGACGTTCCGCCAATCCGGACGAACCCTGACTATCAACAAACAGCTGCGGCCTGGCAACCGCATAGGCGATGAACTCGGCGAACAGCTGCCCCTCTGATTCGTCATAGACACGCCAGGTAACCCGGCTGAAAGCCGGTTGACCATCAAGCTGCAATTTTTGGAGACGAACTGCCAGTTTTTCGGTTTCTGCCGGAAGTATGCGTGGATCACCCTCCAGCAGAAAATAAGCTTCCTTGGCACTGCCGGTCCATTCCAGCGAATCTGTCAAAAGCCGCAAAGCTGGTAGAGACGACGGAAAAAGACGGAAAATATCCGCCTCGAATCGGGTCGTAAAGATTATGATGGCAGCGATGGTGACAAACAGTGATGAGGCAGCGATAACCTTGAGTGGAGAACGGGTAGTAACCCGGTATATCCACTCAAGGTGCCGATGGGTAAAAGCGTTGACTAATGAGGTACTGCGTGAAAGCAGAGAGCTGAACATGGTTGATTTGTGACTTTTCAATTATTACACCCGGTTCCGGACTGTCTTTGATCTGAACATTCCGGACAAGAAGATTAAGGACAACAGCGGCCTATCTTACACCGGTTTTCGGATTACAACATCAATGAAACAGTTTGTACTGAAAAATATAAACGATAACCCCGCAAAAATAGCCCACAAATGCAAGCCCGCTGATCCTCTTTACGTACCAGAAAAAATGGATTTTTTCCAGCCCCATGGCGGCTACTCCAGCCGCGGAACCGATAATCAGGATTGATCCGCCGGTCCCGGCGCAATAAGCCATAAACTCCCACAGGAAGCTGTCGGGCGGATTCTGGGTCATACTGTACATCCCCATTGAAGCAGCCACCAGCGGGACGTTGTCCACAATGGCGCTGGCCATGCCAATGATAGTTACGATCACATCCTGGCGGCCAACTGTCTGATCCAGCCATTTCGCAAGTGTTGTCAGAATGTGGGTATGTTCCAGAGTCGCCACCGCCAGCAATATGCCGACAAAGAATATGATGGAACTCATATCAATCTGCTTTAAAGCCCTTACCAGAGTCAGATGTTCCTTGTCCTCATCATCCTTTTTGCTATGGATCAATTCACCAGACAGCCAGAGGATTCCCAGACCAAACAGGATACCCATGAAAGGCGGAAGATGGGTCACGGTTTTGAAGATCGGAACGCAGATCAGAATTCCAAGTCCCATGGCGAACATGAAATTCTGCTCAAAAGGCGTGGTTGGATCACGATGTCCAAGTTCCATTGATTTGACAGGACTGACGACAACACGCCCCTTGAGGAACAGGCTGGTAATGGCTAAAGGCACCACCATGTTGACAACCGATGGGAAAAACACACCCTTCATAATAGCCAGTGTCGTAATCTGGCCGCCGATCCAGAGCATGGTGGTTGTGACGTCGCCGATCGGAGACCAGGCGCCGCCGGCATTGGCTGCAATTACGATTATTCCGGCGAAGAATAACCGGTCATCGTGCTTGTCCAGCAGTTTTTTCATGAGCGAGATCATGACGATGGTTGTCGTCAGGTTATCCAGCACGGCACTCAGAAAAAAAGTCACCACACCAACCAGCCAGAGCAGGGTTGTCAGCTTGCTGGTCTTGATGCGTGAAGTTATGACGTCGAAACCGTTGTGGGCATCCACCACCTCAACAATCGTCATGGCACCCATCAGAAAAAAGACTATCTGGGCTGTTGAAGCCAGCGATTCATTGAGCTGCTCGCCTACCAGATGAGGGTCATTACCGGTAGCAAGAGCGTAAATAGTCCAGAGCAGACCGGCTCCAATCAGGGCAGACGCTGATTTATTGACCTTTAGCGGGTGCTCCAGGGCAATGGCGGCATAGGCAATGACAAAGATGACGACAAGAGCGGTGAGCATTATGGAATCTCCGGAAAATTGATTTGCAAGCGCTTGATTGGATCTCTGCAGCTGCCGTTATAATTTGAAGGAAATCAGTTATAACGGGCTATTTGTTGAAGTAACGGAAGATGGACATATTCCCGATGGTACCGGTCTGGTCATCAGGATTGTTATCGTCTTTAGGTGGGTCTCTTAAAGCATCACCGATGATCATGCCGCCAACGGCTCCATACAGCAGTGCCGACCCGCCGCCGGCCAGCAGAATATTTGTTTCAGTGCCGAGGCCAACTCCTGTAAAAAGAAGTCCGGTAGACAATCCAACTGCTCCCAGGACAAAGGCTCCCAACATCTTGCTGCCGGTTCTCTGCACCGCCCAGCCGCCGACCGCCCAGGCCATAACCGAATAAACTGCAAAACCGCCTAACCCCCAACGCGCAGAAAAGCTATCCATAAGACCGCTGAATTCCATGGCTGACGGTATGATGTTGGAAGTTATGCTCAGGCCGGCAAAACCACCTAGCACAGTTGCACCGACCGAGCGGAATCTGATTCCCATGATGAATTTCAGAATACCTGCGTTAAATGTGCGAATCATTTTCACGATCATATTATTCCTGTTCTCCATTGTCTCTGCCGGTACACTCATACCATAACTCCTTTAACTGAACAGTACTAATTTTGATTCCATTTGTTCAAAAGCCCCTCCCCCATCCAGAGGGAGGGGCTGCTTCTAACCATTGCTGCTGAAAATCAGTGGCCAGCTGAAGGTGGAGCAACCAGCTTGCCCGGGTAACGGAGACTTCCGACCAGATCCTGAATTTCCTGCGGCGGTTCCGGTGTGAACTTGCCGACCACATACATGCAGATGAAGTTCAGGACAGCACCGACGGTACCGATACCTTCCGGCGAAATACCGAACCACCAGTGTTTGGCATTATTATCTGCCGGGTTGATGAACTTGAAGTAGCAGATGTAGGCGGTAACAAAGATGATACCGACAAACATGCCAACCAGTGCGCCTTCCTTGTTAGCCTTCTTGTTGAATATTCCCATCAGGATGCAGGGGAAGAAAGAGGCCGCTGCCAGACCGAAGGCAAAGGCGACCACCTGTGCCACGAAACCGGGAGGATAAATACCGAACAGACCGGCGATGCAGACCGCCACTCCGGCCCCCGCACGCGCCCATAACAGCTCTTCTTTTTCCGACATGTCCGGCTTGACAATACCTTTCATCAAATCATGTGAAACTGCTGCAGATATAACCAGCAGCAAACCGGCCGCTGTTGAAAGTGCGGCAGCCAGACCACCGGCGCCGATCAGACCAACCACCCAGTTGGGAAGCTTGGCAATTTCAGGGTTGGCAAGAACCATGATGTCACGGTCGATAATAACTTCATTGGCGCTCTTGGGGTCTTTAACATCGCCTTTGGCGATTGTCATGATGCCGTCGCCGTTTTTGTCTTTCCATCCGACCAGGCCGGTTTTTTCCCAGTTTTTGAACCAGGAAGGAGCGTTCTCGTACTTTACGTTGTTAATTGATTTAACAAAGTTGGTGCGCGCAAAAACTGCAATTGCCGGAGCCGTTGTATAAAGCAATGCGATGAAGAGCAGTGCATATCCGGCGGAGGAACGGGCATCACGCATTTTGGGAACTGTAAAGAAGCGGATCAGAATGTGCGGCAGACCGGCGGTACCGATCATCAGTGACATGGTGATAAACCATACATCAATTCTTGGCCGCGTTCCGTTGGTATAGGCGGCAAAGCCGAGGTCCTTCTGAATACCGTTCAATACATCCAGCATGTACTTACCCTGAGTTGACACATCATTAAGACGTGCGGCGCCTTCAGCTGTAATTGCCGAACCCATGCCGATCTGCGGAATCGGGTTACCGGTAAGCTGCATGGAAATAAAGATGGCCGGAACCATATAGGCAACAATCAAAACGCAGTACTGAGCAACCTGGGTATAGGTAATGCCCTTCATGCCACCCAGAGTAGCGTAGAAAAAGACCAGTGCCATACCGATGATAACACCCATGTTGATACTGACACCCATGAAACGTGAGAAAACAACACCGACACCACGCATCTGACCGGCAACGTAGGTGAACGATACGAAAATGGCGCAGATCAGCGAAAGTACGCGAATTGAGTTGGAGTAATACCGATCACCCATGAACTGCGGAATAGTAAACTTGCCGTATTTGCGCAGATACGGTCCGAAGAGCATAGCCAGGAGAACGTAGCCTCCGGTCCATCCCATCAGATAGAAGGAGCCATCACGTCCCATGAATGAGATCAGACCGGCCATGGAGATGAAGGAGGCGGCCGACATCCAGTCAGCCCCGGTTGCCATGCCGTTTAGTATTGGAGGAACTGATTGTTCAGCAGCGTAGAAGTCACCGGTTGATTTTGCCCGTGTAGCGTAGGCGATGTAGATATACAGGCCGAAGCTGAGGCCCGTCAGAATCCAGGTCCAGGTAAGAATGCTCATAGTATGTCACCTCTTGATTTTATTGAAATTAATCGTTTCGTTGCGATACATTCAGGATTATTACCCCTCATGCACATCATACTTCTTGTCCAGGTTGTTCATCATGTAGACATAGGTCCAGATCAGTATAACGAAGGTAATCATGGAACCCTGATTGGCGAACCAGAAACCGACCGGAAATCCGCCGATCATATAAGCATCGAGCTGATCGACGAACATGATGCCGCAAACAAATGAAACAAAAAACCAGATAGCGAGGTGAACCATGATGATCACCAGATTCTCTTTCCAATACGCCTGTAATTCTTTAGTTGCGTGAACTGACATATTACCTCCTCATGTTTGATGTTAACTCTTTTAACTGTTTCCCGAGATTAATTTGGCTTTTACCTCCTTTCCATTTGGCTGGCAGCCAGCCAGCCCATGCCCCATTTTTCGGGCGGTTAGTGGTTGTAGTGTCTGCTTCAACTGGTTTGTTAAGCTTTGAGTCTGATAAATTAAATGACGGATATATTTAGACATATGCCCTTGAATAACCAAACTTCATCGACAGCTGTTCAGCACCTTCCAACATGGAAGGAATCACCTCATCTTCCAGCCGCCCTTGCAGCATGCGGAATGATGGCGCCAGCAGCGTCAAAGCCCCGACTACCTTGCCGGCATAATCACGGACAACCACCGCCACGGCGCAGATTCCGTCACCCAGACCATTGAAATCAACAGCAACGCCCTTGCGGCGTATTTCATCCAGTTCGACTTCCAGCTCTTTCGGGTTCGGGATACCGCGTTTTTTTGAGTTGCGCCCGAAGATATCAATCGAACTGACCGACTTGATAACTTTGCCGGCAGCATTGGTAAAAAACGGGAAGCGCCGTCCAACGAGATCGACAGCCTTGATCTGCTGGAATGAATCGACCATATCAAGGAACAGTACTTCATCATTATTCATGACCGTGATGTAAACCGCCTCGTCCAGCTTGCGTGCCAGTTCAACCATGATCGGGTGCGCCAACCGGATCAGGTTGTCGCTTTTAAGGATGTGCTGTGCCATTTCAAAAGCTTGCAGACCGAGGCTGTATGTCCCGGTTTCAATGTTCTGCTCGACAAGGCCCTTTTCTTCGAGTGTGGCCAGCAGCCTAAAGGCCTTGTTGCGGCTTATTTCCAGTTTTTCTGCAAGGACGATAACTGTCGGACGAGCGCCGTCCTGGGCAAGGGCCTCCAACAAATCAATGGCCTTAACAACGGCTTGTACCGAATACAGACCTTTATCTCTCATGATGTTTACTCCGCTTATATAAAATGGTTTCCACACTTAAAACAGTGACTACAGACATAAGCCTTTATAAATATACATTGATAACGGATAGTTATAATCAATTGAATATGTATGCGCGTAAACGTAAACGTACGGCATAATTAATTGCAGCAAAGCATTTGAAACTTGAAACAGTTTTTTACAATGTGGGGCTTAACAGAGGTTAAACAGTGAGGGCAACAGGGGGGGCTCTACCATGAGGAATTTCAGAATGATAATCAAAAATAGACAGTATCGGCGCTGATAGATAGCATTGTTGGGATCGGTAAGTGAAAGAAGGTAACTTGGCTGAACGGACTGCTCTACGAACTACAGATATTGAAGTTTTTCCAGACTCCTCTAACTGGGTATTTTGAGTGGCCGGTTTATCGAAATTAGGAATTTTGTCCGTCGAAAAGGAGACCGGCGCAATAACCAGTAATAATAAAATAACTATTTGGCAAAGCATCCTTTTCATAGCGAACCCTTAAGTCAACCGGCCAAGCAAAATCTTACCAAGAATTAATTTGTACCGCAAATAATCTAGACCACAAATCAAATATCGTTGTATTTCTTATGCAACATAATTCTATTTATGTCAATTTTTTTTTAAAATAACACTTCATCAATTCCATGGTGCGCTTAAGTACATGTTTAACATAGTTATTTTATTTGATTTTGTTGGTGAGCATTATCAATATACGTGTTATTTTTAAATACTAGCAAGTCATATACTACGATCTTGTCACACACTTATATGCCATTGTTTTACCGTTCTGAATAATATTGTTAACACTCTGTAGATTCACCGGACGCATACGAGCACAGCCCGCCCGGTACCGGGCGGGCTGCATTATGTCAGGAAAAATATTTGGCTTACAACTGGTGTCAGTGAAACAGCTTGTACTGGACCATATAAGCGGCGATACCGCCAAAGTACCCCACCAGAGCGAGCCCGCTGATCTGCTTGACGTACCAGAAAAAATGGATTTTCTCCAGTCCCATGGCGGCGACCCCGGCAGCGGAGCCGATTATAAGAATTGATCCGCCGGTGCCGGCACAATACGCAATAAATTCCCACAGGAAACTGTCAGGCGGATACTGGGTCATGCTGTACATGCCCATGGATGCTGCCACGAGCGGGACGTTATCGACAATGGCACTAACCAGTCCGATGATAGTGACGATCACATCCTGACGGCCAACGGAGTGATCGAGCCATTTTGCCAAAGATGCCAGGATATGGGTATGCTCGAGTGTCGCCACCGCAAGCAGGATACCGATAAAAAATACAATCGAGCTCATATCAATCTTCATCAAGGCATGCACCAACGTGAGATGTTGTTTGTCATCATGATCCTTTTTGCGGTGAACCAACTCTCCAACCATCCAGAGAAACCCAAGTCCGAATAGTATCCCCATAAAAGGTGGCAAATGGGTTATCGTCTTGAATACCGGTACGCAGACCAGAATGCCAAGTCCCATGAAAAACATCAGGTTACGCTCAAATAGTGTGGTCTGAAGCAATCCGTTATCTTCCAATTGTGTTGGTGTCACAACCTCTCGCCCTTTTAACATCCAGCTAACCACCAGCAACGGAACTATCAGATTGACAATGGAAGCCATAAAAACACCCTTCATAATGGCAAGGGTTGTAATCTGGCCGCCGATCCACAACATTGTCGTAGTTACGTCACCAATTGGTGACCAGGCACCACCGGCGTTGGCGGCAATCACAATCATTCCTGCAAAAAACAACCGGTCTTCCTGCTTATCCAGAAGTTTTTTCATCAAGGATATCATGACGATTGTCGTCGTCAGGTTGTCCAAAACCGAGCTAAGGAAAAAGGTTACAAAACCGACCAGCCACATCAGTGATGAGAGTCTGGTTGTTTTAATCCTTGATGTGATAACTTCGAAACCGTTATGGGCATCAACCACTTCTACAATTGTCATGGCTCCCATCAGAAAAAATACAATCTGGGCTGTGGATGCCAGTGATTCATCCAGTTGATGGCCGACCTGAGCATGATCTCCGCTTGAAATTGCGTATATAGTCCAGAGCAGACCGGCTCCCATCAGTGCCGAAGCGGATTTGTTGATGCCGATCGGGTGTTCCAGGGCAATCGCAGCGTAAGCAATGATAAACACAACTATGAGCATGGTCAGCATGGTGTGTCACTCCTGACAGTAGGGTATAATTCACGGCTCAGCTTTATTCTTATCAAAGTTAATCATCAGGCGTTCATCGTCACCAGGCAGGATTCCACTTATAATCATGCCGCCAATGGCGCCATACACAACCGCCGACAGTACAGAGACAATCAGCAGATTGGGCGCACCCCCCAGTGCTGCGATGCCCAGCAGCAGTCCGCTGATTGCTCCGACACTGCCTAGAACAATCGCTCCATAACGAGGCGATGCAATTTTTCCGACGGCCCAACCTGCTGTTCCCCAGAACAGTGCCGTGTGGGCGAAATAATCCGCAAGAAGAAATCTAATTTCGAAGTGATCACCACCGATGAAGGATGTGATCGCAGTCGGAATAATGGTAGTCGTCAAGCTCATCCCGGCCGCCATCCCAAGCAGCGCTGCAACAAACTTGCGAATATTCTTTCGTTTGAATACGGTGACTTCCCGTTTTGCAGCTTTTTCAAAAAACTTCATACGTACTCCATCCTCAAACTGTAATGGATAATTGATTGAAACGTATGCCATGTTGATCATTGCTTATAAAAAACGCGGCTGCCGTTTCGGGCAGCCGCACAAATTTCTGCATATCAAATAATGCTCATTCGATCAATGCCCGGCAGAAGGAGGCACAACCAGCTTGCCCGGGTAACGGAGACTTCCAACCAGGTCCTGGATTTCCTGCGGAGGCTCAGGAGTAAACTTGCCGACCACATACATGACGATAAAGTTCAGAGCAGCGCCAACAGTGCCGATCCCTTCCGGTGAAATACCGAACCACCAGTGATCCTTATTGTTAAAGGCGGGGTTGACGAACTTGAAGTAACTGATGTAGGCGGCCACAAAAACAATACCGATGAACATGCCGGCCAGTGCGCCTTCCTTGTTAGCTTTCTTGTTGAATATTCCCATCAAAATACAGGGGAAGAAGGATGCCGCTGCCAGACCGAAAGCGAAGGCGACCACCTGTGCCACAAAGCCGGGAGGATAAATACCGAACAGACCGGCAATACAGACCGCCACACCGGCAGCGGCTCGCGCCCAGAGCAATTCTGCTTTTTCCGACATGTCTGGAGTGACAATCCCCTTCATCAAATCGTGGGAAATTGCGGCAGAGATTACCAGCAACAGACCGGCCGCTGTCGAGAGTGCGGCGGCCAGACCACCGGCACCGATCAAACCAACGACCCAGTTGGGAAGTTTGGCAATTTCAGGGTTTGCCAACACCATGATATCCTGGTCGATTTTGACTTCGTTGGCGCTCTTGGGATCATCCCACTTGCCTTTGGCAATTTTCATGATGCCGTCGCCGTTTTTGTCTACAAACTTGACCAAACCGGTTTTTTCCCAGTTTTTAAACCAGGAGGGAGCTTTGGCATACTCTACATTATTAATCGATTTGACAAAGTTGGTACGGGCAAAAACAGCGATTGCCGGAGCGGTAGTATAGAGCAGTGCAATGAAGAGCAGCGCGTAACCGGCCGAGGAACGGGCATCGCGCATTTTGGGCACGGTGAAGAAACGGATCAGGATGTGCGGCAGACCGGCGGTTCCGATCATCAGCGACATGGTAATGAACCATACATCGATCCTGGGACGTATGCCTGAGGTGTATTCAGCAAAACCAAGATCCTTCTGGAGACCGTTTAGTACATCCAGCAGGTACTTACCCTGGGTAGTTGCATCACCAAGACGTGCGGCGCCCTCGGCGGAAATTGTTGATCCCATGCCGAGCTGCGGAATCGGGTTGCCGGTCAGCTGCATCGAGATGAAGATAGCCGGAATCAGATAGGCGACAATCAGAACGCAATACTGTGCCACCTGAGTGTAGGTAATCCCTTTCATGCCGCCCAGGGTGGCATAAAAAAAGACCAGTGCCATGCCGATGATAACACCCATATTGATGCTAACACCCATGAAGCGTGAGAAAACGACTCCGACTCCGCGCATCTGACCGGCAACGTAGGTAAACGAAACGAAAATGGCACAAAGTAGTGACAAGACGCGGATGGAGTTGGAATAATACCGGTCACCCATGAACTGCGGGATAGTAAACTTGCCGTATTTGCGCAGATACGGTCCGAAGAGCATGGCCAGGAGAACGTAGCCTCCGGTCCACCCCATCAGGTAGAAAGAGCCGTCACGTCCCATGAACGAGATCAGACCGGCCATGGAGATGAAGGAAGCGGCCGACATCCAGTCAGCGCCTGTGGCCATGCCGTTCAGGATTGGAGGCACCGATTGTTCGGCAGCGTAGAAGTCACCGGTTGACTTTGCCCGTGTAGCATAGGCGATGTAGATGTACAGGGCAAAGCTGAGGCCCGTAAGAATCCAGGTCCAGGTAAGTATGCTCATAGTTTGTCACCTCGTAATTTAATTGAATGTAATCGTGTCACCGCGGCACGTCCGGGATTATCACCCCTCATGCACATCATACTTCTTGTCCAGATTGTTCATCATGTACACATAGGTTGTGATCAAAATTACAAAGACAAATATCGATCCCTGGTTGGCAAACCAGAAACCGAGCGGATATCCGCCGATCATGAATTTGTCGAGCTGATCAACAAACATGATGCCGCAGAAAAATGAGACGAAAAACCAGATAGCAAGGTGAACCATGATAATGACCAGATTCTCTTTCCAATACGCCTGTAATTCTTTAGTTGCGTGAACTGACATAATACCTCCCCATGTTTAATGTTAACTCCCTTTAAAACTGTTCCCGAAGTTGATTTGGCTTTTCCTCCTTCCCGTGCGGGTGGCCTTCGGCCAACCCCTGCCCAAATCGACGGATGGTATTGAGTAAAATAAAACGGTTGAACACCTAAGCGTATGCCCGTGAATATCCGAATTTCATTGATAACTGTTCGGCACCCTCCAGCATGGAAGGGATCACCTCCTCCTCCAATCTCCCTTGCAGCATGCGAAAAGACGGCGCCAGCAGCGTCAGCGCCCCGACGACCTTGCCGGCATAGTCACGAACTACCACTGCCACGGCGCAGATACCGTCTCCAAGCCCGCCAAAATCAACCGCGACTCCCTTGCGGCGAATCTCGTCCAGCTCCACCTGCAACTCTTTCGGATTCGGGATACCGCGCTTTTTGGAGCTGCGACCGAAGATATCAATCGAACTTACCGACTTGATAACCTTGCCGGCTGCGTTGGTAAAAAACGGGAAGCGCCGCCCCACAAGGTCAACCGCTTTTACCTGTTGAAATGAATCGACCATATCGAGGAACAGTACTTCATCATTGTTCATGACCGTAATGTAGACCGCCTCATCCAGTTTGCGTACTAGCTCCACCATGATCGGGTGAGCCATCCGGATCAGGTTGTCGCTTTTAAGAATGTGCTGTGCCATTTCAAAAGCATGCAGACCGAGATAATAGGCTCCGGTCTCCAGGTTCTGTTCAACAAGTCCCTTGTTTTCGAGAGTAGCCAGCAGACGAAATGCTTTGTTGCGACTTATTTGCAATTTATCTGCAAGTTCAGGAACCGTTGGACAGGCACCGTCCTGAGCAAGGGTTTCAAGTAAATCAATCGCTTTAACAACTGCTTGCACCGAATACAGACCTTTGTCTCTCATAATATTAATACTCCGATCGTATTAAATAGTTTCAATACATGTTTGATGCAAAAACATAAGGGGGCACCCAAATGACTCCAAACGCACAGCAGGGTACGTCAGCAATTGCACACCTTGAAACAGGGCAAACAGGAGCATTCAAAGGTGCTTAATCAATATGAATCAGCAGATTGTTTAAAAATTTTACGGTGAAACAAAAAGGGGACTATGCGAATGAAACAACTGGAGGGGCCCTGCCATGTTGAATGTCCTGTTTGAATCCAAAGACGGGGGATTGTGGAGTTAATGCGAATATTTTTTCAGAAATCGGGATAACAGCCAACTGCATCGGAATAACAGCTCTGCGAACTGCAGCAGCGAGTGTTTTTATTGACTCCTGAGCAGTGGCCGTTTTCGTAGCGGGAACATCAAAGTTTGGAATTCTTTCTGTGGAGAATGAAACGGGTGCTATCACCAGAAGTGAAAAAATCACTATTTGACAAAGCAGCCTTTTCATCAATAAACCTCGTTGCACTTATCAGATCTGATAAAACCATCCGCACCAACCAACAACAAACAACCCTACTATTACCATAAATCAAATATCGTTCTTAATTTCTATGCAACAATATTTTATTCGTGTCAATGTTTTTTTCGCAAGACGTATTATTTTTTAATCATTCCCATAAAGACCTGTTATACAAGGCATTATATTTAACGAATTACTGTTTGTTTCTTCAATATTTTTTTTATTTCTTTATTTTATCTGCATCCAAACTGACACTTTCATCGTTATTATATTCACCTGTTATGCGGTTTTACCTAATGCCGTTATACTTGTCTTTGCAACATGCATCACGGCAGGTAACGACACTGGCATTGAAATGTATTGCAATCACTTCTCAAGTAAGAAAGAATGTGTTGCCAAATGCTTCTGCACGGGGGAGACATGCCGGTAATCAGTGAAGACAGTTTTTTCTTCATTACAGTCGATACAATCTGTCATAGACCGGCCATTACCTGCCCGCCCGATATGGGACTGGTCGAAATGGCCAGACTCATGAAAAGTCATAACATTTCCGGGATCGTAGCGGTTGATGATCAAAAGCCGGTCGGGATCGTTTCCCTGCGCGATCTGCGCAACCTGATAGCAGACTCGGTGAATGATATATCAGGCATGTCGGTCCGCGACGTAATGACCACTGGGTTAATTACCATCCGCAGCAGCGACTATCTGTTTAAAGCCATTTTTTTGATGGCCAAACACAACATCCACCGCCTGGTTGTAGTTGACGAAAATGACAATCTATCCGGGGTACTGACCGACACCGATCTGCTCCGGGTCCAGACCCGCAGCCCACTCTACCTCGTTCAGGAAATTGAATCCGCCGGCTCTATCGAGCAGTTGCACATCATCGGACAGAAAATGAATGGCATGCTTCAGTATGCGGTCAAGACCAATGCCGACGCACAAAGCCTTATTCAGTTAATCGCCCACTTTAACGACGCTTTCACACAACGCCTGATATATATCCTGGACAACAATCATGGCGTGCGACTGCCACCGGGCGCAGCTTTTTTAGCTTTGGGAAGCGAGGGACGACAGGAACAAACTCTGCGCACGGACCAGGACAATGCCATTGTTTACCGGGATGATTTTTCTCCTGCGAAAATTGCGGAGGTGCGACGTTTTGCAGAACGCATAGTGGCAGCCCTTGAAAGTGTCGGAGTGCCGCTCTGCCCCGGCAATATGATGGCCAGCAATCCGGAGTGGCGCCACAGCCTGTCAGAATGGAAACAACTGACTCAAAAATGGATAACCACGCCTACGCCCGAGGATACGGTTTACTTCGGGGTATTTCAGGATTTGCGTGTACTGCATGGCGACCTGTTTTTTGAAACGGAATTACGCGCTCATATCTGCGAATGCACCAAAAGTAATTCACTTTTCTTTCCAAGCATGGCTCGAAATATAGTTCGCTTCAAACCGCCTTTAGGCATGTTCGGCCGTCTGCTGGTAGAAAAAAAAGGTGAACAACGTGGCAAACTTGATCTTAAAAAAGGCGGTCTGTTTGCATTGACCAGGGGAATTGGATTAATAGCCCTGGAAGCCGGGATCATGGGAGGGACAACCTGGACCAAGCTGGAGCGCCTGAACCATCTCCATCTGATATCTGACCACGACCTCGAGATTATTGGGGATGCGTTTACTTTTTTGATAAAAATGCGCTTGGAAAAACAGATGGTAGCATTGTCATCCGGCAAGGAACCTGTAAATTTTATCGATCCGCTGGTTTTGGTTGACCGGGACCGGGTTCAGCTTCGCGCCGCTTTTCGAGGCGTAAACACTTTGCTCAATATACTGAAAAGCCGTTACAAGCTTGATATGATGGCCCGTTAGAGATAGAATGTTGGCCCATTACCGAATGCAATGCTGTCCCACAGAAGGATGATTATCCGTATGACAGCCATTTCAAGCACATACAAACATAATCCCAGCGTCATGTCTGAAATAATAGACGGCCGGACTTTTTTATCTGGACGTATTTTAAAAAGATATTTGTCCCAACAGTTGATCATCATTCTGCTTCTGCTGACCCCGATTACACTCTCAACTGACAATTTACCAAACTTTCAACCTGAGTGCGAAACGAGTAGTTCGCTAAACATCAAGCAATGCCTCAACTCTGCACGATTCTGCAATTCCGGTTTAAATATCCGCAAACCCGGACAATTAAGGCCCGCTCCGCATTATTTCTCTGCACTGACAATCATTCCTGTCCACCTGCTTATCTCTTTTGTTGCTCCTGGTCGAGCCCCTCCAGCCTGATTCCCATCCATATTTTATTACGGCATCAATCATCCAACCAGCAGTCATGTCGCTGGATTATTGCTATGGCGGATCCCTCGGACTGATCTGTATCAGATTTTAATATGCGCACGAATCAACCTTGCAACAAACAGGGGTCTGTCGACTTCAAAATGCTCATTTTTGGAGGCATTATGATAGACTTCTTAATCAAACTGTTTAAGTCAATGGATAATAACGATGGAACCTGCGCTTGTTGCGGCAGATGCTGTGAAGAATTCGGAGGCCATTTGCATGCCTATCAATCGGATCTCCTGCGCTGGAAAAAAGAAAACCGTGGTGATCTTCTTCAGCGTGTAAACCGATTAGGCTGGATCTGGGTCGATCCTGAAACCAAGCAACCATTAAACAGATGCCCGTTCATTCACAAAACGGAACAACATCTCTCAATTTGCCTTATTAACGAAACGAAACCGCAAATATGCAAAGACTACCCAACCATGGAGCATGGAAAAAGATGTATCCGTGAAACTAAAAAGGAAAAGTATACATGATGAAGTTCTTATTAATTGCATTGCAGATTACATTTTCAGCACAATCTGCACTGGCTTCGGGAAACAGCGGTGAAGTCCTGGATCTGACCAAGACTGGCATGGGTATCATTGCTCTGGTGCTGTTTGTAGCGGCCTACCTTCTTGTCATCTTTGAAGAACAGCTCCATCTGCAAAAAAGCAAGCCTGTCATCGTTGCTGCCGGTGTTATCTGGGTACTGGTTGCAATCACCTATCAAGCAGTTGGCAAGCCCGAGCATGCCCATGCCGCCATCTTGCACAACCTCGCTGAATATGTTGAACTGTTCCTGTTTCTGCTGGCTGCCATGACCTATATCAATGCCTTGGAAGAGCGCAACGTTTTCCGCGCGTTGCGTTCCTGGCTGGTAAACAAGGGTTTCACCCTGCGAACAGTTTTCTGGATGACCGGGCTGCTGGCATTCTTTATCTCCCCAATAGCAGACAATCTGACCACAGCCCTTCTAATGGGAGCCGTAGTCATGGCCGTGGGCGGCACCAACACAAAGTTCGTGGTTATCGCCTGCATCAATATCGTAGTCGCAGCCAATGCAGGGGGCGCTTTCTCGCCATTTGGAGACATCACCACTTTGATGGTATGGCAAAAGGGCAAGGTCAGCTTTTTTGATTTTTTCGCCATTTTCGTGCCATCAGCTGTCAACTGGCTGATTCCGGCGATCATAATGAGTTTTGCCGTAGCAAAAGGAAAACCGGAAGTCAGCAATGAGACTGTGCTTATGAAGCTTGGAGCCAAACGGATCATGGCTCTTTTTCTTTTAACCATTATTACGGCAGTTTCCTTCCACAACTTTCTGCACCTGCCACCGGCGGTCGGTATGATGCTTGGATTCGGATATCTCTCACTTTTCGCTCACTACCTGAATAGAGTGGAGAACCGGCTGTCAAATGGAGGCTCGCCTCTTGATGAAACCGGCCACAAACATACAAGTTTCGATTTTTTCCATAAGGTTGCGAATGCTGAATGGGATACGCTGCTGTTTTTCTACGGCGTGATTCTCTGCGTGGGTGGTTTGGGGCAGTTCGGTTACCTGGCCGGAGTGTCCAAATTCATGTACGACGGCCTGGGACACACGAGTGCAAACATCCTTGTTGGCGCTCTTTCGGCAATTATTGATAACATCCCGGTCATGTTTGCGGTGCTGACCATGGACCCTCAAATGTCCCACGGCCAGTGGCTGCTGGTAACACTGACCGCCGGGGTTGGCGGCAGCCTGCTTTCGGTTGGTTCTGCCGCCGGAGTTGCTTTGATGGGATCAGCAAGGGGAGCATATACTTTCGGAGCTCACTTGAAATGGAGCTGGGCGATCGCTTTGGGATACGCCGCCAGCATCATCGTACATCTGCTAATCAACGCTAAATATTTTACGCATTGACACAGGAGTTGCTGAGCAGGACAGTTCCGCGTGCAAAAATGCTATCAGCGTTTTACACGCGGATCCAGCGCGTCCCGAATACCTTCGCCCAAAAGGTTGTAAGCCAGAACTGTCATCAGGATGGCCAAACCTGGAAAGAGCGACAGCCACCAGGCGAATTCGATATAATCTTTACCGGAAGTGAGAATATTGCCCCAACTCGGCGTAGGGGGTTGAACGCCGATACCTAGGAACGAGAGGGCCGATTCGGTCAGGATCGCCCCGGCCACGCCGAGAGTTGCGGCAACCAGTACCGGAGAGATCGCATTGGGGAGGATATGGCGGAAGATGATTCGGGCATTGGAGCATCCGATACATCTTGCGGCCAGAATATAATCCATCTCGCGGATCGAGAGTGTCTCGGCCCGCACCAGTCGTGCCACCCCCATCCAGCCGGTCAGACCGATCACCATCATGATGTACCAGATTGATGGTTCCAGAAAGGTGATCACCGCCAGAATCAGAAAAAATGCCGGGAAGCAGAGCATGATATCAACCAGGCGCATCAGTGTGGCGTCCACCAGGCCGCTATAATAACCGGAGAGCAGACCGATCACCGTGCCGATACTGACGGCAATACCGACCGCCACAAATCCAACCTTGAGCGAAATTCGCGCACCATACAACACCCTGCTGAATACATCACGTCCAAGCTCATCAGTGCCGAACCAATGCTGCCAGGAAGGCGCTGACAGGACATGCCAGGCGTTGATTTCGTTTGGATCATAGGGTGAGATCAAGGGGGCCATCAACGAGATCAGAAACAGAGCCAGCACCACGACTCCGCCGACCAGAGCCAGCTTGTTGCGCTTGAGGCGCGGCCAGAAAATCGAATAGAAATAGGTGTACTTTAATACCATTCCCTACCCCTCCCCATGCCTAATGCGCGGATCAGCCACGGCATAGCAGAGATCTGCAGCCAGATTGCCGATCAGCGTCAGAAAGGCCCCGATCACCAGAATACCCATTACAACCGGATAATCCCGCGACATGACCCCCTGATAAAAAAGCTGTCCCATGCCCGGTATGGCGTAAATGGTTTCAAAAATGACACTGCCACCGATCAGACCGGGTATCGAGAACCCAAGCAGCGTAATCAGCGGCAGCAGAGCGTTTCTAAGGGCATGTATGTAGATAACCACACTCTCCGGCAGTCCCTTGGCACGGGCGGTGGTTATATAATCCTGGCTGATGACATTCAGCATGGCGGAGCGCATGTAACGGGAAAGCCCGGCCAGACTGCCGAACGAAGCCACCATGACCGGCATGATCAGATGTTTGGCCAGATCCCACAAATATGGAATTGTTCCCCAGTTATCACTTCCCAAAGTATGCAGACCGGAAATCGGGAGCCACCCCAGCTTGACCCCGAAGAAGTACATCAGCAGCAGCGCCAGCCAGAAGGTCGGTACGGCAAATCCGACAAAGACAAAGACGGTAATGCCCTTGTCCAGCCAGGTATCCCGACGGGTAGCGGCCAGAATGCCGATCGGAATTGCCAAGCCGAATTCCAGAACCAGGGCGACAACATTCAGTGAAATAGTCACCGGCAGACGTTCCTTGATCTTGTCAAGTACCGGTCGGCCATCGGATGAAAATGATCGTCCCAGATCCAGTTTGGCCAACTTGCCGACCCAGCTGAAATACTGTTCGTGCAGAGGTTTATCCAGACCGTAGAACTTGGTCAGGCG
>MTLC01001521.1_pt2 | contig 66382 bp, 67 predicted proteins | sample 1982451 | NCBI WGS metagenome assembly MTLC01 (sample SAMN05710165, study PRJNA340218) | biofilm metagenome | isolation source: sample SPH anode biofilm adapted to +100 mV | place: USA | collected 2012-02-03 | reverse complement strand
GGCTGGCACGCACTGGAATGGTCGACGGAAGCCGGCCAGCGCATCTATCGCTGGTCGATCAACAGGATCCTCGCTCGGACGGAACTCGCTGTGGTGCTGGCCGAAGAAGGCGAGGACGTCGGTCGGGTGATTCAAGATCCGAGAGGCGCCCAGAGCGCGCTACTTGCGCGGATGGCGGGGCGCGCATACACCACGATGGTCGATGAGGTGGCGCATGCCATCGCGCTCTTTCGAGCCCGCGACGCGGACGTGAGTGCCAAGCGAAGCGCGATAGTCACGCTCGCGGGCGTCCTCGAAAACCGGCGAGAGCTGCTCAAGTCGAGCCTGTTGCGGAAGGACGAAGGCGCGCTGTTCACACTCGCCAACGAGTTCGACCTGCGTCACCGGAAGCCTGATCAGCGGCGTGACTATGACGAGGCGTTCCTGGACTGGATCTTCCACTGGTACCTCGCGACCGTGGAGCTGAGCGATCGCATCTTGGCGAGGCAGGACTCGAGCTAGCCCTTCTCGATAACCAGGCGGTGGAGCCCATCCGAACCGCTTCGGCAGTTAGCGAGGGTTGGTAGCGTGCCAGCTGTGGACGATGGCGTAGCCGACCCTGTGATGGCCGACGTTCTTGCACTCGAACTGGGGCGAATTGTCGTGCGCGCGGTCTGGGTCGACGAGATCTGCGCCGATCTTGCCGCCGAGTATCAACGCGCGGTTGGCGAGGTGGATCGCAGCAGACTCTCGGGTGAAAGCGGGACGCGCCTCGCGGACGCACTTCGCAAGGCCGGCGCCGCCCAGTGGGCCGACGAGTACTTGGCGCTCCACTCCCAACGAAACGATGTTGTCCATGGCCTCTGGTCTGCCGACATGAACCATCGCCAGATGGTGCGTACTTCGCGTGGAGGATCGTACGCCGGAGCGTTCACGGTGAGTACCTGGGACAGCGACTGGCTCACGCGGCTGGCGCACGATCTAGAGGACTTCTTCGAGCGCGCACGCGCAGAACTATTCGCGCGTGTCGGCATACCGGAGAACTTCAGCCGTCTCCCACGCGACAACTGAGATCGCACGAGCGGCCCGGAGGTCTTGCCACTCGCTCTCGCGTTCGGGCCGCGCGCGTTGAGCACCGGTATCGAACTAGCCCGCCGGCCTGGTTGCGGGTTGGGAGCGGCGATGACCAACGACTGCCGCCCGCCAATGCCGACGATCAACAGAGATTGCGAAGTCTCGCCAAACGGGATCGCTGCTTGTCGCAGCCCTTCCGGAAGGGCTGTTCGCGATCCTTGGCCAGCTCGTGCAAGAGGTGTGTCGCACATGGGATCAGCTGTCTCGGGTGGGGGGACATCGTCGGGCGGGTGGGTTTGGCTGCGGTGTCGGTGGCGTGGGTTGAGATTCGTGGGTTGTTGTTGTCCGGATCGGGGGTCGGTTTTCGGCTTAGTGGTGTGAGGAGCCGATCGGAAGGAGGCCGTGGTCATGGGCGGCACTCAGCAGAACCTTCGCCAGGAGGCCCGGCGACGGGTCAACGAGGCGTTGCTGATCAGACAGCGTGACCGGGAGGCGCGGGAGAAGCGGATCCGGGACCATGCCGTGCGGCTGTTGACGGTGGTGGCGGGACGGGATGCGGCCGTGGCGCAGGCCGAGCAGGCCGCAGCGGCCGCGGTGCGCGCGATGGTCGCCGAGGGCGCCACCATTGCCGACATTGCCGAGCTGTGTGCCGGTGTCCTGGACGTCCGGGAAGTCGGGCGTCTGGCGAAGCTCGTCCCGGTGGGGGAGTGACCATGACCTGGCGTCGAGTGTGGCTGCGGGCACAGATCACCGGTCTGGTCTTTTCCAGCGTGGTCTGGCTCGTCGTGGCTGGCCTCTCCCTGACGGCGGCGCTGGCCGTGATCGCCGTTGGGGTGGTGTGCCTGCTGGTTCGCGACACTCGAGTCGGTTTGTGGTGGCGCTTCGGTGCCCGGCCGGCCAGCGCGTTCGAGCGGGAACGGGTTCAGGCGGCGATCGTGCCGATCGCGTGTCTGCGGGGTCGTCACCAACCCAGGATCTGGATCGGGACGCGGACCGGCCCGGGCGGGGCGGTCGTTCCGACCCCGGCTGATCTGGTGGTCAGTCCTTCTGTGGTCCGCCGGATCGTCGCTGGCGAGCTGAACGACGAGCACACCTCAGCCCTGGTCAGCCATGCTCTGGGCCAGCGGCCGGTGTGGGGATCTCTACTGGTCGCCGTCGTGGACGTCTACTGCGTGCCGTGGAGGCTGGTCGAGATGGTCACCGTGGTGTTCGGCATGACCACCGGCGGCTCCCGCCTGATGGGGGCGTCGTGGAAGATCCGCTGGATGGTGTTCGGGGTCGCGATCGTGGATAACGTCCAGGCAGCCCGGTGGAACGCGCTGGTCGTCGTCGTGATCGCTGCCGTGCTCAGCGGCACCACACCGGCCCTGCGGCGACGCTGGCTCGACACCTTGCGCGATCTTGGTGACCGGCAGGTGATCGCCGAGGGGCTCGGTCCGGCACTCGCGTCGGTGATCCGCGCCGGCGCACGGGACGTCGCTTCACTCGAGCGCGCCAGCGTGCTGGAGCGTCCGAGCGGTGCTGCCGGGGATCCCGCGCCAGTCGTCAAGAAGCGGGCATGTCGATGAACGCCACGGTGGAGCAGACCGCATCAGGCTTGCGGGTCTGGGCGAAAGGGATCTATCCGCTCGAGGCGGGCGTCGAACTGCTGATCCGTACCAGCGGCGGTCGTTTCGCCAGCAGTGTCCTGCCCTGGATCCGGGCCGGTGAGGATCCGGGATGGTGGTGGGTTGATGTCGACCAGCTCACCGAGGACGCCCTGGCCGCCTACTCTGGTGGCGAGACCCGACTGCTGCGCATCGCCGCGGCCCTGCTCGGCGGGAGACCGGTCAACCTGTACCAGGACATTCCCGGGCTGGATCGCGACCATGTCCAGCTGGTCCTGGCCGCGATCGCGCACGCCAGCGGCAGCCACGAACACAGCGTCCCGCTCGGGCCCGATCCGGAAGGCCGCTACCGGGCAAGTGACGGCACCCGGTTGAGCTTCAGCAGGCTCGGCAGTCTTTACCCATGGCCTGAACCCGGATAGGCGGGCACAGTCGTTCCATGGTGACACCACCCCGCCACCAAGCGCCGCTCCCGCCGCAACCCTCGCCCCTGCCCGGAACCGAGCCCCTGACGCGGACCACCGTCCGCCTCCTCGGACGCTTGTCCCGGCGACAGCTGGATCCCGGGCTCCTGGCCTATGTCGCCGCCGCGGCACTCCTGGTCGGGGGACTCTGGCTCGTCGGCGGGCTGCCGTACGGGCTACCCCTCGACCCGATGCGAGCGGTCATCGCCACGGTTGTCGTGTTCCTCGTCCCGCTTGCCCTGCTGCCGTTCGGCATTCGGTGGAGCATTCGACGCTGGTGTCGCCAGGGCTGGGTGGTCGGCTACTTCGACGCCACCGCCACCATGATCGTCCATCCCACCCCTGAGGGTGCGTGGCTGCTCTCCGACCACGTCGCCGCCCACCGCGGGCGCGGCCTCGCCGCCCCGTTCCGCCGGCGCGTCTTCGACCACCTGGCCAGCGAAGCCGACCGGCTCCAGGTCGTCATCGTCACCGAAACTCGAGTCCCGAAGCTAAGCCGGCTCTACCTGGACGACATGCCCGGCCTGAAGCTCGTCAACGACACCCGCCGCGACTTCATCGCCCGTCGTATCTACGACCTCCGCCGCGAACCCACCGCCCCGCCTCCAGCCTGAACCGTCCAGTCGCCACGGGGTGCCGGACGCGTCCGGCCCTCGCCCCGGTCGGCCGGCGCGACGTCCGGCGGGTAGATCTTCTCCCGGCTGTCCGGATCGCACCCCGGTTTTCGGCTTAGTGGGTCAGCAGCCCATCAACCCGGGGGACAGCGATGCCGAAGTCCGACAACTACACGCCGCAGCAGCGCGAGACCGCCGAGGCCAGCCGCAGGGAAGCCATCGAGCAGATGCACCACGACCTCGCCGCGAAGCTGGCAACCTTCGACGACCGAGACGCCTGGCAGCGCTGGCTGAAGTTCGCCAGCGGCTTCCACCAGTACTCGTTCTCGAATTCTTGCTTGATCTATATGGCCAAGCCAGACGCCACTTTCGTCGCTGGCTACCGGACCTGGCTGGCCAAGGGACACCAGGTACGCCGCGGGGAGAAGGCGATCGCGATCCTCGCACCCGTCACCCGACTGGTGCCACTCGAGGACGCCAACGGCAACCCCGTCCTCGACACCAACGGCCGGCCGATCACCCGCCGCCAGATGACCGGAGTACGCGTCGCGCACGTGTTCGATGCCAGCCAGGTCGACCCCACACCACAGACCGAACGTCCACAACCCTCCCTGCTCGCCGGCCAGGCACCACCAGGGCTGTGGGACTCCCTCGCCCAGCTCGTCGCCGACGAAGGCTTCAGGCTCACCCGCGGCGACTGCGGCGGCGCGAACGGCTACACCAACTTCGCCACCAAAGAAGTCCGGGTCCGGGCCGACGTCGACGATGCCCAATCGGTACGCACACTGTGCCACGAAGCCGCCCACGTGCTCACCATGGACCCGGCCGACATCGCCACCTACGGCAGCCAGCACTGCCGCGGCACCCTCGAGGTGATCGCCGAGTCAACCGCCTACCTCGTCACCCAGGCGCACGGACTCGATGCAAGTCAGTACACCTTCAACTACGTCGCCGGCTGGGCCATCGAAGCCGCCGGACGAGACAAGGACCTCCGCAGCCTCGACGAGATCGTCCGGACCACCGGCGAGCGCGTCATCGCCGCCGCCCACCGCATCCTCACCCACACCCAAACCCCCAGTGAGCCGATCGACGACATGCCGATTGGCGAGGCCATCACGCCCGTCGTCCGGCCGTCACCCCGGGTGTGGGAGACCGTGACCGCTACGGGACGCCCCCGCGGCGAGGTCCTGGCCTCCGCAAGCCGATCCCGCGGACGCAGCGGGCCGAGGCTGGCGAGGTAGAACCCATGCCGGACGCGAAGCATGATCTCGCCGATGCCCTCGGGCACCTCCGCCACGCAGCCCACCAGCTGCTGGCCGAGCCCGACCCGACCGGGCAGGCGCTGGCGCTCGCCAGCCAGATCCTCGACATCGAGAACCTCCTCGAAGAACTCGACATCGAACCGGCCTTTGTGCCTGCCGCGGAGACCGCGGCCGACTCCCTGGCTACGGCGGGCCGGCTCCTCGGCCGGCGGCCCGACATCGTGCCATCCAAGATCTGGCCCGCCCTCCAGACGGTCCTCGTCCAGGCAGGCGACCGTGGCCGCCGTTAACGCGCTTCTCGCCGCGCTCCACGACCGGACCCTCGACCTGAGCGCACAACCGTCCATGCCGTCCACGACCGAGATTTCCGGACTCAGCCGCGTGGTCGGAAACGCGATCCGAATCCTGGCCCTGATTGACCCCCCACCGGACGTGATGACGATCCTGCAAGCAATGCCGAAGGCCGAGCCCGCAGAGGAACCTGTCAACTCCCCGATCACAACAATCGGCTACACCTTGGGGGTTCTCGCCGACACCCTGAACGCCAACCCGGAGACCGTGAGGAACACCGGACATGCTGACCGAGGGCAACTGCGCTCCCAAGTCCTTGCCACACTGCACCACGTCGCAACGGTCAGCCTTGCTGCCTGTCCCGTCGACCAGGCCTTCTCGGGTCCGGCACTGATTCGTGATCTCGCTGACGCTACCAATGCGGCCTCCTACGTCCCGCAAGGAGATCTCCACGAGCCGATCGGGCTGCTCGCGCTCGGACAGAGTCCCGGCGGCCTTGACCAGGCGGTCGCTCGGTGGGCCGAAGCCGCGATCGAGATCCTGCACAGCCCGACCCGGGTGACGTCGTACGCCTTCCAACGCACGGCGGCCACGATCGCCACCATCTGCAGCACTGCAGCAGCCACATTCGCTGAACCGACGGGCGAGCGGCCCTTCGAAGTCGCAGCATCAGCGCCACTCACCAAGGCGTCCCAGGCATGGCAGCGTGCCGCCGACTGGCCACCCGAGATTCGGCTCGGCGGCCGCACCACCGAACTGCGCCACCGATCGCAAGACCTCGACCAAGCACTCGCCACACACCGACTCGGGCACCCAGGAGCCCCGTCGCGGCAAGCAGCGATGCGCGCCGCGCTGCGCGCTGCCGAGAAGGTCGCGGCGTGCCACAAGTCAGCGCTGATCCAGGTCATCAACAGGAGGAACCTCTGGATCAGCGTTGAGGCTCTCGGGCCGACCTACCTCACCCACCATCCCGGAGCCAGCCGCTCCGACTGGGTACCCCACCCCGCAACCCGCGCCGGCGAGGCGTTGCTCGACGCCTGCACACAGGCCGGGCGAGCCCTGGAGACCGCACTCGACCAGCTCCACCACCCGCCGGGGACCAGCACGGCGGCAACGCCAGGCCAGGGACCGCGATGGGAGACCGTCTCAGCCCCGAATAGATCCCCACGGCCCAGATCGCCGACGGCTCTGACGCCCCCCAGTCGCGGGATCGCTCGGTGAACCAGCTCGGCGCCGTCGCGAACTCCATGCCGAGCAAGCTCGCCGTCGGTCTGCCGTCAACTCGGATCCATCCGGATCTGCCGATGACCGGATCGTGTTGGCGCGCCGCCTAGACCGGATTCTCAACGGCGCAACCTTGGTTCGCACCTTCGCCTCCGCACCAGTCTGCTGCTATGAGTTGGTGGGTCGTGGACTAGTTCGAGTGGGAGAGTCCGTGGCGACAGCAGTGGCTGCCTGCAGTTGGTCCGCTACAGCCCTCACGTTGATAGTCCGCCAATCGCCGGGTCTCATGCGGACCAGCACCTTGCCCTGCGACTCAAGGATGATTGCTCGGTCACTGTGTTGGCTATCAACCGCAAGTCCCTCGAAGGCCGCTTGGTCGTCGAGTGCCAATTCGCTCGTCCACTTCCCGCCGGCAGGCATGCGCTCGATAAGCCGGGAGAAGGCGTCTGAACTCCCTAGCCCGGGTTGGCGTTTCTTGTTGCTGACGCGATAGCAGCTTTCATCCTCCGCACAGGCCGTCCAGGAGTCGTCCTTGCCGCTCAGGGCTTCGATACCGCCCGGATCATCACCCTCGATCCACGTCAGCCCGCCGTCTTCGCTGCGCAGCCATTGAACCCGCCCATCGGCCACCCGAGTCACTCCGACATAGAAGGCGTTACGAGCGAACCCAACGTAGGCGGTGGTGTCTGTAGGAGGCGAGGTTGGGACCCGGTCGCCGTAATAGACGAGACTGCCCAGGGTCGTCAGCCAAACCACGACAAACATTGCCGGGACAAGCAACATCATGCCGATGATCAGGCAGCCCGGGCTGGTGGCGGAGCCTCGTGCGGTGGACACGGCAGCGAGCCTACGGCTGCGCGAGATCAGGAGTGCGGTCGCGGGAAATCCGGAACCCCATCGTTATCCACCTCGTGCCGAGCCTTGGACCTGCGAACGTCCTGATTTGCCGCAAGCGGCGAGGTGAACTTGCCGAGTGCTCGCTTCTCGCGGGGTGCCAGAATCGTGACATGGCGGGCTGGCGGAGAGACAGGGCGGTTCGTGCGCGCTACGACGAGGTAGTCGACATCTACGGATGGCTCGGGGACTTCACCGACACGCTCGACCCTGACCGCGACGAGGACCTGCTTACGGACCTCTTCTACGTCGACAGCATGGTGGCCGGCTGGATCTCCCGCGGTCAGTTTGAGAAGCCCGGTGTGCGTGAGTTCGTGGTGAAGGCGATCGCGCAGGAGGATTCGAATCGTGCCGCGCACTCAACGCCGCCTCCAGATGAGCTGTGGCCCCGTCTGCAAAGGCTGCGCGAACTTGCGAGGACCTAACTCACTGCCATGCCGCGACGGGTGGGTTTGGTCACGTGTAGGGCGCGTAGCGGTGGACGCGTCGCCACTTCCAAGACCAAGGCAGCAGCGGTGCGTTGCCGAACACTATCCAGCCCCCAGGTGACTGGACCCCCCTGAGGATGTCCCGGCAACAGCCGGCTCTAGCCAGCGGATTCCCTGGCCGGTCGAGATCCATGAGGCGCTGGGGGCGTTCTAGACACCCAAGTCACTCAGAGTCCTCCCGTGGATACCGAACGACTCGCTGTTTGCGTTCCAGGTGGTTAGGCGGCATCCGGCGGTGGCCTGATCAACAAGCCGGCCGTGTGCCCTGTCGGCGACGGTCGAAAACTGAACAGTTTCGACGGGGTGGTTTCCAGCGATCGATGCAACGTGATCCTGTGTTTGGAGGTCTTCGTTGTCCACTCGTCGTATCCCGAAGGGGCCTGGCCGGCGGCCGAAGTCGTTGGCTCGGCAGCGGTTCATGGAGTTGCTTGCCCAAGGCGTGCCGTTGCGAGTCGCTGCCATCGAGGTGGGCGTCAGCCGGTCCGCTGCACAGATCTGGAAGAACGGCACGACGGTTCGCCGGAAGGATGGCACGGTCAAGGTCGTGCCTGCGCTGGAACCCCTTGCTGTTCGTCCGATCTCGCCCCGGTTCCTTTCGGAGGAGGAACGGGTGCGGATCGCTGACATGGCTAGCAGGGGTGTCGCAGCACCTTCACGGGCTGCTCCCCGAGGCGTAGGCTGGCCGGTTATCCAGACGCGGCATTCTGCCGGGCGGATCGCCAGTGCTGTCGATTGAAGGAGGACTCATGAGAAGAATCCGTGGAGCCGCCGGGGTGCTCGCCACCCTTGCCCTGGTGGCATCCGGCATGGTGGCGGTGTCCGGCGCGGCGACCTCCGCAGCGGCCGCTCCGAACACCAGCCAGGGAGTCGCGATTCCGGAGGTCACCGGCCCGCTGCCGGTCACGGCAACGTCGTACCCCTTCGGCGCAGCCGACCACCAGCTGGTGCCGCAGAACCTGGCCCGCGAGCACTACACCGAGCGGGAGTACCTGGTCAGCGGGACAGCAAATGTCTATACCTGGCCGGCCACGGGCCCGGCGGTGGTGCGGACGCCCGACGCGCCGTACACCACCCGCGTGCTGGTGCGGATGCCGGCCAAGGGTCAGCACTTCAGCGGCAACGTCGTGGTCGAGATGCTGAACCCGTCCAACCTGTTCGACCTCAACATCGGCTGGGCGATGGCCCACCGCCAGATGATCGCCAACGGGGACGCCTGGGTCGGCATCACCGCGAAGCCGATCGCGATCGCCGCGCTCAAGAACTTCGACCCGACCCGGTACGCGGCGCTCTCCTTCGCGAACCCGTTGCCGCTGGACGACCCGCGCAACTGCACCACCGTCGCGGCGGACAGCTCCCGCACCACCGAGAACGGCCTGATCTGGGACATCTACAGCCAGGTGGGCGCGTGGCTGAAGAGCTCCGCGGCGTCCAACCCGCTGCGGTACAACCATCGCAAGAGCCAGGTCGAGCATGCCTACGGCTTCGGCTACTCCCAGACCGGCGGGTTCCTGGTCAACTACATCAACGCCGTCCACCCGCTCGTGGTGCAGGCCGCCGGCAAGCCCATCTACGACGCGTACATCGTCGCGGTCGCCGGCGGGGCTTTCGCCGGCGCGTACCCGATGAACCAGTGCGAGTCTGCGCCGCCGGCCACCGACGCGCGGCGGCAGTTCAGCAACGTCGGGGTGCCGATCATGCGGATCATGTCGCAGTCGGACTACCTGCGCGGCATCGGCTCCCGGCGCCCGGACAGCGACGTCGTCGGCGACCAGTACCGGCACTACGAGATGGCCGGCGCCGGCCATGCCACCCCGGACGAGCTGTACTACTCCGCGACGTCCGACGACATCGTCAAGGCCGGCCGCACCGTGCCGCCGATGTCCTGCAACGAGGGCCCGCGCAGCCGGTTCCCCAGCTGGATCTTCTTCGACGCCGCGCTGCGCAACCTCGACGCCTGGGTGCGCAAGGGCATCGCTCCGCCGCACGCCGACCCGATCCTGGTCGAGGGCGGCGCGCCCGTCCTTGACCAGTACGGCAACGTGCAGGGCGGGCTGCGCTCGTCCTACCTCAACGTCCCGGTGAGCACTTGGAACGGCACGGCTACGGGCGCGTCGTTCTGCTTCATCGCCGGCTACGAGGTGCCGTTCGATCAGTCCACGATCGAGGCCCTGTACCCGAACCACGGTGTGTACGTCCGGGCCGTTCGTGCAGACCTGAAGTCGCTGCAGAGGCAGCGCTTCCTCACCGCAGACGACGCCCGCCTGCTGTTCCGGGAGGCGGCACGGTCCGACATCCCGTAGGCCGGTCGCGACGAGCAGGTTGCTGAAGAGGGAACGACGCTGGTCATCTTCCCGCCCGGTGGAGCGGGCGGGAAGATGACGGCGAGACACCCACTCCTTCGGTTGCGGAAGTGTGACTTCGTTTGGCCTGGTCCGGAAGACCTCGCACTGCCCACGAGGTGTGGGCGACGGCCGAATCTGAGGCCGAAACGACGGGGTGAAAAGTGAACACTCGACGACGATCGGAGAGTGATCACCTTGGAGGACTGGGCACTGATCAGGAGGCTGGCTGCGGAGGGTGAGCCGCATGCGGCGATCGCTCGGCGGTTGGGGATCTCGCGGACAACTGTGGTGAAGGCGGTCGCCTCTGACGCGCCGCCGAGGTATGTGCGCAGGTCAGCAGCGACGTCGTTCGTGGCGTTCGAGCCGCGGGTGCGGGCGTTGCTGGAGGACTTCCCGGACCTGCCGGCGACGGTGATCGCGGAGCGGGTCGGCTGGACCGGATCGATGACCTGGTTCCGGGAGAACGTGACCCGGCTGCGGCCCGAGCATCGCCGGGTCGATCCGGCCGACCGGCTGACTTGGGAGGCCGGGGATGCGGCTCAGTGCGATCTGTGGTTCCCGCCGAAGAAGATCCCGCTGGAGAACGGCATGAGCACCTTGTTGCCGGTGTTGGTGATGACCGCGGCCTACTCGAGGTTCGTGCTGGCCCGGATGATCCCGACCAAGACGACCGAGGACCTGCTGCTCGGCACCTGGCAGCTGCTCCAGCAACTCGGCGGGGTTCCTCGCCGGTTGATCTGGGACAACGAGCGGGGCATCGGCCGCGGCCCGCACCGGGCCGAGGGCGTGCCCGCGTTCATGGGCACCCTGGCCACGAAGCTGGTGTTGCTGCGGCCGCGTGACCCTGAGTCGAAGGGGATCGTGGAACGCCGTAACGGCTGGTTCGAGAAGTCGTTCATGCCGGGCCGTTCCTTCGCTTCGCCGGCGGACTTCAACGACCAGCTCGACGACTGGCTGACCGGTGCGAACCAGCACGTGGTGCGCACCACCAAGGCGCGGCCAACTGATCGGCTCGACGCGGACCGGGCCGCGATGCTCGCGCTGCCACCGGTGCCTCCGCTGGTCGGGTGGCGTAAGCAGGTGCGGCTGGGCCGGGACTACTACGTCAGCATTGCCCGCAACGATTACTCCGTCGACCCGACCTGGATCGGCCGGATGGTCGACGCCCACGCCGACCTCGAGAAGGTCCAGGTTCGCCTGGACGGCCGGCTGGTCGCCGAGCATCCCCGGGTGTGGGCCCGCGGCCTGACGATCACCGACACCGCCCATGTCGCCACCGCTGCCCGGCTGCGGCAGGAGTTCCAACAGCCCAGGACCCGGGCCGGCGCCGACGGCCTGGTGAGGGACCTGGCCGACTACGATCGCGCGTTCGGCCTCGAGGGTCGGGAGGTGTCCTGATGGCCACCACGAAGAGCACCGAGACCACCAAGCAGCTCACCTACCTGTCCGGTGCGCTCAAGGCACCCCGGATCCTGGATGTGGCCGGCCGGCTCGCCGACCAAGCCCGCGATGCCGGCTGGACCTTCGAGGACTACCTGGCCGCGGTCCTGGAACGCGAGGTGTCGGCCCGCAACGCCTCCGGTGCCGAGATGCGGATCCGATCGGCCGGGTTCGGAGCCCGCAAGACCCTCGAAGACTTCGACTTCGACGCCCAACCAGCTATCCGCAACCAAGTCGCCTCCCTGGCCTCCGGCGGCTTCCTCACCGAAGCCCGCAACGTCGTCCTCCTCGGCCCTCCCGGCACCGGCAAGACCCACCTCGCAATCGCGCTCGGCGTGACCGCTTGCCGCCACGGAAACCGGGTCCTGTTCGCCACCGCCACCGACTGGGTCACCCGTCTCTCCGACGCCCACCGCGCCGGGAAGCTCGCAGCCGAACTGGCCAAGCTGCGCCGCTACGGGCTGATCATCATCGACGAGGTCGGCTACCTGCCCTTCGAACAAGACGCAGCCAACCTCTTCTTCCAGCTCGTGTCGTCCCGCTACGAGCACGCCAGCTTGGTGCTCACCAGCAACCTGCCGTTCTCCGGCTGGGGCGGCGTGTTCAGAGACCAGGTCGTCGCAGCAGCAATGATCGACCGCATCGTCCACCACGCCGACGTCCTCACCCTCAAAGGAGCCAGCTACCGGCTCCGGAACCGAGGCAACGACACCCTCCCCAGCATCCGCACCACCACCAACGAAACCCAGGGCTAAGCTGCCCACAACCGTTCACTTTTCAGGCGGCAGAACCGTCCAGTTTTCGAGCGTCGTCCACATGCCCCAGCAATCCAAGTCTCGAAGCACAGGTCCTCGCGAGCAATTGGCTCTAGGTCGCCGTCATTCTGAGAGGAAACCTAGCGGCGTCGCGAGCTCGGAATGGGCTTCTTGCCGACAGTGGCCCATCGACGCAACATCCGACTCTGCCGCCATCCAGCTGGGTCGCGGAGTGGAGAGGAGTTCTCGAAGATGGGCGATCTGGAGCGACCTCGGCGCTAGGGTTCCGAGCGTGACTGAAGCTCCACCCGCCGTTGCTCTCCTGATCGATGCCGACAATGCCGCTTTGGGCAGTCTGGATCGGGTTCTGGAAACCCTCGCAGAATATGGCGAGGTCAAGGTTCGTCGCGCGTACGGCAATTGGTTCAAGTCCGCACTGAAAGCCTGGGATCCCGCGTTGAGCCGTCGTGGAATCAGGCCGATTCAGCAGTCCGATCCCGTCAAGGGCAAGAACGCCACCGATCTCGCGCTGGTCATCGACGCGGTCGACCTGCATCACACAATCCGGCCGGACGTGTACGGCCTGGTATCCAGCGACAGCGACTATGCCCCATTGGCTCACTTCCTGCGCGAGCGCGGCGCCAAGGTTATGGGGTTCGGCCGGGCGAACACACCGGAGTCGTTCCGGGTCGCGTGCTCCGTGTTCGTCCCGATCACCGATCCGGCCCCCTCCAAGCCGAAGCCCGAACCCAAGCGGCAGCCAACCCTCGATGAACTGCTAGCGGGGGCGATCGAGAAGAACGCCGACAAGCAGGGCTGGGCCCGAGTCAGTACGGTGGCGAACCAAATGCGCCAACATCACGGTCAGACAGCCAAGGACCACGGCAAGGCCACCTGGACCAAGGTGCTCAAGGGATTGCCCGGCTATGAGTTCCGCAACGAAGGCACGACCAGCGTGGCGGTCCGGGCCAAGAAGAACGGATAGCCCGCTAGGGGACCTCCAGAGCCCGCGCCCACCTGCCCCCGAACCGCTCGCGGAAGCATCCGGCTTTGCCGCGGTGTGCGAGGGTAGCCTTTCGGCTGGCCGGCGCCCGAGCACGACCGCCCTCAATTGCCGCGGCTCGTGGGGGTGGATCGCGGGCATTTCAGCGGTTGTCGCTGACCTTGGGCCCAGCTCGGTCTTGCAGAACTCGTTACGGGAGAGACTCTGGACTGGCGAGAGACGACAGAGGACGACGACTAAGCATCCGGTCTTGGCCGCGCTGCGCGAGTTTGGCCCCAGCACAACGGCCCTCCGTTGCCCCAGCTCGCGACCGTGGCGAAGTCCACGCCGACCCGGCTTAGATGTCGCCCGACCGGGGTCTGTCTTCCTCGAGGACGGCAGAGCACACTTGCATGACCGGCGCCTTGGCGGCGCAAAGGGATTGCCTGGAGGTCGAATGACGCCAACCCGAGGACTCATATCGCGGTCAGTTCTTGCAGGTGCATGTTCGGTTCTGGCGCTTACCTGCCTCGCGGGTTGTGTGAACTTCGCGGAGGACTCCCTCGACACGGTGGTGTACTTCGACAACAAGACCGACAGGACGCTCTGGGTGCGGCTGAAAACCGCTCCCGAGGTCCGCTACGAATACCTCCGCATCGATCCGCTCAAGACCACCCCGTTGCGGCTCGTCGATAGAGGCGAGTGCACATCAGGGCTCTTGATCACGGATATAGACGGCGCAACCGTGAAAGACCCCGGGAGGGTCTGTTGGCATGACACAGTCACGATCCCCTGAGCCACCATCATCCTCCGTAGCGTCGCCACCGGCGCGAACCTCCGGTCGCGACCGGACACCGTACGACCAACAGGGTCGTCCCGATGTCACTCTCATGCCGCGCCGCGGACGGTAGCCTCCGGCTGCCCGGCCGCGACCTCATCTGCCGCCCTTCGCGCGTGCTCGTCGTTGCCGGCGACTCGGGGGCTTCTCGGGCTGAGGGTGAGCTCGAGCACTACCATCGAGGCGTGTAGCCCGCTCTCCCGGGAACGCGCCGCATCACCGTCAGGCCGCAACCAGTTCCGTGGAGTCAGATGAGAAGCACCGATACGTCGGGAGTTGACCGGCGGGCCATCAGAATCCCACACCGACTGCGCGATCTCGGGATGACCGGCGGCGGTCGAGTTGGGGACGGAACGCTGTTCAGTGAACCCGTGCTGTTCATGAATCAGAACGGCAGCCTGTTTGACGACAGGGTCGAGTACCTGGTGTACAACAGGCAGGGCCAGCAGATGGGCGTGGTCGCTCAGGTACCCAGGAGCGAGACTCGCCTCCACCTCACGGATATCCAGGGACGGTCCCACCTGGAGCTGATCCGGCGGGGCGAGGGGCGGAACGCCGAGATTCTAGTCACGAGCCCCGACGGCTCACCGATAGGCAGACTTACGCGCCACCGGGGCATCCTCAAGAAGGCGATCGACGACAGCGGAATCGGAGCTGTCATTGAAGGCCTCGGGGAGGTCGCCGTTGCAGCTGGTGCGCTTACAGCGTTGGCCCTCAGGAAGATACCCTTCGCCGGGAAGAGCCTCTTCAACGCCGTTGGTCTAGGTGCAGCCGCCGGCGAGGCGGTGCTCGACGCGATACCCAAGGACCAGGTCCATCTTGTCATCGACGATTCTGGCTCCAAGCGACTCGGGGTGGTCGTGGCCGAATCTGAAACTCCGACCGAGTTCACGATTCTTGACGCGGAGGGGGCAGCTGCCGCCCGAATCGCGAAGGCTCCGCAGGTCCTCGCGCGGGAGCAATTCACGAACGCCACCAACTACGCAGTCGAGTTCGCCAGACCGCTCGACGAACCGTTCCGCTCCCTTGCCCTGGCAACGGCTGTGGCGATCGCCCCAATCTTCGAGCACCTCACCACCTGAAATCCCGGCCGCCAGTTTCATTCCGACGATGGCTCCACTCTCGAGATCCAAGCTTCGGAAGATCGATACGAGAGAGATAGCCGGGTCTACCTCGGCGAGCGGCTGATCATCGTCTGATCCGGCGCCGCCCGACAACCTGATCTGCGGCGTGGTGTACGAGCTTCAAAACTAACCGCGCGCAGGCGGTGAGACGGCGAGGATGGTGGTGTGAAAGAGCTCGACGACCCGGACGATCTTCGCGAGAAGTATGTGATCCCGTTCTACTTGCATCTCATGGATCACAACGCCCTAAACGCCGAGCCCGAACTCTTGCTCGCCGTTCAGGAGCGGGCTGAGGAGGTGTCCCTCCAGGACGTAGAACGCCTACTACTGGCTTCTTGGCGGCCCAGGGTCATGGGTGCCTGGTACTACATGGCAAACCCGCGAACCGAGTTGATCGACGCGGTCCGCTACTCCTTAAGAACTTCCCAGGGCCGCCTCACTGCTCCTCCTCTGATGACGGCAGTCGTTTGCTGCGGCGGCGAGGACGGGCTAACAGCGATAGCCGACTACGAGAACGCGGACGCCGCTAATCGGTGGGGAGCTGACGGCGCGGCTCGAGCGGCCGCTCAGATTCTGAGTCGCCAGCTCGGAGTCGACAGCCCGCTCCCGCCCAGCGCGGTCGAGGATCTGTGGGCCATGGAAGGCTTACTGGCGATCGCGCAACAGCTTCAGCACCACCTCTGACGGAACATCCGAACATGCCGCGCCGCGGACGGTAGCCTCCGGCTGCCCGGCCGCGACCTCATCTGCCGCGGTGTGCGAGGGTAGCCTTTCGGCTGGCCGGCGCCCGAGCACGACCGCCCTCAATTGCCGCGCTGCGCGTGGTCGATCTTGCCGAGTGCGGGATGCTTCGCACCCGGGCGTGGTCGAAGCGCGTCTTCTCGCTGGGCGCCGTTCTTGCGTGGTGGGGCGGTGGTTCTCGCTAGCTTTGCAGACGGAGTCGGTTCGGGTGTCATGATCGGGCCTGAGCGGACACTACTGGGACATGGATACCGATAACGCGACGGCGAGTGAGGCGGAGTTCCGGGCCTGGTACCAGCGAACCAGTCCTCGGGTTTATGCCTACGTGCGCCGTTACTGTGCGGATGATGACTGTGATGACGTGGTTGCCGAGGTGTATCTGGTGGCGTGGACCCGGCTGGCCGAGTTGCCGGTGGAGGGGGTGCCGTGGCTGATCGGGACGGCCCGCCATGTGTTGTCGAACTCGTGGCGGGCCCGCGGTAGGCGCCGGCAGTTGGTCGCCGATTTGGCCGGCCTGAACGATCTTGCCTCGGCTGACCCTGCCGGTATGGCTGTGGAGCGGGCCGATCTGTTTCGTGCGATCCGCCGGCTGCGTTCCGATGACCAGGAGGTGCTGTTGCTGGCCGGCTGGGACGGTCTGGACTCGGCCGGGATCGCTACCGTCCTGGGTTGCTCGGTCGCGGCGGCACGCACCCGCCTGAGCCGCGCGCGACGTCGACTGGTCGACCGACTGAATGCATCCCTCGATGCCCCTTCTCCCGTTCTTCGTCTCGTCCCGGAAGCGAACTGACATGAATATCACCATCTCTGAAGATCAGGCCATGGACGCCATTGTCGCGACCCGCCCCGACACGGAACTGATCGACCAGGCCTGGTACGTCGGCCGCCGCGAGCAGGTACTGCGTCAGGTGCTCGCCACCCCACGCGCCAGCCAGCCCGCCACGCCCGTAGGTCCGCCGCGCCGCATCCGTTGGGGTCTGGTTGCCGCCATAGTGGCCCTGGTCGCCGCCGCCGGACTGTTCGCCCAGGTGCTCGTGCCCCTCGGGAGCCCCGGAAGCCCGCAGACCGCCCAGGCACTTGACCGACTCGCTGCCGCTGTCCCCGCTCGTGCGGTGATCCCTGACGGCTTCTACGAACTGACCGTGTATACCGAGTCCGGGATTGCGGAGTCGGACAGCGGCCCCCACGCCTACGCCACCAGGCGCAGCACGTGGACCGCCGCCGACGGGTGGGCCTGGGCCCACCAGACCGGCGATGATCCCGCCTACTACATTTTCCGGCCCGCACCGAAGAACTACGACCTCAACGCCGTCCCGGCCGACCCCGCCGTGATGGAGGCCTACCTACGGGCCAGGGTGATGGGTTCCTCCTCCGTCGAAGAAGCACTGTTCGAAGCCGTCAAGGCGACCCTCATCTTCACCCCGACCCCCGCAGCAACCCGCGCCGCCTCTATCCGCATGCTCGCCAACGTGCCCGGGATCACGGTCACCGAGAACACCACCGACCCCGCGGGACGTCCCGCCACCAAGGTCGCCTTCGTCGACGACAAGCACCGCCCCGGGATCGCCAACGCCATCTACCTCGACCCGGTCACCACCCAGATCGTGGCAGAACTCCAGACCCAGAACGGGCAGCCTTACTACACCTGCATCTACACCGAGCGCCGCATCGTCAGCAGTCTCCCCGACGACATCATCAAGACCCTCGGCGCCGACCGCATCGAGAAATCGATCCCGTAGCAGCCAGATCAGCCCCCAGCCGGCTCGGTCTCCATCCACCGCGGAGCCCGAGCCGGCGCAAGCACGGAAACCGCACTGATCCGCCTTCGGCGCAATCGCTCGACCCCGCTGGAGGGACTCGCCGGGCGCTGTCTCCGGACACACCGGCCCGGTTCAAAGGCGTGGTCGCGAGCCGCCGCGGTGTGAACACATTTTGGACACAGTTCGCGCGTGGTCGTGGCTGTTGTGGGGGTCGTGGAGGTTGCGGTTCACGCTCAGCACAGCGTCCAGAGCGCCGTGAAACGGCGTGCACGGTGCCCGGGTTGAACTCTCAAGGCGGTAGCGGGGGTTCGAATCCCCTCGGGGCTACAAGGTGAAACCCCTTGTCAGGGGCAACTCTGGCAAGGGGTTTCGTTCTTGTGATGGCGCTGGAAAACGTCCTGAACACAGATCGGACACACAAACTGTGTCCAGTTCGTGTCCAACCGATCCAGTCTGTGTGGCGGGACTTGCGCCTGACAAGGGGTTTCGCCCGACGTTACGGCGCTGAGCTGTTGACCTGGCGGGGCGGTAGTTCGGCGGCCGGATTCCTGCCGAAGGTGGTCGGCTGGTCGGCTTGCCCGGCGCTGGTTGTGCTCGGCGAATCTCGACCGCATTCCTCGCCCAGGCCTCGACTGTTCACGGTGGCTCAGGATTCGCCCGGTCTTGCCGGCGCCCCGCGCGTCTTCCGGCCCGCTGTGACGAATACGCACACGGTGAGGGCAAGAGTGGTGATGGCCATGGACATCGGATCGTAGGACGAGCCGTAGTAGGGGAGGAGGGTGAAGGCGGTGTTGTACGTGGCGTGGAGGGCGATGGTGGCGAAGACGCTGTAGTTGGTCAGGAGGTAGATCTTGGTGAGCAGCACGCGGTAGATGACCGTGAAGTGCATTGCCACGCGATCCAGCTGGGTGGGTTGTGGGTCTGGATGAAGGGGATGATGTGCCAGCTTGCCCAGGTCGTGCCGGTGATCAGTCCGACCTGCACGGTTGCGCTGCCCTGTTCCAGCAGGGCGTCGGTCATGACTGCGGTCCAGCCGAGTTGTTCGCAGTACCCACTGACCCCGTAGATCAGCAACAGGGCTGGCACGCTGACCAGCGGGGTGGTGTCGGTGGGGTGCGGGTCACCGAACAGTGTGCTGACCGCGTAGGACGCAGCGACGGCGAGCGGCATCAGCACGAAGATCCCGACCCGCCAGACGGGTTTGTCGACGCGGGCGAGGTCGAGGCCGTGAGCGAGGAGCGCAGGGACGGACCCTCGACCGCTCCGTGTGGCGATGGTGGCCGCCAGCAGGACCGACACGAATTGCAGAGCGCTCAGTGGTAGCCGGATCGGGATGATGGCGGTGGCGTCCAGGAACCGTGCGGCGATCCACCGTGGTGCTGAGAGCAGGAACACCAGAGCCAGGAAGCTCGAAAGCCTGGGCATCTGGCTCAGGTGGTCGGTGCGTTTCGCTGGCCGGCCGCAAGGCTTTCGCCCCATGCCCGGGCGCGCTCGGTCTCGCCGTCGACCGGCGGGCCTTCCCGGCCGGCGACCACGAAGCTGGGGCCCCGCTCGGCCGCCCATCCTCGTCGCCGGGCGAGCTTGTGGGCCGCGCGGGCCGCGGATCCGGAGAATCGGCCGGCCATGACGGTGTCGATGGTGACCAGGCGGGTGGCGGGGTTGGCGATGGAGCGATCGAGCCACTCCCGCAGGCCCGGGTTCGTCCCGCCAGCCGTCGGCACGCCCGCCTGAGCCCGGCTTGCGGCGCTGGGCAGTCCGAGGTTGTGGGTCGGGGCGGCGAGCAGCACGAGGTCGTGGGACGGGTCGCGCGGAGCGCCCCCGGCAGGGGTGACCTCGACGTCGGCGCCCGCTTCGCGGAGGCCTTCGGCGACGGCCTCGGCGATCTGTCGGGTGTTGCCGAAGCAGGATTCCACAACGATGAGGGTTCGCATTGCCCGTGACCTTTCAGGAGACGTGGGGCTGTTGGGCCCACACGGCGGCGATGGCCTGGGCCAGGACGAGGCCGGTCGCGATGATGGTCGCGAGAGCCGCCACCGCGAGGACGCCGGCGGCGACGCGTCCGGCTCGGTCGGGCGTTCGGCCCGGTGAGAGCAGCCGCCACACGAATGCCGCCACCAGTGCGGCGAGCCCGACGACGGTCAGGCTGAGCAGACCGGAGCCGTGGGCGTGGGCGAACACCGGGCGAGGCAGCGCCGTGGCGGAGCGCTTCGCGGCGGCGTCGAGCGAGTGGTAGAGCGAGCTTCCGCTCACCTCTGCCGAGATCACGGTCGTGAGGGCCGCGGCCGTCGCGACCAGGAGTGGCCAACGCAGCCTTCCCCGTGCGTCGGGCCAGATCGCGTACGCCAGAGCGAGTAGTGCGCTGATGGGGGCCAGGATCACCGCGATGTGGGCGACCACGACATGGATCGGCATCCGAACTCCTCCGTATGATACTTGGGATACGATGTCTCAATGTAGGATGTCGAGCATGACGGGCGCCAGTGCGGAGAGCCGAACTCAGGGTCCGACCGGGGTTGCCCGCAGGCGCCAGCGGATCAGCGATGTCGACACCGAGCATCGGATGATCCGGGCCGCGATCGGGCTCGTGAGCGAGCAGGGCCTCACTGTGAGTCTGGACCACCTCAGCCTGGAGGAGGTGATTGCGCGAGCCGACGTCTCGCGAAGCTCGGCGTATCGACGCTGGCCTTACAAGGACCTGTTCCTGGCCGATCTCCTCGTCGCGCTCGCGCGGGCTACGGACCTTTCGGCCGAACCGCCCGGGTTGGTCGAGGAACTGCTCGCGCTGATTGAGACCGCCGACCTGACCTCTGCCCAGGCTCGCCGGGACCTGCTCGTCGAGGGGCTCCGGCTCTCATCGACCGCGGAGTTCGAGCGTATGTCCACCTCGCCCCGCTGGCAGACCTATCTGGCACTTTCGGCGACCGTCACCGGCTTGCCGGCGGGCGGAGTCCGCGACGCCGCCGCCGCGGCGATCCTGGACGCGGAACGACGCTTCGCCGCCCGCCGCGCACACGTCTACGGAAACCTCGCGACCATGATCGGCTACCGCCCCCGAGGCAACCTCGATCCCGAGACCAGCTTCGAACTGATGGCATCCGCCACGGGCGCGATCATGACCGGCTACATCGTCCGCAGCCTGGCCAATCCGCAGATCGCCACCACGACACGGCACCTGGCCGGATTCGGCAGCACCGAAGTCCGCGACTGGACCGCACCCGGTTACGGGCTCACCGCGATCGTCGACGCCTTCCTCGAACCCGACCCCGACGCGGCCTGGACGCCCAACGCCATCGCACAGCGACGCCAATTGTGGGAGCAGACGGCCGCGTCGCTGTACGAGCGATGACCCGGATCGGTCCCCGGCGTGGAGCTCGAAGCTGTGTCGGGGTTAGGTTTGCCGACATGGGGGAGCCGGGTGATCGTTTCCGGATCGTCGAGGATGCCGAGCTGGCTTTGCTTGCCAACGACACTCGGCAGGATCCGGACGCAGTTGACAGGATGCTGCACCGCGACTTCGTTGAGATCGGGCGTTCGGGGAGGTTGTGGAGGCGAGCGGATACGCTTTCTTCGCTGAGGTCGGAGGACGCCCGCGAATCTCCGGTGGTTGACGAATGGCGCTTCGAGGAGATCTCTGCCGACCTCATTCTGGTGACCTACCGACTCAGGACGAGCGCCGGACAGAGCAGGCACTCCTCGATCTGGGACCTCGCAGCGCGCCCGCCCCAGATCAGGTTCCACCAAGGGACCGTCATTCCCCCGCCAACTCCCTGATCAGGGGGCTCGGGGACGCCGTCTTGAGCTCGTCCCCCGCGCAGGGTGTACTCGCCTGCTGGGTGGCGGCGGCTGGAGAGGTCGCCGGTGTCGGCGGCAGTCGAAAACGAGGCCACTGCGACGGCGTTTCGGCCTCAGATTCGGTCGTCGCCCACAGCCGGTGTGTCGAGGGACTTCGGTCCTGGAGCTGTTCGGAGGGGGTGGTGTGGCGTGGTGCGCTGGTCGGGGATTCGTGGAGAGCGCGTGAAGCCCGCCCCGCGAGAGGTTGGGGGCTTGTCGCGGCGGGCTTGAAGAGGTTCCGCGCAGAACTGGGGGGCCGGGGGAGGCCATGCGCTGAGACCTGCTTTCAGCGTAGGCTTTCGAGCCGATTTCTTGGAGTTCGCCGCGGGCTGAGGCGGCATTTGTTCTTAGCCTGGCCGCGCGGGAATTGCCGAACGCGTGGGTTTGGCGGTTCGGGCTCTTTCCGCACGAGGGTATTCCCGGCCCGAGGCCGACCAGGTACCGCTGGGCCGGAATCGATGTGCACGGCGACGTCACGGAATCCGAACCGCTAATGGTCCGACTTCGCGCTCGAGTGATTGGCTGGCGGGCGCCATTGTGTCTCGGCCGGTTGTGTGCTCGTGGGCTCGGGGTGTGGCCGCGTCGGGCGTGTGCCGCGCAGCAGCACGCAGGCGTGGACCTTCCGGTGCGACTGTGTCGGTTCGTCGTGGGGCGGGTCAGGTTTCGGGGATGTCGATTTCGGCGTTGCCGCTGGTGATGATGGTGGCGATGGCTTGGGCGACGGCGGACGCGGGGACGACGTGGGGCAGGAGGGTGCCGTCCGGGGCGTGGCGGAGGTGGTCGGGTTCGGGGCTTGGGGTGTTCTGGCCGAAGTTGGTGTCGGCGATGCCGGGTTTGACGATGCTGACGGCGATGTTGTCGTTGGCGAGTTCGTCGCGGGCTGTGAGGGCCAGGGTGTTCAGGGCGGCCTTGGTGGAGGCGTAGCCGGCGATGTAGGGGATGTGTTTGGTGGAGGCCTGGGAGCTGATGTTGATGATCTGTCCACCGCCCTGGTTTCGCATGTGGGGGATGACCAGCTGCATGAGGCGCAGTGGCGCGACCAGGTTGAGTTCCAGGAGCGCGGTGTACTCGGCGAGGTCGATGTGTTCGACGGGTTTGGCCATCGCGCGCCCGGCGTTGTTGATCAGGACGTCGATGCGTCCGAACCGTGCGATGGCTTCCTCGACCAGGTGGGCGGCCTGGTCGGGGTTGGTGATGTCGGTCGGTATCGGGACCGCGCCGGGTAGCTGTTGTTCGAGTTCATGCAAGGTATCCGCGCCGCGGGCGGCGAGCACGAGTCGGGCACCGAGTCCGGCGAGGTGGTGGGCGGTGGCCAGGCCTATGCCTGAGCTGGCACCGGTGATCAGGATGACCTTGTTCTGGATGGTCATGGCGTTCCTTTCGTCTTCGGCGGGGCGGGTGGGTGCTACTCGGGTCTGGTGAGGCCGTGGAGGATGAGGGTGAGCACGGCGTCGAGGTCGGCGGTCGTGGTGGCCGGGTCGGCCCACTCGCGGGAGAGGGCCGGGTGGTGGAAGCGGGCGGTGGCCTGGAGTACGGCTCGCCCGAGGACGGCCGGATCCCCGTCGGTGAACTCCCCGGCGGCGATGCCGTCGGCCACGATCCGGGCGGCCTGGTCGGCCAGGTGATCGACGTGGACCGCCGCGACCTCGCGGGAGCCGGTCGCGATCTGGTGAAAGGTTTCGAAGAGTTCGGGCTCGTCGCGGGCGATCGCCTGTTTCGTGGCGGCCAGCAGCGCCACCCAGTCGCGTAGTCGCCTCGAGGCCGGGCCTGGCCGGGTCACGACATCCTCCAATGGTGCGGAGACCCGCTCCAACCACCGCGCGGTGACGGCCTCGCGCAGGGCAGCCTTGCTGGGGAAGTGCCGGTAGACGCTGCCGTGGCTGACCTCGAGCGCACGCGCGACATCGACCACAGAGGTCTTCGCCGGACCGAAGCGCCGCAACGCCGCCTCGGCAGCATCCAAGATCGCCTCGGACGTCAACGGCTCGGTGCTCATGACACCCATCCTGACGGGTTGACTGACAAAGGTCAACATCTGTCAGTCAATATTCCGATCGGACCAGCTTCGATGAGTGTGGGTTGCGCGTGCGGTCGCCGGTACGGATCACCGGGGATGTCGCGGCGGTGGGCGGTCGGGGATTTCGCGCGATCCAGCGTGGCCGCCGGCGGCGAGCGAGTGCTGTCGACGGTCGGCCCGGTCGCGGGGCGGCTGGTTACCGGACGATGCGGAGGTTGAACGCTGCGGTGCCGAGCGCGCCCATCAGGCGCAGCCACAGGGGTAGCCACATCTCGGTGCCGCGGGCGGTCTCGATCCCGCCGAGGTCGATCACGTCGGTGTGGCCGAAGCTGTGCAGCAGGCTGGTCACGATGGTCTTGGCGTCGGGGTTGTCGCCGGAGACGAACACGGTGGTGGGCTCGGGAAGGCTGGCGGGATGGGCCATCAGGTTGGCGTTCAGAGTGTTCAAGGTCTTGACCACCCGGACGTTGGGGAACCGGCGCTGCAGCTGCTCGCCGAGGGAGTCGGTGTCCTTCACGAACAGGGTCGGTGGCATGCCGTGGCTGAAGTCGAGGGGGTTGGAGATGTCGATCAGGACCTTGCCGGCCAGGTTCTCCTCGCCCGCCTGTGAGAGCACCTCGAGCGCGGCGGCTCCGTTGGTGGCGTTGACGACCAGTTCGGCACCGAGCGCCGCGTCCGCGAACGACAACACCGCGACATCCGGATGGGCCGACGCCCAGGCGCTGAACGGCTGGTTGCCCATCTGGTCGACCTCGGAACGGGCGAGGGTCGTCTGCGGGTCGCGTGTGCCCACCGTGACCTCGTGTCCGAGTTCGGACAGTCGAGCCGCGATGGTTCGTCCAACCGTCCCGGTACCGAGTACGGCGATGCGCATGGCTGCTCCTCCCTTTGGTAGACAGATCTGTCTACTGCTGTGTGAAGACCATACCAGACAGATCTGTCTGCCACCAGCTGTCGCCGCCGTCTCCACCATGGCGCTGGCGGCCCCGGATCACGGGCACGCCTCGGCGCCATGCCGCGGGAGGCCGGGGACGGTGGCGCGCCGGGCTTGCCGTGCTACACGGCGTCTGGCCGGGACAGGCTCGCCTCGACCAGGGCGCGGGCCGCGCGCCGGGCGACCGCTGGCGCGTCTGGACGCCCATCGATCGAGCCGCTCGCCAACCCTCCGTCCAGAACGAGAGTGAGCGCTCGAGCCAGCCCCTCCGGATCCGTTGCGCCGCCGGCGGCGGCGAGATCCCTCACCCAGCCGCGGACGGCGTCCTTGTGTGCGATCGTGCGCTCGTGGATCCTCGAGCCGGGCTCGGACTCGGCCGCGGCGTTGATGAACCCGCACCCCCGGTACCCGTCCCTGCGGCACGCGGTCTCGAGCGCATCGAACAACCCGACCAGCTGCTCGGCCGGGTCCGGACCGGCCGCGGCCGCCGCAGCCCTCAACTGTCCCGTCCACACCTCATCGACCCGGTCCAGATAGGCCAGCACCAGGTCGTCTTTGGCCGGGAAATGCGCATACAGGGTCGCCTTCGCCACCCCCGACTCCGCGATCACGCGATCTACACCGACCGCCCGAATGCCATGGGCATAGAACAGTCCGAACGCGGTATCGAGGATCCGCTCTCGCGCGAACCCTCGCAAGGACGAGACACCCACCCGGCTCAGGCTACCCGACAGACCGGTCCGTCAGGCAGGGTGACGGGTTCTTCGGAGGACTCTGGCACCGACAGCTGCAGGGACAGGCGATGGCATCCGATGATGGAGTCCCCAGGTCGGACGACGACGCTCGAATTCTGGTCGGTTTCGACGGCGCTCCGCGTGGGGTTGGCGGTGGTCTTCTGCGTGGTGGCGGCGGGATTGCCTGCGGCAATGGTTGCGTTCGTCAGCCCGCGGTTCTTCACGTTGGTGGCCGGGGCTCTCGCCGGTGGGGCGGACGATCTCGGAGTACGTGCTGCTTGATTGTGTCGCTCGCCTTGGGGCCGCGTTGCCGAGCTCCTTCCGCGTGCGCGCCGTCCACGGCATCCGAGAACGACTCTGGATACTGGTCACCATGGCATGGCTGGCTTGACGCTGGAGCGCTGGTAGAGCGCGGCTACGAAGGTGCCCGTCCCCGCGAGCTCTCCTCGCGGCTGCCGCTCACCACAGGAGGCCTCAGCAACATCCTCCGCAGATTGCAGGACGATGAACTGATCGAACGCGAAGCAGACACCGCGGATGCGCGCAGCCGTGTCGTCCGGCTCACGGAGGAGGAAAGGCCAAGGCCAACGAGGCGGGAGTCGCCGCGATCGCCGCGATCGCCGCGATCGCCGTCGCTCTCTAGCCTGCCGGCGTTTCTGTGTTGCAGCAGGCTGCGGAACTCCTCCACCAAGTCCTTGTCGCCATTGTCGACGCCGGTTGAATACTGACCCTGTGTCGCCGGCGATAAGGGGTCAAAGTTCGACCGGTATAGACGGCCATAGGTGCTGACGCACCCGTGCACCGCGACCCGCTCCAATGAAGCGCTCCGCCGGTAGGCCGGGCAGGCGTCCGAGCGTCCTCTCGCGGCGAGGCTGCCCGCAGAGTCAGGTCAGTTCATGGGTAGGACACCATCGCGCGGTCCCAGAGTCCTTGTGATGCGGCCGCATCCGATCTGTACTTCGACCGAGTACGTGGCCAGTGGACTTGGGCGGCGTCTGCATGATCAGACGAACCCTTCTCGACGAACGGATGCGCCCGTCGGCATCGGGGAACTCGATTTCGATAGGCCCAGGTTGGGGATCGTCCACGACCTCCCGAGTTGCCGCGCACAGCACGACCATCACCGCGATGCATTGCCACGGATCGAACACCGCGCCAAACGATCGCACGGTCACTGCGCGCGGCGCGACGGTGTAGTCCGCCCGGCGAAGTCGCGCGACCGGCCGGTCGCGTATCCAAGAGAGTGGCTGTCGCTGCAGGAGGGCGAGCCTGAAGGCATCTGGGCCGCTCGGCGCTGGCTGGGTAGATTCAGCGCATGTCCATCAAACTCGACAACGTCGGCATTGCCGTGCGCGACATCGAAGAAGCGATCTCCTTCTTCACCGACCTCGGCCTGACCCTCGTCGGCCGTGACACGATCAGCGGCGAGTGGGCAGACACAGCTGTTGGCCTGGACGGCAACCACGCCAAGATCGCGGTACTCCAGACACCAGACGGTCAGGGTCGCCTCGAGTTCTTCGAGTACATCCATCCCGAGGCCATCCAGACGAGCCCCACCCGTCCCAACGAGATCGGGATGCACCGCGTCGCCTTCTCCGTCGACGACATCGACGAGACCCTGCGGACCGCCGCAAGGCACGGCTACCACCCGCTTCGCGGTGTGGCCACCCATAAGGACGTCTACAAGCTCACTTACCTCCGCGGCCCCAGTGGCATCCTCGTGATGTTCGCCGAGGAGTTGGCGAAGAAGCCCTGAATCACCCCAGCAGACGACGGCCCCGCGCAGGACCGGGTCCGTCCCGCTCGCAGTCCGACACGCAAGCACTCCACGAGCGCCGCGCTCCCACCGAACGCAAATGTCGATGCCGGTGGCCACAACGGCGTTCCTGGCGATCGCTCCCCATCCATGCAGCGCTGACCGGCTCCAACCGCACCCCACTGACAACTCGGCGGGACTGTCCCGAAGTGGCCGGCGGGTTCACCCTCCAAGGCCCTCTTGCACCGGCTTGGGCGCAGGACTGTTTCGGATTGGGGTCATTCCAGGGTGTGGGGGACGAGTCGCCACCGGAGTGGGAGTGTATCGCCGGCCTGGTTCAGGGCAGCGTCGACTCTGGGGGCGATTCGCTGGTCCTTGACCAGGTCGAGCAGGCTGTCGAGTGGTATCGGGAAGCGGTGTTCTTCGGTGGCGGCGATGAGGCTGTGTTGCTCGACGACGATCCAGTAGCCGTCGGTGCTTCGTCGCACCAGGCGGACCATGGCCGGGTAGCCGTCCTCGACGTCGAGAGCCCAGCCGATCCTGATGTGGTCCCGGGTATGGCAGGAGTCGAGTTGGTCGCAGCGGGGTTCTTGGTCGGTGACGGCGAGGCTGATCCGCTCGGTGTCGGTTCCGAGATACGCCGTCGCCTCAACAAGACCATCTTCGGTCCGGCCGCCGACGCATCCGGTGGCGATGTGGCTGGCGATCACTGCGGCGAGCGATTGAGGAGTCGGCGGCTCAACCGATCCTGACATCGCAGGCAGCGTAACGACTCCTGCAGCATGAGCGCCGCTACAGTCCAGATCGTCGGTACGCCAGCGCGAGTTCGCTGCTGCCGTCTCGGCCAGCCCAGCGTCGGTCAGCGGCACGATTCGGGGGTCCGCCGCCAGCGCGACCGCCCGGGTCAGCAACTCCTCGGTCCAGCCTGTCGGGTCGAATTGGACTTGAACCAGGCCCGTCTCGCGCGGGGAGAAAACGTCAGGAGTGCCAGTTCTGGGGGTGCGGACGTAGGTCCCGTTCCGCTCCGCACAGGTCGCTGGCGGACAGTCGATGCGCCCGGCAGGCTGCGGGGAGAACGTCACCGTCACCGCCCGCTCGGGGATCCCCGGCCTCGCCCGGTAATACGCCGTCGCCGTGATCCCCTGCATCCATTCAGTGGGACGCACTGCAAGCCGGCCGCTGTCGGATCCGGCGAGCGCGTACGCAGCCCCGAAGTGCTGCTCGATCAATGTCCCCAGAACCTGCGGGCTAATCGCGACGGGCTCAACCGACGGGCCCGCACCCGGCACCGGTGCCGTCGGTGCACACCCGACGATCACCAGAGCCGTCACCAAGAAGACAACCCGGCGCCGCATCCCTCTCCTTCCATCGAATGCCTTGTGGCCAAACGCTCCTCCCAGACCGTCCGCGAAGCAACGAGCCTCCCGTGACCCGGGAGCGAACGGGTCACTGGCAAGCTCAAGCAGAGTGAACCGTCTCGCCTCGGCCGCGAGCGGGTGATCGCCGCGCCGATCTCCGGTCAGTTCATCTTGCGGAACACATTTTGGACACAGTTCGCGCGTAGTCGTGGCTGTTGTGGGGGTTGTGGAGGTTGCGGTTCACGCTCAGCACAGTGTCCAGAGTGCCGTGAAACGGCGTGCACGGTGCCCGGGTTGAACTCTCAAGGCGGTAGCGCGGGTTCGAATCCCGTCGGGGCTACAAGGTGAAACCCCTTGTCAGAGGCAACTCTGGCAAGGGGTTTCGTGTCTTGAGATCTGCTCTGGAAACGTCTAGAGCACAAATTGGACACACGAACTGTGTCCAAGTCGTGTCCATGGTCGTGGTCAGTGATTGGCGATTTCGCTTCGGCAAGGGGTTTCGGGCTGGAGACTGGGCCAACACTGGTGACCTTCTGGGGCGGTAGCTTGGCTGGCTGCCGCGTACGGGAGACGATGGGTCGTCGAGCCATTGGCGGCGTCCGGCCGTCTCGCGCTGCACGATCGAACGGACGTAGCACCGCGAAGACCGCCGAGGGGCCTCGGCCGATTGACTCCATCGAATACGAAGGGGTCATGACCACACCGGCACCACCCACGCCGCCTAACGCCACTTGTCACCCAGAGCTGCAGCAGTCCGGTGTCGATGGTCCTTCGCGGCCCCAGCATTGACCGAACTCTGCGTAGCCGAGGCGTAGGTGTCAGCGGGTCGTCGTCTGGCCAGAGGTCTTTTCGAGCGTGGTGTACCCGTCGAGGGTGCCGGGGACGTGCACGCTGATCTTCTTGCCCTTGTCGGCTTTGGTGAGCGTGTAGGTGCGACCGGTGGCGCCGGCGATCTTCGCCGATCCGCGGTACCACTGGTAGGTGAACGTGACGCCTGCCGGCGACCAGGTGCCCGGCACGGCGGTCAGGGTCTTGCCGACCTTGCGGGTACCCCCGATCGTCGGGGTCTTGGCCGACAGCGTTCCCTTGGCGACCGGGTCGGTGCCCTCGGAGGTCTTGGTGACGGTGCTGTACCCGGGCCTGGTCCCGGTCACCGAGACCTTCAGGGTCGAGTCGACGTCGGCGGCCTGCACCGTGTACGCGCTCGCGGTCGCGCCGCTGATCGCCTTGCCGTCACGGGTCCACTGGTACGCCAGGCCGACCGGTGCGGGCGACCAGGTCCCGGCGGTGGCGGTGAGCCTGGCGCCCACCACGGCCTTGCCGCTGATCTTGGGAGCGGGAGTGGCGGTGAAGCTGGCGTTGTCGACCATGTCGGTCGCGGCGGAGGTCCTCACGGTGATGGTGTAGCCGGTCTTCAACCCGGTCACTGCGACCCGCAGGGACGCGCCCGCGTCGGCCGGCTGCACGGCGTAGCTGTCGCCGGTGGCTCCGTTCACGGCGGTGTCGCCGCGGTACCACTGGTAGGACAGGGAGACCGGGCCGGGACCCCAGTCGCCGGCGGTGACGCTGAGGGTCTGTCCGACCTTGGCCGAGCCGGTGATCTTCGGCGTCACGGAGTCCAGCGACATGAACAGCGCGGCCCAGGTCTGGGCGTCGGCGGTGCCGCTGGCCCGGCGTCCGGCGCTGGCCTGGAACGACTTCAGCGCGGCGGTCGTGGCCGATCCGAACGAGGCGTCGCCGGAGGTCTTGTAGCCCAGGCTCTCCAGCAGGGTGTTGAGTGCGCTCGTGCGGGCACCGGTGGTGCCGGCGCCGATCTTGGCGAACACCGCGGTCAGCGTGTACTGGCCGGCCTGGCCGTCGACCTCGAGCTTCTTCGCCTTCTGCAGCTTCTTCACCGCCGACACGGTGGCGGAGTCGAACTGCCCGGTGGGGGAGACGCTGTAGCCGGCCGCCTTCAGCAGGTTCTGCAGCGCGGTCACCTTGGCGCCGGAGTCGCCCGACTCCAGCACCAGGCTGATCGGCACGACGTTGTAGTCGTTGAGGTTGTAGGTGTCGATGAGCGAGTTCAGGGTCTTCGCATACGCCGCGGAGTCCTTCGGCTTCACCACGTCGGCCAGCGCGTTGACGAACTTGGGCACGCTGGACATCACCGAACGGGCCGCCTTGTACGCGGAGTCCTGGGTGATCGCCGCGGCGTTCGCGTAGAAGGAGTTGGTGAGGGAGCTGAACTTCGCGTAGGCGCTGGACCCGATGGTGAGGCAGCCGGACTGGTACAGGCTGGCCGCCGACGCGGTGGTCGAACCGGACGTGGCGAACGACAATGCTGGAAGACGGCGCAACCCCGCGTAGTAGGAGCGCTGCTTCCAGAAGCTCAGCGTGCTGCGGACCACGCCGTACGCACGGCCGCGCGCCTCGATGATCCGCCACTCTCCGCTCGACAGCTTCTTCGTGAGCACTGCCATGTGGCCGATGCCGTTGGAGCGGGCGGGGTTGTTGCGAAGGAACACCATGTCGCCGACCTTCGGCGACCCGGTGACCCGACGGGAGCGGTTGTACATGCCGGCAGCCGTGTCGTCGCCCATCCGGAATGCGCCCGACTTGTTGTTGAGGTAGATGACCAGGCTCGAGCAGTCGAACTTCGACGGGCCGTTCGCGCCGAGGACGTACGGCTTGCCCACCTGATCCTCGGCAAGGGCTGCGTACTGGACAGCGGTCATCTTGCCGCTGCAGCGGGTGTTGAAATAGTTGCTGGCTTTGGCGACGAGGCTGGAAGAGCCCCAGGCCGAAGCTTCGATGGCCTGCGCGATCGAGACCGAGGCCGGCACGCCGAACTTGCGCTGGGTGCTCTGCGCAGCGGGGACCACGGCGGAGATGAACTTCTGCTTGCTCGTATCCGACACCGCTGATGCTGTCGTCGGCTGGGCGAGTGAGCCGCCGAGTGATAGCCCTATTGCGATTACGCCCACCAGCATTCTCGTCACTGTCTTCACCTGGCAATTAAGGAATGTGATGGCGAAGGACGGCAAGCATCTACTTGAGAGTTGAGGCATCGCGGTTCGGCTCTAACTGCCAGATGACAAGGGTGAACGATGAGGCGCGACCGCCTGTGCACGCCGGGGAGGTTGAGAGTTTGGACCGAGATCCCAGATCCGCTGAGCTGCGGCGAGGCGCGGCCCGCAATGCAGGACGAGGCTGGTCTTGACTGAATCTTCATGATTCGGTACGTCATTCATACTCTTTGTCTGATATGTCACCAGGGCCGCTCTCGGCGCTGTCCCGTTCGCCAGCCATGCCTGGACCGGCGTTCCAGCGCGATGGATGTCCGACGCGCCGACGGACGGGAGTTGCTCGACCTCCGGCTCCAGCGCCGGTGAGCGTGGCGAGGCCGCCGGGCCGGCACCTCGCCGACCTGGCGCTCGCCTCACAACGAGGATTTGTTGTCCCACATCCGAGCGTCTTCTTCCTGCTGCCAGATCCAGCAGTTGCGCGGCGGTGCGCACCGAGGCGACCGGTTGCTTCCCGGTGGGGGGCGAGGCTGGTTCTCGCAGGCCGTTCCTCGCGGTTCTTCACCAAAACTTCACGCGCTGTGGACGCCCTCTGACAACGTGGAATGTGAGAATTGGTCGCGTACCCCTCCCTCTGAGCCAGTACGAAGGACCGAAATGGCGCAACGCCCTAAACCCGACTCCCGTAGAGCGGCCCTGCGTGAGGCGGCCCGCTTGGCTGAGCAGAAGAGGCGAAGGCGTCGGCTGCTCGTTCTCGTCGGGACGGCTGTGCTGGTTGTCGCTGTCGTGGTGTCGGCGGTTGTCCTGCTTAATCGCCCGGGTTCGGCCGTTGCTGAAGCGACCGGCGAGGTGACCTTTGCGGACCAGACGAGGGGCCATGTCGCGGGGAGCGTCAACTACTCCGTCACGCCGCCGGTGGGCGGCGACCATGCCGAGGTGTGGCAGAACTGTGGCATCTACACCGAGCCGATTCCCAACGAGCCGGCAGTCCACTCGCTGGAGCACGGCGCGTTCTGGATCACCTACCAGCCTGATCTTCCTGCCGACCAGGTCACCACGTTGCAGGCCGCCGTTCGGAACCAGCCATATGGATTACTCAGCCCCATGTCGGGTCTTCCAGCTCCGGTCGTGGCGTCGGCGTGGGGTGTGCAGCTGAAGCTCGATTCGGCGAATGATCCGCGTCTTGCTCGCTTCGTCGCAGCGCATGCCGACGGCGCGAAGGCCCCTGAGCCGCGCGGAGAATGCACGGGGGGCGTGGGCAGCCCGCAGACCTGATTTGCCGCAGCCGGGATCACCGTGGGCGATGGACGCCGGGTGCTCGTGTCGGGTGGTACCGGATTAGGTCCCCAAATCATCGGCGTGGCCGGGGCCGAAGGGTCTGCGTTGAGCCCCGTGCTCTGGCACCTCCGCCCACGTCGACTCGCACCCCGGACAGCGGTAGACGGGCGACCCCTCGAAGACTGCTTCCGTCTCCTCGGTGCCACATGCGTCGCGGCAGGGGTTGGTCACAAGGTGGCGGATCATGCTCCCGACGTTATCCCGGCCGTCATGGGGACCGCGACTTTGCCTAGTCGGAGGCCGCCGGGCGTCGGTCGCTACCTCCACGAGGAGGGGCGACGATCCAAGCGGGACCGGCTCCGAGCCAGCCCCTGCTAAGTGGCTCCCAGTGCCTTGTGGTATCGGGCGCTGAGCCACTGGCGCATGGGCCACCTCAGAGAGCTGCGAAGTGCGTATCGAGGAACACGGAAGAGCCAAGAATGCTCGGCGCCGTCCAGGCAGTGCGATGACCAGGCACCACCAGGCCGCTATCCGGCGAGACGACTAAAGAACGCGATTTCGTACCGTTCGGCCGAAGGCTCATCCAACTCACCTCGCGGTGCCAACGGCGACTTGCGCCCCTCGGCCGACGGATCGATTGGAGCGGGGTGATTGATAAGGGCGTGACTACTTCTTCACGTACTCCAGAGGATCGCTGCCGACGCCTTCCTTGTACAGGGACAGGTGGAGGTGGCAGGCGGTTGAGAGGCCGGTGCTCCCGACGTAGCCGATGAGCTGGCCCTTGTCGACCCGCTGGCCCACGTTCACGATGAAACGGGTCATGTGGAGGTACGCCGTCTGAATGTTACGGCCCTCGATGGAGCCGTGGTCGATCCGCACGTTGTTGCCGGAACCTCCGCTGTAGCCGACGCCGGTCTTGACCACGATGCCGGCTTGTGCCGCATAGATCGGGTTGTTGCACGCCCCGCCGATGTCTGCGCCGTTGTGGAACCTGCGGTAGCGAAGGATCGGATGGATGCGCCAGCCGAACGGGGACCCCACCTCTCCTTCTGTCGGCCACAGGAACGTGCTGAGGTTTCGGAGCCGCTCCAGTTCACCCTTCACCCGGCTTGCATTCGCCGATGCACGCTTGTGGTGCGCCGAGAGCAGCGCGGTGCGATTCGCATCCTGCAGAAGATCGGAAGCTTCCGCGAGGGCGGCACTTCGTTGGGCTGCGAGTGAGGGGATGTCGAGGCTGACGGCCGGTGCCGCGGAGCTGTTCTGATACGTCACCAGAACCTGCTCCGTATCGGCGACGCGGACGTGGGTGGACGCGGTCGCGGCGACCGCCGGCGCGATCGCCGCTGCCCCGAGCAGCGCGAGCGCGGCGGCGGCGCCGGTGACAGCGGGGCCGATCGAGGTCCAGGAGCGGAACAAGCGCTGGGGAATTGTCCGTCTGCGGTTGGACCGGCCCGTGCGATCGTGGCTGATCAGGTGGGTGCCAGACCCCATTCGCAGACCTCCCAGACTCCCTTAAGTTTCGCTGAGAGTCTATCAGGCTAAGTTTAGTTTTGCGAGTTGGGTTGATCCGTCGACCCGCGTGTCGCGCGGACCAGATTGGCCCATCCATGGCACCCGGAGGGCATGCGACGTCGGCGGGCGTCGCGAGCTCCTCCGGCGATCGCGATGATCAAGCTGGGTGCCAGCCCCGCGGCCCCACCGAGGAGAGCCGCGTCCGCGAGAGCGCGGCCACCCAGAGTGAGCACAGCGGTGACCAGCGACGCCGCACCGGCAAAGGCAACAAGAGGCGGCCGGCGGGCGGCCCCCGCAGGAGCTGGCCTGAACAGCGGCGGGACCGCCTGCGGGGACCTCACGATAAGTGGCTCTTGATTTCATCCAGGAGTTTGTTGGGTTCCAGCCACATTGATGGGTACTCGCCGTACCAGCGCTGCACGCCGGTGCTGTCGATCAGGACGAAGCTGTGGCCGGGAAGTTCTGCGTGCATCCCCTTTCCGAGGACTCCGTAGGCCTTTGAGGCTGTGCCGTCATCAATGAGGAACGGCGTCTTGACTCCGTATCGCGCCATGTCGGACGTGATGTCGGCCTTGGAGTTCATCACGATGGGCAGGACCGTGATGCCGAGCGCGTCGAAGTCGGCTTGCTTCTTCTCGATCTCGCTCATCTGCATCAGGCACGCGCCGCATCCGGCGCCCTCACTGAAGTAGAGCAGGACCGGTTTGCCGCGGAGCTTCGACAGGGTGACGCTGGTGTCGCTGGTTGTGGGCATGGTGAAGTCTGCAGCCAGCGTGCTGGTCGTCGCGGACGTGGTCTGCGATGTGAGGAGCATGGCAGCGATCACTGCGATGGCGGCAACAACCGCGCCCCAGGAGAACCAGCGCCTGAGGAGGCGCCGGCGATGCTGCGCCTCGGCTGCTGCCCGCTGGCGCGCGTGCAGTTCCTGTCGCCGCGTGGTGTTCGTCATTCGTTTCCCGTTCCTTCATGGTGGGTCTGATGGATCAATTGCTGCCGCGCTCGCTCGCCGGGTCGAGCTCATCCACGACATCAGGCGCGGCCTGCTCGGTGGGAGCTGCGGTCTTCCTGCTTCGGCCGACGAGAGTCCCCCAGATGAAGACACCGGCGAGCAGCAGGAGGCCGAGGCCGAGGACCGGCTCCGGTACGGGCTTGAGCCAGGTCTCGATGGAGGCGAACCATTCCGCGAGGCCACGGCCGATTGCCACCTGGATCTCGGGACCGCTGGTCATCTGGCCGGTGTTGGCCAGGTAGATGATGAAACCGCCCATCACTGCGAACCCGACGGCGACGGCGAGGTTGACCGTGTTGGTCCTGAGCGTCCAGCGATACAGTCGCAGGCGGATCGGCTTGGCGACCAGCGGCTTGTTCCGCAGGCCGGTGGCGTCCCAGATGAGCGCCATCACGAAGAGTGGGAAGACCATGCCGAAGACGTAGGCCAGGCCGAGAGCAACACCACCGATCGGGTTTCCGGCGAGCGCGGAGAGGGTCATCACCCCGACCAGGACGGGAGCACAGCAGCTGGACGCAATGCCGCTGAACACGCCGAGGGCGAAGAAGCTGGCGCCGTCTCCGCGGCTGGTGTCGGGCGTGCGCAGGAAGTTCGGGAGGCTCCACATACGCCCGGTCAGCGTGAAGCCGGCGAGGGCGAGCATGAGCAGACCGCCGGCCCAGTAAAGGACGGCGTGGTACTTGGCAATGGCTGCTGCGATGAGGCTCACCCCGACGGTGATCGGCACGAGGATCGAGGCGAGCCCCGCCGCGAAGAGGAACGTCAGCGGCAACAGCCGCCAGCGCCGGTTCTTGACCGCCCCGGCGAGGTAGCTCGGTGCCAGGAAGACGATGCAGCACGGCGCGAAGAGGGCAACGCCGCCGGCGAAGAAGGCGGCGAGCACTCCACCGGTGGTCAGGAGGTTACCCATGGCTGGTCACCGCCTGGCTGCGTGCACGTTGCTGGAGGACGGCCTCGAGCTTTCGGCGCGGCAGCCGCCCGGCCGAGAAGTACTGGCCGTCAACCAGCACGAGTGGGTTCATCGCCGGGCGGTGCGTCGCGAGGAGGGCGGCTCCTTCAGGGGACGTCGCTTCGACCAGATCAACTGTCAGGTGGTGGCCCTGCTGCTGGAGGTGCGCAAGGCCCTCCTGCGCGTCGTCGCAGAAGTGGCATCCCGGCGCGGTGACGACGGTGATCCGTGTGGGGAAGTCGTGGTGGGCATCGGTCATCGCAGATCGCTTTCGTGCGGGGTGCCGAGATTGGGAAGCGGCCGCTTGGGCGCTGTGGCCGGGGAGCCTGCCGGTGGCGCAAACCGGGGTTGCTCCCAGTCAGCCGTCGGCCGAGCATTGATCTGCCCTGGAGGGGCTCCGCGTCGTGGCCCGTGGGCGCGGGATGGCCAATGGAACACGACGACCGAAAGCAGCCACCAGACGCCGCCCCAGACCGCGGCCATGGCAATGATGCCCATGAGCCATACGCCAGGGCCCATGGCTCCGAATCCCATCATCGGATCCTCCTGCGGTTGTTGTCTTCACCTCCAACCATTGACCCTTAACGCATAGATCCTCCGAAGTAATGATGAAGAAACGGTATGGCCGAGGATCGCGCCGCAGGAGGGTGAAATGGAGAGGGCATGATGGCGGCCATGAGTCAGATCACCACTCCGGCAGGCGCGCACGTCCTAGTCGTCGATGATGAGGTCGTCCTGGCGGGAATGGTCTCGAACTATCTGCAGAGGGCGGGCTTTCGCACGTCGGTCGTCCACGACGGCGTCGCGGCACTGGAGTGCGTCCACGCGGATCGGCCTGACGTTGTCGTCCTCGATCTGGGTCTGCCCGGCAAGGACGGGATGGAGGTCTGTCACGAGATTCGTCGACAGTCAGACTGTTACATCATCATGCTCACCGCCCGGAATGAGGAGATCGACAAGCTCTTGGGGCTCTCCGCGGGCGCGGACGACTACATGACCAAGCCCTTCAGTGCACGGGAGCTCGTCGCCCGTGTCCAGACCCTGCTCCGACGTCCGCGCCGACAATCCCAGGACGCGGAGAAGGCTGCGCGAATCGGGGAACTCGAGCTCGACGGCCCCGGCCGTCGCGTCCTCGTGGAGGGGAGCGAGGTCGACCTCACCCGCACGGAGTTCGACCTCCTCGCTGCCTTCGTCTCCAGGCCGGCCGCGGTCCTGTCGCGACGCCAGCTGATCGATGCCGTCTGGGGCGGCGACTGGGTCGGGGATGAGCACCTGGTCGACGTCCACATCGCGCACCTGCGCCGGAAACTGGCGACGGTCGCCGACTACACCTTCGTCGAGACGGTGCGCGGGGTCGGCTATCGGATGGGTCCGGCGCAATGACGCCCGAGGGCCGCCCGGGAAGCCTGATCACGCGCCTGCTGGTCTCGCAGATCGCGGTCTCGATCGCAATGGCCTTCACCATGATGATCGTCGCCGCGATCGCCGGCCCACCGCTGTTCGAGGCCCACATGCACCAAGCGGGCCAGGCGAACCCTGAGGTGCTCGCCCATTCGGAGGAGGCGTTCAACACTGCGGGCACCCTGGCGCTGATCATCGGGCTCGTGATCGCGGTCACGGGGGCCATCGTCGTCAGCGTGCTGATTTCGCGGCGGCTTGGCCGGTCCTTGACCGACCTGGGCGCCGCGGCGTCGAGGATCGCTGACGGTGACTACCAGATGCGTGTCGGCAACGCCGACTCCCGCGAACTGGAGACCCTGGCGAGCAGCTTCAACTCGATGGCGGGGAGACTCGCCACCGTCGAGGGCACTCGCCGACGACTCCTGACCGATCTGGCTCACGAGATCCGGACCCCGTTGGCCAGCATGGAGATCTGCGTGGAGAGCCTGGAGGATGGTGCGATCGAGCCGGGTCCGGAAGCCTGGCGCGTACTGAGTGACCAGATCCGGCGGATCTCTCGACTGGCTGACGACCTGGGCCAGGTTTCCGCGGCTGAAGAAGGACGGCTGAATCTCAAGCGCGATCTTCTCTGGACCGCTGAGGTGGTCCGCTCCGCCGTACTGTCGGCGCAGGAGGCCTACGACCGAAAGGGCGTAAAGCTGGAGATCGGTCGTATCCCAACAGACTCCACGATCTTCGCCGACCCGCCCCGGGTAGGGCAGGTCCTGGCGAACCTGCTGTCCAATGCCCTGCGGCACACGCCCTCCGCTGGCACCGTTACCGTGCGCGCCGAGAATCACGGGTCCATCACGAAGATCAGCGTCACCGACACCGGCGAGGGAATCGCCGCTGAGCACCTGCCGCACATTTTTGAGCGGTTCTACCGGGTCGACACTGCCCGGGACCGCGAGCACGGCGGGACCGGGGTCGGTCTGGCCATCAGCCATGCGATAGCCGCCGCGCACGACGGCCGCCTCAGCGCCGCCAGCGACGGCCATGGCAAGGGCACCACCCTGTGGTTGGAGCTACCCTCCCGTGCCACGGCTTGACCGAAACTTCACAAAACCAGCATCGAATGGCTCGGATGACCCCTGCATGCTGGACCCCCAGCATCCCGAACTCGCAGGAGCGGAATTGAGCAACTCATTGACCCGTCGCCAACTCATCGTCGGAGGGTTCGGCCTCGGCGGTGCCCTCGCGCTCGGTGGCTGCGCCCCGTCGGCAAGCCCTGCCTCGGGGGCTGCGTCGGCCCCGGTCCCGGCCACCCCGACGTTCGGCACGCCGACGGTGTCGGCCACGATCCGCGCGCTCGCCACGCAGGTTGATCTCGGCGGAGTCACCGCTTCCACCTGGACCTACGACGGTCGTCTCCCCGGAAAGGAACTCCGCGCCAGGGCCGGAGACGTGGTGCAGGTCGTCGTGGAGAACGCGCTGCCCGAGGACACAAGCGTCCACTGGCACGGCATCCGGCTCCACAATGCAGCCGACGGAGTACCCGGGATCACGCAGGACCCGATCGCCGGCGGAGCCAGCTTCACCTACACCTTCAAAGCCCCCGACCCGGGCACCTACTTCTTCCATCCCCACAGCGGGGCCCAGATCGATCGGGGCCTCTACGCGCCGCTGATCATCGACGATCCGGCGGAGCCCGGCGGCTACGACCACGAGTGGGTGCTAGTCCTCGACGACTGGACCGACGGCGTCGGCCAGAGCCCCGACGAGATCCTCGCCGGCTTCAAGGCCGAGAACGGCACGGTAAGCACCGGCATGAACCACGACATGGGCGGCATGGCCGGCATGGGCGACTCACCACTCGGAGATGTGGGGGACATCAGCTACCCGCATTACCTGATCAACGGCCGCATCCCGTCCGCACCGCGGACGTTGACCGCGAAGCCCGGACAGCGCGCACGGATCCGGCTCATCAACGCCGCGGCCGACACGCTCTTCCGCGTGGCGCTGGGCGGGCACGCCATGACCGTCACCCACACCGACGGCTTCCCCGTCCAGCCCATGGAAACCAGGGCGCTGTACCTGTCGCAGGGCGAGCGCGTCGATGTCCTGGTGACGCTGGGAGACGGGGTCTTCCCGCTGGTCGCCTCCGCCGAGGGCAAGAAGGGTCAGGCGCTCATCCTCGTCCGGACCGGGAGCGGCTCGAAGCCCTCAGCGGACGTCCACCCCAGCGAACTCGACGGCGAACCCCTGCTGTTGACCATGCTGATGCCGGCCGAATCCGCGCGGCTGCCGCAGCGCGAGCCCGACCAGGTCGAGCAGGTGAGCCTCAATGGTCAGATGCGGCCCTATGCATGGGGAATGAACGGGAAGACCTTCGGGTCCGACACCCCGATCCGGACGAGCCCGGGAAGGCGCCTGCGGCTGCAGATGACGAACATGACGATGATGGCGCATCCGATGCACATCCACGGCCACACCTGGTCTCTGCCGGGCAACGGCGGACTGCGGAAGGACACCGTCCTGGTGCTGCCGATGCAGTCAATGACGGCCGACCTGGAGGCCGACAATCCCGGAAAATGGGCCTACCACTGCCACAACATCTACCACGCCGAGATCGGCATGATGACAACTCTGCAGTACTGAGTCGGGCTGCGCGGCCGGTCCTGCCTATGGCAGCCCGGCCAGCCAGTCCGCCAGCGTCAGGGCCGCCTTCTGGGGATGAGACAACATCCAGTAGACGCTGCCGTTCACTCGGACGAGCTTCTTGGGGTGGGACGGCACGCGGTCGAACAGGCTCTGCACATAGGACGGCGTCGGGCCCTCGCTGGCGAGAATGAACATCACCGGCACACTCAGCTCGTCCATTCGTTCCGGCGGTGGCGTCGTCAGCAATGACATGACGGCAGACAGCGGGTACCAACGGTCGAAGTCGGGGTCCTGAAGGTACCCCTCCCGAACCAGGCGCTCCTCTCTCTCCCGCGACCCAGGGCGGCTGTCGACGAGGTCCGCCCACGGCAGGTAGGCCGCTATCGGGATCGGCAGCCGAGGGAAGACTAGGGCGAGCGGACCGAGCAGGGGGAGGAGCCGTCGGCGCCGCCTGGCTGCCTTGGTCCAGGGACCGCTGTCGTGAAGCAGCGACCAGTGATACTCCACTTCGGTGAGGATGGCCGGCGAGTTTTCGCAGACTACTCCGGCCAGCGACCGATCCAGGAATGCGACATAGAAGGCTAAGTAACCGCCGAGGCCCTCCCCGTAGATCGCTATGCGTCCACATCCTGTGGCACGGATCCGGTCGAGCGCGTCCCGGTGGCGAGTGACCAGTTGGGAGACTGTTCCGGCGCCGTGCTTGGGCATGACGTACACGGTGTAGCCGAGGGTGCGGAGCCGGTAGGCCAACTCGACGAAGACGAAGGCGTGACCACCGGAACCGGGTGAGATCAGGATGCTCGAGTCGGCTCCGTGCCAGGGAAGGGACAGTAACTCCCATTCACGATTATCCGACGTGAACGTGAGCGAGCGCAGGGTCGCCTCTATGTCCTCGCGTGGTGTTTCCACGAGGTAGTGGGACTTCCAGAAGGCCGGCTCCCTCATGAGGACTCCGCTTCCTGCCTCTCCGACGACCCCTCTCTTATCGATGATGACCGGCGTGATCTGCGTCCACGCTCGAGTCCGATGGGGCCGCCGGGGGAGCGACAGAAGCTGGCTGTCGGCCCGAGAATGCCGGGCCGATGATCAGCGCTGAGACCAGGAAGAGGGCGGTGAACGCGAGCACGCCGATAACCGGGGCGACGGCACTACCGAAACGGCGGCGCAGCCACTTGAGCATGGGGATGCTGAGGAGGAGTCCCACCAGGTAGAGCGCGACGTTACCCCACAGGCCGGCCAGGATGGCCGCCCCGGCGAAGATCCCGACATGGTGGAGCAGATGCGGCAGCAGCCCCAGGAACGCTCCAACCGCTGCCCGAATGGCCGCCCAGATTGCCCGGGCCCGTTCCCTGAGGGTCACCCGAGCTTGTGGATTCGGCGCGAGGTCGGTCTCTGCCGCGTCGAGTACTGAAAGGTCTTCCATGAGTTCATGCTCGCCGCGAAGTGGATCGGATTTGATGTTGCGCGGGTCAAGGTTTGGCGAAGATACGTCGGGCCTGTAGCACAGGCGCCCACTAGCTGTATGAGGCCAGGACGTTGTTGACGCGAATTGGCACGAGCGTGGCCGGCGGCTGACCGTCCGCGGCACCGTGCGGGCGGTGGTAGTTGTAGTGCAGGTTCCAGCGCTCGAGGGCGTTGGCGCGTTCGTCTTCTGAGGTCCATGTCCGTGCATAGAGGAACTCTTCGGTAAGGATCCGGTTGTACCGCTCGATCTTTCCGTTGTGGCGGGGCGTGTAGGGCGTGATCCGTTGGTGCCGCGACCCGGCCAGTGCATCGGCGAACGCTGAGGCGCGGTAACAGGATCCGTTGTCGGTCACGATCCGTTCGATGTGCGTGATGCCATGAGCCGCGAACCATGCCCGCGCTCGCGCGAGGAACGCAACGGCCGTCGCGGCCTGCTCGTTCGGCAACGCCTCGGTGTACGCGAGGCGTGAGTAGCCGTCAATCGCTGAGTGGAGGTAGACGTAGCCGGCTCGCGTGCCGCGGGTTTTCGTCCGCGCGACGGCGCGAGCTTCCGGGCTGTCCTTGCCATGAGCCCGCCATCCGCCGCCATCGGGGATTCGGCCGACCTTCTTGACGTCCAGGTGAACCATGTGGCCGGGGCACCGAGCGACAATCTTCCTCGCTTCGCGGTTACTTTCCCCGGTCGGGTCGATGAAGCGGCGCCGGTTGAGCTGCAGGTCGGTGAGGATGCGACTCACCGTGCGCCGACTGATCTGAATGCCGACCTGTTCGAGCTCGAACGTGATCCGAGCCGCTGACCACTTGTGCTCGCGCCGCATGCGTTCGACTTCGCGAACAACGACGTTGGGGGTGGCTGTCGGGGATTGCTTAGGCGTCGATGAGCGGTCGAGCAGACCGACCTCACCGAACTCACGATGGCGATGGACCCACTTTGACGCGGTAGCGCGGGAGATTCCCATCTCAGCTGCCACGTGAGCGATCGGCCGGGTCTTGCAACGCTCGACCAGCCGCCGACGTCCCTCGACTGACAGTGGCGAGTTGCGGTGAGTCATGCACGTCCTTCGAAGAATGTTCCAGTCGAGTCGCTGAGTCCCGGACCAAGCCCCCCATTCAGCCGTCGGCTACTGACCCTCGTGGTCGCCGCCTGACACGCCGAGCCCGACGTTCGTGGTGTCGCAGCAGGCCTCCGGCGATTCGGAACTGGCTCGACGCCGCCTATGGGCGGCGCCATGGGCGAGTACTACGAGGAGGGAGATGACCGCGAGCGCCGCGATCGGCGCCGTGTGAGCCTGAACCCAGCCGGACAGGGTCGTTGAGAGCCTGGCGACACCGCCGGCACGGCCGGTCGCGACCAGGTTGTTGTCGGCGGTGGCGGCGGGCCACCAGTACCACGCGAGGTAGACGCCGGTGAGCAGCAAGACGGCGCCGGTGATCCGGGGGCCATAACTCCCGAGGCGTGCGACGTGGCGGGTTAGGCCGGTACCCGCGGCGGTGGTCGCGAGTGCGAGCAGCAGCAGGATGCTGGCTGAGCCGGCGGCGTAGACACCGAAGACCAGCAGCAGCCCCGCGTAGCTGGCGGTGGCCTGTGCCTGGGCGATGACAGCAAGGATCACTCCGAAGGTGCACGACAGGGAGGCGAGGGCGTAGCCGATCCCGAAGACCAGCATCCGGGCGGTTGGCGGGAGGCCTTCGGTTGCTCGGCCGGTGATCCGGGGCAACCGCACGGAGATCGAACGGCCGGCCAGCATCCACAGGCCGAGGAGCACCAGTAGGACGCCTACGGCGAGACCGAGTTTGGGCGCTGCCTGGATCAGGCCCCGAGCCCCGGCGCTCACCAGCAGGCCCGCAGCTGCGAGGGTGCCGGCGAACCCGATCGCCAGTGCGATTCCGGACCGCAGGGCCCTCAGCAGCCGCACCGGGACGGGCGAGGCGTCAGCGTCGCCGAGGGTCTGGCTGATCCAGGCCGGCAGCAGCGCGAACCCGCATGGGTTGACCGGCGCCACCATGCCGGCGGCGAAGGCGAGGCTGAGCAATCCGCCCATGGATCAGGCTCCGGCCTTGACGAGTTCGGCGGTGATCGTCTTCGCGTCGGGCTCGGTGGCACGGAAGGTCACCTTGCCGTCGCCGTCGATGACGATGAGGGTGGACAGGGCGGCAACGTCGAATCGCTGGGACAAGGCGGCACCCTCGTCTATGGCGGCCGGGACGTGTTCGGCGTCGACGTACTCCATGAATCCCTCGATGGTCTCCTTGGACTCGCCGGGGTCCATGTCGACGGCGAGGAAGCTCGCCCCAGCACCCGACTTCTCGGCAGCGGTGGCGGCCTCGCCGAGGGAGCGGACGCCTTCAACGCATTCGCCGCAGCCGACGGAGAAGAAGAACACCGCGGTCGGCTTCCCGCTGGCGGGCAGGCTGACCATCTGGCCGTCGATGCTAGTAACCGCCGCTGGCGTGCCCGCATCTGCGGCTGGTGTGGCGTCGGTGTTTCCGCAGGCGGTCAGAGCCAGGGAGCCTGCAAGCAGGAGGCCGGCGACCGAGAGGGTCGCGCGGCGGGTGCGGGTAAGCGTCATCGGTTCTGGTCGTCCTTCGTGTCGCTGGGGTGGGTGGAGTTCACAGGCGGGCAACAGCCATGCCTGGCGTTGTTGCCGCCGCTGCGGCGCCGCGTGGTCGCGAGGACCGCGAGCACCAGGACGGCGATGCCGGTGCCGATCACCCAGGGGTTGCCGAGGAACCCGCCGACACTGGCCAGCAGACCACCGGCGAGGAGCAAGGGAAGTAGGGCGCAGCAGGCGACCATGAGCAGCGCGGCCCCGGCTCCGAGGAGCAGGCCGCTGCCTCCCGGTTGGTCGTCGTGGTTGGACTTCATCGGAGTGGAGTTCCCTTCGGTGTTCTTGGTCAGCAGCGGCAGTGGCCGTCGTCGGCCACTGCCGCGTTGGCCTGGAACTGGTTGAGGAAGCCGGTCGTGAGGTCGGTACCGATCCGATAGGCAACGGCCACGGGCACGACCTCGGCGCGGGGGTGCTCGGCCAGCCAGCCCGCGGCGTCCTCATCGGAGGTGAAGTAGTGGACCTGGTTGCAGAAGGAGGACCGGATCGAGGTGATCTGGTCGGGGTTGACCAGCGACACCACCGCGGTGGCGGGTTCGACGCTGGTGACGCCGGCGACGGGGTCGATGGTGACCCGGATCGGCTCGCCGCTGGTCGGGGAGACCGACTCCACGCTCGCCGCGCGCTCGAGCAGGGTCGGAAAGATCAGGGTGTCCAGGGCGCACCAGGTGTAGAGCTCCTCACCGGCCACGGTGAACCGGTGAGGGGTGGGGCGCAGGGTGAGGCCCTGGCCGATGATGCGGCCCTGGTCGTCGTACTCGGTGTCCGGCACCGCGGCCAGACCCGTGCGTACGTCGTCGACCGGACGGCCGGCGGCCGCGGCGAACTGCTCGACGGTGACCGGGCCGCCCTCGACGATCAGCCGCAGCAGCGGGATCAATAGGACGGCGTCAAGGCCGGTCTCTTCGGTGTTGTTGAGTCGTTCGGGCAGTTGCGTCGTGAGCTCCGACATGGCGGTACCTTCTTCATGAGTCGGGTGGAGGCTGTCGGCTGCGGGTCACGCGCAGCAGGACAGCTTGGAGATGTCGGTGGTGAAGGCCTTGGCGGCGATCCGGATGCCTTCGGTCATGGTCAGGTAGGGCGCCCATGCGTCGGCGACCTCGGTGACGGTCTTGCCGAGGATGTGGACACCGGCGGCGGCGAGCTCGCCGGCGTCTTTGGCGACGGCGGTGAGACCGAGGATCTCGCCGGTCTCAGCGTTGGCGACGATCTTGATGAAGCCGCGGGTGTCGCGGTTGACCAGCGCCCGGGGCACGTAGTCCAGCGGCAGGACGCGGCAGTCGCAGCGGATCCCGGCAGCGAGCACCTGGGCCTCGGTCATCCCGACCGCGCCGATCGCCGGACTGGTGAAGGTCACCCGCGGCAGCCGGCTGTGGTCCACCGACCGCTCAGCGCCAGCGAACGTGTTCTCGGCGACCATGTTGCCGTGGTGGGCGGCGACGTAGACGAACTCGGGGTGCCCGGTCACGTCGCCGGCTGCCCAGATCCGGGGGTTGGAGGACTGCAGTTGGTCGGTGACCACGATCTCGCCCGTGTCGCCGGTCTTCACCTCCACCGCATCGAGGTTCAGCCCATCGGTGACCGGTCGGCGGCCGAGGGCGACGAGGACCTGTTCGGCGTGGAATTCCTGCTCGCCGCCGGAGATGTCAGCGGTGACAACAACCTGGCCCCTGACGTCGTCACGGGCAACGCGGGTCGGGACCGCACGGCGGACCACGCGGATGCCCTCGTCGGCGAAGACCTCCTGCAGCGCCTTGGATACCTCCGGCTCCTCCTTCGACGCCAGCCGGGAACGAACCAGCAGGGTGACCTTCGACCCGAGCCGGGCGAACAGTTGGGCCTGCTCCAAGGCGACGTAGCCGCCGCCGAGCACCAGCAGCGAGTCGGGAACCTCGGTCAACTCCATCGCCGTGGTCGAGGTCAGGTAGCCGGCCTCCTCAAGACCGTCGATCGGTGGGGCCCATGCGCTGGCGCCGGTGGCGACCAGGTAGTGATCAGCGTCGATCGTCTCGACCGCACCGTCAGTCGCGGTGACCTCAAGAACGGGCGCTTCTGGCGTGCCGGCGAACGCAGCGTCGCCGTGGCGGATCTGCCAGCCGTAGGCGTCGGCGACGTCGACGTACTTCTCACCCCGAAGTTCCTCGACGAGGTCCTGCTTGCTGCTGATCAGCGCGGGCATGTCTACGTCGTCCGCTGTGGTGGCGATCCCCGGGAAACGGTTGCCCGCCTCGGCAGCGGTCTGGCGGGCCTCAGCGGCGGCGATGAGCGCCTTCGACGGCACGCAGCCGGTGTTCACGCACGTGCCGCCGAAAGTGCCGCGCTCGATCATCACCACCGACTTGCCGAGCGTGGTCGCGCGGATGGCGGCGGCGAACGCGGCGCCACCGGATCCGATGATCGCAAGGTCGTACCTGGACTGCATCCCGATTCCTCCCCTGAGTCTTGGGAATTGCTCTTGATGCAGCCACAATGGACCTTCCAGTACGGGGGAAGGTCAAGTGCGACCTGTGACACATCGGAGACCCAGATGAGGATCGGCGAACTCGCCGAGGCGGCCGGCACCACCGCCAAGACCCTGCGGTTCTACGAGGAGCAGGGCCTGCTTCCCGCGGCCGAGCGCACCGCGTCGGGATACCGCGACTACGATCCGGAAGCAGCGACTCGGATCGACTTCATCCACCGCGGCCAGGCTGCCGGACTTACCCTCGCGCAGATCAAACAGATCCTCGACATCCGCGATGGAGGCGAGATTCCCTGCGGCCACGTCCGGGACCTCCTAGACGTTCGTCTGAAGGACATTGAGCGCCAGATCTCGGATCTCGTCTCCCTCCGCGACAACGTTGCCGCCCTCCGCGACGCAGCCGCAGAACCCGAACCCGAGACCTGCAACGCCGACGAGGTCTGCAGGTACCTGTAGCCAATCCGAGATGACGCGCGCAGAGGCGGAGCCTCCTGCCGCGACCTTCTTACGTGACCACAACGTTATGGCCAGCAACAACTAGCTCGTTGGTGTTCCTCGTTGGATCTCGGCGATCTGCTCGTAGTAGTGCCAGCGCTCGTCGGCGTCGGCCTGGGCGAGGTTCGCCAGTTCGAACGAGCGGTCAGGGTCGGCCCGCTCCAGCATCGCGAAACGCGCCTCGCTGCGCATGAAGTCCTGCACCGGAATGGTCGGGGCCTTGCTGTCGAGGTGCAGGGGATGGGCGGGGTCGCCGGGTCGGAAGCGGTAGAGCGGCCAGTAGCCGCTGGCGACGGCGTCGGCCTGGTGGGTCATCGACGTGGCCATGTCGATGCCGTGCGCGATGCAGGTCGAGTACGCGATCAGAAGCGATGGTCCGGGATGGGCCTGGGCCTCGAGCATGGCGCGGACGGTCTGCTGCTGGTTCGCGCCGATCGCCAGTTGCGCGACGTAGACGTCGCCGTAGGCCTGGGCGAGCAGGCCGAGATCCTTCTTCCGGGTGGCCTTGCCGGCGCTCGCGAACTTGGCGATGGCTCCGCGGGGGCTCGCCTTGGACGCCTGCCCGCCGGTGTTGGAGTACACCTCGGTGTCGAGGACGAGGACGTTGACGTTGCGACCGCTGCTGAGGACGTGGTCCAGCCCGCCGTAGCCGATGTCGTAGGCCCATCCGTCGCCGCCGATGATCCACACGGACTTGTCGACCAGGTGGTCGGCGAGCGAGAGCAGCGCCCGTATCGCGTCGTGCATGAAGGGGCTGTTCTGGTGAGCCGCCAGGCGGTCCTTCAGCTCGGCCACCCGTTCGCGTTGGGCGGCCAGGCCGGCCTCGTCGGACTGGTCGGCGGCGAGCAGCGCGTCGACCAGGTCGTGGCCGATCTCGTTGCGGAGTTCGGTGAGCAGCCGCCGGGCCTCCGCAACCTGCACGTCCTCGGCGATGCGCATGCCCAGTCCGAACTCGGCGTTGTCCTCGAACAGCGAGTTGGACCACACCGGCCCGCGCCCCTCCGAGTTCGTGGTGTACGGCGTGGTGGGCAGGTTGCCGCCGAAGATCGACGAACACCCGGTCGCGTTCGCGATGATCATGCGGTCACCGAAGAGCTGGGTGAGCGTCTTGAGGTACGGGGTCTCGCCGCAGCCCGAGCACGCCAGCGAGAACTCGAACAGCGGCTGCAACTGCGCGACGCCCTTCACCTGGTCGTGCCGCACGGTCGTCCGGTCGGCCTCGGGAAGCCCGAGGAAGAACTCGAAGTTCTTCCGCTCGCTGTCGCGGCGCTCGGGCGCCGCGGTCATGTCGAGCGACTTGTGCCGGTGCTCGCTCTTCGACCGGGCCGGGCAGATGTCGGCGCAGATGCCGCAGCCGGTGCAGTCGTCCGGAGCGACCTGCACGACCAGGCGCCGGCCCGGGGCCGCGCGGTCCTTGTACTCCTTGTGCAGGAACCCCTCGGGCGCCCCGGCGAGGTCGGCCGGCTCGGCGAGCTTGATCCGGATCGCGCTGTGCGGGCACACGATCGCGCACTTGCCGCAGTCGATGCACAAGGACGGATCCCACGCGGGCAGCTCGGCGGCCAGGCCCCGCTTCTCCCACTTCGACGTGCCCGTGGGCCAGGAACCGTCCACCGGGAGGGTGCTCACGGGCAACAGGTCGCCCTGTCCGTGCAGCATCGCGCCGGTCACCCGGCGGACGAACTCGTCGGCCGTGTCGGGCAGGGCCGGCATCCGGTGGCGCCCGCTCGTGGGACGCAGCCCGACGGGCAGTTGGTGGAGCGCCGCAAGTGCGGCATCGACGGCCGCGTGGTTGCGCTCGACGACGCTACGACCGCGTCGTCCGTAGGTCGTCTCGATCGATGCCTTGATGGCCACCATCGCCTCGTCGACGGGCAACACGGTGGAGAGGTAGAAGAAGCAGGTCTGCATGACGGTGTTGATCCGCTTGCCCAGACCCGCGGCCCTCGCGACGGCTCCGGCGTCGATCACCCAGGTACGCAGCCGCTTCTCGGCGATCTCCGCCTGCACCTCCACCGGCAGGTGCTCCCACGTCCGGTCGCCGTAGGGGGAGTTCAGCAGCAGCGTCCCGCCAGGCTTCGCCACATCCACGGTCTTCATGGTCGTCAGCAGGCTGAACTGGTGGACGCCGACGAAATCGGCACGGTCGACCAGATACGTCGCGCGGATGGGCGTGTCGCCGAACCGGAGGTGGGAGACGGTGACCGCACCCGACTTGCGCGAGTCGTACACGAAGTAGCCCTGCGCGTACGCGTCGGGGCGCTCGCCGATGATCTTCACCGAGTTCTTCGCCGCCCCGACCGTGCCGTCCGAACCCAGGCCGAAGAACACCGCGGACAGGTGCTCGTCCGGCACACGGAAGTCCGCGTCCGGCACGAGCGAGAGGTGCGTGACGTCGTCGATGATCCCGACCGTGAACCGACGCTTCGGATCGGGCTTCGCCAGCTCGTCGAACACCGCCTTCGCCATCGCCGGGGTGAACTCCTTGGACGACAGCCCGTAGCGTCCACCGATGACCCGAGGACGCCGGTCGCCGGCGGCGAGGGCCACGAGGACGTCGGCGTGCAACGGCTCGGCCGGGGCGCCCACCTCCTTCGTCCGGTCCAGGACGGCGATGCTGCGCGCTGTTGCCGGGAGCGCGGCCAGGAAGGCATCCACCGGGAACGGCCGGAAGAGCCGGATGGTGAGCAGGCCGACCTTCTCACCGCGCCGCACCAGCTCGTCCACGGTCTCGGCCAGGCAGCCGGCGGCGGAACCCATCACGACGACCACCCGCTCGGCGTCCGGGGCGCCGGTGTAGTCCACGAGTGAGTACCGGCGACCGGTGCGGGCGGCCAGCTGCCCGAACACCTGCGCCACCGTCGCGGGCACGGCGTCGTGGAAGGGGTTCGCGGCCTCGGCGGCCTGGAAGAAGGTGTCGGGGTTCTCCGCGACACCGCGCACGACCGGGGCGTCGGGGGTCAGTCCGCGCGCCCGGTGGGCGAGCACGTCCTCCTCCCGCACCAGGGCCCGCAGGTCGCTGTCGGCGAGCAGCTCGATGGTGTTCTCCTCGTGGCTGGTGCGGAAGCCGTCGAAGAAGTGGACGAACGGCACCCGGCTCCGCAGGGTGCTGGCGTGCGCGACGAGCGCGAAGTCGTGAGCCTCCTGCACGCTCGAGGCGCACAGCATCGCCCACCCGGTGGTGCGGGCTGCCATGACGTCGGAGTGGTCACCGAAGATGCTCAGGGCGTGGGTCGCCACGGTCCGCGCGGCGACATGGATCACCGCCGGCGTGAGCTCGCCGGCGATCTTGTACATGTTCGGGAGCATCAACAACAGACCCTGGGACGCGGTGAACGTGGCGCCGAGGGTTCCCTTGGTCACCGCGCCGTGCAGCGTGCCGGCCGCCCCAGCCTCCGACTGCAACTCCACCACCTCCGGCACCGCGCCCCACAGGTTGCGGCGTCCGGCCGCCGACCACGCGTCCGCCGACTCACCCATCGCCGAGGACGGCGTGATCGGGTAGATCGCCAGCACCTCACTGAGCGCGTGCGCCACCCTCGCCGCTGCCTCGTTCCCGTCGATGGTGGCGGAGAATGGGCGGTGGGCCTCTGCCTCGCAACTGTGTTCGGAAAGCGCCGTCATGGCGGACATACTGCCGGTCATTGAGCACGCTGATTTCCGGCATAAGCGCCGCAGCGCAGGAATCTTGACCATATCTTCGCAATTCGGCTTGGAGGTCACCGAGCCTCACCGCGCGCAAACCTTAGCCGCCATCGAGCGGACCATCCCAGCAACCGGATCCCGTCGCGGCCCGTCTGCCACACAGATCATGAAGTTTGTACGAAGGTTTGGTATGGATCACCGCTCTGGATGGCATCAGCCCTCGTCAGCCCGGCATAGTTCCCCCGTCCCCCGGTCAAGGAGCCTCTATGCTGACGCGCGCCATTGTCGTGACTGCCGTCTCTGCTGTCGTGTTGTTCCCCCTCGCCGCACAGCAGGCGTTCGCCGCACGGCCCGGTACCGCACCGCTCGAGGTGCCGATACCCACGCCGTCGGCCACTGCCTCAGCAGGAGGCATGAACGACGAGAACATGCCGGGCATGAATCATGGCGACATGGGCGGGATGACCGATGAAGAGATGCCGGGCATGAACCATTCTGACCCCGAGATGAATGACGACAACATGCCGGGCATGCACCACGAAGAGACGTCCGGGATGAGCGATGAAGAGATGCCCGGCATGAATCATGGCGGTACCACTGTTGGCGGCACCACGGAGGCCGGCGGCTCGGGAGCCAACAACTCGAGCCACTCCCACGCCGAGGAGCCGACCTCCAGCGAGCCCCGCCCGACCGCCGCCCTGGTCGGTGCGTTCGCCGCGGTGAATGCCGGGGTGATGGGGACCGCCTTCGTCCTCCGCCGCAGGGAACGGGGCAAGGGCGGCGAGCGCCGCGGGCGCGCCACCACGTAGTCGATCAGTAACCACCCAAGGAACCAGCGATGCCAACTCTCCTGCCGCTCCAGCCGAAGGACGCCTTTGATCCGGACCTCGACGAGGCCCGTGAACTGCCGAGCGCACCGACTGGCCCCAATCTGCTCCAGGTCCCGCTCGTGTCCCGCATCCTGCGGAGCCGCTGGTACCCGGGCGTGCTCCAGGTGCCTGTGGCCGCCGTTTTCGGCCTCGTCGCCTACCAGCTCCTCGCCGGCCCGGCCGCTGCCCAGAAGAACGCCGGGACCGCGTTGATGTGGGTGCTGTGGTGGCCGGTGCTGCCGATCACCTTCGTCCTGGTCGGCCGGTTGTGGTGCGCCGTGTGCCCGTTCGGCGCCATCTCCGACGTGGTGCAGAAACTCGTCGGGGTGAACCGGCCGGTGCCGCGGTTCCTGAAGCTCTACGGGCTGTGGATCATCGACGCGCAGTTCCTCGCCATCACCTGGAGCGACCACGTCTGGGGCATCGTGGAGTCGCCGTGGGGATCCGGCGTCCTGCTGCTGTTGCTCACCACGGGTGTGATCCTGTCCGGCGCGTTCTTCCAGCGCCGCACCTTCTGCCGCTACCTGTGCTTCCTCGGCGGGCTGTGCAGCAACTACTCCCGCGGCGGAGCAGTGGAGCTGCGCGCCGACACCGAGATCTGCAAGACCTGCAAGGCCAAGGCCGCCTGCTACAACGGCACCGCCACCCAGCCCGGCTGCCCGCTGTTCAACTTCCCCCGCACCATGGACACCAGCGCCAACTGCACCCTCTGCGCCAACTGCATCAAGGCCTGCCCCAACGACGCCATCGCCGTCCGCACCCGCAAGCCGCTCAGTGAGCTGTGGTTCCTCGACAAGCCCAAGGTGGAGGAATCGTTCCTCGCCATGGCCATCATGGGCATCGTCCTGATCCAGAACCTCACCATGCTCTCGATCTGGACCGACGTGCTCGACTGGATCAAGGACACCACCGGCATCACCAGCTACCCGGTCATCTTCACGGTCGCGTTCGTGATCGCCGTCGGACTCCCGGTCGGCATGGTGGCGATCGCCTCTCGCATCGCAGCGCGGGGCAACCTGGAGAGCACCTGGGAGAACTTCGCCCGCTTCGGCTACGCGCTGATCCCGCTCGACATCGCCGCGCACCTGGCACACAACCTGTTCCACCTGCTCGCCGAAGGTGGTGTGGTGTTCTCTACCGTGGCGTCCCTCTTCGGCGTCACGTCGGCCAACACGTCGCCTGCTCTCGCCGGCCCCGGGACGATCCTGGTGCTGCAACTGGTCATCCTCGCCCTCGGCGTCGCCGGCTCCGCGTACACCATTCGCCGGATCACGAACCGCCGCTACGGCAGCCTTGCCCGGCGACGCGCGACGGCGACGCCCTACATGGTTCTTCTCGCCGTCCTGGCCGTTCTGAACGCCTACTTGTTCCTGATGCCGATGGCCCACCGCATGTAGCCGGGCCGAGCAGACCCTCCGAGCGACTCTTCAGCGACACCCCGTAGACGGAGTGACCAGCAACACGACTCCGCATCGACACCCGGCGACTTCCTCTATGCCTTCTGGCGTTCCTGGACGCGACCCCTGGTCCTTGTCGGTTCCCTTCGCCGGGCCGGCGCGCCCAGCTCAACACCATCACCCACGACCAGGAGAGACCGCTTCGGGCACGCCGCCGGTTCGAGCACACCGGCGAGGTGCGGCGCCGCGCGTCCCCACGCGCGTCGATGGCGTGATGCTGCGGTGCCCTGGATTGGGACGACCAGCAGGGGCGCTGTCTCGTGGAAACGCAAGGGCAGCGGCGACGCTGGTTCGCACTCAGGTGCGGCTGCGCAGCAGCGAGGACTTGGCCTCCGGAGCTGGGTTCAACGGGTCGAGCCCCGATGGCCGAACCCGCTGCGCCGCGTATGGGGAACCGGTGCATCTAGCCTGCGGGCGGGTCGACGAAGGCCCGGCCTTCCCTGGGTGTGGCACGGCCTTCTGCCTAGTCCCCGATGGCGCTCAGGCGGACGCGCGACCACATGGAGCCTCCCTCTGCGCGGCGCTGCGACCGTTGCCCGGTCCCTCGTGCACGTCGACCGTAACGCGATCCGATCCACAAGAGCAGCGCCCACCCGCCGGTGGCCGCGCTGACAGCTTGTTGCAGGGGGAGTGCGATGACCACGGCGGGAGTGACTCCATTCCGGAGCGGGAGCGTCTGCACCCCTGAGGCGGCGCCTGAGCCGGTCGCCACGATCGGTGTGCCGTGGGTGTCGATGACCCCGCTGATGCCGCTGGTCGTCGCCACGACGATCTCGCGGCGGAGTTCGGCTGCCCGGGCTCGCGTGATGGCGAACTGCTGCAGGACCTGCGCTGAGCCCTGGTACATCGCGTTGCTGCTCTGCACAACAATCACCCGGGCTCCGTTGCCGGGCAGGTCGTAGACGACCGGATCGAACGCGACGTCGAAGCAGATCAGGACGCCGAGATCGACGTCGGCGCCGGAGCGCAGCTTCAGCGGCAGGACGCCGGGGTGTTCGCCGGGTACCGACTGCTTTCCGACGTAGCGGAGTTCGGGAACCAGGGGGAGCAGGAGATCCCGGTAGGGGATCCATTCGCCGAAGGGCACGATCGACCTCTTGACGTAGGTACGACCGATCGCCCCGGAGGCCGTCCACAGTTGGCTTGCGGTGCGGCGGTTGTCGCTGCCGGGTCCCTCGAGGATCTCCCCGACGAGGACCGGCGCGTTGACCGTGCTGCTCGAGGTGACGATCAGGTCGCGGGTTTCGTCATTCTCGTTGGGGTCGGTGTCGGTGGAGTTCTCCGGCCACAGGACGACGTCGGGTTGCGGCAGCTCGCCACTCGCGATCCTGGCTGCAAGGACGTTCGTCTCGTCCGCGTGGCGTCGAGTCGTGCTGCCGGCCGGCCCGAGGCCGAACACGCCCCCGCCCGGCGCGCCGCCCTGGACCCATCCCACGCTGATCGAGGTGCCCGCCGCGGGCACCTCGATGGTGCCGGCGGCCGCCGCGATGAGAAGGAGAAGGGTGACGCTCCCGCCGGCGAGCACGGCGCGTCGTCTCGCCGGCTTCAGCGCGACCCAGACGACGAGATTGGCTGCGAGGGCGGTGGCGAGGCTGAGCCCCCCGACACCGACCAGCGGCAGGAGCCCGACCAGCGGTGAGTCGAGCATGGCATAGCCCAGGCGGAGCCAGCCGAACCCGCCGAACGGGAACGTGCTCGCGGCATACTCCACGAGCACCCACGCTCCAGCCGAGAGCAGCGGCCAGTACGCGGCCCTGAGGCAGAGCCGCAGCAGCACCGCGAGGAGGATGTACCAGCTCGACACGACCGCGATGAGGCCGGCCGCTGCTCCGACCGTGATCATCGCCATCCAGGAGAGCGTGCTCGTGGTGAGCCCGAGCCCGAACGCCGCCCCCGCAGCGATCAGCAGCCATCGAGTGCGGGATGCGGTCACCGACACGGTGAGGGCCGCAACCCCGACCAGTGTCGAGGGCCACAACCCGATCGGAGCGAAGCCGGCACCCGTCGCCAGGCCGGCCACGGCGGCGAGGCCGACCCACCACCAGGGTGCGAGCGGCCCACGACGCCGCGACCTCGCGTCCGGCTCGGGCCGCGCTGCGTGGGGCGGAACGGGCTCCGCGGGAGCCAGGAGCACGCTACGACGACGCGGTCGAGGACGAGACGGGCACGACAGGTGCAGGGATGGGCGCTGGCTTGCGCAGGATCAGGACAGCGCCGGCGATGATGCTGAGGATGCCGAGTACCTGGGCCTCGCTGAGCCCGAGCACGACCGGAGGATTGATGCGCACCGTCTCGACAAGGAGCCGGGAGAGTCCGCTCAGGGCGAGGTAGGTGCCGAAGACGGCGACGGGCCGCAGGCGGTCCTGGAGGAGCCAGAGGATCGCGGCAATCACGAATGCAGCCAGCGCCTCGTACAACTGGGCGGGATGGACCGGCACGTTCACCGGGACAGCGCCGTTCGGGAAGGCCATTCCCCACGGCAGGTCAGTCGGCTTGCCGTATGTTCCGTCGCCGGCGAGGAAGCACCCGATCCGTCCGATTCCATAGGCCACCGACAAGGGCATCGCCATCGCTCCCGCAGCCGTGGCCAGCGGCAGTTTGTGCCGTCGTGTGATGACGACCACGGCGAGGATGCCGCCGATGAGTCCGCCGTACCAGACGAAGCCCGAGCTACCGAGCATGTGCCATTCGAAGTGCTGCCAGTTGTCCACCAGGAAGTAGATCTTCGCGGCCACGAAGCCCCAGACGGTGGCCCACAGCACCAGGGAATGGGCGAGTTCCTTGTCCAGCCCGAGTCGCTGGAAGCGACGGCCCAAGATGATCGCGCCGACGATCGCCGCCAGCGCCTTGCTCACCCCGTACGACTGAACAGGAAAGCCGAAGAGATCGAAGAGTACGGGCCACACGGAAGGCTCCTGGGAACTAGGGGATAACAAAGCAGATGCGTCAACGCTGTTCTGCCGGCATGAAGAACTGGCTCACCTACGGCCAAGGTTTCGTCAAGACTTCGCTGGGCAGCAGGGCCTTGCTCTGATCTTGACCAAAGTCGCATCTGTTGCCAGCACAACCCGAGCGACCATTGGGCGGAACCGATGAAGGAGGTGGCGATGTCTCGTGTCGCGTCATACGGCGTGCGCGGCCTAACGTGCATGCGTTGCCTTGTCGCAGCCCTTGAGGAGTTGCGCCGTCTGCCCGGTGTGGATGAGGTCGGCGTCGATCTGGTGCCGTTCGGAGAGTCCAGAATCACGGTCACTCCGGCCTCGGCCGCTCCGAGGGCCTCGGTGCGGGCAGCCCTCGATCGCCTCGGCTTCGTGCTGACCGGCCGATGCCGTTTCCCCGCGGGGCCTGGCCTGGACCTCAACCTGGCGCAAACGTAGGCAACCGCTTCTTGACCAGATCTTGACCGACAAGTGACGCTTGGGAGGATCCGGCCGGGCTAGGCTCACTGATACCCCCCAAGGGTATTCGAAAGAGGTGGTGGATCATGGTGTGGATAGTCCTCCTGGCCGCGTTGGCCCTGACCGGACTGCTCGGCTGGTTCTTCTTCGGCCCCCGCCGAGCCGGCAGGGTGAGGGTGGAGAACGGCGTCCAGCTGATCGAGGTCACGGTGGACGGCGGCTACAGCCCGAACCTCATCGAAGGTGTGCGTGCGGGAGTTCCGGTCCGCATCCTCTTCGACCGACGCGAGGGTGGGGAGTGCACGTCGCGCGTCGTGATGCCCGACTTCAGGGTCAACGCCTCGCTCCCGGCCTTCCGCACCACGGCCGTGGAGTTCACGCCCCCCTCTGCAGGGGAGTTCCGTTTCGCCTGCGGCATGAACATGGTGTCGGGCGTCATCCGTGTCGAGGGCGAGTCCTCCGAACCGCAGCCCAGCCTCAGCGACGCCGTGGACGCAGTGCCGACAGCTGCACAGGAGGAGGCCGCGGACCCGGCGGGGGATGAGGAGGCCGAGCGCGCGGCGGAGATTTCCGACCTGACCCGCCGGCTGGTCGTGGGCGCGATCCTGACCCTTCCCGTCCTGGTCGCCGTGATGGCTGGCGAGCTGGCCCGCGCCACCTGGGTGCCCGAGTTCCTGATGAACCCGTGGGTGCAGTTGGTGCTCATCGCGCCGGTGATGTTCTACACCGGCTGGCCGATCCATCGGACCGGCTGGCGGGCCCTCGCGAACCGCGCGGCCGACATGAACTCCCTCATCACCCTCGGCACCGTCGCGGCGTTCGGCTACAGCCTCGTCGTCACGGCGTTCCCCGCGCTCCTCCCCGAAGCCCTTCGGCAGGTGTACTTCGAGGCGGTCGGTGTCATCATTACGTTGATCCTGCTCGGGCGGCTCCTGGAGACCAAGGCGAAGGCCGGCACGGGAGAGGCGATCCGCAAGCTGATCGGCCTGCAACCCAAGACCGCGCGAGTGGTTCGCGCCGGAGTCGAGGTCGACCTGCCGATCAGCGAGGTCCTTCTCGGCGATGTCGTGGTGATCCGCCCCGGTGAGAAGCTGCCGGTGGATGGTGACGTGGTTGAAGGTTCCTCCAGCGTGGACGAGTCGATGGTGACCGGGGAGTCGCTGCCGGTTCAGAAGGTCCCCGGCGACACCGTCATCGGCGCCACGATCAACCAGACCGGCACCCTGCGCTACGTCGCCACCCGGGTGGGTGCCGACACGATGCTCGCCCAGATCATCCGCCTGGTTCGCGAGGCGCAGGGCTCGAAGGCGCCGATCCAGCGCCTGGCCGACAAGGTGTCCAGCTTCTTCGTGCCGGCCGTCATCGTGATCGCCATCTGGACGTTCGCGGTGTGGGTCCTGGTCGGCCCGCCGCCGGTGTTCATCTTCGCGCTGGTCGCAGCCGTCTCGGTGCTGATCATCGCCTGCCCCTGTGCGCTGGGTCTCGCTACGCCGATGTCGATCACCGTGGGCACGGGAAAGGGAGCCGAGCACGGCATCCTGATCCGTTCGGCCGAAGCGCTGGAGACCGCGCACCGGCTCGACGCGATCATCCTCGACAAGACCGGAACGATCACCAGGGGCGTCCCCACCCTCACCGACGTGCTGCCGGCCGGAGATGTGGGGGAGGACGACCTCCTGGCGCAGGTGGCCGCCGTCGAGGCCGCCTCAGAGCATCCCCTCGCCGCCGCGATCGTGGCGGGAGCGGCCGAGCGCGCTCTGGCGCTGCCGTCCGTCACGGCGTTCGACTCCATCACCGGCCAAGGCGTCACCGCTACCGTGGGAGGGCGGAGTGTTCTGGTGGGCAACGAGCGGCTGTTGGCCGGTTCCGGAGTCGATCCGGCGCCGCTCCTGGCCGCGCGGGACTGGGTTGCCGAGCAGGGCAAGACTCCGATGCTGGTCGCGATCGGCGAGAAGGCTGCCGGGGTGATCGGCGTCGCCGACACCGTTAAGGAGGGTTCCGCGGACGCCGTCGCCGCCCTGCAGCGGCGCGGCATCGAGGTCATCATGATGACTGGCGACAACCGCAAGACGGCCGCCGCGATCGCTTCCCAGGTCGGAATCCGCCGCGTGGTGGCCGAGGTCATGCCCGAGCACAAGGCGGCGGAGGTGAAGCGCCTCCAGGGCGAAGGCAAGGTCGTCGGCATGGTGGGCGACGGCATCAACGACGCCCCCGCGCTGGCCCAGGCCGACGTCGGTTCGGCCATCGGCACCGGCACCGACGTCGCGATCGAGTCCTCCGACATCACCCTCATCTCCGGCGCGCTCGCCGGTGTGGTGACCGCGGTGGACCTGTCGCGGGCCACCATGCGCAACATCAAGCAGAACCTGGCGTTCGCGTTCCTCTACAACACCCTCGGCATCCCGATCGCCGCGGGCGTCCTCTATCCGTTCTTCGGCATCACCCTCAGCCCGGTCATCGCGGCCGCAGCCATGGCGATGTCGTCACTGTCAGTCGTGGCCAATGCCAACCGTCTCCGCCGCTTCCAGCCGCCACGCCTCGCCGCGGTGGGCGGAGTGGCCGCAGTCACACCCCTGGTGGAACTCGGTGGCCACACGACTGACTCCACCCACAGTTCCCATCGCAACAAGAAGGAGACCACGATGTTCGGAAAGAAGAAGGCAAAGGCCGTCGACCCGGTGTGCGGCATGACCGTGGACCCCGCCAAGGCGGCAGCAACGCTCAGCCACGACGGCACCACGTACTACTTCTGCTCGGCGCACTGCGCCAAGTCGTTCCAGGCCAACCCGGCCGAGTTCGTCAGCGCGTAGCCGTGAGCTGGGGTGCACCATGGCTGGCCATGATCTGGAGGTGCGGCTGCGTCGCATCGAAGGCCAGGTGCGCGGGATCGCCAGGATGGTCGAGGAGGGCGCGTACTGCATCGACGTGCTCACCCAGATCAGCGCGGCCGACCAGGCGCTGCGTGCGGCCGCGGTCCTCCTGCTCGACCAGCACCTGCGTGGCTGTGTGGTAGCAGCCACGCAGGAGGGCGGGCCGGTGGCAGACCAACGAATCGACGAGGCATCCCGAGCGATAGCGCGGCTCGTTCGCGGCTGACGGACGCCTCCGGCCTGCGCCGGACGTCGAGCGCCCGGCCCTGGTCGTGGAAAGGAGGATTCCCATGGATCCTGCCCTGATCGCTCTGACGCTGTTCCAGCGACGCCTGCTGGCACGCTCCGAAGCCCTCTCGCCACAGCAACTCATCCAGCTGCGAAACACGCGGCTGGAGCGGCTTGTGGCCTACGCGAGGCAGAGGTCAACCTTCTACAGGCAGCGGCTGTCACAACGTCCGGGCAGTCCGCTCGAGGCGCTCCCGACCCTGAGCCGCTCCGACCTGGTGGGGAACTTTGACCGGATCCTCACCGATTCCAGCTTGAGCGCCGGCGCTCTCCGCGAGCAGGTGGAGTTGCGGCGCGAAGGGGGGGCCCCGGCGGGTTCTGCGTGGCGCGGGCGATGGTGGATGGCGGCGACAGCCGGCACCACCGGTGAGCCGGCTGTCTTCGTCTGGTCACGGTCGGAGTGGGCAACGGTGCTCGCCTCCTACTCGCGCGCGACCAGGTGGGCCGGTGTGAGGATCGGCCCCCGGTCACCGTTGCGCATGGCACTGGTCAGCACCTCGGTTCCCACGCATCAGAGCGCCGTGGTGGGTGCCAGCCTTCGGGTGCCCTTCGTGCACGGTCTCACCCTGGACGCCCGGTCGCCGCTGGATGCGCAGGTGGAGCAACTCAACAGCTTCCGGCCGCGCGTGTTGGTCGGCTACGCCTCGGCACTTCGCCAGCTCGCCCTCGCCCAACTCGAGGGCCGGCTCACGATCAGGCCCGAGGCCGTCATGTCGGCCTCCGAGGTGCTGACGGCGCCGAGCGCGGCACTCCTCGAGCAGGCATGGGGACGCCCGGCTTTCGACGTGTACGCCGCGACGGAGACCGCCGGCATCGCGGCGATGTGCCCGCGCGGGTCCCGTCATCTGTACAGCGACCTGGTTGTCGTGGAACCGGTGAATGCCGACGAGACGCCGACGCCGCCCGGCCAGCTGAGCCACCACACGCTCGTTTCCGTCCTGTTCAGCCGCACCCTGCCGCTCATCCGCTACGAGATGTCCGACCGGGTCCGCCTCCTCGACGGGCCCTGTGACTGCGGGTTGCCCTTCCCTCGCATCGGCGAGATCGGCGGCCGCGCGGAGAACGCCCTGCTGCTGGCCGGCGGCGTGGAGCAGCCGACGACGCTCGACGTGGACGACCTGGGGCCCGTCATCGAGGCGTTTCCGGTGACGGAATGGCAGGCAGCTCTCCGGGGCGATGCCGTCGTGGTGGTGGTCGCCGCGCACGGCGGGCTGGACGAGGCGGCACTGACCGATGCGGTTCGTCGCCACCTGGCACGGACAGGAGTGACCGCGTCCGTGTCGCTCCGCCGTGTGGACGCCATTCCTCGCACACGTCTGGGCAAGAGCATCCGCGTCGAGCGCTGACAACGGCGGCGATCTTGCCCGAACCTTTACTGGAAGCGACCCGCTCGCGAACGTTCCACGAGCAGGCTGGTGCGCCAAGGGTGAAAAAGAGGGAGTGCCAATGCCGCATCCAGCAGCCCGGATCGCAGGTGTGGTCGCCGCATGCATCGCACTCGTGCTGGTGTGGGTGGCCGCCGTCCTCGTCGCACGCTCACTCCTCGGTGCCGACACTCCGCGGGGAGCCCGAAAGGACAACAACAGGGATGATGCGAACGCCAATGCTCGCGAAGTTGTTCTTGACCATAGCTTGACCGTTCCCGAATCACATCCGTATGGCAAACCGACAGAGTGGTCCTCGAAGCGACAGGAGTAACACGATGACCGTCGACAACCCGCAGAGGCCAACTCAGGAATGGCCCCACTACCCGGACCCGGGCGCGGCCAACTCGGAGCCTGAGATTCACGACCACACGGCACATGCGCCGGCCAAGCATGGTGGTCACGGCTGGATGATGGCGCTGATGTGCCTGCCACTCGTGGCGATCGGCATCTGGCAATGGGCCAATGGTGCCGGAATCGGTTCCCTGATCAGCGGCCTGGCCTGCTTCGGGATGATGGCCGTGATGCACCTGGGAATGGGGAGATCCTCCCACCGCCACTAGGGACAACCACAGGCCGGGACGCCACATCGCAAGCGAGGCGTCCTGGCCCTGCCTTGACGGGCCCGGGGCCGGAGGTTGGAGCTCGACCGGCCCCGGGCCCGTTCCTGCCCCTGATCGCCAGACGTGATACATGGCTCGTTCACCCGGAGAGGTCGCATGATGTGCTGCGCCTTCAGACCAAACATTGGGCGAGACCGCCTATCCGGTCGCATCGCGGTGTTGTCACACCGGCGATATGCATCGCCAACCATGCTTAAAGGAGGGCAGGTTGTGAACCGTTCTTGACCGGACCTTGACCGAATATGCGGGCAATGTGCACGCGGCCGGAGGCAGAGTGAACCTATTGGGTCCTCGCTCAAAATGGTCGGTGCCCTCTCCTCTCGGGGGTCGACTAGCGCTGGCGTCGCATGTTGCCAGCAATGGGAATGGTTGGGGTGGGGTCGGCTGTGGAAGCCGGCCCCACTCTTGCTCCCGGGCAAACCTTCGAGCGAAAGTGCCGACCTCGGACCTAGAATCCGCTGCCGATCCCTCCTCTGCTGGACCAGCGAGATCGGTGGTGGGGAGCCAACTGAAAGTGCGCGCTCCGTTTCGCGGATCAGGGCCCGCCGCTTTACATGTGTTGGTGGACTCGTTCCAGGAAGCAGTTGATCCGTTGGATCTCATGGGACGCAGCCAGCACCCACATTGAATTGAGGGGATGCTTCACCGCTTTTGATCGTGCCGCAGGAGTCCGCAGCGCCTCAGAGTGCGGATCTGGCCGACGGATCCACGGGGGACAGGGGAAGGGTGAGAACGAACGTCGAGCCCTGGCCCGGTCCCTCGCTGTATGCGTCCAGCGTTCCGCCGTGGGCCTCGACCAGGGCTCTCGCGATCGTCAGCCCCACCCCCGACCCGGCCGCGTCGCGTCCGCGAGCGGTATCGCCGCGGAAGAAGCGGTCGAAGATGTGGGGGAGCTGCCCGGCACTGATGCCATCGCCGGTGTCGGTCACCAGCACCTGGACCTGTCCGGACACAGGCGAGGAGACGGTCACGGTCACCGCGCCCCCTCGCGGGGTGTGTCGAAGCGCGTTGTTGAGAAGGTTGTTGAGCGCCTGACCGATCCGGATCGCGTCCACCCGCACCAGCGCGTCATTCTCGCGGCGCAGCCGAAGTGCAACTTCTTTCGTGGCGTACCGGGGGCGCTGGTTGTCGAGCACATCGCTCACGATCTCGACCATCGGTTGGTCTTGGGTCTGGATGGAGACCCGGCCCTCCTCCGCTCGGGATACTTCGTTCAGATCACCGGCGAGACGGCTGAGATGGTCGACCTCGGAGAGGACGAGACCGCGCGTGTCGGTGTCCCACTCGCGCACTCCGTCATCCACGGCCTCCAGGTGGGCCTTGATGTTGGCCAACGGAGTGCGCAGTTCGTGGGCAAGGTCGCCCAGCAGCTGCAGCCGGGTCTTCTCGGTCGCTTCGAGCCGACTCGCCATGTCGTTGAACGCGCCGGCGACGGTGTCGAACTCCGCGCCGGCCCCCGAGCCCGTCACCAAAGGTTCGTGTTTACCCAGCGAGAGAGCCGTGGCCGCCTTCGACAATGACTCCAGTGGGCGCCGGATGCGCCGAGTCACGTAGAAGCTCACCGCTAGGGCGCACCCGGTGGCGACGAGTGCGGCGACCAGCAGGGAGGCACCGCTGGCGTCGAGGTAGGCCTGCTCGATGTGCGGAATTTCGGGCGATTCCGGGGAATGGCCGATCTCGAGCAGATGTTCGTGGAACAAGGTTGGACCGATGATCGCCGCTACGCCGCCGGCGGTGACGAGGGCTGCGACAAGAACCACTGCCTGAGCGACGAAGAGTCGCACGCCCAAGGTCCACTCGCCGGGATGAAACGTCCTGCTCATTGCTGAGCGGCGTCCGGCGTGCCCATCCGGTAACCGATCCCGCGCACGGTCAGGAGGTACCGCGGTTCATTCGGGTCGTCTCCGAGTTTCCGGCGAAGGTTCCCGATATGTACGTTGACGACGTGGTCGTCGCCAACCCACTCTGCGTTCCACACCTGGTCGATGATCTGACGACGTGACAGGGCAGCTTTCGGCTGTCGGGAGAGGACGTCCAGGATGTCGAACTCGGTCCGGGTCAGGCTCAGCTTCTGATCACCGACCCATACCTCACGGGCGACTGGATCAATTCGTACCTCGCCGAAGACGCGTGCCTCGGACGCGCCATCCGTGGTCCCGGTCTTTGACGGCCGCGGGCGGCGGAGCACTGCGTTGACGCGGGCAACGACTTCCCGCGGGCTGAACGGCTTGCCGATGTAGTCGTCGGCGCCAACACCTAGCCCGATGATTCGATCGGTCTCGTCGTCGCGAGCGGTCACCATCAAGATGTAGCAGTCCGAGAAAGTCCGGACCTGCCGGCACACTTCTAGGCCGTCCATGCCCGGCAGGCCGAGATCCAGCAGGATCACCTCGGGATCGAGCTCACGCGAGGACGCGACCGCGGCCGGCCCGTCTGTCGCATAGTGCACGTCGTAGCCGGCTTTGATCAGATAGGAGCCGAGGACCTGCGCCAAGGCCTTCTCGTCATCGACAATAAGAACCCGGGCGGGCGCGGGTACAAGGCTGCTGGTCACCAGCGAAAGTATGCCCGAGCGGCACTCTCGCGCCGAGGCGGGAAGGGCCGCCACGGCACGATCTTGACCGTATCTTGACCCAATGCGCGCCAGCCCTTCACCCGCAGCGTTGGAGACTCGTAGCACTGAGTCCTCGTACTCAGGGGAAGCGCCCGGGCATCCCTCCGGGCACCGCTGACATGGCATGGTTCAGCGCGATTGGGAGTGGTTCGGGCGGGGTCGGTCGTGGAAGCCGGCCCCGCCCTCTCTTACGATCCTCGCCTTCTCCGGGAGCGCCGTTCTCGATTTGCTGGTCCCCGTTCATCGCCCCTAGCATTTGCGACATGTCAGCCAACCTGAACGTGCGTGCGTCGTCTCTCCGGGTGTCCGGTGCGGCTTCGTGCATGTGTCGGTTCGGCTCGATCCGCGTCTGTATGTGATCCAGGCCGCCGTCACCCGCGCCTCCTGAGCGCGGTCGACCCCCCTACCCTCCCGCCGTTGCGGCGCTCCTTGTGGCGCGCCGTTCGGCAGCGATGGGTACCGGGCTGCCTGGAGCCCGAACGCTACGTCACCTGAGGCCCTGCCTGCGCAGCGGCCGTCGATCCCTGCACCGTCACCCAGACCACAGAAGGTAGAACTCCCATGAAGCCCATCCGCATCCTCACCTCCGCCGCCGTCGCCCTGGCCGGTCTCGTCGCGCTCGCGGCCTGCGCCGGCCCGGCCACGCCGGCCGCTTCCGGCAACCCGTCTCCGACGACCACCAACACGGCGCTGGCCGAGCTGCAGAAGTCGGGGGTGCTCAAGGTCGGAACCGAGGGCACCTACTCGCCGTTCACGTTCCACGACCCGGCGAACAACCAGCTCACCGGCTACGACATCGAGGTGATCACCGCGGTTGCGGCCAAGCTCGGCGTGAAGCCGCAGTTCGCCGAGACCAAGTGGGACGCGATCTTCGCCGGCCTCGAGGCCAAGCGCTACGACCTCATCGCCAACGAGGTCTCGATCAACCCCGAGCGGCAGGCGAAGTACGACCTGTCCGACCCGTACTCGGTGTCCTACCCGGTGGTGATCGTGAAGGCGGACAACTCCGACATCACGTCGGTCGAGGCGATCAAGGGCAAGACCACCGCGCAGAGCGCCACGTCGAACTGGGCCGACTTCGCCCGCAAGGCCGGCGCCACGGTCGAGCCGGTCGACGGCTTCACCGAGTCGGTGGCGGCGGTCAAGCAGGGGCGCGTGGACGCGACGTTCAACGACAACCTCGCGGCCCTGGAGTACTTCACGACCACGAAGGACACGGCGGTGAAGATCGGCTTCGAGGTGCCGGACGAGAAGGTCACGCAGGCGTTCGCGCTGCGCAAGGACTCCGGCCTGCTCGAGCCGATCAACGCCGCCCTCAAGGAGCTGGCCGCCGACGGCACGCTGGCGAAGATCGGCGAGAAGTACTTCGGCAAGGACGTCTCGAAGTGATGTCCGGCTGCACCAGGAGGGCATGAGGTGGACGCCGGCACGTGGGACCTGCTGCTGCGTTCGGTGGGCCCGCTCCTCCTCGGGGCGATCGGCGGGACCATCCCGCTGACGATCCTGTCGTTCGTCTTCGGGCTCGTCATCGCGCTGGTCGTCGCCCTCGCGCGCCTCTCCGCGGTGAAGCCGCTGGCGTGGCTGGGCGCGGCCTTCGTGTCGGTGATCCGCGGAACGCCCCTCCTGGTGCAGCTGTTCATCATCTTCTACGCGCTGCCCTCGCTCGGGGTGGTCATCGACCCGTTCCCGTCCGCCGTGATCGCCTTCTCGCTCAACGTGGGCGGCTACGCGGCGGAGGCGATCCGCGGGTCGATCCTGGCCATCCCGCGCGGGCAGTGGGAGGCGGCGAGCACGATCGGTCTGGGCTACGTCGCCACGTTGCGGCGGGTGGTGCTGCCGCAGGCCCTGCGGGTGGCCGTCCCGCC